>JADMIO011367144.1_pt1 | contig 30439 bp, 45 predicted proteins | sample 8958161 | NCBI WGS metagenome assembly JADMIO01 (sample SAMN16585339, study PRJNA669376) | soil metagenome | isolation source: Crop rotation soil | place: USA: Cullars Rotation, Alabama | collected 2011 | reverse complement strand
GACCACCGCAGCGACCTTCTTCAGCGGCCAATGCAGCGCCGCGAAAGCGGATATGGCGAGGAGCGCCCGGGCGAGCCAGAAGAAGGTGCCGGCCGCGAGCACCATGTGAAGACCCGAGATCGACACTATGTGATAGGCGGTTGGACAGACAGGCTCGGGTCGCTGTCAACAGGCTCGTCCCGTTGTCAACCAGGAACCGAAACCCACGCGGCAAGTCAACCGTTCAGCCGTCCGTGGACGCTCAGGCTGCGCGCTCCGGCCATGGCTGGCAACAGGCTTCCCGCTGCCCCGCCCCAGGCTGTACACGGCAAACGGACCGAGGCACCCTCGCCGTCCTGGGCTGCGCAAGCTCCGGAGGTCGTCGATGTGTCCGACGCCGGACAGAGCGACGGCGTTCGCTCGCATTGGTCGCGAAGGCCCCGCCCCGCCGCGCTCCGGATCAAAGGCCAGCCAGCCCTCATCGGCATGGATAAACTTGTCGAGCCGCTGGACCTCACTTTTCGAAAGCGACCTTATCCGGCGCTCCGGAACAGGCGTGTCCACCTCCAGCTTGGCCCATCTCGCGAACTGGTTGAGCCCGGCGGGGCTTTTCCAACTCTGCGCGCAGCCCCACTTCGGCTGCCTCCCCTCGGAAGCTCTCCGAGACCCGTCCGGAGCGCCACGAATGCGGTCCGCTGCGGCTCGGCCACGCTGAAACCGCTCCTCCGGTCGCGCGTTGGTCCCGACCGCAGGAACGGGGGCGTTCAGCACCAATCTCAATTTGCGTCTTCGCCTGCGGGCGTCAACGACGAGTGAAGGAATTGGAGCGGCGCATGCCGTGCCGCCGAGCAAAGGTATTGGGAGACCCGATATGGCCGAGATTCGGAAAAACCAGAGCGACAACCTCCGACAGGCGACAGAAGCGGTACGCGACACCAGCCGGGAAGCCGCCAACCAGACCCAAGACGCCGCGCTTGCCGGGGCGGAGAGCTTGAAGCGCATCGCGGACCAGTTCGGCCGCGCCTTTGGACTTGCCGGCGACAACGAGGAAGTCGCCCGGCAGGCGAGCCAGAACCTTCAGGCGATCACCGAGACCGGCTCCGTGCTGGTCCGTGGTCTCCAGGAGGTATCGAAGGAGTGGCTGGAACTGGCGCAGCAGCGCTTCCAGAAGAATGCCGAGGGCATCACCCGGCTCGCCCAGTCCCGCACGGTCCAGGACCTCGCGGCGGCGCAGACCGATCTTGTTCGGGAGAACCTTCAGCAGATCGTGGAAGGGACGCGGAAAATCGCGGAGCGCTCGATTCAGGTCGCGGACGACGCCGCTCGGGCGCTAACGACCCAAACGGAGACTTCGTCGCGCCTCCGCCGAGCCGCCTGACGCCCATGGTACCCCACCGGCCATAGCCGGTGGGGTAGTTATCCGCCTGCACAGTTTCGGCTAATCGACCACGCGCGCCAATCTCGCGAGCAGCACCAACAACTCCTGTGGAAGCGGCTCCTTGAGCACCTCCGCATGGAGTTCCTGGAGCCCGTCTCCGAGGCGGTCGAGTGTTCGGCGATCCAGACCCGCAGTCGGAGCAAGCCTCGCCAACGCCATCGTTCGAAAACCGGGGTGCGGCTCACGCACGGCGTGAGCATGGAAATGTGCGATCCCCATCTGGACCTCCCATCCCGATGCGGCCGGAGTCTTGTCGCTCCCTCACTTCGCGGGGCCGCGCGGGGCAGCTTGGCTGCAAGCGTGGCAGAAAGAGGATGACCTTAGGGCAGTTTGGCGGCTGGCATCCGATTGCGGGCCGACGTTGCCCCATGGCATCGGCCGATCACGGGCTCCGAGCGGCCGGCCTATAGACCCAAGCGGTCCCGAGGTCCTCCAGCACCCTCCGGCGGGCAAGATCGGCACACCGCAGTTCAATGGCGTTCAAGCAGGTCGTCACCTGCTCGGCCTCTTCGAGCGACAGGCCGACCATTTGCACGCCATCCACGACAACCGGCCGGCCGGTCTCGATCTCGAACACGGTCCAGCCGATACGGTCGGCGCGGAAATCGTAGGGCGGCAGCACGGGGGACCTCGCTGCGTTCGAGGTGCCCAGATCGCCTGACCGGCGTGGCTGGCGCGGGGCGGTACTGAGCCCAATCCGTGGCGCAACGTCCTGTCGAGAGCGCGGCCTCGCGAGCCGGCTTCGGACGGCAACCCGAGCCCCTGAACCCTCACGCTGAAACCAACCCTCCCGCCCCGCGTTTCACGCCCATACCGGCCCGACCTAATCCCCGCATTCCCCCTTGTGCATCGGGTCGAAGACTTTCAGAGCGCCTTCGTGGCGCTCTCTTTTTGGTTGCGGCGAGCGCGGCGATCCTGAACCGAACCAAGGGCCTCTTAGGGCGTTCGCGCTGAAGATCGAAGGCGCACGACCGAGGTGGTGATGTCCACGTCAACGGCTCAGGCCAAGTCACCGCAGGCACTCAAGTTGGCTGCGGCTCTCGCTGCGACCTCCGGGGCGCTGCATCAGGCTCTCTCGGCGGTGGTCAGGGCACAAGGTGTGAACGGGCTCGGTTGCCTCGACCAACTTGAGGCCCAATTCGTTCGCAACACCAAAAATATGACATTCACGGGTTGCTCGATGGATGCGGAGGCTGCTGCGGTCGAGGCCGCTCTCGCAAACCTGAAGACCATCACGCGGGCAGTTCGCGCTCAGGCCGCCCAGGCAACCCAGCCGAGGCCGCAGGACAAAGACGCGAGCCGTTAGCGGCAGGCCCCTCTGGACGCCCGCTCCCGCCCATATCCTTCCGCTCCTCCAGAGCCTCCTGCCGCAGCTTCTCCTCCTCCTGGCTGAAAGCTCCGGCAGCCCTCTTGCGGGCGCGCCTGGGACCATTCAGCCGCACAAGCCGGCTCGCGCTGCCGGCGGCTTGGGTAGGAGGACCTTTCCACCAAACCTGACCGCACGCTCTGCTACCGGCCGACTATTATGGCCGGTTGTGACTGTGAAAGAGGCGGGAAAGGGCCTCCGGCAGGCGGCAACACGCTTGTGCGCGCCATCCGGGACCTTACGCTCGGTCATGCTTTGCCGAATCACTTCCGCGCAATGACGGATCCGACCACGCTTCACGCATTAAGGGCCGTGACGGCCGCCTATGTCGCTGCCGTCTGCGACACCGCGCATTCGCTCATGCTCCGTCTTGCACTATTCGAGACCTACTCCGCCGTGGCTGCACAGGTACTGAGCCGGCCGGAGATGGACCCGCACCACCTGCATGCGCTCGAACAGGCCGGCGATCCGTCCGAGGTGCTCGCGGCGATGTTCGTGCAGAAGAAGCTGGCCGCGACCCCCGAGTTCAAGCAGGCTATCGACGCGAGTTCCAAGCAGTTCTTGCAGGCCCTGGCGGCGTTCGACCCGATGCTCGTGGTGTGGATTGCGGGGGCGCTGGCGCAGGTTCGGCCGGCAGAGCCGATCCCTGCGTTGAGGGCAGCGGCTTAGTCCTTCGGGGATGTTCAAGCTCCCCTGGGGGGAGAAGAGCCGTATGCTAGAGACTGCTCTGGCGCATGCTTCGGGCGAGACCGTGTTCGAGTCCTTCAACCACTCCCTTCGAGAGAAGGAGACCCGCGAAGCGCTGACCACCGAGTTCCGGAAGCTCGGGCTCGATTACGCGTCCTTTGATCCTATCATCCGCACGACGATGGAGCGCGAAGCGATTGCGACCGGCAACGTAATGGAGCAGGTCGAAAAGTTCCGTCGCGTGGCCAGGATGGCAGACCAATACGAACTGTCGGATGCGGAGAAGAGCTACGCCCTCGTCAAAGCCTACGAGCGACACAGCGAGACCCTGGGTCCTCCGGACGAGAGCGACTAGGCAGCGGGCTCATGGCCGCTGATTCGAGTTCCGCTCCCGGCGATACCGCTCCCGCTCCTCCAGAGCCTCCTGGCGCAGCTTCTTCTGCTCCTCCGCTGAGAGCGCCGATGCCCTTTTGCGGGCCGGCTTCGGGCCGTGGAGCCGCTCCAAGCGACTTGTCCGAGTATCGCTGCTGAAGCCGCCTCGGCCGCTCATCCCCATCTCAAGCCTCCTCTGCGCCGGAAGTCGGATGCCTCTGGAACCCTGCCCGCGCTCGCTGCATGGTCTGGCTCGAACTGGCGCAGTCGCTCGGCAGCCGTGGCATCTCCTCGGAATTGTTTGATCTTTCCGAAAATCACGCTGCGTAAGGCAAGCGGTTATAGGTTGGTGGTCGGAATGGGAGTGGTGCTCACGGTCGTGTTCGCGTGGCGGTACTGGAGGGCGTGAACCAGCGGCCTGAAAGAACCCCTTTTGACCAGCACGTTGCGCCGGATTTGCACACGGCCATCGCCGTTACACCGCCCTCCAGCCCGTGCCCCTCGACCGGAAACACATGTCTGGGGTTCCTGAGCCGCCGCCGCTAATTCACAGCTTTCGAGCATGAAATACTTGACGATCTGACGACCCATGCTTGGCTGAGAGGTTCCGTGCCCGCGCCACTCACGAGGACCAGGATGCCGGCTGACATTAGGCTCGACACGATCACCTGCCCCAAATGCGGCGAGGCCATTCCGGTCAGCGAGGCCCTCTCGCATCAGGTGATCGAAAGGGCGCGCTCTCAAATTCGTGCGGAAGCTGTCGAGCAGCAGAATGCTCTGGCAGCGAAAGCGTCAGAACTGCGCGCCAGGGAAGAGGCGCTCAATGGGGCGGTCGAGGAACGCGTGCGCATAGCCCGGCTCGATATCGCCAAAGAGGCGGATAAGAGAGCCCGAGCGGCTGTTTCGGCCGAACTTGAGGACCTCCGGAAGGAAACCGAGGAGAAAGCTCGGCTCCTCAAGACCGCCCAAGACGCCGAACTGGCTCTGCGGCAACAGAAACGCGCCATTGAAGAGCGCGAGCGCGCGCTCGAACTGGAGGTCAGCCGTCAACTCGATGAAGCGGTCCGAAAGGCAGAAGCGGCAACCGCGACTCGCCTTCAGGAGGAGTACGGTCGCCGGGACGCCGACAAGCAGAAGCGCCTCGACGAAGCGCTTCAGTCGCGAGAGGCGCGTGAACGGGAACTTGCAGCGAAAGAGGAAGCTCTGGAGCGGACTATCGAGGACCGGCTCCGGATGGCTCAGCAGGAGCTTTTGAAGCAGGCCGAAGAGGCAACCAGGAACCGTTTCGCCACCGAAATTGAGGACGCGAGAAGGCAGTCCGACGAGAAACAGAAGCTCCTTGATCAAGCCCGCGACGCCGAATTGCAGCTTCGGCAGGAGAAGCGGGACCTGGAAGAGCGCGGAAAGGCCCTATCGCTGGAGGTAGCACGTCGCCTAGACGAAGAGGCCCGCAAGGTGGAAGAGGCGACGGCGAAGCGGTTGGAGGAGGAGCATCGGCTCAGGGATGCGGAGAAGGACAAAAAGCTCCAGGACGCGCAGCGCAACATCGAGGAAATGAGGAGGAGGCTCCAGCAGGGTTCGCAGCAGAGCCAGGGCGAGGTCCTAGAGCTTGAATTGGAGACCTTGCTCCGGACAACGTTCCCCTCCGACCAAGTCGCGCCGGTTCCGAAGGGCGTCAACGGAGCCGACGTGGTGCAGAAGGTCATGTCGGCCTCGGGCCAGCCTTGCGGCACGATCATCTGGGAGGCGAAGCGTACGAAAAATTGGAGCGACGCTTGGCTCCAGAAGGTCAAGGACGACCAGCGCTCGCTGAAGGCCGAATTGGCTGTGATCGTGAGCGAGGCTCTGCCGAAGGACTGCCATAACTTCAGCCGCGTGCAAGGCGTTTGGGTGACCAACCCGCAATGCGCGCTGAATTTGGCCGGCGCGCTGCGCTTCCAATTGCATGAAGTGGCGCGCGCGAAGTCGGCGGCGGTCGGCAAGAACGAAAAGATGGAGGTTCTGTACGCCTATCTGTCTGGGGCCGAGTTCCGGCAGCGCGTTGAAGCCATCGTGGAGTCCTTCAACGAGATGCAGAAGGAGCTTCAGGAAGAGCGGCGCGCGACGATGCGGAGGTGGGCTAAGCGCGAAAAGCTCCTTGAGCGAATGATAGGGAGCACGGCTGGGATGTACGGCGACTTCCAGGGGCTGATCGGCGCTTCGCTACCGGCGATCCCTGCCCTCTCGGACGATGCTGACGGCGTTGATGACGAGGAGCCGATAATCCTCACGCGTGCCCCGCTGGCCGGGGCGCAGCCGCAACAGGCGTGGTCGGCCGGAGAGGACGACCTCGACGATGACGTTCAAGCTGACGACGTTGCGCGCGAGCAAGAGAATTTCTCGCTCGCGGACTTCAACCGGTCTCGCTCTCGCGCATAGGACGCCTCAGCGGTACGAGACGCAATAGGAGCCGCTTGCGAAATAACCGCTCGGGCATGACCCCATTTTCGGGATCGCATGCTTCGCGTTCGGTCCGCCGACGCAATAGTCGCCCGACGCGTGATAGCCGCTCGGGCAGGTTCCGACCTTTGGGAGAGCCGGCGGCGCGGGCCTGTTCGAGGAGTTCGGGACGCATGCGCCGCCCGAGGTGTGATAAGCCGAGGGACAGGTGCCGACCTTCGGGACGGCTTGAGCGTGGACGGCTGTCGCGGACAATACCGTTACGAGGACCGCCACGAGCCCAGTTCTGCCCTGCATCAACTGGCTCCTCAATTGCCGGGGAAGTTGCACGTTGTGGGGAAAGCCTTCAGGACGCTTTCAAGAGGCGCAAGTGGATGTGGGTCTCGAAGGCCGTCTGTCGCGCCGGGGAGCGTGATATCGAGATCGTCGAGGTAGGTCGCTGTTTCAACGGACATGTCGTCGGTATTTAGAACGGGAATAAGTGCCCATCTTTACGAACTGCTTCGATTTCCTTCCACAAAATTATGCGCTCCAGTACATTCTGTAGTTTTTGCTCAGGCCATTCACTTTTAGGAAGCAAAGCTTGTACGGAAGCCTCATCGGCGACAAACCTGACGCTCGGCTCAAGACGTGCCGCCAGTTCGCTCGTCGCACTGAGTCGTCTCGTAAGTCCGATGTCCGGCCGTAGAGTCACTTCAACAGTCCAGAAGCTGTCGGAGGATTGTGATTTGCGAGCCGCAAACGGAGGATTTGCAAGGATGAACGTGCCGCCGGTCTCCAGCGCGCTCAGCCGACTCTTGATCGTCTGCAATTCGGCAATGAGTAGCTTTTCGTCTGGGGTAGCTCTTTGTTCTAGCTCGAACCGGCCTCGTGCTGCCGTGACGGGATTGTCCACCTGGAAATCGGGCGCGAGAACTGCGTTGACGTGTGCCGCAAGTTCCCCACGAGCCTTCTTGATCTGAGCGGGCCGGGCGCGACCAAAAAAGATCGTTCGTTGTGGGTTCACGTCGAAGGGGAGCTTCGTGCCCTCGGCAATCATATGAATGATCGGTTTCTGCACCATGTGCCGAATGCCGATCTCGTAGAAGGCGTTCGGATTGAAGCCGGTGAGATCGGCAATCACCAGTTCCGCGCTCAAGAGGGTGTTGATCACCTGGGCATCGATTCGACCAGGAATGGTTATCTTATCGGCGCGCTCGACCTTGAAATCTGGGTGCGCCTCCATGACCGGCTCGATGATCATTTCGAGAAGCCAATCGGCTTCCAGGCGCTCGGGACTGTCCTCCGCCCCGATGGGGCCAATGACGAAGCACGTCTTTTGCTCGGGTTGTTCAGGTTTCTTCGGCACGGTAGCCTCGGCGTTGACGCGAGCATGGAAGCAAACCGCGCCAGCTATCTCAAGTGCCAAGGAGACCTGGATAAGGAACGCTCATGCCCAAAGAACCATTCTTGACGCGACGCGAGCAGAGCGAGCCCTTCTTCACACCGGGAGCGGGGAAGCGGCACGAATTAACCCCGGAGCAAAGGGCCAGCCCGAAAACCTTCTGGTGGGGCCTCTTCGTGCTCCTCGTCGGCCCATGGCTCCTATGGATGCTGCTTCCCACCGTGTTCGCCTTCTGGCGGAACATCCTGTCGCTATGATCAAGACCGCACGCCCAGCATGCTTCTATCTCCTGTTCGGCCTATTGGGCGCTTCTCCGTCGTCGGCTTTAGAGATCGAGGGGTTCCGCCTGGGTATGCCTCTCGAAGAAGCACGCCGTTTGGCTGCCGAGCGAAATCAGTCCCTGAGCAATCCGTACAGCGATTCGCGGCAAAGCAAGTGGGTGTCCTACGTTGTCTCGAATGATGGTCCCAGCATCTCTTTTTGCGACAACGTGCTGAGTTCAGTTATTAGGAGCTACAGGAGCAACCTTCACGAATTCACCGACATGCTGAAGAAATGGACGGACGCACTGGGAAGCCCGGACGTGCAAAGTTCACAGACCTATATCTCCGGCCTTCAGGTTAGCAGCATTGTCTTCAGATGGTTTGGCCAGAACAACGTCCGTACCGAGATCGCGATGATGCAGTTTGGCTCGACCGATACCAAAATCAGCTACTCCTACGGCTTCGTCCAGCACCCCTGTAGATCGTAAAGAGCCGCAGAAGGGCGGCTCGAAAGCCGCCCTTCTGCCTCCACCCGCTCGAACAGATGCCGCCCGATCTCCGCACCGCGAGCCATCGGCGGCGCGGTCATGGGTAACTCGGCAGTTCACGGTATTTGCGACTGAGTTGTTCTCGCACCCTTCGAGACGCGTTGACTTGCCGCTGCCCGCCCTTCCTGCCGCTCCTGCCCGCTGCTTCCTCCCATTCGCGCCTGAGCGTCGACCCCGCCCTGATCTACTCCTGACAATCCCCGTGCCCGCCGCCGAGAGCTTGAGCACCGGACGAAGCGCGCCTGGAGGCCGCACCGCTAGACGGCTTCCATCGAGCGCGGGCGATTCGCGCCTCAGCGCTTGGACCGCTTGCCTTCGACACGCTCTTGGCCATGACTTTCACTGCCCGCGCCTTCCGAGCCGGCTTCTCTGCTGCCCCCTCTGTACCCCCGTCACCAGCCTTGCGGCCGAGGCCAAGACTCTTGGCAAGCTCGCTACGCGTCGCGGAGTAGTTCGCGGCAACCATCGGGTAGACGCGCGGGAGGCCCATTTTTCGCAATAGTCCTCCGGTGAGGCCGCGCCCGCGCAGATGGCGCGCACTTCGCAAAATGCCGAGGCGGCATGCATAGGAAAGCGCCGTGCCCCCTCGACTTGCTCACTTCGAATCGGCCGAGCCTTCAGCGGCACAGACGGCCACGAATGCTGCGACAGCGAAGATAAGCGCCAGCGGGTCCGCCCACCCTGCTGACTTAAGCGAGACCATGCTGCCGGCGCTGACAACCGCAAGCGTTGCCGAAAAAAGGATCATCAGAGGTCGCCCCAGCTATGCGCGTCTAACGGTAGGGAAGCGCCCGAGTTTCAGCGGAGCAATGAGAATAGGACCCAGCAGGAGTAGCACCGCGACCTGATTTGAACTCGGGCTCGGTTTGCGCATTGTAAGGAGCATGAAGAACTCTCGACTCCGCTATCGGCCTCGCCCCTGGGATGAGCCCACCTGGATCGGCGAGCAGCTACTTACGTTGCTGGATCGCCATCCCAATCTGCGCTCTGAGCTTGAGCAGATCGTCGTGAAGACGACCAGCCTAGACCCGACCCGCCCCGGTGAGAGCGACGGACCAACTGCAAATTGATTCAGTACCCGGTCTGTCGACCGCGCCGGGGGAGCGGAGGAAAAATTGGTTGACGCATACGGAATGCGTGAGATCACCAATCAATGAGCTTCTCGCGCAATCCCTTCCGTAAGAGCACGCACGACAACAAGACCCTCCGCCCGATCACCGGCTGGCCCTTCGAGCGCCTCGCCTCGCTGGACATAGCCGGCGCGCCCGGCCTCCTCGCCCACACCGCGTCCTGCGGGGTGCTCAAGCGCCAAGCGATCTTTGCCGTGCTCTCACAGATCACCGCCGAGAACACGTCGGCATTCCTTCACCTCGTCAACTGCGCCAGCATCGGCGAGGCGCTCCGGACCCGCTACGCGCGCCAACTGGTCGCCGCCGCCTTCGCGGTTGAGCAGGTGCCCAACGGGTATTTGCGCGCGCTCGCGCGGATCGGCGATTCCGCCCTGAGCCCTCCTGACCTCTACGCGAAGCTGTTTGACCTCATGGTGGCCGGCGGCCCCCAAGCGCACGCGATCCGCTATTGCGGCTCGCCGCTTACCAGCAGCGAGATCGCCGTTGTCGATCTCCTCGACCCGGTGCTCGTGAGCCCCGAGTCGCTGCACTCGCTGTCTGCCTACGAGGCACGCACGGCCAACGAGGTTGCGGCATTCCTGCGCAGGGTCTGCTCGGCGGCAACCGACGACGCCCTCACGCAGGCGGCCCGGCAACACCTTAAGACTGGCAATTTGAGCGCGTTCGCAACGCCGTTCATCCGCGCCGCCGACCGCTTTCCTCCCCCGCCTTTTGTCGGCGTAGGCGCGCTTCAGCCGGTGACGAGCGCCGATCAGATGATTTCTCTTGGAACGCGCCTGCGCAACTGCCTCGGCAACACCGACGTGATCAGCGAGGTCTTGCTCCGCCTGAAGGCTTATTATTTTGCAGAGGTCGAGTTGCTGAGGCTCGGCGCAACGCCCGTCGTGGTCGAACTGGAGCCGGCTTATCAGGCATCGGGTGAGCGCCTCTGGCAAATCCAAGGCGTCCACACCACGAAGCACAGGACGCTGCCGCACAAGATCGCGCTGCGTATCATCGAGCCGCTGCTCCAAGCTGGCGCGCTCATCAACGTGAACCTGTCCCAGCATCCAGCCGACAAACGAACCCGCGAAGCGCTCGGCGTGTTCCGCTGGAACCCACTGCGCTGGGAGGAAGAGATCGACGGCGCGGAGCCGTTTTCTGCCGCAGATATCGCCGAGCTTGAGGAGCGCTTAGAGCGTGTGTGAGGCGACGAGTCCTCGGGCAAATCGAGGCGAGCGCCACACGTGGCGTGAGCAACTTCGCGCCTCTTACGCCATCTGGACGGGCGATCTCGCGCGCGGCTTCGAGCACGGGGACGGCTGGGCTTCAATCTGCGAGGACCTCTTGCGCCAGCTTGAGAACCGCCTGGGGGGCGAGGCAAACACGCCGAACCTGCGCTTCCGTCAGATCAAGGAGAAATTGGGCTCGCTCCGGGTCTACTTCGGCGGCGTGCCCGAGGATATTCGCGCCACCATAGATGACGTGCTGCGGGAGGCCGAGGCACGCGCCAGCCTCACCTGCGAGATTTGCGGACAGCCCGGAGCACTAAGCAGGAGCACCGCTTGGGTCCATGTTGCCTGTCCGGCGCATGAGAACGCCGAGCCGCCGTCCTATTGATCGGGATATCCCGTGTTCCTTTCCCTCGCCACCACGCACCGGCCCGCGACTGACCTCGGCTTTCTCCTTCACAAGAACCCGGCCCGCGTGCACGAGCTTGATCTCGGCTTCGGCCGCGCCGTCATGTTCTACCCCGAGGCGAGCCAGGAGCGATGCGAGTTCGCGATCACGCTCGACATCGACCCGGTCGCGCTGGTGCGCGGCCGAGCGGGCGGCGAAGGTCTTGTCGATCAGTACGTCAACGACCGCCCCTACGCGGCGTCGTCGTTCCTGAGCGTCGCCCTCGCGCGCGGGGTCCGCGAGGCGCTCGCCGGCCGCAGCAAGGAGCGGCAGGAGCTTGCCGAGAGCACGATCCCGCTCGAAGCCGTGGTGGCCCCCCTGCCCGTGCGCGGGCCGGTGGAACTCGTCGAGCGCCTGTTCCGGCCCATCGGATACGGCGTCGAGGTCACCCGCCATCCACTCGACCCGGAGCGCCCGGACTGGGGCGAGGCCCCCTATGTCACGGTGCGGCTCTCGGCGAGCACCCGGCTCTCCGACCTCCTGACGCACCTTTACGTGCTCATGCCCGTGCTCGACGACCGCAAGCACTATTTCGTCGGCGAGGACGAGTTGGACAAGCTGCTGGCGCGTGGCGAGGGCTGGCTCCCGGATCATCCCGACCGAGACCTGATCGTGTCTCGCTATCTCAAGCGCCGCCGGTCCCTGATCAAATCCGCGCTCGCCCAGTTAGTCGAGGACGAGCCCGAGCCGGAAGCGCGGCTCGATCCGGAAGCTCAGGACACGGCAGAGGCTGTAATCGAGCGCCCCCTGCGCCTGCACGAGCGGCGGCTCGACCGGGTGGCCGATATCATCAGTGAATCCGGAGCGAAGCGAGTGCTCGATCTCGGCTGCGGCGACGGCAAGCTCATTGAGCGGCTCATCCGCAACAAGACCGTCGAGGAGATCGTTGGTGTCGAGGTGTCGAGCGCCGAACTCGCCCGCGTGGACCGGCGCTTCGCCGAGCTACCGGAGGCGCTCAAGCGTAAACTGAAACTCGTCCAGGGTTCGCTGATTTATCGGGATGCGCGCCTCCGTGGCTTCGAGACAGCCGCGCTCGTCGAGGTGATCGAGCACCTCGACCCCGACCGTCTGCCGCATCTCGAACGTGCGCTCTTCGGCGATGCACGACCGGCGATGCTCGTCCTGACCACGCCAAACCGCGATTACAATGTCCTGTTCGAGAAGCTGCCATCGGGGGAGTTCCGGCACCCCGATCACCGCTTCGAATGGAGCCGTCAGGAGTTCCGCGCCTGGGCTGAGCGTGTCGCGGCAGAGCACGGCTACGCGGTCCGGCTCGAAGGAATCGGTGACGAGCACCCCGAATTCGGCGCACCCGGTCAGATAGCGGTGTTCACGCGATGAGCACGACCGAGACCTCCGTGTCGGCCCCGCAGATCACGGTGCCGGAGTTCGCGATGGTGATGCTGATCGGGGCGACGGGCTCCGGCAAGTCCACCTTTGCGCGCCGTCACTTCAAGCCGACCGAGACCATCTCGTCTGACGCCTGTCGCGGGCTCGTCGCCGACGACGAGAACGACCAGACCGCTACCCCCGACGCCTTCTCCCTGCTCCAGACCATTCTGGAACTGCGCCTCAAGGCTCGCCGCCTCGCCGTTGTGGACGCCACGAACGTGCGCCCGGAGGACCGCAAGAAGCTCGTCGAGATCGCCAAGCGCTGGCACGCGCTCTGCGTCGCCATTGTGCTCGACCCCGGCGAGGAGGTCTGCCGGCGTCGGAACGCCAGCCGACCCGACCGCGCCTTCGGGCCGCACGTGATCCGGAACCAAATGGCGGCCCTGCGACGCGGGTTGCGCGGGCTCGCGCGCGAGGGATTCCGCCAAGTCCACCATCTGCACTCCGAGGCGGAGATCGAAGCGGTCGTCGTCACGCGGCAGCGCCTGTGGACGGACCGGCGGGACGAACACGGCCCCTTCGACATCATCGGTGACGTGCACGGCTGTACCGACGAACTGGAGGCCCTCCTGGCGACGCTCGGGTACGGCGTGAAGCGGATCGAACTAAACGGCGAGCCTCGCTACCGGGTGACGCCGCCGGCTGGGCGCAAGGCCGTGTTCGTGGGCGATCTCCTGGACCGTGGACCGCGCGTGGCGGACGCGTTGCGGCTCGCCATGGACATGGTCGAGGATGGCACCGCGTTCTGCGTGCTCGGCAACCACGAAGCCAAGGCGGAGAAGTGGCTGAACGGCCGCGATGTGAAGATCGCCCACGGACTCCAGACCACCATCGACGATCTCAGCCGGACGAGCGAGGCGTTCCGCGAGCGCGCGAAGCGCTTCATCGGCGGACTCGTCAGCCATTACCTGCTCGACGCCGGCAAGCTCGCCGTGGCGCATGCGGGCATCAAGGCGGAGATGATGGGCCGCGCCTCCGGCGCGATCCGAGGCTTCTGCCTCTTTGGCGAGACCACGGGCGAGATCGACGAGTTCGGGCTGCCGGTGCGCCAGAACTGGGCAGCCGAGTATCGCGGCGATACCAAGGTGGTCTACGGCCACACCCCGGTGATCGAAGCCGCGTGGCTCAACAACACCATCTGCATCGACACGGGCTGCGTGTTCGGCGGCAAGCTCACGGCGCTGCGCTATCCCGAGATGGAACTCGTCTCGGTGCCGGCAGCACGGGTCTACTCCGAACCTGTGCGCCCCCTCGGGGCAGTCGTTATCGAGCAGGGCGCGATCACTGCGCAGGCCGAGGCCGACGACCTCCTCGACCTCGGCGACGTGACCGGCAAGCGCATCATCGCCACGCGGCTTCTGCCCTCGGTGACGATCCGCGAGGAGAACACGGCGGCGGCGCTGGAGGTCATGACTCGGTTCGCGATTGACCCCAAGTGGCTCATCTATCTGCCCCCGACCATGTCGCCGTCCGAGACCTCGAAGGAGGAAGGCTACCTGGAGCATCCGCGCGAAGCGCTCGCCTTCTATCGTCGCGAGGGCGTCCGCGAGGTCATGTGCCAGGAGAAGCACATGGGCTCGCGCGCCCTCCTCGTGGTCTGCCGACACGCGGATATCGCCCGGCGGCGGTTCGGCGTCGCCAGCGGCGAGATCGGGGCGGTCTACACCCGCTCAGGCCGGGCGTTCTTCAACCGCACGGCGGATCGGGACGCAGTGCTGGCGCGAACGGCGCATGCCCTCACCAGGGCCGGGCTCTTCGACGAACTCGGGTCAGACTGGGTCCTGCTCGACGCGGAGATCATGCCGTGGTCCGCGAAGGCGCAGGCGCTCATCACAGCCCAGTATGGGCCGACCGGCGCGGCGGCTCGAATCGGGCTGGGTGCGACGCGAGATGCCCTCCAGCGCGCGATGCAGAACGGACTGAGCCTCGGGGCTCTTGCCGAGCGCGTGGACGCCCGGCTCGCGCACGCGCAAGCCTTCGCATCTGTCGTGCGCGGCTACGCGTGGCCGGTGGCCAGCATCGACGACCTCAAGATCGCCCCCTTCCACCTCCTCGCCAGCGAGGGTCGGGTGCATGGCGATAAGCCGCACGCATGGCATATGGCTCATCTCGGGCGGCTCGCCGAGGCCGACCCGCTGTTCAAGGCGACCGCCACGATCACGATCAATCTGGAGGACGAAGCGGCGGTGGACCGCGCCATCGCGTGGTGGCTCGATCTCACCGAGCGGGGTGGCGAGGGGATGGTCGCCAAACCCTCCGACTTCCTCGCCCAAGGCCGGCGTGGCATCACCCAGCCTGCCCTCAAATGTCGAGGACGCGAGTACCTGCGGATCATCTACGGCCCGGACTACGACATGCCGGAGCACCTCAGCCGCCTTCGCGCGCGCGGGCTTGCGGCGAAGCGCTCGCTCGCGTTTCGCGAGTTCGCGCTCGGCCTCGAAGCTCTCGACCGGTTCATTGCCCGCGAGCCGCTCCGGCGCGTGCACGAGTGCGTCTTCGGCGTGCTCGCGCTCGAATCCGAGCCGGTCGATCCAAGGCTGTGACCGCCCTCATGCGCCGCTCAGATGAATCGCAGGCAAGCTGATGGGACAGGCGCGTTCTCCGAGGCGCGAGAAATACTGGAGCAGGCTGAAGACCCCCGTCCAGAGGCTGTGGGCCGAGGGGCTGCACATGTCGATCAACTGCTCGGTCCACAAGGTCGTGACCAAGCATTGGGTTCTCGATGAGCCGCGCCACTGGATCACGTTGGACAAGAGGGTGATTTGGGACACGGGCTCGTTCTTGCGCAGCGCATCCGCGCCGGGACGGGGACGGAGGACCGAGACTTTCGAGGAGATATACTGGGGGCCGCACGGGGCGAGCGTGGTGGCCAATCTGCTGCGCCAATATCTCGACCGCCCCCGCGAACGCCTGTTCGAGCCGTTCGAGGCCGACGAGTGGGAACTGACCGATGTTTTGAGAGCCGCCGACTGGCGGCTCGGGAAGGCCGCCTTGCTCCATTGGGCCGAAGCGCTCGACGCGCAACACCCGGCTCGTGCTGTCATTGCCGCGAGATTTGACCCCGCCAGCCACCATCAGCACGGCGCGAAATAGCATTTGACGGATACCGTTTTCGGGCGAGAACGGACCTATGGTCCTCGCGCTCGACGCTCAGCCGATCTTTGATGTGTTCGGCCGCGTCCTCGGCTGTTACGTGCGCGAGGGACGCCGCATCTGGGTCAGCAGCGTCAATGGTTGGCGACTCGGATACTGGGACCGCGCACGCGACGAGACCTACCGCGCCGATGGTCGCTTCCTGGGCACCGGAAACCTCCTCGCGTCGTTCCTGACGTACCTCTGAGCACTCGGCATGAGCATCCATCCAATGCCGCGTCGCTGGGTGCTGGACGAGCCCCAAGATGCGGGCACGCTCTACAGCCGCCTGCGAGCAGACGGGCTCGGCGCGAAGGCGGCGCGTGCGTGGGTTCGCCGCGTGTATCCAACTGAGCCGATCCTGGGCACGCCTCCGCTTCCTCCAAGCCCGCCGGCCGACGCGCTCGTGATCGCAGATCAGAAGTTGAAGGAAACGGAGCATCGGGTGATCGGCCTGGAAGCCCTGCTCGCTGTTGCCGAGGGGAAACTCCGCACGAGGGAAGCCTGCCTTGTCGCGACCACGCGTGAGCTTTCCCAAGTTCGGAAGCAGGCGCTGAAGTCCGGACAGGACGCGCGCGCGAAAGCGGCTGAAGCTACCGCTCGGATCAAGGCGCTGGAGCGGGAACTTGCGGCTGCGCAGCGGCGGGTCGAGGAGCTTGAGGCCGAGGTGGCGTCCGCCGGCTCCGGGCGCGGAAACCCGCTGTACGCGCGCGTCGGGTTGGACCCACGTTGTCCCGAGTTCGTCTTGAGGGCCGCGCGAACCGCATACCGCAAAGCCCTTCACCCCGACCATCGGTCGCCTGAGCATAAGCGGGAAGCGGAGGAGCGCTTCAAGGCATCGGAGAATGCCTTCGACCGATTGTTCAAGCTGCGGGGGCTGTGAGGGCGCATGCCGAGCGACCGCCCTGCCGAGAAGCTCTTCGCGACCCTCCGCGTCCTGCTCGTGATCGTGCTGGCGGTTGCGCGGCTCACGATGCGCTTCCTCCACTGGCTGTTCTGGTTCTCCCTGGGCTTCCTGATTGCCTATCGCGCGTGTCGTCGCCTGAACGGCTGAGCCAATGTGGTCGGTCATCGCCACCTTGATCACGCTCGGCGTCATCGTGCTGGTTGGCGCGGTGGTGCTCGGCGTGCTCTGCGGCGGCGCGGTGCTCGTTTGGTACGCCGCGATCTGGGCTCTCGGCCGAAGCTTCGAATGCGTCCTCGAAGCTCCCGAACGGTGTCTCGAATTCGGTCGCGAGGTCATGCAGGTATTCTTCGCCGGGCACGACCAGGGCCGCGCGACTTCGAGTGCGGCGGAGAAGGAGAGCCTTCTCCGCCAACTTGACGAAGCCCGAAATACAGCGGCGCGGGCGGCGCAGGAGAAAACCGCGATTGCCCAGGAGCTAGAGGTCTGCCGAGGACACCTCGCCATCGCGACCCGCTCCATCGCGGACCTCGGGGCGCAGGTCGAAGCTCTCCAGGAGCAGCTTCAGGATGCCGGCGACGACCCGCTGTATCGTCGGGTTGGCCTGCATGCCCGGTGCCCTGACTTCCTGGTGATGGCGGCGCGTCGCGAGTACCGGCGCAAGCTACACCCTGATATGCAGCCCGAAGGTCGCAAACCGGAAGCGACCCGGCGGTTTCAAGCGGCGGAGGAGGCGTTCTCGCAAATCTGCGCGGCGCGGGGCATTGGCTGAAGAACGGGCCGATGCGTCACGGCTTGCGCAGCTAGTTCAATAAATACCTTGCCCAAACCGAGGTTCATGCATGCGCTATTCCGAGATCGCGATCTCCACTCTCCCACCCAGAGAGGAGCGACCTGTGCCGGCGCGTCGTGCTTCCGGCAACTTTAAAAACTGCTCTGCCGCTCCCTCAGGGCGCGCAGCGAGCCCTGCCGCCGTCGAGGGCTCGGGGAAAAGTCCAAGCCATGTACGGCAATGATCCTGGTCGTGAGCAGTTTAAGGCTCGGCTTGATGCGGAATTCCCTCACGGCCGTGCACGCGTACTCGTGCGTGGGCTGGAAACCACTGACTTTGAGGCGCTGCTTGAGCGCTATCGAGCGACGATTTACGACATGGAGCGCCTATCTGCTTTCAGAGGCTTCGGCGTAATCGTGTCATGCGCTGACTTCGAGACCGCTCGGGCATTCGAAGCGGAGTGGGAGCTTTATGCGAAGACGAGCCCGCATCGGCAGGATGTACGCGCAGCCCTCGCACTGATCCAGGCAGATCGCACCAGGGCTGCTCGATAACACCAGTGTGGCAGCACGACCGGCGATCAGGGGGTCTGATTCGGCTGACTTCCGCTCACACCAGGACCGGCATGGGCGCGATCACGCGGCTCACTATGGCCTGCTCAACACGTTTCGGCCGAGGCGCTCGGCGGCGCGCTCCGACCGTGCAACCTACAGGCCGATAACCTCCTTCGCCCGCCGCACGTGAGATCACGTCGGGAGCGATGGCTGCGTACACGGTAGCCGCAAGCTCCTCCGGCTCGATCCTGCTCAGGCTGGCCGACCACCGCGCAAAAGTCTGGAGGAACTCCGGCACCGTCAGCGCGTCTAAAGCGGGATGTCTTTAGCTCCGGTCATATCCCGCTTCTGCGAAGTAGTTTCGACATTCCTGCGGGGTGACGGTCTCGAGGATGCGGCCGATGGCGTGGCAGACGGCATCGGCGGTGCGGGCCGCGGCTTTGCCCAGGAGGTGCTTGAGCTTGGCGAAGAGCTGCTCGATGGGGTTCAGGTCGGGGGAATATTTGGGCAGGAAGAACAGCCTGGCGCCCGCGGCCCGGACGGCGCGGCGAACGGCCCTGCCCCGGTGTGAGCCGAGATTGTCGAGGATCACGATGTCGCCGGGCGCGAGGGTGGGGACCAGCACTTTTTCGACATAGAGACGGAAGCTGTCGCCGTTGATCGGGCCGTCGAGGAGCCAGGGCGCCTCGACGCGGTCATGACGAAGCGCGGCGAGGAAGGTCATGGTCTTCCAACGCCGGTGCGGCGCCTTGGCCTTGAGCCGCTCGCCACGCAGCGCCCAGCCTCTGAGCGGCGCCATGTTGGTCTTGGTCCAGGTCTCGTCGATGAAGACGAGACGGGAGGGGTCGACGCGGCCCTGATGCTTCGCCCACTGCGCCCGCCTTCGCGCCACATCGGGGCGGTCGCGCTCGCTCGCGATCAGCGTCTTTTTTTGTGCGTCAGCTTCTCGGCATGGACGAACGCCCAGACCGAGCGGTAGTCAACCTTCAGCCCGCGCTCGCCGAGCTCCGCCACCAGCCCACGCAAGGTGAAGTCCTTCTCCCGGCAGCGCGCGACCAGCCAGTCCCGATGCGCGCCGGAGATCGTCCTCGGCTTGTGACCGCCCATCTGGCCGGGCTTGAGACTGCCGGTCTCACGATGGCGCTTCACCCAAGCGATCGCCGCGCTGTAGCTGACGCCAAAGCGCGCCGCCGCCGCCCGCCGGCTCATCCCCTCCCGCTCAACCGCCGCCAAAACCCGCTCGCGCAGATCGACAGAGTAAGGCTTCCCCATCCATGCTGACCTCCTCCCAGCCAGCAGGTTGAATCAAACTCCTCGCGATTTGGGAATCCCCAAGCGACTCAGCCTAAAACCATCCCGCTCTAGGCCAACAACGCCTCGAACCCGCATGTCCGCCCCGAGCCAAAGGTGCATCGAGACCCCGGCCCACCATCGTCCCCGATAGGCGCGGCGCTGATGATCAACGAGGTTACGGACGGCCACGCGCCAGCTTCGAAACTGGTCGGGCGAGAGCGCGGTCGTGAACTCGACCGCGTATGGGCGTCGAGGGTTGGCGGCGAGGATCGCGCGCGCGGTTCGACGGGCGTAGCGGCCGGCGCAGGTTGGGCATTTCGAGTTGGATCGCGGATGGCGTCTGCAAGATCGCACCAGCTATTTAGGGCAGTTGCCAACGAGGTTCCCATACGTCACTGTCGTTGCGGCTGAGACTAAGGCGTTCTCGGCCTCTGGATGGCTGGAGACAGCCCATGGCCAATGCCGGTTCATTGCTGGTGTGGGCTGGCGTTTTGCTCATCGTCGGTGGCCTGCTCGTTTGGCCGCTGGGCCGAGTCGTCGAAACGCGCTGGCCGACATTGGGCACGCCAGCTTTCGTCGTCCTCGGATTTGGTGCTCTGTTCATAAGTTGGACCGCCGCCATCCGTGTTGCCGGTCCTCCTAAGGCGACCTGCACGGAAATCTTCGACCGGACGGATGAGCTTGATCGGGAGGCGAGGTCCGAGCTTCTCGCCCGCTGCATCGCCACTGCCGGTCCGGACGAAATCGAACCAGCCGTCGTCCTACGTCGGTATCCGAAATACTACCCCTTCGTGACGCGATGAAGGGCGCTGGTCGGCCGCCCGCGCGATAAGGCAACCGAGCATGTGGCAGACTAATACCGCCGCGTGCCGAGCCATGACGATGGTTCGGTTTATCGCCGTTTCGAGCGCGATATGCGCCTTTGCCGCTTGGGCGTTTTGGCTGTTTACCCACTGAGCCGTGCGCTCCCTCAGACCTCCGCCCGGCGCTCATGAAGGCGAGCCCAGAGGGAAGATCGGCTTGGTGGCAGCGGCGAGACCATATCCGATGGCCGCGAGGAGCTTGCGCTTTCCGAGCCAGTCAGAGAGTGCACCGGACAGAGATGGTCCGGCTCAGTGCCGGGCCGCTATCGCAAGGAAAAGCTATAAGGCCGCCGGGACCTCGTCTCGGGCTCGCATTCCACAACTCGGGCCGGTTCATACCGGTCGCGTTGGATCAAGCGTCTTGCTTCTCAATCCGTTCAAGTCACCAGACCCGAGACCGCGACTGTCCTCGATCAAGCAGTGCACGCGCGATTGCCAGGGGGTGACCAGATGCCCGGTGACGCGGACGATGATCTTGCGTCACTGCGCGAAGCTGCCGAGGCGGTCATTCTCGAAGCGATGCGGCACAACCCTGAACGTGTATTGCAGGTGATCGGCGAGGTGATCGACGAGCTTGAAGCCGAGTGTGGCTACAGCATGGAGGAGATAGCAGCGGCTGTAGAGCACGTGATGGACGAACTCGGACAGCGCAAGGCGCAAGGCATGAACTGAACTCGCGTCCGGGCCTCCAGAGAGTAACATTCGATGAATCGCCCCCGCCCCACCGCATGTGTTAACGCGCGAGCTACCCTGTTTTCGGGTGCGACGACATAAGCGCCTCGATTTTCTTGACAATCAGGGCGTCAGAGCACACGTGCGCGTCCACGAACAACAGTTCGATGGAGTATGATCAACAATGGCACGTATCCAATCTTCTCGTACCAACACCGCTGCTATTGGACGCGCATTCGTTGCCGCCCGGAAGGAGATTGAGCAGGCTGAGCGCAATTTTCTACGGACCGTTCGGTCGCTCCAGCAAAAACCCGCCAGAGCCGCGCCCCGCTCCCAGAGCACGACTTCTCGCGTCAGCGGGCCAGCACAGGGCGGTGGAAAGCCAGCGCCTGTTCAAAGCGCTATCACGAGAGTGCTGAGCAAACGCCGCAGAGGTCTGAGGATGGACCAACTGCAAGAAGCGCTTCCGCAGTTCGACGAGAGGTCTCTCCTGAACGCGACGTTCGCAATGCGGCAGAAGGGGCTGGTAGAGTTCGACCGCAGCGGACCCGGCAGGGGCGTCTATCGCTGGAACGATTGAGCGGTCAGACCCGTGGCATAGGAAAGGGGGCCAAATACGGCCCCCTTTCGTTTTGTGAGGTCCCTTGCGACTGCGCCGACGTTTCGTCACTCTCGGCGTCATCAGACCTCCAGGAGAGACGTGGACCATGATCCTCGTGGTGGAAGGGACAAAGCGCGTAAGCTTCGACTTCCTCGACGCGTTCGCGGACGCCTGGAACAGGCACGATGTGGACGCGATCATGTCCGCCATGACGCCTGACTGCGTGTTCGAGGCATCGATGGGGCCTGAGGTGAAGGGCACGCGATACGTCGGCCAAGAGCAGGTTCGAGCGGCCGTGCAAGCCGTGTTCACGCAATTCCCCGACGCTCGATGGAGCGGGCCTGAGCATTTTGTGATGGGAGATCGGGGCGTGTCCGAATGGGTCTTCTCCGGCACACGTTCTGACGGCACTTGGGTCGAGGTCCAGGGGTGCGACGTGTTCACGTTTCGCGACGGCAAGATCGCCGTGAAGAATTCGTACCGGAAACAGCGAGCTAACGAATAGCGAGACCGGAGCGCTCTCCTCGGCTGTGGGCGATGCGCAGCCATTCTCTTGAACCCCAACCCGAGAACGGCAAGGAATCGACGGTCCCACCCTTCGATTCCTTTGATGAGATTCGGCCCCGCAGTCACCCAAGCCCGCCGCCGCGCCGGCTTCACCCAAGATCAACTCGCCCATCAGGCAGGCGTGAGCCCGCGCGCCGTCTGGTCGATTGAACAGGGCCGTGGAACTCTTTCGAACTCTCCTGACGATTCTTCAGGTGCTCCGGATTGCGATCTCCGGACGGCCGCCGGCACGCGATCTCGGCGCTCGGGTCCGAGCGGCACGGCTAAAGCGCGGGGTCGCAGGGACCGATTAGCCATGGGCGCGTGATCTTGCTGACAAGCGACCGCTGTACGGTATGACCCACACCACCGCGCCAGCCGATGCAGCCGCACGATGCAGTTCCCACCCCAATCTCGGATATTAAAAAAGCCGGTGACCTGGATCGTCGCCGGACTGACCTTGGTCGCCTGCATCGGGCTGGGGCAGGCCGAGACGTGGCATCGGTATACGAACGACCGTTTCGGCGCGTCCGCCGAAATTCCCTCCGACTTCAAGGCCGACCCACCTCCTGAGAATGATGATGGCCGCACCTTCGTTTCGAAGGACGGCAAGGCGAAAATCCTGGTGTACGGCAGCTACGCCCCGAGCGTGGTGGTCGAGAGCTTCGCGGCCTATCGGCACTGGGTTAGAAACGCAGAGAAGGAGGGCGGCCTCACGATCTCCTATGATGCCGGCGGTCGAGACTGGTTCGCTCTGTCGGGTATGGCAGGCGATCAGATCACCTATCTCAAGGTGATCGGGGTCTGCTCCAAGCGCTCGCTCGCCCTGCATGTCCGGATCGAGTACCCGGCGGCCGAGAAGCGTCGTTACGATACGCTGGTGTCGCGCGTGGGAGGGTCGCTCCGGCACATCAGCGGTTTGGGATGTTGAAGGCGGTCTAAGGGGCTCGGGAAGCGAGAGGTCCGCCCGCTCGCGGCTCTCAATGGACCCTTACAAGGCCCGCGATCTCGCCGGGAGGTATCTCGCCCTTCGCCTGTCGCTCTTTCGTCAGTCGCAGAACCTGCGGCGATGCTCCGAAGATCGCGAGGTTCGGCGGCACCCGGACGAAGGCTCGTGAGCCATCGCGATATTGAACAACGAAGAGCACCTGCCGGTCGGGCCGGCGGGCTCGCGGGTTTCCGTTCAATGCCCATGACATGCGCGAAGAATGCCGGGCCGGGGTTAATCAATCGTCCTGCAATGCTTCTTGAATGCCGACCGGACGCGGCATCGCTTTATGCCGCCTCGCTCTCCTTCAGCACCCGATACACGCTCGCCCGACCGATCCCGAGGCGATTCGCGATCTCGGACGCGCCGAGCCCCTCGTCGTCCTTGAGCCGGCGAACCTCGTCCGGCTTGATCGTCGGTGGACGACCCTTGTAGGTCCGCTCCTCCCTCGGCTTCGTGCGGTCGATCTCCTGGATGCGCCGGATCGCTTCCATCTGGCGCTCGCGGCGGAGGTTGGTTTCCAACTCGGCGAAAACGCCCAACATATCGAGCATGCATTTCCCGAGAGCGGTCGAGGTATCGATGGGCTGCTCGGTCGCCCTCAGCGAAACCCCCTTCGCCTGAAGCAGGCGCATGATGTCCTGGAGGTCGGCGATGGATCGCGCGATGCGGTCAACGCGGGTCACGCAGATCGTGTCTCCCTCCCGAACGAAGTCGAGGAGGGTCTGAAGCTCCGTGCGGTCCTTCAGGGTGGTGCCGCTCTTCTTCTCGGTGCGGATCACGCTGCAACCGGCCGCCGTGAGCGCCGCGATCTGAACATCGAGAGACTGGGTGCGCGAGCGCGGGTCCGACACGCGCGCGTAGCCATAGACCGCCACCGATGACATCCGCTGTCTTGTTTGGGTCTGGTGACGATATGACGGTTCTCGAATCCCGCAACCAATTCATATGAGACGCCGGAGAGCACCTCTCGCGTCTCGAAAAACTGGCGGGTGAGCGTATACTCAGTCGAGACGCGCCAGAATGGTGGCTGGCAAGCCTGCATCTACAAGGTCCAGTCTACTGGACCTTGAGCCGAGGCCCGCGCCCAAAGACGGCGTCAGGGGCGGCGCTCGGGAACTCGGCCAGAACGCTGTCGCCGGCCGTGTTGGCGATCCGGCCGCCGTGCTCGGCGATGAGGCCGTCCATGGGGCCGGGGCGCGCATCCCGCTCTCGCCGTGGCTCATCAGGCAAGGGAAGCCTACCACATCGGCGGCGAAGATCGCTGTTTCGGCCCCGCTGCCTGTGCAGCGCTTGTCCTGTCGCCGGTACGGTTCGTCGGAAGAGGCCGGCGGTCCAAGGATCGGGTAGCTGCTTAGCCAGTCCTTCCGCTACGGCAGGAAGTGGCGCAAGATCGCCTGAGCGGGAACGCCGAGCAGGCACCTGGACGAGGGAATTATGCTGGTCCCTGAACGGGAGGAGATTCCTTCCACTCGGCTCTACCCAGACGATTTTGGCTGCGGTCCAATGGAAGCGATTGCAAACCAGATATTCCGGTTGGCTTTGAAACCAGAGCCTCGATCTATTTTGAAGACGGTTTTGGGGTTTGTTTTACTGCCGACGTTCTTCTCTTCCGTGCAAGTGTACCACCCTTCTGTCAATCCTGGCGGGCTGAACGAGCCGGTCGATTCCACTGCTCGAATTCCGAAATGATCACTTACGTCCGTCGCTTTCTGAATTGCATAGTCCTTATCCGTAAGTACGACATGGCCAATAACAGCCCCGGAGTTAGCGGTAATAATTTTTCCTTTCTCGTCAGTTCGGACGAGAACACAGGGTTGGGTCGGGCTTATCTCAGACCATGCTGTGACCCGATTACTCTTGTGCATGTCGAAGATTACATCAACGCTCATGTCTGGGCCGTCGCCATCCTTCATGGTGTTTGTGAACCCGTGCTTGTCCCACTCCTTGTTCAACCAGACATGCCAGACGAAATTGCCGACGAACCCGTTGCAATCGAGCCCGAGTTGTTCATTGGCATAGTTTTGAATGTCAGTCGAAAGTTTGTAGTGCTTCACAAGTTGCAAAACAAGTTGGCAATGCTCGGGAGCGCCCTTTCCTATGAAAGGCATATACAGCATGGTTCGGAACGTAGATGTCTTGGTGAACTCCTTGTCCACCGCCGTCAACTTGCCAGTAGGCCCAACCTTTAGATCGACATCCCCCTCATATCCCTTGTCACGAACTTTGCCCAGAAGGTCGTTAGCTGCCTTCTTGCCGTCCTTCGGGGCACCAAGGCGGTATTGGTCCACTGACACGGTCGCATTGTGACCTTCAATTTCCAGGCTCTCGTACCATGCCTTGTACTCGCTGGGCTTCATTGTCATGGGGGCAGGCTCCCTTCGTCAAGAAGCGGCCGACGAGCGTTCAACCTCAGGGTCTCACCGCTCCTATGGCGTCCGCTGGAGGTGACAATGGATGCTCATACGAGTGGCGTGGCCGGTGAAGTGCGCGAGCGCACATCGGCAAAGGTCCCTGGGGCTCTGGGTTCCTTACCGGGAGCGGAGGAGCCTCACTGCTCTCAATCGACGATAAAAAGCTTCACGCCGGTTTCCGTTGAAGAGCGGTGAGCCGCATCACCGAAATCGGACACCTGATAGCTCATGCCCGGCGTCAGCTTGAACCGGCGGCCGTCCTTCAGTTCGGTGTCGAGTTCGCCTTCAAGGACGTAGAGGATGTGGCCCCGGTCGCACCAGTGGTCAGCGAGGTAGCCCGGCGTGTACTCCACCGTCCGGACTCGCACGTCGCCGATGTTGATCGTTCGCCAGAACGCCTTTCCGGATTCGCCGGAGTGCTCCGTTGCAGGGACCTGCGACCAATCGGTGGTCGTGAAGAGCAAGTCAGGTATCTTCATGTGTGGCTCACCTGGAGGAAGTTGAGCATGTTGCAGTTCGTGCAGCGCGGTGCCAAGTGCCCGTGAACCTCGGGCCATCTGCATGAGCGCAATCGAGTGGAAACAGGCGAGCGTCGCCGGGTGAAGCTCCAGCGGTTCACCGGCCATGTCGGGGACATCGAGATCGGATTTATCGAATACGACGGAAGCAATCGGCTCTGGACCTGGGCGAGCCCGTTTGCGGAGGATGTCTGGGGGCATGCTCCGACACAAGAAGGTTCGAAGCAGGCGCTGGAGACGTGGCTGCGGGGCTGGTTGGAAAAGCTCCGACCCGTGCTCGACGCACCTTCAGAACAGGGACCTTGAACCGGATGCCTCGCTATTTTTTCGATCTGCGCGGGGCCGCGAAGGACGTTTCCGACCTCACCGGAGCAGACTTTCGCGATCCTGATCAAGCCTGGGAAGCCGCGCGAGCGACCGCCCGCGACCTGATAGATACGCAGGCGGAGGTGCCGTGGCTGTCGTGCCACTTTGAGGTCACGGACGAGGTCGGAGAGATCGTCTTCGAGCTTCCATTCGCTGAGTGCCTGGAGTTCAAGATCAGACCGAACTGAAGGCGCGCTAATGGACCGTCCGCTTGCCCTCCAGCACGGCAAGCGTGTTGAGCAGGTCCGCGATTTCTTCGGCGTCCTCACGCGGCAGCCCGACGATCTCGTGCTCCTCGACCACAGCGGGTCGATCCGTCTCGCGGTCGTAGATCGTCCAGCCAGCCGCGTCGGGCTTGATGTCGTAACGGACGAGACTCATGAGCCGCGCTCCGCCTGCTCCTGCTGCTCGATCAATCGGACGCATTCAAGCCGGGCGCATTCGAGAGCATAGGCCAGGGACCCGAGCTTCGCGGCTTCAGCAATCTCCCCAAGTTCCGCGATCTCGGCCAGCAGGTATCGCGGGTCGGCTACGCTCTCGCCGAAGCCGATGTCGGTCGGGAGATTGATGCGTTTGGGCGCGCTTATGGGAGGCACAGCCGAGTGCGGATCGGAGCAGGAAGCGAGTGTCGGCCGAATGGCTCGCAAACGGGCGTTCGCAGGAGCCGACTGCTCTGGAGTTTGGTCAAACAGGATTGAGAAGAGGATGCGGTGGAGCGCCTGACGAACGCCGCTCATGATCTCGTCCCTATTTTGCGCCCATCATACCGCGTCATTACCTGCCGCACGGCAGAAAGTTGAGCCGGCAAACGAGTTCCGCTTAGTGAGACCAGCGCGCCTCAGCGCCGGTAGGCGACAGGTATTCGATCCGACCGGTATGGGTCCTACGGCAATTGGGCTGCCACGTGCGCCAGGGCATTCATGTTCACCACCTGTGCCCTACTGAGCGCTCGCCGCAGAAGCGGCCAACAGCAAGAGGACCGCCCCGAGTATCGCGATCTCCAGCATCAACCGCGCGGATGTTAAGTAAGCGAGTTGCACTCGCTGAAAAGCCGTCATCTTATCCTCCCTCCGAAGAGTGTGCTCGGCGGCAGGTCGCCGCCACTTTGCGTTCACGCGACCCGTTGTCCCGGCGCGGTAGCGCGGAGCACCATTGCCAGGGCGGCGCACATGCCCGAACCGATTCCATCACGCGACGAGAAAACCAGATGCGGCACAGGGCCGGGATGAGCCTGCTTGAGCCCTGACCTAATGGCGCGCCGTGCGTTGCACCTGCGCGGGCGAGAGGCCCGCTCCCGGCGATGTCGGCCGTGGGAATCCGCTACGCTGAGGTCCGTCCGAGCGCCGCAGCGATCATCGCGGCCTGCTGGTCAGGTGGCGTCATACAGACCTCCTTTCGCGAGGTCCGTGCCGATCTTGAGATCACTCGGCACGCTGCATTCTCAGCAGCATGTTTAGAGTTCTCCCGTCGCTCGGTACTGTCAAGGGCTCAGGGGGAGCCGCTTCAGTGAACAGACCGGCGCGGCACCACCCTCAACGACATCATCCGATCCTGAAGTTCGCCGAGCCGCTGCACGTGCGGCTCTCGCTCCTTCTGGTGCCGCGCCTCAAGCTGCTGCGCGAGCCGGTCCCTGATCGCCTGCGGCCCCGACCATCCGCTAAGGGTTTCGGAGCGGCAAGCTGTTTGGCTATACGCGCCTTCTGTCCGTCTCGGTCTGGACGCCGCGCGAGGTTGGCTCCCAAGTAGTCGTATCGCGCCTGAACCGCTGCGAGCGCCTTCAATTCCGCCTCGATCTCGACCTCCAGCAGCGTCACCTCGCCCCTGCTGTTTCGAAAGCGCTCGATCTTCGGAGCAGGCACGACGGTTCTCCCTCGGTCTCATAGCCGGGGCCTTTTCGCCCTGCGCAGGGTGGTGTCTCGGTTTGAATGTGGCAGACGCTAATCGTTGCCGCAGACGTTCTCGGCGCTGTTTTGCGAGGCCCGCCGCTGTGACGTGAGCCGTTCCTGTGCCGTCTGGTCGTTTTGTTCGTGGCCGGTAGCCCGGTGGTAGGCGACCGTCAGCTTGTGCATCAAATCAAGGTCGCCTTCGTGTGCGGCGGCCAGGATCGCGAGCCGTAGCTGTTCGGCCGGTACTGTCTTGCGTGTAGCCATTGGTCCGCTCGACTGGAATTGGTCCCGCCCGGCAACGGAGCAGCCGTTACCGGGCGGGTGGGAATGTCTGGCAGGGCGAGGGCTAGCTCGACAAGGATCATTCCAGACCCACACGCCTTACGCGTGGTAAGGGGATTTCGTCGCTATCGCATGTGAATCGCGGCGGCACTGCCCAAGACCGTACAAGGAAGCCCCTCAACCCGCGATCTGAGGACTCCGGGACGGCTATCGACGTTGCGCGTAAGACGCGGGCATGGTGGCGATCTTCTTGCCATCGGGTCAAGGAGGCCCCGCGCGCGGCTCCGCCCGTGCGCCCGAGCGCGGCGGCGAGCGGTCGCCATGGCGGTCAGGGGCGGCCAGACGAAACGCCCTTGGACGAAGCTGCGGGAGTGGCTCGATACCGAACCGGGAGGGCTGGTGGGCAGGATTGCTGTCGAAAATTTGGAGCGAGCAGGTGCAGATTCTCACGGCCGCCCATAAGATGCTGAAGGCCGCTGGCCGCCGGCTGGGGGATTCACGTGCTCACCCGCCTCTTCTCAGGTATGTGCACCCTCGCCCTGATCAGTTGGCCTCACCCGGTCCTGGCGCAAGCGCGTAAGTACGGCCATTACGGTGACGAACGCTCGGGCGGTGAAAGTCACCTCCATCGAGGTGATCTCGGGTGAGCAGGTCATTGCTCGCCATACGAAGCCATTGGCACCTGGAGCGAAAGCCAGGATCAGGCTTCCCAAGCTCAAGGACTGTCTGGTTGCGATCAACGCCAGCTTCGAGGACGGGACCGAGATCAGCGCCGATGGGCAAGATGCCTGCGAGGACACGACCGTGCGGCTGGTGGACTAGCGGCGGACTGGAATGCCGCAAGGCATCACCGCGCTGTTCGACCAGTCCCGGAACCGCGCCTTTCTGCGAGCGTTAACGCATGTTAGTTCGCAAGCTGGCGGGGGCTGTCTTGGACCATTTGACACAAACCCACGATTTCAACGTCTTCGCGCTTGCGCCAACCCCGATTACGGGCAGGGCCGAGAAGAGCGGCGTCAATCGCGAGATGATACGGTACGTCGGGGTATGCCTGCGCGCCCATTACGACCAACTTCTCTCGCTCCCACTTCCGCCGAAGTTGGTCGATTTCCTCACGGAGTACGAGAGATTGGCCGGTGAAGCTCCGTCCCGAAGCGGGCACTAGCTCCTGCGCGTGCCCTGGGTTCTCTCCGCCCGCCAATTGACCGTCAATGCACCATTCGTGGCTCACGTAATAATCTGAGCGACATCATGCGATTGTGGTGCGCCGCCAAGCGTTGCGCGTGTGGGCCGCGCGCCTGTCTGCGCCACGTTTCAAGCTGTTGGAGGCGACGCTCGCGCAGCGACTGCGGCCCGCGCCATTCATCCAGCCGATGGAGCAGCGTCTCGAAGCGCGCCTCAATGTCAGCGAGAGCGAGAAACTCCTGCTGTAGGGCAGGTTCGAGATCATCGGGATATGCGCCCGCTGGAGCCGCGACGCTGGAGGAGCCAGTCATCGAAGGACTTGGCATCTGGACCTCCCCATGTCCGTTGCAAAGATCATACGTCCGACCAGCTTGGCCGTGAAGACGGTCGTCTCGCGGTGCAGCGAGCGACTAGGGCGATTCACCTGCTCCAATGAGGGAGCCGGACAGCCCCTTGTAGGATCAGGCTGTCTGAACCGATCCTCGCCGAATAGGCCCCACCGGCTCGCCTTGCTGGTGGATCAAATCTGACGATTGAATCCGCGGTGGGATTCCCCATGGCTTTGGGGGGTGCGAATCTGGGGCATGCGCCCTGGTGTCACCATCGCCCTTTCCGCCGCCGACCGCCGCCGCCTGGCAGCGATCGTCGGCAACCGCAACGCCCCTCAGAAGCATGCCTGGCGGGCCGAGATCGTGCTGCTTTCGGCCGATGGCCTCGGCACGGTCGAGATCATGCGCCGGACCGGCAAGTCGAAGACCTGCGTCTGGCGCTGGCAGGAACGCTTTGCCGAGGCGGGGGTGGCGGGC
>JADMIO010941414.1_pt1 | contig 30440 bp, 25 predicted proteins | sample 8958161 | NCBI WGS metagenome assembly JADMIO01 (sample SAMN16585339, study PRJNA669376) | soil metagenome | isolation source: Crop rotation soil | place: USA: Cullars Rotation, Alabama | collected 2011 | reverse complement strand
TTGAGCAGTTTCAGGATCGCCAGGGAACTGTTCCGCCACCGAGTTAACAGTGTCGGTCTGCACGCGACGGGCGATATTGAAACGGCCAAAGAATTTCTGTTTGGACGTAGCATTCCAGTCAATGCGCGTCGTGTAGGTGTTGTCTTTACGTTGCGACGGAGCGTTGAACCGGAAGCCACCAGTGTTGATGCCATCGCCTGCGGTCAGGTCGTTGGCCTGGGGATAGCGACTATTGATAAAACTCAGCAGCGAGGCGCTTGGACCAATTCCCGCTGGGTCCAGAGCCTTGACCTGCGCCGGAGTCAGAACGGTGATGCAGTTTGGAGTGGTGTTGAGTCGCGAGTTGGCGTTGCAGCCTGAATTGTTATTGATGAAACCGAGACCGCCGTTGCGGAAGTGGTTCAACGGAACAATTCGCAGGTACGAAACGCCTTGAGCATCGCGCCGCCCTTCGTAATCGAAGAAGAAGAAGAGCGCGTCTTTGACAACTGGACCACCGATGCTGCCGCCAAACTGATTACGCGTCAGTTGGGGACGCGGAATGCCGGCGCGGTTATTGAAGAAGCTGTTAGCTGCGGTGGCTGCCGTGCGGTTGTATTCGCGCAGGTTGCCGTGGAACTCGTTGGTACCACTCTTGGTCACCAACTCGACCTGGCCGCCGCTGCTTCGTCCATCAGCAGCATTGGGATTAGTTGAAACAGCACGAAACTCCTGAATCGCATCGATCGGAGCATTACCGACGGTCGCGGCGAACTGGCCGGTGGCCTGATCGTTTGCGTCAATACCGTCAACGGTAATGTTGCCCTGGTCGGCGCGGGAACCAGTCACTGAACCAACGCGGTTCGTCGTGCCGGTACCAACGTTGTTTCCGACCACGCCGGGTTGCAAACCGATCAGCGCAGCGGGCGAGTTGCGAATCTGAATGGGAAGCTCTTTGAGTCTTCGTTCTCCGATGACGTTACCGATCGAAGCGTCGGTCGTATTCAGCGTAACTTCATTCGAGGCCGTTACCACTACGGTACCGGAGACCTCGCCGATAGTCATTTCAGCATTGTGTGTTTCCACGGTGCCGACGCCGAGCGCAACGTCGTTGATTACCAGAGTTTGAAAACCCGGAGCGGTAAAAGTCAGCTTGTAGCCTGTGCCCGGCGCTACCTTCGGAAAGGTGTACACACCTTGATCGTTAGTCTTGGTAGTGAGTTCAACGCCGGTCTTCGTATCTGTCAGTTTTACATCAGCACCGGCGATTACCGCGCCGTTGCTATCCTTTACTGTACCCGTCACGCCTGCGGTGCTCTGAGCCGATGCCGAGACGACAAAGAAGCAGAGAGTCAGGGTCGCAAGCATGAAGGTAAAAAGCAATTTCTTCATTTGGGCTCCTTCCCGATACATTACTTGAGTTGAAGGACCTTCTCTGAGCTACGCCGATTGCTCGCAGCTTTAGAAGTCTGAATTTTGAAATCTCACCTGTTAGGAATCCGTGAGATAAATCTTGGAACCACGGGGAGACAACACAGCGCGGTTAACTATGCAAGGAATGTTCCCATGTTCCGATTTTTGTAGAGTGATCGGAAATTCCTAGCAGAGACGAGCAGAAAGCAGCATCCGGGCGGGCGGGACCTATCCAAAATCCAAAAGTATTTTTCAAAATCTCAAATTCCAGCAAAGCCTTCCCGGTTCACATTTATGAAGGCCCGACCAGCTTTTTTGTAGAACTAACGAGGCACCTCGGCTGAACTAAGTATGTCCATGATCACCGTGTCCGGCGTCACTCCGTCGAGCTCCGCTTCGGCCCGCAAAGTCAGACGGTGTCGCAGCACTGGCAGCGAGACATCGCGCACATCATCAGGAGTAACAAACTCCCGCCCGCGTATCGCCGCCAGTGCTTTCGAACACAAAAGCAACGCTACCGATGCGCGCGGACTCGCGCCGTAATGCACGAATGGATGCGTGCGCGTACGTCGTACCAGATCGACTGCGTAGTGCTGCACGCCCGGCTCCATCCGTGAACGCGCAACTTCCATCCGACATTGCGTGATCGCCTGCGGATCCCGCAACGGTTGAATGTCGACTTGATCGAGTCGCTTCGAATTGAACCCGTTGTCCCAGCGAGCGAGCACTTCGCGTTCGGCATCTTCCGACGGATAACCCAAGAGTATCTTCAACTGAAAACGATCGAGTTGCGCTTCGGGCAAAGGATACGTTCCTTCGTACTCGATCGGGTTTTCCGTCGCGAGCACGGTGAAGATTGCGGGTAACGCATACGCATCGCCGTCGATCGTCACCTGGCGTTCTTCCATTGCTTCGAGCAACGCTGCTTGCGTCTTCGGCGGCGTGCGATTGATTTCATCGGCGAGCAGGATGTCAGTGAAGATTGGACCACGGCGCAGATTGAACGCGGAGGTCGCGATATTGAAAACGTTTGTGCCCGTGATGTCTGACGGCATCAGGTCGGGCGTGAACTGGATGCGACTGAAGCTCGCATTGATGATGCGCGAGAGCGTTTTCACGGTGAGCGTCTTCGCCGTGCCCGGCACGCCCTCCACCAGCGCATGGCCTTCCGCGAGTAACGCGATCAGGATCTGCTCGATTGGCTCGTCCTGACCGACGATGACTTTTTGCAACTCAGTTTTGATGTGCTCAACAGTTGAGGCGACCAGTTCGGACATTCGTTAGTAGTTGACCTCGTTTCGTCAGATGTTTTCGGCGGCTTGCCGCGCATCACGCGCACGCATCCGCAAGCCAAGCTTCTTTTCCACCTCGCGCAATCGCTTGACGAGATCTACTGCCTGTCGCCAGTTGATTGGTTGGCCGTTGATTACTTCCTCGCATTGCCGCATCAGGGTTTCGAGTTGATGCGCTTCGACTTTTGAACGCGCCGCGATGCGCGCGGCGATCTCCGCGCGTGAGCTGTTGTAGTTGACACCGGCATAACGCGCGAGCACGCGACGCGTTCGCGTGTAAACATTTTCGATTGCGAGATCAAACGCGCGAGAGCGTTCCTGTAGCTCAGCCATCGAAGCGACGAACTCGAGACTCGAACGCCGATCGACTTGCGGCAACGGCAGCGGCCGTGCGAAGCGCCGCGCGTTGGTCCAAAGAATAAATAGCACGACGAGCAACGCCTGCGCGCCGAGGGCCAGCACCGGCGTGCCGGAGAAATAGACGGCAAAGGCGTTTCCGCTGGCGCCGTGGGCCTGGTGATATTCGTCAAACGCGATGAGTCCATCGTGCGCGGTAACGGCGTTGATTGCGAGTTGCAGGTTGTCGTTCATCCGAATGCCGCGATTCGTGACGATGTACGGATCGCTGAGCACGATGACGCGACCAGCGCCGTAAGCATAGTCGAGGAGCAAAGCTCCCTGCTTATCGGCGACGTGTATCACGGGCGCGGGTGAAACGTCAGTTTCTACCGGCTCTGCAACGGCCGGTGGAGGACCATCGAGTGGTCCGTCCTCCTCTGGCTCGCTCCTCACCGCCGCTCCGCGGCTCGGCGTTGGCTTCGGATTAGGTACGACGGACATCCGCCCGGCAAAACGCGAAGGCATTACCGATTCGACTTTGCGCGTCAGCCACGTGGGTTGAACCGGCGTAAAGGCCGTCACGTCTTTGGTCATCACGCTCGCGTCACCGGGATCTACGTCGAACAGCGGAAAGTCGAGTGTGCTTGAGTAGATGGACCAATCGCCGGCCTTCGGCAACAACCTCCGGGACGGCTCACGATCGATCAGCAGAAAGCAGCCGCCGTTGGCAATCCACTGGTGCAACGCGGTGATCTGTTCTTCGCCGAACGGCAATCGCGTGACGCCGATGACGACAAACGTTGAAACGTTCTCGCCTGCTTTGCCCAAAAGCTTTTCCGGCGCTTCCCGCCAGCGCATCACTTTGTAACCCGACTCGCTCAGGAAATCGTGGAACGCGCGCGCACCCGTGGGTCCCGAATGATAAGTCGATCGATTGGGTAGCGATTCAGAATCCGGCAGCTTTTCCTGTTGGACGTAAGTAACGGTGTTAATGACGACGAGCACGCCGACGATCACGACGAAAGTCAAAATAATTGTGAGTCGTTGGCGCATCAGTTTTGTGTTTGCAAAGCTGAGTGATAAGCGGAGCGAAAGTTTTGCCAGTCGTTATCGCTGGCTTCGACAAACCCATACCAGTGGCGCTCAAAACTGTCGGTCAGTCCGCGCATGTTTTGATGAAGCGGCGGCAGGTTTCGCACGGCGTTCAGATAATCGCGGTTGGTCTTGTGCTGCGCGAGCGTGATCACTTTGCGGTCGCCAAGCTCGACCAGCAAGGCGATGTACGCTTTGCGAATCGCACTTCGAATTTCGCCCCGACGCGCGAGCGCTTCGGCTTCTGAAAGCAAATCAACCGCCGTTTCTTCCGGTTTCAATCGTTCACCGAGCACGATGCGAGGTTCGCGTTTCTTCGGTGCGCGCGTGCGTCGTTTCGGCTTGAAGCGCGCGAGCAGGATCTTCCCAACGTAAAAGAGGACCACCAACGCTACGAGTACGACCATCAGCTCCGCCACCAGCGTGATCCAGCCAGCCCCGCCGCCGGGTTGAAATCTCATTCCTTTCGGAAGGAATTGTTGAAGCCAACGAAAAAACGCCATTAACAGCCGGTTGAGCGCACTCGCGCCTCTCGCTTCGCTGGCGTACTCCGGCCGCGCCAGAATGCCTTCGAGCTTCTCTTTCGTTTGCGATTTGTCATTCTGTGGCGACGTGGTGGTTTCGCCCGGCGCGACTCGCTCTTCGACGGCTTTCAGCCGCTCGATAACCTGCGCGAGTCTGGTCGCTCTTTGTTCGGAAGAAGAAGCGCTCTTGAGCTGTTTGAGTTCTTCGTGCAACCACCAATTATCGACTTCGCAAACTCCTGCACCCGTCTGCACCGATTGATGTTCCGGCACAGCTTCCGAAACGCCTGCTATCGTTTGGTCCAACCGCTGTTCGTACGAAGCAGAACTCTCTGTTTCGTCGACCTGGCGCAGCGTGTCGAGCGCAGTGACGGCGCGTTGCAGATTGTCGTGGTAGTTGGTTGCCGGAATTGATGAATCCGCGTTCACCGAGACGGGAACAAGCAGCAGCGCAAAAAATAACCAGCGCAGGCGACGAGTTGTTCGGGTGCGAGGCTGAGGCATCACTGCGATCAAGTGAGATTCAGAATACTCGAAGAGCGCGGCGCGGGTGGCGCCGGTGGTGGTTGCTTACCGGAAATCGATGAGAGAGCTGTTCCCAATGGTGATGTAACGTTCACGTCCGGCAACTCGCCGAGTTGTCGCGCAGCCATCAGCTCAATGTCGTAACCTTCGTGGCGCACGCGCTCGTCAACGTAAAGCAGCGATAAACCAAGCATCCACACCGGACTCAACAGAATCGCGCTCAATGGACCAAGCACACTATAAGCAATCGCATACCACACGGGCCACTGGCTTGCGTCCCACGGATTGATGCCGCTGAGATAACCGTACCAGCCAAGCGGCAATACCAGAATCATCAATGCCGAATAAGTGGCGAAACTCGTAAACAACGTCATCGCCATCAGACGTCGCACGTTGCCGCGCGCCAACGAAAAGCTGCGACTAAAAGCTTCGAACACTCCTTTGCCTTCGACCAGCATCACCTGCGGTACGTAAGCAACTCGCCCCACGATAAGAAAGAACAACCACATGCCCACGGCCGTCGAAAACAGCAGCAGAATGATTGCCAGGATAAGCGTCAGCCACGGACTGATGAGAGCGGAAACCCAGATCGCCGCGGCCAGCACGATAAACAAAATGTACCAAACCACCGAGACTACGCTCACCGAGATCCACATCCAGATGAACACGATGAACGACGCCGCGAGCAGTCCCCAAAAGCGCGCCCGGACCGCGGCGTACGTGGCGCGCGCCGTGACGGGCTCGTTGTTCAGCAGATGGGCCACCAGTGTTCGCGTTGCTCCTCCCATCACCACGAGCGTCGACAAATAGCCGCCTGCGATCACGGCGAACGAGACAATGCTGATAACGATGTAGAGGAGTAAGGCGTCGGCGTCTGACGTAGTGACTACGCGCCGGATCGCGATACCAAAAACGATCCAACCAGCCGCCGCGATGATTACGGGAGGCGCGGCAGTTCTGATCAGCACAAACAGATGGCGACGATACAGCCTCACCGCACGGTCAATTAGATCGCCGGCGCCGAGCGGCGCGAGAGAGAGTTGACCTGGTGAAAGCGACGCCGACATCAGTGCACGAACTCTGCGATATTCAGTGGCGCATCAAAAGCAAAGGTCGTCAGGTTCAAAACCCAATCAACCACCGCGGGTCTGATTTCTGATTGAATTGAAAGGTGAAACTTATACGTGTGCGGCAAAGTCAACCCGTTTTCCGGTTTGAAATCCGCAAACTCTTCATAGGCGTCGATCCGCGCGGGCGGAGCTTGTTGCCGCTGCTCGGGAGGTAAGTCTGGTCCACCGCCGACGATTCTTCTTTGCTCCGACGCGTAGATCGTGCGCGAGTACTCAGTGCGCACGTGGTGAAAAGTTTCCGGTTCGAAGAAGAGCGTGATCTTCAGGTCTGAGCCTTTACGCGGCGTGTATTTCAACGCGTGCAGTTGCCGGTCACCAATCTTTTTAAGACCCGCATATTCGAGCTTTGGATTCTTGTCCGCGAGATTCAGCAACGGCCACGACTCCGACAGCGTTCCACCGATAAGTCCTTCTTTGAAGATCGCGTCATTGGTCAGAAAGAACTGGGCCAGGCACGTGCGTGAACCAGGCTGAAACTGACTCGCCGAAAACTTCTTGCCGTCGAACACCAGCGACTCGAACGGATATGCCGGCGTATTGAACTTTAGATTGATCAGGTTCATTGGCCCTTGCGAGCCGAGCACCGCTTCCCCGTCGACCTGACCTTCGCCACAGAGTTTTACCGTTACTTGGGCGCTGCCTTTGATCAGCGTGCCGCGCGAACGAGCTCGCGCTTCAGCAGCGCCGATGGAATCGAGATGTTTCGCAACGAGGTCGGCCGGCGCGATCTTTTCATCCGCAGGCCGTGCTTGCAGTCCGGCGGCAACGATTCCGATGAACAACAGAAGAAGCAGACGCCGCATGCGGGAGTTGGTCATGACTGGTTCCTCCATGTGGGGGATCAGAGAACGTGCAGGCGCTCACAATACAGCAGCAACGCCCTTTATGAAAGAGCGATTTGAACACCTCGGTTTTAGCAGGGAGAGTGGAAATAGAAACGGGCCGGCGATCTCACAATCGCGAGATCGCCAGCCTGTGAATGGCACCGTTAGAACGTGAACTTCCAGGCGAGCTGGAGAATTCGCTGATCAAACGTTGAGTTGATCTTGCCGAAGTCAGTGTCGTCGATATTAAGCGTCGCCGGCACTGAGAAGTTGGTGTGGTTGAAGACGTTGAAAGCTTCAAGGCGCAATTCCATGCCGAGCCGCTCCTTGAACCGAATGCGCTTGATAAGCGCCGTGTCAACGTTCCAATAACCTGGACCATCAACCGGCGTCAGGCTCAAGTGACCGACGTCGCCGGCCGGCGGGTGGGTAAAGAACGATGGGTTGGCTCGACCATCGGTGCCGATCAGCTTCGGATCGATGACCAACGGAAGTCCCGTCTTCGGATCGAAGAACAATCCGGTGGCGTTCTGAAGTTCAGAAAGCGTCAACGTCGTGTTCGGCGTGTTGTTTCCTGAACGGGCCGAACGATTGAGCGTTCCGCGTCCGGAGATGAAGGAGATTGGCCGGCCGGTTCTGAACTGAGCGATACCGCTGACATTCCATCCGCCCAGAATCTTGCCGCTGAATCCGCCGCCGCTAAACCATCGCTTACCCGGACCAAACGGAAGTTCGTAAAGGAAGTTTGCCTTGAGAACGTGATGCACGTCCTGACCAAGACGCTTCTTCTCCCACGCATCGCCAGTTCGGAGGTCGAGATACGGCAGGAACTCCGCCTGTGCCTGTTCGGCGTTGGTGAAAGCCTTACTCCACGTGTAGTTGACCTGGTAGTAGTAACCACCAGAGAACCGTCTGCGGATTTCGGCCTGCAAGCCGTGATAGTTGGACCAGCCTGAACTACCGATGTAGTCGGTCACGAACGCATTGCCGTTCGCAGGCAGGAAGAAGCTCGGGCAGAGCGCGCCCGTTGCTCCCTGCACGCAAGGTTGCGCAGTGTTCAGGAACGTGTTGCGCGCCGAAGCGTAGGTAGCGGCCAGCTCACCGACCTGGCCGGTCTGAATCAGGTTTCTGATCGTAGCGTCGGTCAAGTTACCGCCGCTGCCGAGCCGCGGGAAGATCGTCAACACTTGGCAACCGGTTGACGCCGCTTGAGCCGCGGTGCAAGCCGGGTTACCAAATTTTGCAAGGTTCGATTGGGCTCGCAGGAAATCTGCGAGGAAGCCGTTCTCGAAGATGTTCACCTGATTGGTATCCAGACCGCGAGTTAACTGCACGCCGTGGTTGCCGACATAACCAATCGAGAATGCTGTGTCTTTCCAGATTTCCCGTTCAATACCGAAGTTCCACTGTTCAGCGTACGGAGTCTTCAGGTTGTATTCCGTCGTGAAGATCGTCGGTGATTGTGACAGCGACAGTTGGTCTACCAACGTGCGCGGCACCTTGAACGCTGGAATAGCAGGTGAAACGAACGGTACGCAGACGAGCGGTGTTCCGGTGCAGTTTGTGATTCCGCCGCTAACTGTTCCATTCAACGTGGAAACGGTTACAGCCGACTGCAATCCGGCGTTGCCGCCGACTGCTGAGTTGTTGAGCACGGTGGCGTTGTTGTCGATCGCGTAGGCGATTGAGAAACCGCCGCGCACGGACGTCTTGCCATCCTTAAACGGATCCCAGGCAAAGCTGAAGTTGGGAGCAAAGTTATTCAGGTCGCGCGCTAAGAAGTCGCGGCCGGTTCCTTTGCCTGCGAAATCGAGCACCGCAACCGGATTGTTGAGCGCATTGAGTGAGAGATCCTTGGGCATCAATCCCAGGCCATTTCTCTCGGTCAATGGGCCGATGTACTCCCAACGCATGCCGAGGTTCAACGAGAGATTCGGTTTAATGCGCCAGGTATCGCTGCCGTAGAACGCGAGCGTGTTGTAATCGAGGAAGCGATTAGAACCGACGCCGCGCGTAAAGCCCGACTCGCGATCCGCCACGTTAAAGGTTTCGGCAACTGAACTGACGGCGCCCGTGAGCAAGCCCAGCAGGCTGTTCGCGGTAGTAAATTGTGTCGCCGAAAGTCCACCCGGGAACGTAGCGGTGTTGTTCACCAGCGGCGTTCGATTGGTCGTGGTGTTGAAACCGACCGTGTATTGCTTCACGATGCCGGCATCGTTGAAGTTCAGGATTCTCACCCACCGAACAGCGGTGCCGAACCTGAACACGTGACTACCCTTTACCCAAGTGACGTTGTCGAGCAGGTCGTGGTTTCTCGGCGCACGTCCCTGCTGGAGAAAGTTCTGAATCGGGTTCGTAATGAGCGGAAGCCCGAGACGATAACCCTCATTAAACTTCTCACGATTGAAGAAGGTCGGCGTGCTGGAAGAGAAACCGAAGCGCGCTTCGTTGGTGATGTTCGGCGTGAGATTGGAAATCCACGCGATGGCGTAACGCGGACGGCTCGATTCCTGTCCGCCGCCCGGCAGACCCGGAAACTGTTCGCCGATATTGTTTAGCTGCACGTCGTTTGGCAGTTTCGACAAGAAGTGAGAGTAAATACCTTCGACGCGATTCTTCGAGTTGATATCGTAGTCGAGACGGAAGCCGATGTTTCGGCCCGTGCTGCCGTTTGGCGTGTTGAAACGAAAACCTGCTGTGTTGCGAGTGTCACCGATCGACGTGTTGTTCGATGTGGGCGTCAGCGCGAGCAACGTCGCAATGCGCGGATCGATCGCTCTGCCGGTGAGCGTCAGAAGGTTTACGGTGTTGAGTTGTCCGTTGTCAGTGCGGACGTAAGTGAAGTTGCCCGTACGAGCCGGTCCCAACAAAACAGTCCGGTTCGGGGTGAAATCCTGGGTCGTGTCGGTGTACTCGTAGAAGAAGTAAAAGAAGAGTTTGTTCTTCTGCGTCAGCCTTGGACCACCTTCACCAAAGCGCGGCAGTGCGAATGGACCACCGACGTTGAAACCATATTGGTGCTGAAGCAGCTTCGGCTTCGGCAAGCCAGTCGCGTTGTTGAAGAACGCGTTAGCGTCAAATTTGTCGTTGCGATAGAAGTCGTAGACCTCGCCGTGGTAGCTCGTGCCGCCGCGCGGAGTCGTGAACTTGACTTGCGAGATGCCGACGCCTTCATCAGCGCCCGCGTTCTGCGTCGTTAAAGTGAACTCCGCGACCCCGGCAACGCTCGGAGTGTTGCTGGCAAACAGCGCGTCGGTGCGTACGAGGTTGTCGTTGACTTCGATTCCGTCCCACGTAATGTTTGAGAAGGAACCTCGCAGACCATTGATTGCTGACGTTCGGGTATTGCTGTTGGTATTCACGCCCGCCATGCCGCCCGCGAGATTGATCGGGTTGCGGCCATTGAGCGGAAGATCTTGCACCTGGCGAACGTCGATCGTGGTCGAAAGTTTTGCGTCTTCTGAACGGATCAACGATTGCGCTTCACCGGCCGTGACCGAGACGGTTTCGGCAACACCGCCGGGTTCGAGCACGAGGCCGTTTAGCACAACGGGAATATCGACGTGTGCCTCGATGTTGTTCACCTGAAGCTTCTTGAAACCAGTTGCTTCAACGGAGACCGCGTACGTGCCCACGCGCACGTCGGAGATCGAGAAAGTGCCTTCGTCGTTGGTGGTGACAGTTTTCTGATCCTTGGTGGATGTATCGAATAAAGTGACCTTGGCTCCCGGCACCGTAGCTCCGGCGGTATCTTTCACGACGCCGCTAACGCGCGTGCTGACCGTTTGAGAAATAGCGACGGAACACAGGCTGAGAACCACAAGGACACTAAAGAGGAGTGTAGGTAGATTCAACGGACGTGCAGAGCGAAACACCTCCACCGCGCCGTTGAGAATGTTGGCAGGACTTCTCATTGTCGGCTCCTTCTGTTTTGGACTTAGATCCCGGCCTTGGAGCACCTGGGGGCGGCAAGACCGGAACTCGGAAACTTCTACTAACCTAAAGAGGACTTGGCTGGTTTGATTCAGACCGCACTAAGAATCGAAGTGACTGCGGCAATATGCATGCCGTTAAACACCTTGCTGCTGCGGTGTTTTTGCCCGAAATTAGCCCATTTCCGGCGTTTTAGAACTGCCGGAATTGCGGTTTTTGGATTTCTTGTGCAAGAAAATGAATTTGCGAGCGCGCAGAGCTTAACGCTTTCCGCGATTCAATTCAAACTATTCCTACGCGAAGGGTGTTTTAGTGTGCGGCAGCGAACACCCGCGACAGATCTACTTCACGACCTCGAACTCAAAGTAGAGTTCTTTGCCCCGCATGATCGTCGAGAGATAGAACTCCCAAAACTTCCGCGTGAACCGAAACGAAGGCCAACGCTGATCGAGATTCACGATGAACTCGAGTCCCAACGCGCGCCAAAGATTTGCCAGGCTGACGTGCGTCTTGAGCGCACGCAGCTCCGTCGAGGTGTAGAACGGGAAGGGTGTTTCGGTTGGCATGAAGCAGGTGAACGAGTAGCTGTTGAAGTGATTGCGATGCGTTGGGTCTGTAGGCCAGTCGGGGTTCGAGTAGTGGGGCGTGAGAATCTTGAGTTTGCCACCCCGTTTGGTAATGCGATGCAGTTCCGTGACGAACCCGATCACGTCCGGCACGTGTTCGATCACGTGACGACAAACGATCTCTTCAAACTCGTCGTCGCTGAACGGATACGGAAAGACTCCGAGATCGTGAATGACGTCGGCGTGACTGCGCGGGTTCGCGTCGATGCCGATCGCGCCGGGAAACTTGTTTTGGCCGCAGCCTACGTCCAGAACTCGCTTGGTGGGCTCGGACATACGCTTAATTTTTCTGCAACAGCAAACCAGCGAACTGATCGAGATTGATCGCGTGAACGGGAACGCCGAAGCCTTGCGCGACTTCGCCGAGCCGCATGCCGTCGAGCATGATCTCTTCGTCGCTCTTCAACATCTGTCGCGGGATAAAAACAAACTCGCCTTTGACTCTCGCGCGCGCCGACAAAAGATCGCGTCCCGTCAACAAGCCGGCGACGGAAACATCGCCGCCGAAATAACCGTTCTCGACGGGCTCGACGATGAGCCGGCTGCCAAAGCGATCGTTCAGCTTATCAACCAACTTGCGCAGCACCGGCGCGAACAACGTTCCGGTGAGAATCGTGCCGCTCCGGCCTTGCAGGTTCTTGCTTCCGTCGCGCTCGATTCGTTTCGTCACTTTAGCAAACTCGTTTACAAACGAACGGACCATCCCGACGCCGTCTTCGATCTGCGGATACTCTCCGTAGTGAGACTTAGCCGGAATCGCACGGCCGGCGCGCAAATAGATCTCATCGCCAAGCAGCGCGAAGTTGGTGCCGATTTCAGCGCGAAGCTGGTTTTGAATCGCTGTGACCTGATCGATCACGTCACGACAAAACTCGGGGGTGACGGCGGTGAGTCGCGGATCGGTGTTGTAACGCGTCAACCCAAGCGGCACGATCGCGACGCTCGTGATGCGCGGATACTCCGCCGCGAGATCGAAAATCGTTTTGCGCAGCACGTCGCCGTCGTTGATCCGCGGACACAAAACCACCTGCGCGTGTACCTCAATTCCCGCGTCGAGCAGCCGCGCGAGCTTCGTCGAGATGTCGGCGCGCTGCTTGTCGATCCCCAACAAGTAAGCGCGAACGTCGAGGTCCGTCGCGTGTACCGAAACGTATTGCGGCGACAACCGTTGCTCCACGATGCGTCGCATTTCGTCTTCCGTGATCGACGTGAGCGTCGTGTAGTTGCCGTAAAGAAACGACAGGCGAATGTCTTCGTCCTTAATAAAGAGCGACGGTCGCGCGGCGGCGGGATTGCCGTTGCAGAAACAGAAGATGCACTCGTTCGCACACTGTCGCGGGACGATGTGTTCGAACGTCAGCCCGAAATCTTCACCTTCGCCGCGTTCGAGCTCGAGTTCCCAGTCTTCGCCATTCTTCTTGCGCACTTCGAAGACGAGTTCGGTTTCGCCCGCCGTGTGAAAACGGAAGTCGAGGTAATCGCGCACGATCCGGCCGTTGATCTTGATGATTCGATCGCCGGCTTCGAGCTCCATGTCCGCGCCGAGGCTTTCGGACGCGACCTCGGAGATCTCGACGCCGCGGCGGCGAATGTTGGTGACGGCTGGTGTAACGGCAAACTCGTACATCGTAGTGAACAGTTTCGCTCCTCAGCGAAACGCTGAATATAACAGACGGGCCGGGAACTCCGGAAACTCGCGGCGATTGAGAGTGTACGTGTAAAAAGCGCGCTCGAAAACCGAGTGCGCCTGAATAAAAGCTCTGCCAGCTACTGCTTTCAAGCTTCTGCCCCGGCCATGAAAAAAGTACTTTCAACCACCTTTTTCGCCTGTTTCCTGCTAACGTCTTTTGTTTCGGTAGGCGCCCAACAAACCAGCCATGTAACCGAGATCTATCGCGTCGGCGTGGGCGACGTTCTCGACATCCGCTTGCTCAATTCGCCAAACAACCGCTCGACGCTGTTCACGGTGATGCCCGGCGGCGCAATCGACCTGCCCGTCGCCGGCGGCGCAATCATGGTTTCAGGGCAAACGACCGACGAAATTCAGGCCCACATCGCGAAGGAGTTGAAGAGACGTGCGATTGACGACAAGGCGCAAGTCTCCGTCGGCGTGCGCCAATACGTAAGCCATTCCGTGTTGCTCATGGGTCTGGTCGTCAATCCCGGCACGCGCTTCCTGCGACGCGAAGCGGTTCCGTTGTACGTTGTGCTCTCCGAAGCGCAGCTACGAAACGACGCCGGTCGCGTGGTGATCATGCGCGACGGAAAAAACGGCGACCCGCTCGAGTTGAGCGACCCGCAAACGCTTAACGTCACCGTTCAATCGGGCGACGTGATTACAATCTCGAGCAAACCGCAGGAGTTCTATTACATCGGCGGGCGCGTCAATTATCCCGGTCAGAAGTTGTTTCAACCCGGCATAACCTTGCTTCAGGCGATTCTGGCAGCGGGCGGCACGACGCGTCAGGAAAATCGTGTCGAGATCTCCCGTGCCGGCGCCGACGGCCGACTAGCGACCGTTTTTTATCGCCTCAAGGACATCAAGGCCGGAACGGTTGAAGACCCCAAACTCCAGCCCGGCGATCGCATCGAGATTTCCCGCTAGGATTTGCCCGACAAATTTCGGCAATTTTATTGACAATCGAAGCTCCTCTTTGCTAGTACAGGCGCGATGAATAACAAACTGAAGCCCGCGCTGCTCGGCGGCTTAATTGTCGGGATACTCTCCGCCCTTCCATTTATCAGCACTTGTTGTTGTATCTGGGCCGTAGGTGGCGGGTTGGTCGCGGGCATGCTCTACATCAAGGGCTCCCCGGTCCCCGTCCAAACCGGAGACGGCGCAATCGTCGGGGCTTTGGCCGGCATCGTCGGCGCTGCGATTTACCTGTTGCTCGGTCTGCCGCTCGCGTTTCTGCGCGGGACTGCCGACGTCGAGGCGCAGTTAGCGCGGTCAGGCGTGCAGTTGCCTTTCACGGGCACTGTGCTGCTGCTCGTCGGCGGACTTTTTGGCGCGCTGTGTCTCGTGGTGCTGGCGACCGGCGGCGGACTTCTATCAATACCGATCTTCGAAAAACGTAAACCAGGTGGGCCACCGCCGCCTCCGCCAACGAATGTAGGCGGACCGGGCGCGTACGCTGCCTGAGTTGACTAAGGTCTAACCAAATTCAATTCGGCCGAAATACTTCAAAACTGTTTTCAGGAGAAACTGAATGTCTCAAGACTGGACTCCCCCGCCCGCAAGCGGTACAACCACGAGCGTTTCAAACTTTCTGGTGCCCGCGATCATCTCGCTGTTTTGTTGTTTGCCACTCGGCATCGTCGCCGTTATCTTTGCCGCGCAAGTCAACGGTAAAGTTCAGGCTGGCGACATCGCCGGCGCGCAGGACAGTGCGAAAAAAGCGAAGATGTTCAGCTTCATTTCCATCGGCCTCGGGCTGGCGGCGATCATCTGCTACGTACTGTTCTGGGTGATTTTGGGCGTCGGCCTCAGCCTGAGCAATCCCGGTACGAATTACAATAGCTAACAATAAGCAAACTTAGGTGGAGACGTGAAAGAGATGAGCAGATACTGCACGAAGTGCGGCGCGGTCAACGATGACTCAGCACAGTATTGTACGAACTGCCAGGCGCCGTTAACTGCACCGGTCAGCGGCGGCTATCAACCGATGCAGTCTGTGAATCAGGACGCGGGCGCGATGACTGACTGGAAGGCGATGGGCGCCGACAAGAAGATTACCGCCGGTATCTGCGCGATTATCGTTGGGTGGTTGGGCGTGCACAAGTTCATCCTCGGCTACACGACCGAGGGCGTAATTCAACTCGTGCTCGGCATACTCACCTGCGGCCTCACGAACATCATCAGCATCGTCGAAGGCGTCATCTACCTGACCAAGTCGGACGAAGAGTTTGTGAGAACTTACATTCAGAACAAGAAGGGCTGGTTCTAAGTTTAATCCCACCGATGCAGTCGGTGCGTGGTGTTTGGGATGCCGACTGAATTCATGTACCGGCGTTCAACCGTCGCCGGGATTTGGTTACTACTAATCGCGGGCTCGGTTTACTTGTACGTCTTCGAGCCGGGACGTTCAGGGTTCTTCCCGCCCTGCATGTTTCGACTCGTTACCGGCTTGCAGTGTCCGGGCTGCGGCAGCACGCGCGCGGCCCATGAGATCGTTCACGGACACTTCGCGGCCGCGTTCATGCTCAATCCGCTGCTGCTGCTCGCGCTGCCGTTTTTGGTTTACGCCTTTCTCCGCTACAGCGCCATCGTGATGAACGGCGGCGTACCCCGCAAGAACTCCTTACACCCGCGGTACATTTACGCCATCTTTTTCATCGTGATGGGCTTTTGGATCTTCCGAAACACGCCCCTTTATCCTTTTATCTCTTAAGGCTACCGCGACTGCCCCCAAATCAGCGGGTAGTAGGTGAGTTTGATAATTGCGCATCGCTTTCGACGCGTAGCGTCGGAACCAACAAACTGACCCACTACCAATCCAGCGGACGGTCTTGACGCCCGCCTCTTTGTCGCTTATAAAGAGGCCTAACTTTCGCCCCATTCCTCATCGCCGTTAGTTTCCGAGCTGAGGTAAATACACATGCACGGTCTAACCCCCGGACAGTGGTATCTTCGTTTCACGTGCAAGCAATGTGAGACGAAACAGATTCTCTTCGCCGATTTGTCGCGCGGCGAGGCGCGCATCCGGGCGACGTACGTTGTGGAATGCACGAACTGTCTTCACAAAGGCGCGTACGATGCCGACGACATCGAACGCTATCAGCACCCGCCGGCTCAGGAAGACTGAACCCGGCCGCGCACGAGGCGGTCCACGGCCAGGCTCAGGCCCATGACGAGGTAAACGACGGTGACGACTTCGGAGTCGCCCCAGTTGTAGTGGACCACGCCGCTCGCGAAGAAACCGACGAGACCGCCGAGCGCCCCGAGCGCGATACCGCGCACTTCAGTCAATCCGTCCATCCTGACCAGGCTAACGAGCATCCGCGTGTACACGCCCAGCAAGATGAGCCACACGAGCAGCGCCGGCACGCCGCGTTCAAGCGCGATCTGCAACAGGTTTGAATGCATGTGACCGATCGGCAAACGTCCTTCGTCAAACAAGCCCCACTCGCGCCAATGACCTTTGATTGAGTCCATACCAACGCCGACGAGCAGATGCCGTGGCTTGCTGACGAGCAGTTGAAAGCCTTCACGCCAAACCGTCTCACGCCAGCTCGTCGATTGATCTTTCGCGTCGACAAAGCCGACGTTGCGTCGCTGCTGCAACAGGATCACGCCGCCGAGAATCAGCGGGATGGCACACGCCGCCGCGATCGCCAACGTGCGGCGCGAGACGCTCAGCGCGAGCATCACGGCCGCGGAAAGTGCGAAGCCGACCCAGGACGCGCGCGTCACCGTCAGCGCGAGCGCGAACACGAGTCCAACGACCGCAACTAACAACAACGCGCCATACAAACTCTTCTTCCGCTGCGCCACCAGGAACAGTCCCAACGCCAGCGACGCGATCAGTTGCAACACCTCCGCGTACGTGACCCAGTGGCCGTAGAATCCGGTCGCACGCCAATCACGGCCGCGTGACCAGCCGCTGATTCCCAACTGGTCCAGGGCCGTGTTGCCGGGCAGTAACTTGCCCCGCGGCACTTCGAGCACCGGCGTCCACTCGACGCGATAGATGCTCACATTCGCCGTTCCCGAACGGCCGAGGTTCATGGTTCCCCCGGGACCGAGCGCGGCTGCCAACTCATCCGGATTTCCAATCTGCTTGCCGTCCACTTCCCACACGGTGTCGCCGTCCTTGATCGGCGTCGGCTGCGTTACGGTGCGCGTGTGAAAGACCGCCTTCGCGAGCGGACTCTCCGCCCTCACACCCTGCACTTTCACACCGCGGCCGAACGCAAACTCACCAGCCGTCAAGAACACGTTGATCATGCACGAACCGATCAGCGTCAACGCGAGCAAGTGGGCCAGCCGCACCGAACGAATGTTCTGGGCTACGAGGTAAACGATCGTGAAGAGACTCGCGCCGCGCATCTTGCCGATCGACATGATCGGGCTGTAGGAAAACACACCCGAGACGCCACTCAACACAAAGAAGCCGAGCAGCCAGTAGTCAACGGGCGTGCGAAAGAGTTTGGGCCGCGGACGGAGAACAAGCCGCAACACCCAGAAGAGTAGTCCGAGCAGCCAGAACGTTTGCGTGGCGGCGATCGAGTGCGGCGCGAAGACGGCGATGAGGAAAATGCAGCCGATGACGGCGCGTTCGCACCATCCGGGAAGTCCGCGATTCGAGATCTGCGACGTCTGCATTAAAATGTTGGCGCTCTACTATATTCTATTCAAAGGTAATTGCATGCGTCGAATCATCGTTGCGTTGGTGTTTTGTGCTTGTGTGAGTCCGGTTTGGTCCCAAACTCCGTCGCCTGCCGACGAAGTCAAAGCAATTCAGGAAGACTCTCGTGTGAAAGCCGCCTTCGCGCACATCGACCAGGACCGCGACGCGATCCTGCGCGAGTGGATCGCGATTACCGAGATCAACGCCCCTTCAAAACAGGAGCAGGAACGCGCGAAGTTTCTCGAAAGCTTGCTGCGCAAACACAAACTCGAGATTCGTTACGACACCGCCGGTAATCTCATCGCCACGCGCAAAGGAACCGCCGGCAAGCCGGTCACCGTGTTCGACGCACACATGGACACCGTGTTCCAGCCGGGTTTGAAGATCAAAGCGACCGTGCGCGACGGCCGCGTCTACGCGCCCGGGATCGGCGACGACACACGCAACATTGAAGCGCTGCTCGCGACGATTCGCGCGCTTGACGCAGCCAACATCAAGACCAAAGGCGATCTCGTTTTTGTTTTCACCACCGACGAAGAGGCGGGCATGAGCGGCGCCAGGCAGTACACCAAAGACAACAAAGGTTTGATCGATTACTACGTCGCGCTCGACGGCGGTTACGAAGGTTTCACTTACGCGGGTATCGGCATCAACTGGTATCGCCACCACTTCATTGGCCCGGGCGGTCACACGCGTTCGCGCACGCCGCCGTATTCGGCGACGCTGCCGCTCGCGCGCGCTATCTCGCGCATTTATGAGTTGAAAGTGCCGGCGAATCCGTCGTCAAACTTGAACATCGGGATGTTGGGCGGTTCGGAAGTCGTGAACGCGAAAGCGTCCGACGCGTGGTTCACGGTTGACTTGCGTTCGACGAGCAACGAGGTGATCGCGGATCTCGAGAAACAGATCGCGACCATACTTGAAGAAGAAGCAAAGCGCGCGGGCATGACCGTGAAGACCGACGTGATCTCGTCGTCGCCCGCGGCGGTGCTGCCCGGCAATCGCGACTCGCAGCTCGTGAAGATAGCGGAGGCGGTTCATCGCGCGCTGGGATTCGATCCGCCGATCGGAAACGCCGGTTCAAACAACTCGAGCGCCGCGCTGCTGCAAGGCATCAGTTCAATTTCCACCGGCGCTGGACCATGCGAGGACTCGCACGCGTTGACGGAGAACTGCGAGATCGAACCGCTTTACAAAGGCATCAAGAAGATTCTGTTGCTGGAGGTCGCGCTGGCGGGAATTGTTCAATAGCTTGGCTCAGTAACCTTCGCGGCCGATCATCACAAAACCCGTGCGCAGGATGATCTTGAGATCGAGCAGCAACGACCAGTTCTCGATGTAGAACAAGTCGAGCCGCACCATCTCTTCAAACGGCAAACGATTCCTGCCCGACACTTGCCACAGGCCCGTCAGTCCCGGCTTCATGTCGAGCCGCTTGCGATGCCACAGTTCATAAGCTTCCACTTCGTAAGGGATCGGCGGGCGCGGGCCAACGATGCTCATGTCGCCCATCAACACGTTGAGCAGTTGCGGCACCTCATCAAGACTGCTGCGCCGCAGAAACTTGCCGACGCGCGTGATGCGCGGATCGGCGAAGAGTTTGTAAGTCGGTTTTTGTGAGTTGCCGAGGTTGGCTTCCGCACGGCCGGCGATGAATGCGCGTTGATACTCGCGATGTAGCTCCGGATCGGCGTCAGCGATCATCGTGCGAAACTTGTAGAGCAGAAACAGCCGGCCGTCCATGCCGACGCGCTCCTGCGTGTAAAAAACCGGACCTTTTGAATCGAGCTTGATGAGCAACGCGAGCAGCAGCCAAAACGGCAGCAACAACAAGATGGCCAGTGCTGAGGTGAGGATGTCGAAAGTCCGTTTCAACCCACGTGTGCCGCTCGAGAGCGGTTCGCGAAACAGACGAATCATCGGCAGCACGCCGATCTGATCGATCTCCGTTTTGCGCGGCAGGCAGTTGAACAAGCTCGGCGCGATGCGAAACTCAACGCCACGGCGGCGGCCGCAACGCATCATCACTTCAAACAACGCGTCGCCGCTCACCTGCGGATCGGCGATGATCACTTCGTTCGCGCCGGAATCGCGAATCGCTTCGGGCAAGCCGGCGAGCGTTGAAATCACCGGCACGCCTTCGTAACTTCCTGCTTGAGTTAGTTCGGGTGCTTGTGTTTCGACGACGCCGATCACGCGGTAGCCGAGCGTTGGCCGCTCGCGCATCTCGCGAATGAACAGCGCCGCTTCCGGTCCGCGTCCGACTACGAGCGTCGGGATCAAGTTAATCTGTCGCTGGCGCGCAAACGTCTGCGCTGAGCGCATGACCAACCTGATCACAGCGACGCTCGCCAACACCAGAAAGAAATCGGCGACGAACACGCCGCGGGCGTAAGAGAACGAGCGAAATTGAAAACCGCCACGATAGAGAAACGCCGCCGCAACGATCAGTAACGAGCCGATTGCCGTGGCTTTGAAGATACGAATGCCGTCGTCGACGAACGAAAACTCGCCCCGCAGCCGATATAGATCGCAGTAACGAAAACTGAGCAAGCGAATGCCGACGACGAACAACAGCAACGCCCCGTACGGCGCAAAACGATTGCTCCACCCGAAGGCGCGGTTGCTCGCAAAAACGGACACGCCTTCGCGCCAGTAGAACGCGAGCATGAAAGAAGCCGCCGCCGCGACCGCATCGGTAATCACGAGCAACGTCTTTACCGTCGGAATAATCCACTTCGGCGCGCGCCCCGGCACGCGCACCGCGCTCGCCTCCGTCAACCTTTCTCGTCTCCGTTCAGCTCTCATGCCCGGGTTTTAATCGAGTATTAATCTCATCACTTCGTCGATCACGTTAGACGCCCCACGGGGTTTCGCAGGTTCTTTCTTTTCGACCGGCAACTGGTGTAAGTCCGCCAAACTTGCGATGCGCTGCATCCGGCCCTCTTTAACAAGCTCGTCATCAACCGCCGCCCAACGGCCGGCGTAAATACTCGCCACCGGAACGCCGAGCGCCGCAGCTTCACGATTGATCGTTCCGCCCGCGCTGATCACGAGATCACTCGCGGCGATCAGGTTCGCGCCGTCCAGCGGTTGCGCCGGCACTATCAACCGCTCGATCTCGAGCGCCGCATACGCCACGCGCTGCGTCTCGTTACGCGGCAACAGCACCACCTGCACATCTTCCTTTTCCAATAACATCGTCAACGCTTCGTCAAACAACTCATTTTGAAACCGGTGATACAAAGCGTCGTGCGCAGGCGGGCGCATCAGGACCAGCACATTATCCGGGTGGACCCCGAGTTCACACAACTGCTTCGCGAAAGACGGATCCGGCTGAAAGTCGGCAAGGTAAACATCCTCCTTCGTGCCGTGATACCGACGAACGTTGCCTACGCGCGCGCCATACCGGCGCAACCGTTCAGCCGGAAAACTCGCCGGCACGATGATTCGCGACGCGAGGCGAAACGCGAGATGATTCGCCGGTTGATGCTCGTAGTCCATCAGCGTGACACAACGCGTTCGCAGCGCGCGCGCAGCGACGATTTGTGAATAGGAGTTGTGACTGACGGCGAGATCAAACCGGCGTTTGCGCCCCCACGAAGCAAGCGCCCACGCGCGGCCGATGAGATTGCTCCCTTTAGCGGACACCGCGCGTCCGCCGTGTACGCCGACAACTGTCGGATTAAAACCGGCGGCTTGTGCGAGCGGAACCGTTTCCGCGAAGTCGCGCGCGGTGACTTCGAGGTCGTGGCCCGCTGCGACAAACCGCGCGGCGAGTGCTTTGAAGAACGGAACGTGCGGCGAGTTTGCGAGATCGATCCAAAGACGCATCACAGATCAGAGTTGGAGTTCGATGAGCCGGCCGCGATCGCGCAACGAGGTCTCCGCGGCTTCGATCATGCTCACCATGCGCAGGCCTGCTGGACCGTCGGTGTCCGGCTGGCGGCCGTTCTCAACACAATCGATGAAGTGCAGCGCTTCGGTTTGCAGCGCCTCCGTGTTGTCGAGCCGCGGCGCCCACATATCGCCCGAGCGATAACTCACAAGCATTTTGTAAACATCCTCCGGGCGCGGCGTGACGTTGATGCCTTTGTCATAGACCTTCAACTTCTCGCTCGGATCGAGATCGTCGTAAAGAATCATCTTCTCACTACCGCCGATCAGCGTGTGACGAACTTTCACCGGCGTGAGCCAGTTAACGTGCACGTGGGCGATCTGCGAGCCCGCGAAGAAGAGCGTGATGTACGCAACATTCTCCGGCTGGCCGGGAATGTGACTGATGCCGGTCGCCGAGATCGCCACCGGCTTCTCGGGCAAAACGTAATCCATGATCGAGAGATCGTGAATCGCGAGGTCCCAAACGACGTTCACGTCGTGTTGGAACAGACCGAGGTTCACGCGCACGGCGTCGTAATAGTAAATCTCGCCGAGTTCGCCCGACGCGATCAGCTCGCGAATTTTTCGTACCGCGTCGGTGTAGACAAACGTGTGGTCCACCAGGAGCACGAGCTTTCGTCGCGCTGCTTCATCGATCAACTGCCGGGCCTGGTCCGAACGCGCCGCGAGCGGCTTCTCCACCAGCACGTGCTTGCCAGCCTTCAACGACGCCATCGCTAATTCGAAATGCGACGACACGGGCGTCGCAATCACGACTGCATCGATGGCCGGATCGCCGATCAGCTCGTCTGGCTTGCTGCACGTCTGCACGCCGGGATAAAGCTTTTGCAATGGCGTGAGCCGTTCCTCGCGCAAGTCGCAGACGCGTGTCACCGCCGAGCCGGGCGCCGCCATGAAGTTTCGCACCAGGTTCGGCCCCCAATAGCCGTAACCGATTACACCTACTTTAATCATTTTTCTCGCTTGCGAACGTCGCCGATGACGCGTGCGGGCACGCCCACCACGATCGCGAAATCAGGCACGTCTTTCGTCACCACCGCGCCCGCGCCGACCAGCGCGCCTTCGCCAATCGTCACGCCTGCGATGATCGTCGCGTTGCTGCCGATGCTCGCGCGGCGCTTAACTTTCGTCTTTATTACCTGCCAGTCTGCTTCCGTTTGCAAACTTCCGTCGCGATTGACCGCGCTCGGATAGACGTCGTTCGTAAACATCACGCCGTGGCCGATAAAACACTCGTCTTCGATCTCCACGCCTTCGCAAATGAAACTATGCGATGAAATTTTGCACCGCACGCCCACCGCCGCGTTCTTCTGAATCTCGACAAACGCGCCGATTTTCGTGTCGTCCCCGATCGTACAGCCGTACAAGTTCACCAGCTCGGGCTGAAAGATGCGGACGCGGGTTCCTAGAACTACATCTGCTGCGATCGGCATTTAGTTGGGTGTGTCCTCGAGTAAGCGCGCCAGCGCGTAAAGCATCCAGGCTTGCGTCCAACGCATGTACGGCTTGCGCACCGTGTAAAAGCGCCGGCGTTGATAATAGAAGTAACCGTTCGTGTCACGAAGATTGCTGATGGTCCAGGAAGCGATCTGCTGGGCCATTGTGGTTGAAGTCTCGTCCAGGTCGCGACACTCGAGCAGCGTCACAATCGCGCTCGCTGCGGCATGCGCATCCGCCGGATAAGGATCGTCATCGTAGTATTTCGGCCAGCCGTCCGCAAGAAAGAACGTCTTTCGCCAGTAAGTAAACCCGTGCTGCAACGCCTGCTGAAACTCTCCACCGAATGAGCACGCCGCGTTGATTCGTTTCAACGAAAACAGAATGTAGGCCGTGTGGAAACTGTCTCTCCAAGATTGATTTGGTTCGGTGCCGTAAGTCCACGAGCCGTCCGCTTGTTGGTGGTTGATGACGTAGCGAGCGGCGCGCTCTGCCTCGTGACACAACGCTGCGTCGTCAGTTAGTTGGCCAACGCAGGCGAGCACTTCGGCGGCGAGCAGACTGGCGTTGAAGATGCGCGTGTTGCTGTTGGGCGCGTAGCTGAAACAGAGTTCTTTTTCCGTATCGACGGTGCGTGGCAGATCGCGCAGGATGAAATCGCAAACGCTGCGCGCGGTGCTGAGGTATTCGTCGTCTTTGAAAGCGTGCGTGGCTTCGATGAGAGCGCGGGCGGCAAAGGCGGTGGGAACGACGGTCGGCGTGCCGCGCGGCGCGAAGAAGTTGCGGCTTTGCCAGTCGAAGTTGTAACCCCACGCGGCGCCGCTGCAACCTTCAACTCTCATCGACAACAACATCGCGAGCAGGTTTCGTGCTTGCTGTTCGGATTCTCGGTTTCGCAAGCGGCGATAAGTTGCGAGTTGGGCCAACGCGAAAAGCGCGATGCCTTTCGAGTTGCGTTCGGCGGGCACGCGCGCGACGCTGCGCAGATCCGCGGGAGATCTTTTCAGCAGTTGAGTCCAAACGAGACGAGCAGCGCGGGAGTTGGCTAACGGCGTTGCTTGAAACAGGCGGCTATTGAGCGCGTCGAAAGGATCGTGTCCGGCAAAATCGTGTGCGCGGCACCACGCGAGGAGTTGATCGTAAACCGTTTCCAAAATCTGCGTAATCTGTGGATGGTTTGATCCGATTATCGGCTGCCAACGGACGTCTCGATCCGTCGTGGCGTCTCGACAAAGCTCTCGTGCCAGAGCTCAAACATCAGCAACGTCCAAAGCAGCTTGCGATGATTCGCGACGCCGCGCTCGTGTTCATCCTGCAAACGCGCGACGAACTCGGGATTGAAAACGCCGGCCCGGCGCACGCGCTCCGGCGACAGCAGATCGCGCGCGAGCGGACGCAATTTCACCTTCAACCACTCGGCCACCGGCACGCCAAAACCTTTCTTCCCGCGCCGCGTTACAAACGCCGGCAGCATGTCGTGCACGGCCTTCTTCAAGATGTACTTCGTCTTCAATCCTCGCAGTTTGTAATTGCGCGGCAGCGACGCGGCGAATTCCGCGACACGCGGATCGAGAAACGGCGCGCGCACTTCCAGCGACACCGCCATGCTCGCCCGATCGACCTTCGTCAAAATGTCTTCGGCGAGATAAAGCCGGGTGTCGACGCTTTGCATGCGCGTAACCAAGTCGTCGTTGTTACATTCGTTCGCAATTGCTCGCGCGTCGGCGTAAATCTCGCCCTCGCTCACGGCCAACGCTTCCGGCGTCAACAACTGCTCCTGCTCTTGCGGCGTGAACGAACCAAACCAGACGTGATGCCGCGTCACCGTGTCGTAATTTACGCCGGTGATGAATCGCAGCGCCTTGTAGTCGAACGAAAGGTTCTTCGTCTTCACCGGCAACAAGCGCACCACCGGCTCGACCAAGCCTCTGCGCAACGCCGCCGGCACGCGTTTGTAAACTTCGGCCCAACGATGGCCGGCGTACATCTGATAGCCGGCAAACAACTCGTCGCCGCCGTCGCCGCCCAAAGCGACCGTCACGTGTTTGCGCGTGAATCGCGACAGCAAATACGTCGGCACAAGCGACGGGTCGCTAAACGGTTCGTCCATCCACGCGCCGATTTCGCTGACGAGATTCGCGGCGAGATTTGCACTCAGTCGTTCTTCGTGATGGTCCGTGCCGAGAAACTTCGCCACGCCGCGCGCGTACGCCGACTCGTCGAACGAAGCTTCAGCAAACGAGATCGAAAACGTCTTCACTGCCTCCGACGAAGCGCGCACCGCGAGCGCTGCGACGGTTGACGAGTCGACGCCGCCCGAAAGCAACACACCCAGCGGCACGTCAGAAACCAGACGCATCCGCACCGCATCGGCCATCAGCTCGCGCAAGTGTTCGGCGGCTTCGTTCTCGCTCGGCGCTGGTTCGGTGGTTTTGTAACTGAGCCGCCAGTAGCGTTCGACGTTCACCCGGCCGCTTTCGAGCGTGAGCTTGTGCGCGGCGGGAAGCTTGTTGATGCCTTCGTAAATCGAAAGCGGCGCCGGCACGTAATCAAACGAAAGGTATTGCCGCAGCGCGTTCAAGTTGAGCGAAGGCCTGACTGCCGGATGGGCCAACAGCACCTTCGGCTCCGACGCGAAAAGCAGCGTCTTGTCGAAGACGCCCCAGTAAAGCGGCTTCTCCCCAAACCGGTCGCGCGCGATCAACAAACGCCGCCGCTTGCTGTCCCACAACGCAAACGCAAACATGCCGTTCAGCTCGCGCACCATCGCGTCGCCGTACTCTTCGTAAAGATGCGGCAGCACTTCCGTGTCTGACGCGCTGCGAAACGTGTGACCACGTTTCTCTAACGTCGTGCGAAGCTCGCGATAGTTGTAGATCTCGCCATTGAGAATGACGGCGACAGACTTGTCTTCGTTGAAGGCGGGTTGTTCGCCGGTGACGAGATCAATGATAGCGAGGCGTCGCATGCCGAGCGCGACGCCGGTCGTCACAAACAGTCCCTCGGAATCCGGCCCGCGATGAATCATGCGCTCACACATTGCGTGCAGCAGATCCTTCGCGCCCTCGGGAGGCGGTGCGTGTGAATCGATATTGGCCCAGCCGGTAATTCCGCACATAAGGGGTGTAAAACTCTAGTCTCTGAAACCCAAACGCTCCCGCACCGCGTAGATCGCTTTCGCCTGTGACTCGTGATACGTGCGCACCAGCATCTCCGCCAGCAAGCCCATCAACAGGAATTGTACGCCGACGGCAAACATCACGATCGTGAGAATCGGCAAAGGCGTTTGCACGAAGTCGGCTTTGTGAATGACTTTGAGAAAGACTGCGTAGAGTCCGCCGAGCAGCGAGATCGCAAACGCCAGCATGCCAAATGAACCAAACACGTAGATCGGTTTTGTTTGATACGACGCCATAAACTTGATCGTCATGAGATCGAAGACGACTTTGAGCGTGCGCGATAGTCCATACTTCGATTTGCCCATCGTGCGCGCGTGGTGTTCGACCGGAATTTCGGTGACACGCGCGCCGGCCCACGACGCGTAAATCGGAATGAAGCGATGCATCTCGCCGTAGAGACGCACGTCTTGCAGCGACTCGCGCCGGTAAGCCTTCAACGAACAGCCGTAGTCGTGCAGCGGTACGCCACCGATCCAGGAGATTAAACGGTTCGCAATCATCGACGGTATCTTGCGCGTGACCATCTTGTCTTTCCGATTTTTGCGCCAACCGGAAACGACGTCATAGCCTTCGTCGAGCGTATCAAGCAGTCTCTCAATGTCAGCCGGATCATTTTGCAGATCAGCATCCATCGGAATCAGGACCTTGCCGCGCGCTGCGTCGATCCCGGCCGCCATCGCCGCTGTTTGACCGTAGTTTCGTCGCAACGCGACAACGCGCACGCGCGGATCCGTTTGCGCGAGCTCGCGCAGGATATTCAAACTTCCGTCAGTCGAGCCATCGTCAACGTAAACAATCTCGGCGGAACGGCCGAGAGCTCTCAGCGCGGCGTCGAGCTTTGCGTGCAGCGGGCGCAGGTTCGGTTCTTCGTTGTAGACCGGAAGGAAGACTGAGACTTCGGGCGCATCAGCGGTAGATGTTTCCGGCCTGGCGCGAGTGACCGTTTCTTGTTGGTCGAGAATCTTCATCAAGCCTTCGGCATTTTAGACTAATTCGTGCGGAACCACTTAACAAAGCCGTGCAGACCGTCTTCGATCTGGGTTTGGGGATTGTAGCCAAGCAGAGCGCGCGCTTTGCTGATGTCGGCGAACGTTTGTGGCACGTCGCCGGGCTGCGACGGTTGGCGATCGATTGTCGCTTTGCTGCCGAGTTCTTTTTCGAGCAAGGCTATGAGTTCGTTGAGTTCGACCGTGCGCGACTCGCCGAGATTGAAGACTTCGTAATCAGTGCGGTCGTAAGCAATCGCCTCCATCACGCCATCGATAATGTCATCGACGTACGTGTAATCGCGGCGTGTTGAGCCATCGCCGAAAACTGGAATCGGTTTGTTTTGGGTAATCAGTTTCGCAAACTTGTGAATCGCGAGATCCGGACGTTGGCGTGGTCCATAGACCGTGAAAAAGCGCAGGCAGATACAACGCAGGCCGTACAGATGCGCATACGTGTGACAAAGAAGTTCGCCCGCGGCTTTCGTCGCCGCGTAGGGCGAGATTGGCTGGCGTATCGGATCGTCTTCATTGAACGGAACCTTTGCGTTGATGCCGTAGACGGATGATGAAGAGCCAAAGACGAATTGTCGGATGCCGTGATGACGTGCGAGCTCGAGCAGGTTTAGGGTGCCGTTGATGTTGGTTTCGCTGTAAAGCTGCGGCTCTTTTAGTGACGGGCGCACGCCGGCGCGGGCCGCGAGATGCACGATGCAATCAAAACGGTTTTCGTTGAAGACGGCTTCGAGCGCGCGGCTGTCGCGAATGTCTGCTGCGACGAGTGTGTAACGCGGATCTTTGCGCTGCTCGTGAATGTTCTGGCGTTTGATCTCGGGCGCGTAGAAGTCGTTGAAGTCGTCAACGACTGTGATCTGAGCGACGTTTGTGCTTAGCAGTCGATCGACGAGATGTGAGCCGATGAAGCCCGCGCCGCCGGTTACAAGGAAATTCTTCACGACTACTTTGTAGCATAGATCCACAGGTGCCAGCCCCATCGCGAAGCGAGTTTCGCTTCGAGCGGGCGCGGCAGGAGTGGGCCGAGGATGGGTAGCCAGCGCTTGTTGAAGAAATAGGGTTGGAGTTTCACGTCGGCGAAGTCTTTGAAGAGTTCGCGTGCTTCTTGTCTTGAGTAGACTCGCGCCAGCGGATTGCCGGCGCCGTCGGTGTTGCGGTTGAGAAATTCAGCCGGGCTGAGGTACCGAGAATTCGACCGCAGTTGGCGCGCGTGTTCGCGCAGCGAGTCTTCGTTTTCGCCGGTGAAGAGCTGGGCCAGTTTCATGCCCGCGTTCCAACGCAGGAGTTGCACACCGACGCGGCGCAGAATCGAGATGTTGACGCGGTAATTGAACGAGTCGCGATGATAAAGCATCACGAGGGCCCGGCCGCCCGGCCGAAGCACGCGATGAACTTCGCGCACTGCGCCCGCGGTGTCGGGCGTGTGATGCAACACGCCGTGCGAGTAAACGATGTCGAACGAGTTGTCGGGGAAGTCGAGTTGTTCCGCGTCGGCAACTTTGAAATTGCCGGGCAGGTTGAACATTTCGAAACGGCGTCGCGCGAGATTGACTGCGGCTTCTGTTAGATCGACGCCGGTGTAGTGGGCGCCGGCTTTGGCGAATTGCGAGCCGTCAGTGCCGAGTCCGCAACCGATTTCTAAAACGTGTTGACCTTTGGCGTGGGCGAAATCCGCGGCGATAGGAATATGCCATTCCTTATCGTAGCGGTGGGCTTCGACAACTTCGTAAAAGACTCGGGTGCCGGGTTCAGCGTCGGCAAACTTGGCCCCGCAGGGATGCTCTTGCCAAAACGCGCGGACACGCTCTTTGAGTTGGGAGTTGGGATATGACATCTCAAAGGGGAGAAAGGATAGCAGGTCGGGGAGCAGGTCGACAAAAGGTTTCGTACTTCGTTGTCTTGTGCCACATGACGGTCTTGCTGGGCGAAGCCGCCATGAGGCACAAGAGCAACGAAGGCCGCTGGGGTGAGGATCCCAAATCCGGCTGCGGACACCCACCTGTCCAACCAGTTGACATTGCCCCCTCTCTCAACTGGGCCAGATCAAACGCACAAACGAGAGTCACTCGGATCTTGCCATTCGCGAGACTTGCTTTTATTATCACGCAGCCTGCGAAGGCAGCGGCGTTTGGCGACGTCGCGAACTATACTCACACTCAACCGGAAAATCCTTAGAGATAAATCAAAAAATTATCAAATTGGATCTCAACGTCCATGCCGCACGCACCTCACACTTGTTATGAATTTGGTCCATATCGCCTCAACCTGGCACAGCGTCGCTTGACGCGCGACGGCGAAATCATCGCGCTCACTCCGAAAGCTACTGACATTCTTGCGTTGCTCGTGATGAATGCCGGTCGCGTGGTGGAGAAAGACGACTTGTTGAAGGAAGTGTGGGCCGACACTTTTGTTGAAGACGCAAACCTCACGCAAAATATTTTCACTCTCAGGCGAGCGCTGGGAGATGACCGGGCTGGTCCCAAATACATCGAGACGGTCGCGCGGCGCGGTTATCGCTTCATTGCGAATGTCACGTCATGTAATGGCGACGAGGAGCAGGAAGCGAGTGAAGCGGAGTCGGAGGCTTTGGCGAATGACGAGATTGCGCCACCGCGGATCGTTGTTGCGGTGCTGCCGTTCATAAATGCGACTGGTGATGATTCGCTGGAGTACCTCGCCGAAGGTGTGACTGATAACATCATCAATCACCTTTCGCGTGTTTCTGCGTTGCGAGTGATGTCGCGCAGTGCGGTGTTTCGCCGCAAGCGAAATGAGTTGGACCCGCAGGTGTTGGGAAGGGAGTTGGGTGCGAAGGCGGTGCTGGTTGGGACGATCAGTGCGCGGCCGGCGGGGATTGCGATTGGGGTTGAGTTAGTCGATGTGGCGACGGGTTGGC
>JADMIO011054778.1_pt1 | contig 30455 bp, 29 predicted proteins | sample 8958161 | NCBI WGS metagenome assembly JADMIO01 (sample SAMN16585339, study PRJNA669376) | soil metagenome | isolation source: Crop rotation soil | place: USA: Cullars Rotation, Alabama | collected 2011 | reverse complement strand
GAGGAGGTCGAGCACCTCCCGATGGACGCGGCCGAGCGGGCGGTCCAGACCTGGGCCCGGGCGCGCAAGCGCGTGCTCGCGCCGCGCACGCCCGGGGAGCTCGGCGTGGGCGACATCGACGCGCTCCTCGCTGGTGCTGACGTCCTCATCACCGATCTCAGCCCGAGCCGGTGGGACGAGACGTTCCCGCCCGTGGAAGCGCTGGTCGACGCCTACCCCGGTCTCGTGCTTCTCGACGTCACGCGCTTCGGCCGGGTCGGCCCGTACATCGACTACCTGGCGCCGGACCTGGTCGTGCTCGCGCTGTCGGGCTACCTCTTCATGTGCGGCCTCAACGACCGTGAACCGCTCCGTCTCGGCGTCGACCTCGTCGACGTCATCACGGGCGTCAATGCTGCGGGCGGGGCGATGTTGGGATTGCACCACGCTCGCGGGACCGGCCAGGGGCAAGTGGTCGAGGTGTCGGCGCTGCGCACGATGCTCTGCTCCACCATGAGCTTCGCGGCCGGCTACTCGTACCAGGGGATCATCCGCCGCCGTTCGTCGACGCGCATGGTGAGCGTCGGGATCATGCTGCCCTGCAAGGACGGCCATGCCCTCGTGAACACGTTCCGCACGCCGTCGGACATCCTCTTCGTGTTGCTCGGGGACGAGCGGCTGCTCGACGAGAAATTCGAGGACGCCATCGGGCGCGAGATGCACCAGCAGGAAATGGCCGAGATCATGATCGAAGCGGCGGCCAGCCGGACCATGAGGGAACTGTTCGAGGCCGGCCAAGAGCTGCGCCTTCAGAACGCCATGGTGCAGTCCCCCCTCCAATCACCGGGGGACCCGCAGCACACGTTCCGGCGCTTCTTCCAGCCGCTGACGCTCGAGGACGGGACGACGGTTCCCGCGCCGGTGCCACCGCTGGTCCCCGTGGAGGCCCGGGACGATCAGGCGCACCGGCCCGGCGGAACGATCGCGGTGGCGGATTCGGGCACCTGGCGTGAAGAGCCGATCCCTCGACACGTGGAGGCGTCACCGAGCCGGGAGGCGCTCGACGGGCTGAAGGTCCTCGAGCTCACCTTCGCGTGGGCGGGCCCGTTCATGGGACGGATCCTCGCCGATCACGGTGCGCAAGTGGTCAAGGTCGAATCCCGCAAGTACGTCGACACCGCGAAGGGCGGCGCGGACCTCGTCGATCGCAGCTTCGGCGAGAACGACAAATGGATGGACCGCTCGACGTCGTACGTCGTCGCGAACCCCGCGAAGTACCACCTCGGAATGGAGCTCACCGATCCCGCCGGCCGAGAGGTGCTCCTCGATCTCGTGCGATGGGCCGACGTGGTGATCGAGAACTTCACGCCGCGCGTGCTGCCGAACCTGGGCCTCGGCTGGGAAGTCTTCCGCTCGGTGAACCCGTCGCTGATCATGATCTCGGCGTCAGGATTCGGCCACGACGGACCGTACCGGGACTACGGGGCATGGGGCTGGGGCCTCGAGTGTCAGTCCGGCATCACCGCGACGACGGGCTACGCCGACGATCCGTCGCCGTTCCTGTTCACGCCGACGGTTCCTGATCCGCTGTCGGCGACGGTCGGTGTGGCCGCGATCCTCGCCGCGCTCGAGGAGCGCCGGCGCACCGGCCACGGGCAGTGGATCGACCTGTCGCAGTACGAATGCGCCACCTTCGCAACCCTGATCGACATCCTGCGCGCCGCCGAAACGGGCGTGGACCGGCCCCGCACCGGCAACCGTCATGCCTGGAGAGCTCCACAAGGTGTCTATCCGTGCGAGGGCGCCGACGCCTGGGTTGCGGTGGCAGTCGAAACCGACGAGCAGTGGCTGCAGTTGTGCGCGGTGATCGACCGTCGCGATCTCGCCGCCGACGAGCAGCTCCGCACCCACCGCGGACGACACGCCGACGGTCGCATCGACGACGCGATCAGCGCATGGACCCGCGAGCGCTCCAAGCACGACGCCATGCATGCCCTCCAGCGCGCCGGTGTGCCCGCCGGAGCGGTCCAGCACTCGAAGGATCTCAGCCAAGATCCGCAGGTGCGGGCGCTCGACTACTTCCGGGCAGCCTGGGGATCCGAGATCGGCCTTCGCATCTGGCCGGGAACCTGGTACGGGATGCAAGGCACGCCTGGTGACGTCCGGCGCGGCACGTCCACCTTCGGCGAGGACAACGAGCGCGTGCTGCGCGACGTCCTCGGCTATGGCGACGACAAGGTGCAGGCGCTGCTCGCGACGGAGGCGTTCTCTGAGTTCCAGGACGGCATGGACCGCCCCAGCACTCCCGGGCTGCCGGTCGAGACGATGCTCGAGCACGGCATCATTCTCAGCTGGGACGACGACTACCGCGCGCTCCCGCTGCAGGTGGCCGAGCGCAACCAGCAGTGGCGGCGCGAGCACGGTCTCCCCGAGATCCGACTCGACGGACGCGACGACTGACCTGCGCCGGCTGTCGGTCGCCGCGAGTTCGACGAATTTCTCGGGCTCGGATCGAAGCACGCGGCATCATCGTGAGCCGTGGCTCTTGTCTGGGTGACCGGCAGCTCGGGGTCGGGCAGGTCTTCGGCTTGCGAGGTGCTCAAGGATCAGGGCTACCGGGCGGTCGACGCCGACTGGGAGGGCTACAGCCACTGGGTGGACCGGATCACCGACGAAGCCGTCCTCGACCCTCCGTACCCGGTACCGCCGGGTTGGCTCGAGCAGTGGGCCTGGAAGATCAGCGTCGCGCGCGTGGAGCGCTTGGCGGCGACGGCGAGCTCGGGCGTGACGTTCCTGTGCGGCAGCGTCGAAACGAGCTGGATGTCTGGCTCTACTTCGATCTCGTGGTGTGTCTCGTCATCGATGACGAGACGCTGCGCCATCGGCTGGCGACGCAGACGACGAACGAGTTCGGAAAGCATCCCGGCGAACTCGAGGCCGCCCTCGCGCGCAACCAGGACGCCGAAACTGAGTACCGGAAGCTTGGGGTCACGACTGTCGATGCCACTCGCCCTCTTCACGCGGTCGTTCGCGACGTGCTGGCGATCGCCGGCCTCGCGACCGGCACCGATGGACCGGGCTAGTGCCCGTCTATGGAGAAGTAGTCGCGCCACGCGATGATCTTCTCGCCGACAACCTCGAAGGTGCCCATGCCCGGCGCGTCGAGTCGCTCCCCCTCGTAAGACCATGTGATCGACACGCTCGCTGAGTCGACCACGCGGCGAGCTCTGCCCGTACCACTTCTTCGGCGTTCATGGAACCTCCGTCGGACCATCCGTCCGCGTGTCGGACGGCGGCGGGATTCTCACATGGCGCGGTCCGCGTTTCATCCGCGCAGGCCACTCTCGGGCGTCGGCTGTGTCCATCATCCCGAAAGAGTCGGTCGGTGACGCTGCCGACACTGGCAATCAGTCGGTAATCGCCTGCAGCAATGCTTCCGAGGTGGCCACCGCACCGAACACTCCGCCCTGCATGGTGATGATCTTGAGCGCGGCCAGGTAGTTGTCGTAGTCCGTGGCTCCAGTGCAGTCCGACAGCAACAGGCACTCGTAGCCGCGGTCGTTCGCTTCGCGCATCGTGGTGTGGACGCAGACGTCGGTGGTGATGCCCGTGAACACGAGATGCGTGATCTCGTTGCGGAGCAGCAGCAGATCGAGGTCGGTGGCGTAGAACGCGCCCTTGCCCGGCTTGTCGACGATCAACTCCCCTTCGATCGGAGCCACTTCGGGCACGATCTCCCAGCCCGGCTCACCCCGCACGAGGATTCGCCCGCAGGGTCCAGGGTCGCCGATCCCCGCGCCGATCCGCTGGGATCGCCAGTACTTGTTGGGCGGGCAGTCGGAGAGATCAGGTCGGTGGCCCTCGCGAGTGTGGATCACCGTCCACCCCGCCTCGCGCACCGCCGCGAGCACCTTGGCCGTCGGCTCCAGTCCGGCGCGGGTCAACGAGAGGTCGTAGCCCATGGCATCGACGTAACCGCCGGGTCCACAGAAGTCGATCTGCCAATCGATGCAGACGAGCGCGGTGTGATCCGGGTCGAGTGTCGAGTCGAACGGCCACGGGTAGGGCTGGGCGTCGACGCTCGTGGCGATGGTCATGTGGTGATCTCCTCGGGCTCGATCGCCCCGTATGCGGTGAGCACTGCGTGGGTTGTACCGACAGCGCCGAAGATGCCGCCGGACATCGTGATGCTCGACAACGCGCGAATGCCGGTCGCGGCGTCGAAGGGCACGGTGGCGTCGGCAATGGTGAGGCACTCGTACCCGCGGTCGTTGGCGCTGCGAAGCGTGCTGTCGAGCATCACCTCGGCGCCGATTCCGGCAAACAACAGGTGGTCGAGCCGCCGCGTTCGGAGCTCGTGGTCGAGGCGCCCGGACAGGAACCCGTCGTGGGCCGGCGTCTCCACGACGAGGTCTGCGTCGGTCGGGCGGACATTGAGCTCGGCGTCGGGATCAGCGCCCTCGGGGAGAACCGCACCGCGCCGACGCGCGTGCGTGGCGCGCACATGACGCACGAACACGATGAGCACGCCGCGTCGGCGCAGCGCGTCGGCGAGTTCGACGATGTCATCGAGGGCGCCGTCGTGGTCGAGGATGCTGAAGCGCCGTTGCGCTCCGGTGACGACGAGCGCGGTCCGTGCCGGCGCGAGGCCGGCGGCGCCGTCATAGGGCCAGGGATAGGGAATTGTGTCGGCGACGTGGTCCATCTCGTGCCTCGAGGTAGGGCGGTGGGGAGGGTCGCTGCGGCGTGACCCTCCCTCAACCGCACGTCAGCTCTTCGGGATGTCGCCTACCACGCCCTTCACGAAGACGTCGGTGGCTTCGATCTGCGCGTAGGTCGGGATCTCACCGGCGGCGAACAGGACCTTGCCGTCCTGGCCGGTCACCGGTCCGGCAAACGGCGAGCCGTCCGTCGAGATCTTCGTCTTGGCCGCGGCGATCTCGGCCTTGTCCTTCGCGGTGATCATCGAGCCGAACTTCGACTGCACGAACGGATTGCTGCCCGTCTTGTACCCCACGCGGTAGTTGGCGTTGTACTGGCTCCCGGTGAACTCACCGGCAAGTGCCGTCTTCACGATGTCCGTGTAGAGCTGGCCCCAACTCCACTCCGAGCCCGTGATCCACCCCTTCGGCGCCAGCTTCGACGCGTCGGCGTGGTAGCCGACCGTCATCTTCCCCGCCGCCTCCGTCGTCTTGATGACGGTCGACGTGCAGTCCTGGTGCTGGGTGATGACGTCGATGCCTTGGCTCAACAGGCTGCGGGTCGCTTCCGCCTGGGCCGCCGGATCGCACCAGTTCGACGTGTTGATCGTGTACGTCTTCGCTTTCGGGTTTACCGATTGCGCGCCGAGCTCGAAGGCATCGATGTTGTTGATGGTTTGTGGGATCGGGAACGCGTACACGTATCCGAGCTTGTTGCTCTTGGTCGAGAGACCCGCCGCGATGCCCGCGAGGTACACGGGTTCGTAGACCGTACCGAAGTACGTGCCGGCGTTGGGTGGGATGTCGCTATTGATGAAGTTGCCCTGCTGGACGACCACGACATCGGGGTGCGCCTCGGCAACCTTCAGCGCGGCGTCGAGGTGTCCGTAGCTCGTGGCGAAGATGATCTTGGCGCCGCGGTCGATCATGCCCTCCATGACGCGAGCCGCGGTGTCGTCTTCGGGCACGTTCTCCGCTGTGAGCACCTTGAGCTTCGGGTACGCCTTCTGCACCGCCTGCGAACCTTCGTACGCGGCCTGGTTGTACCCGAAGTCGTCCTTCGGACCCACGAAGATGAAGCCGACCGCCTTGCTGCCCTGCCCTGGCGACGCCGAGGGCACTGCCGATGCGGTGGCCACGCTCATCGAGGTGATGACCACCGTGACGACGGCCACGGCCGCCAACCAACGCTTGCGCATAGATGTCTCCTTCGGTCTTGGTGAACGACGAACGGGGTGGGCGCGCGGTCAGGTACTGGGCGACATCTCGAAGACTTTCTTGAGGCCTTCGGGTGCCTCCGAATTGCCCCGCCGCCCGACGAGCATCAGGACGACGATCGTGGCGACGTAGGGGATGGCATTGAGCGCGAACTGGTTGATCGTGACGCCCCGCGCCTGGAGCGCGGGTGAGAGCGCAAGGGCGGCGCCAAACAGATAGGCACCGGCGGCGACCTTGAACGGCTTGCGCTGGGCGAAGATCACCACGGCGACCGCGATGAAGCCGCGACCCTGCACCATGTTCTCGAACCACGCGTTGGCGTAGGCCGTCGACAGCTGCGCGCCACCGATACCGGCCATCAGGCCACCGAACACCACCGCGATGTACTGCACCAGCATCGGCCGGTGGCCATAGGTGCGGAGGACTTCGGTGCGCTCACCGGCGCCGCGCAGGAGCAGACCCCAGCGGCTGCGGAACAGCAACCACCAGATCAGGGGCACCATCGCGTACGAGATGTAGGTGAGCGGATCGGCCTTGAAGAAGATGTCGCCGATCCACGGGATCGACGAGAGCACCGGCACTTCCCAGATCTTGAACGGCGTGATGACCTCGTCGACGTACGCGGCCCCGAAGAGGCTCGTGATCCCGAGCGCGAGGAACAGCACGACCAACCCGGTCGCGAGTTGGTTCGACTTGCGGTTGAGCACGAAGTACGCGTGCACCATCGCCAGTGCGCCACCGGCGACCGCGCCTCCGAGTGCGCCGATCCAGGGATTGCCGGAGGCGGCGTTCGCGGCGTACGCGCCGAGGGCGCCGCACAACATGCTGCCCTCGATGCCGAGGTTCACGACGCCGGCGCGTTCCGACACCGTCTCGCCGAGCCCCGCGTAGAGGATCGACGTACCCCCGCGCACGCCTCCCGCCATGACTTCGAGCGCGAGGTTCACGCAGCCACCACTTTCTTCCGGCCGCCCCACCCGAACATGCCGAGCAGGAGGAGCGCCACGAGGATGTTCACGGAAGCTGCGGGAAGCGCGGAGTCGAGCTGCAGGCTGTCGCCACCCACGGCGACCGCGGCCAGCAGGGTCGCGGCGAATGCGACCCGCACCGGGTGGTGCCGGGCGAGCCAACTCGCCAGGAACCCGATGTAGCCGTACGTGAGGAGGAACCCGGGGCGCAGCTTGTACTCCACACCGGCCAACTGCGTGAATCCGCCGAGGCCGGCGAGTGCACCGCCGACCAGCATCGAGCTGAGCAGGAGCACGCCCACGCGCAGCCCCGCCTGGCGCGCGGCCTCCGGGTTGCCTCCCACCACCGAGAGGCGGAAGCCCCACGACGTCCGCGTGACTGCGAACCACACGATGCCCGTCGCCACGATCGCAACGACGAATCCGAAGCTCACCGTGCTGTTGCCGATGAAGGGGAGCTGTTCGCGCGTGGTCAGTGGTGGACTCGCCGGCTGCCCCGAACCGTTGAGGTCCTTCCACGGGTCGTAGATCAGGTACAGCATCAGGTCGACCGCGACGTAGTTGAGGAGCAACGTCGTCACCGCTTCGTTGATGTTGACCGTGAGTCGAAGGACCGCCGCGATCCCCGCCCACAAGGCCCCCGCCGCGGCCCCGAACAAGGCCATCAGGACGAGCACCACGCCCGTCGGCATCGAGTTGCCGAACCACATCACGACGGCGGCGGCGCCGATGCCTCCCATCACGAGTTGGCCCTCGCCGCCGACGTTGACGAGCCCGGCGCGGGCGGGCACCGTGACCGCCAACGCGGCCAGGATCAGCGGCGTCGCCTTCACCAGGATCTGTTCGAGTGAATCGGTGCTCGTGAACGTCGAATCCCACATGTCGCGGTACGCCGTGACGGGGTCGACCCCCTTGATCTTCATGAACGCGCCGAAGATCACGATCGCGCCCGCGACCGCGATGAACGTGCGCCCGACGCCCTTCAGCGTGGCCGTCACGCGACGACCTCCTCGACGGGCGCCTCGTCGGTTTCGTCCTCGGTGCCGAGCATCAGCCGACCGATCTCGTAGGCGTCGGTGTGCTCGGGTTCGACGACGCCCGTGACCTTCCCCGCGTGCATCACCGCGATCACGTCGGAGAGCTCCATGAGCTCGTCCAGGTCTTCCGAGATGACGACGACGCCGGCTCCCGCCGCGCGCCGTTCGAGCAGCAGCTCTTGGGTTCGTCGCGTGGTCGCGATGTCGAGGCCTCGACTCGGATACGCCGCGACGAGCACGTCGCAGGGTTCGGCGCTGAACGCACGTCCGAGAATGACGCGCTGGATGTTGCCGCCGGAGAGCGACGCCATCTCGCGCCTCGGTGCGGCCATGCGGAGCTCGGTCAGTTCACTGATCTCCTCGGTACGTCGGCGCACACCCCGCCAGTCGATCCCGAGCCCGCGTCGGAACTTCGAGAGGTTCCCGAGCGCGATGTGCGCGGAGACGTCGAGCCCGGGGACGACCGCTTCCTCGACCGGATCCTCAGGGACGCCGACGACGCCGGCGGCGTGCGCGGCACGCGGGTTCTGTCCCTTCCGGTCGGTGCCGAGGACGCGCACCGAACCGCTCGAGATCGGGCGCAGGCCGAGGATCGCCTCGTAGAGAGCCAGCTGGCCGTTGCCCGCGACGCCGGCGACGCCGAGTAGTTGGCCCTGGCGAACGCACAGCGACACGGAGTCGAGCGCGGGCCGTTCCCGACCAGCACTCACCGTGACGCCGATGAGCTCCAGCGCCGGGACCTCGCTCGCTCGGGCGGCGCTGCGCTCCGAGGGGAGGGGCGGCACGCGCCGTCCGACCATCGCCTCGATCAGCTCGGAATCGGTGAGGTCGGAGGTGGGGACGCCGCCGAGGATGAGCTTGCCGCCCCGCAGCACCGTGACCCGATCGGCGATCGTGCGGGTCTCCCGCAGCTTGTGCGTGATGATCACGACCGACATGCCCTCGGACCGCAGCCGCTCGATGCCGGCGAAGAGCGCGTCCACCTCCTGCGGGGCGAGCACGCTCGTCGGCTCGTCGAGGATCACGAGCCGCGCGCCGGCCATGAGCACTTTGAGGATCTCGACGCGCTGGCGCTCGCCGATCGAGAGGCGCCGGACCAGAGCCTGCGGGTGCACCGCAAGTCCGAACCGATCCGCGGCCTCGGTGATCCGACGGGCGAGCTCGGAGCGATCGAACCGAATCCCGTGGAGGTCGAGCGCCAACGCGATGTTCTCCGTCACGGTGAACGCCGGGATGAGGCGCAGATCCTGGAAGACCATCCCGATCCCTGCGGCGCGGGCCGCGGCGGGTGAGTGGTCCTCCAACGACACGCCGTCGATCGCCACCGTGCCGGCATCTGGTTCGTAGACGCCGTAGACGAGCTTCATCAGGCAGCTCTTGCCGGCGCCGTTCTCGCCGAGCAGCGCGTGCACCTCCCCGGTGGCCACGGTGAGGTCGACGGCATCGTTGGCGACGATCTCGCCGAAGCGCTTCGTCATGCCGCGGACCTCGAGCCGCGGCACCGGAAACTCGACAGGATCGCTCACGGCTGCTCCACTCCTCGTCCAGCCATCGACGCGATCGCTCGCAAGGTGCGCTGCTCGACGACGGCGAGCGATTGCGAGAGGTGGTCGTCGAAGCGGTGCACGGCGAGTGCGGTGTCGCCGTCGAGTACGGCGTCGACGATCTCGAGGTGCTGCGCGATGGTCTCCTCGATGCGGTCGATCGTGAGGAAGTCCTGCATACGCACCATGCGGATCCGCTCGTTCACCGTGCGCAGGAATTCGACGATGACAGGGTTGCCGGCGGCTTCGGCCAGGGTCACGTGGAACGACTCGTCGAGCGTCACGAAGTCGGGCCCCGCGCTCGGCGTGTTGTCGTGCAATGTCACCCATGTTTCGCGCAGCCGACGCAGGCGAACCGCGTCGTGGGGACGGCCACTGCGCGTCGGTCGCTGCAGCGCCTGGATCTCCAGCCCGACGCGCACCTCGTAGAGCGTGCGCATCGTGGGCACGTCGGGCACGGCAGGGAGGAAACCCCCCTCGGGGTGGCGGACGACGAGCCCCTCGGCGTGGAGGCGGTGCAGGGCTTCACGGACCGGGGTGCGGGACACCTCCAGCAACGCGGCGAGGCGAGCCTCGGCCATGCGGTGGCCCAACGGGAACTCGCCGCGAAGGAGGCGCGCCTTGAGGTCGGTGAAGACCTGCTCGCTCCGCGATGGTGAAGCCGTATACAGCTCCGTATACACGCAGGTGAAGATAAGGAGACGCGATTTCTGCCCGGTGTCCCGGCGGTGAAGGCACCGAGTCCGGCGCCTGATCGTGTCCTACCGGCAATCCCACACGTCTATGACGGCCGGCGGCCTCCGAGCCATGACACGTGCGCGCTCACGACGCGCCAGCCAACGTCGCTCCGGACCCAGGTCTGCGACTGGCGCCCGACCGCGTCGGAGCCGTCGGGGACGAACTCCGTGTCGACCACCGCGAAGTCGGCGCCGAACGTCGTGACGACCGTCCGCCGGAGCGATCGGGGTGGCGCGGCCGCTTCCGGTCGGCGCCGGAACGCACGAATCTCGTCGTTGCCGTACTGCGCATCGTCGAATCCGAAGCGGATGGTCTCGGGCGCGTCCCGAAAGGTTCGGATCAGCGTCTCGACGTCGTTGGCGACGAGGGCGCGCTCGTAGCGCGCGAACTCCTCGCTCACCTCCCGCACGACGTCCGGATCATTCACGATCACCGGCTGACTCCCTTTCGACGGCCGAACCACCTCTCCCACTATGTCGGACACGTTCGAGCTCGTGCATGCCCGATCCGGCGATCCGTGCGCACCCCGAGGATCGTCGTGGCAGTGAGTCCGCGGCCGCGCGACCGAAACCCTTGACCGAGAGCGCGCGGTCACGTCACACCGACGTTGCCACGCGGTCAGTCCGAGCCCGGTAAATGGTTGCGATATGGAACGCTGACGTTACAAATCGCTACCGATTACCGCGCCAACACGCGGCGGCGAGCGAGCACCTTGCGTCAGGGCCTGGGTATGCACGGCCCGTGGCGACTATGCCGCGTCACACCGATCCTTTCCCGAGGACGAGCTGCTCGTCCGGGCACACGAGTGCGGCTTCGTGCTGGCGGAACACGAGCTCGACACCGGACAGCTCGTGTTCGAGTGGCGGCGAGGCGATGGGCCAGGGCCTCTGTTCGTGACTCGGCGGGTTGCGTTTCACTGGATACGCGACTGGACACGCCGAACGGCAGAGAAACACGACCACGCCGCGTCCGATCTCTTCCTCGAGCGTGGCTACGGCCGCACCACGATGAAAGACATTGCCGACCTCGCCGGCGTCGCGCGCGACACCGTGCACGCGGTCTTCGACACCAAGGCACGGGTGCTGACCGCGCTCATCGACCTTCGCTTGGTGCCCGACGGCTCGGTGGGCAGCGTCCGAGAACGACCGGACGCGCTAGCCGTCAGGGACGAGGTCGACCAACGCAAACAGATCGAGATGTTCGCGAGTTTCATCACCGGCGTCTCGAAACAGTTGCGGCCGGTCTTCGAGATCCTGCGTACCGCTTCGGCGGTCGAACCCGAGATGGCTCACGTGTTCGAGGAGACGGACCGCTTCCGAATGAACAACATGCAGACGTACGCGAGATGGATCGCCGCTCGCGGGCCCCTGCGCGTCAGCACCCGACGCGCGGGCGAGATCATCTGGACCCTCGCCAGCCCCGACGTCGGCCGCATGCTCTGCGACGAACTCGGCTGGACCCAGACGCAACACGCCCGATGGCTGGCCGACACGCTCACCCGGACCTTGCTGCCCGACGACTAGTCCCGCCCGTCAGCCTCGGGCCCCACGCCAGCTCAAGGCACGTACCACAGGGCCCAGAGCGCGACCGCGGTGCCGTTCTGGCGCGATCGTGACTGGTGGAGGACTGTCGTTCTGTCGTCGCGGTCTGGCGCGCCCGCGTTGTCGTTTACCTGCGGGCATGGCGGGTCTGGCGTGAAGCGTGTCGGCGTGTGCCTTGGAACCAGGTCCGGCTCAAGGCTTAGCTGCCGCGATATGGATGCCGAGCGTGAGCTCTCGCGAGCGCGATCCGAGCGCATGTTGTGGACGCGTCCCTCATCGGCTTAGGCCTCGCCTCCGGCCACGGGCAGGCCGAGCGTATTGGGGCACACGTCCTGGGACAGCTTGTCGTCGTAGGTAGAGTCCTGCTCAAGGTAGGGACTGAGGTCCGCCGGAGGCGTGGGTGAGGATCCTGTTCGCGTCGATGCCCGCCGATGGGCACTTCAACCCGCTCACCGGAGTGGCCGAGTATCTCGGCCAACGCGGTCACGATGTGCGCTGGTATGCCGGCCCGAGGTACGCAGCCAAGGTCGCTTCGCTGGGTATGACGTGCTACCCCTACCGCCTCGCCACGGAGATCACGGGCGAGAACCTCCACGAGATGTTCCCCGAGCGGGCGAAGCTCAAAGGCCCGAAGCGACTCTCGTTCGACCTAGAGAAGTTCTTCGTTGCCAACGTCCACAACCACTACTGCGACATCGCCGAGATTCGGGCCACGTACCCCTTCGACGTGTTCTTCTGCGACGGCGCGGTCTATGCGGAGAAGTTGGTCGCCGAGCGACTCGGTGTACCTGTGTTCGCCGTCGCGCTCTCCACCGTGATCCCCGATGCTCACGGGCCACCGCCCTTCTTCGGCCTGCGGCCGGCGAGAACCAACGTCGGCAAGACCGTGCACCGCGTGGTCCGGGCGATGCTCACGAGCACGATGAAGCAGGGTGTGCGCACCTACAACGAGATCCTCACCGCCGAAGGGATCGCCCCTATTCCCGGCGACGGGTTCCCCTACGCGCCGATGAGCTGCGCCCGGCGGGTATTCCTCAACGGCTCACCCGGCCTCGAGTTCCCGCACTACCAGCCTCCTGCCAACGCCGAGTTCGTCGGAGCGCTGCTGCCGGCCCGCAGCACCCTCGGTCCCCCGGTCCCGCTGCCCCCGGCTGTCATCGACCCGGCCGCGACGGTTGTCGCGGTGTCCCAGGGGACAGTCGACAATGCCGACCCCACCAAGCTGATCGTTCCCGCGCTGGAGGCCCTGAAGGATGGCCCCTACGTCGTGGTCGTGACGACCGGCGGCACCCAGACCGGGGAGCTGCGCCGACGCTTCGCCGGACCCAGCGTGCTCATCGAAGACTTCATCAACTACGACGACCTCTTCCGGCACGTCGACGTGTTCGTGACCAACGGCGGCTACGGCAGCGTACTGGTGGCGATGTGCCACGGCATACCCGTCGTCGGAGCAGGAACACGAGAAGGCAAGAACGACATCAACGCACGCATCGCCTACAACCAGCTCGGCGTCGCCCTGCGCACCGAACGGCCCAAGGCGTCCAAGATCGCTGCCGCAGTCCGACTCGTGCTCGACGACCCCCAGATCGCCGCCAACGTGGCGCGACTGCGTGGCGAACTCGACTCCTACGACCCGATGGCGACCATCGAGGCCGCCCTCCACGCCGAACCGCTGACCGCCCGTCCGTAGTGTGGGAACGGCTGCGTCCGGGCTCGCGTGCCGTGCCGTCCGTCGTGGTGCGTCAACGTCCGGCTCCGCCTTGCCTTGCGATCTTTCGTCGTCGCGTTACTCACTGTCGCGAGCGCGCGCCGATTCGCTTGACGCGTCGGCCGTAGCAACAGGCCGCGTCCCAGAACTTGCGGTGACCGGCGATTTGCTCGCTTGACGGTCTTGACCACGTCACAGTGGGAACGGCGCGGGCGTCGCCGTGACGGCGCGTCTCCACGATCGGGACGATCTCCCGTTCAGGCTTCATGACCCGCCATTCATCATGTGGGAAGTCAAAGAAACGCCGCTGAGTCTGTACTCCAGACCCGGCGCTCTGTGCGCATAGACGTAGCGCTATCGACCTGACGTGGCGAACCGACTCTCCGTCGTTCCTCAGCACGTCGCTCACCCAGGAGCGCGATCACGCCCGAGTGCACACCCTTACACCTCTTCCACTGCGTCGGACACGTTCAAGCTGGTGTATCTCGCGTAGACCGCCGGCAGGGCGAAACTGACGAAAAACGCCGCGTTGGTAATCAGTTCGTGATCATCGCGGTCGAGAAGCGCGACGTGCCTCGGCGCACTTGACCGCTGACCAGCCGCTTTCAGGCCTTTGTTGGAGGCGGCGACGGGAATCGAACCCGTGTCCAGGGTTTTGCAGCCCACTCTCGATCGTCTTCTACGTCCATCGGGTCGCGTTGGGCGTGGTCACAGCGCTGAAATTGTCCACCACGACGGCGGCTTCCGGTCAGTGCCGCTGGGATTCGTGATCATTCGTGTGATCATTCTCGAGCGGTGGAGCAGCAAGCTGGGGTGCGCCGGAACCCCGCAAACCGAGGACCGGCGAAATTGGCCATGGGCTCGACGGAGGGAAATCTCGTCGCCGCCGCGGAGGTGAAGCTGCAGAAGCTTGGTGCGCGGCAGCTCTCTGCGCTCGCCGCTACCGCCGTCCTCCGCAGCCGCCCGTACTGACCGCTTTGGTGCGGGTCCTTTCGGGATTCGGTGCGCACCGGCGGCGGCACTGCGTGCTCTGTGCGGCGTAGCGAGATCGATACCGTGGCGCTGCGCGAGCCGCTCGCAGACTTCCGCGACCGTGACGCCGGTGCGGTCTGCTGCCACGCGCACGTAGACCGCGAGCGCGTCCAGGGTCCAATCCACAGTCATCGCGCTGCTACCAGATGACCTCGTCGATAACCCGGGATCAACACCGGCTCGAATCATGGCCGCGGCACGCCGCGGGTACGTGCTGTGCTGGTGCTCGACCTTGGTATGCGCAGCGCACCGGGCAGAACGCGCGCGGATCCCCTCGAACTCGATCGCGACGCGCTGGCTTCTTCGATCGCATCCGCGGCCAGCTCGGGTAAGACCTCCCCAGGAAACGTGTTGCTCTTCGGGTGCGGAGGAAAGAGCTCGGCCCGCACGTCGCGGAGGTAGGCGCCCGCCCCGATCCGAGAGCGCGATGCGGATCGCCCCCACCCGGTCTTCGCCAGCGAAACGCTTGCTCGACGTCATGGAGACGACCTCGGGGTGCCGTGGTTCGGTGTTCATGTTCTGCTCGGTATCACGCGTACCAGACGCGTGCAGCCGTATGAACAGGAAGATGGCGAAGGCGATCATGAGTGTTCGCCGTCGAAGATCGGGTTGGTGACGCGGGAAGAACGCGAACGAGAGATCTGGATTCAGAGTCAGTGCTCCCCAACTGGCGATGCGTGAACAGATGCCGACTGTCAGAGCGATGCCGACCGCCGATCGTCTGCGCTGACCTTGCCTGACTCCCGACCGTGATCCACTCTTCAGCGCGCGGCGAATGGTCGGCGTCGCCGGATGTAAGGAGGAACCACCATGTCCAACGAAGCCGTGATCCGCCGGATGTTCAACGAGATCATCAACGAGGGCCACCTCGACCTCGTCGACGAGCTCTTCGACGCCGACTTCCGTAGCGTCACCCCCCAAGGCGAGCTCGACCGGGACGGGTTCCGCCAGTACGTGGAGGGCTGGCGAGCCGGCTTTCCCGACGTCCGGTGCGAGGTGGACGACGTCATCGAGAACGGAGACCGCATCGCCTGGGCGGTCCGAGCAACCGGGACGCACAGCGGCGACTTCATGGGCATCCCGCCGACCGGTCGGACCGTCGACTTCGACAGCCTCAACATCGCCACTATGCGCGACGGCCGCGGCTACCGCCACCACGTCGTGATGGACACGCTGAAGCTCATGACCCAACTCGGAATCGTCCCCGAGCCCGCCGATCGCCCCAGCTGAACCCTCCACAGCAGCCGGCGAGCCCTCGAGTGCACCCTGACGAAACGATTGCGGGCGCGGCCCCGGTATCCCGATGCGCGCCTGAAACGTCTCCACGCCAACACGAATGTCGTCGATGAGCACGCTCACCGTCGTCATCAGATCGAACGTGACACCCCAACCACGCAGTCGTCAGAGCGCATCATGTCCGCTCGAGCCCGGTCATGTTCCTCAAGTCGGACCTGCTGTCTCCGGCACGGACAGGCGCCCCTCTACTTCGTCGGCCCCGGGCGCGCTGACCAGCTCCTCTGACTCAAGACGTTTTTCATGCTGAGTCCGTGGGTTGTGCGGTCGAGGGAGTTGCGTCGTAGACGATGCGGACGGCGTTGAAGGCGCGCAGGAAGCCAAGGTACGCAGGTAGTGGATGAGCGCGCTCAGTTGACCCGTCGTGTCGTTGCCCACCTTGGAGTTTCCGACTGCGTGCGCTCGCAGCTGAGCATCGCTGCGACCGAGTGCGGCCAGGACGCACAAGACGGATCGGCTGCCTTGCGAGCTCGGGCGACGTCGCGCCACGCCGCCATGAGCTCATTGACAAACTCCCGGCGGAACGGCTCGGGAATCGACGGATCGGTCGCACGCCACCGCCGCCCGTCGACCACGATCCAGCGCGACTCCTCGTCCCGCGCCACACTCGACTGGGTTGCCATCTCGGCGCCGTACCCGATCGGGACTGCGAGCATTCACCTCGGGCGCACCGGCCGAACTCGCGACGCTCGGCGGCCTCACCGGTTCGTACATGCAACACGCCTACCACTGGTCGGTCATCGACCCAGGGTTCGATGTGCAGGCACCGGTCCACATCGTGAACACCGTGCTACTCCACTCATCGTGTGATCTGCGCCGCAGCATCTTCACGCCCGCGTGAGTCAGCAGTGGTGGTGCACTACTTGCGGCAGCGATGGACCGACCGGCGCTTCACCCCAAACACCTCCGCGAAGCCGGAACGGCGCACGAGCGACCGCATGCCAATCAGCCAGAGTTCTGCACGAGCGCGCGCCCCGATGTGCCGATCTGGCGCGCCCCATGCGTCGATCGCTGGAATGTTCGGTGCGCGCGTTCTGGCGCGTGCAGCCCGGGACTTACGTTTCGTCGGACGAGAATCTGTGCGCGGTGGCCGCGTTGAACCAAGCTTCGATGAACAGCGTCTTCGTCACCGCAGCTTCCATTGCGGTCGCATGAACGTCGGTGGACCATCAGCGGGTGGGCGATGGTTGGCGGCCATGGCTGTGTACCGGATCCCCCACCGATCAACGTCGGTGAACTGCGGCCACATGCCATCCCAAAAGGCCTTGATACTTCCCTGCACGCCGTAGGGCGGCTTTGCCGCGATGATGGCGGCGAGGTCGTGCGCATGCGGCAGCAGGTCTTCGCGGGGCACGACCTCGCTGATGAGACCGATTTGCAGCGCTCGTTGCGCGGACATTCGCTCCTCGAGGTCGAGCAGTAGCCATCGCAGTGCCTCGCGTGCAGGCATGAACATGCGCATGCCGATCGCTTCGAACACGGACGCAATTCCGTAACTCACGTGAGAGTCGAAGAACATTGCCTCCTCTGACGCGATGACAATGTCCGACTCGTTCAGGAAGTACATCGCGCCCGCGCAGCAGGAGCCATGAACGGCGGTCACCACCGGCTTCCACACCTGGTTGTGCTTGGGTCCGATGGAGACCGCAACGTCTTCGAAATCCCAATCGTCCATCGACCCGCGACCGTCCGCTCCTCGCATGTCGAGACCGGCGCAGAAGCCCTTGTCGCCCGCAGCGCACAGCACGACCGCATGCACATTGCTATCTCGCCGTACCGACTGCCACACGTCGCTCAACTCGTCCACCATCAGCTGGTTGAAGGCGTTCAGGACCTCTGGCCGGTTCAAGGTCACGGTCGCGACATGACCTTCATCGACCTCATACAGCACCGTCTCATATGCCATGCGCGAATCGTAAACCGTCCATACGGACGAATGCTCGGGTCGAGAATGACGGGCCGGTCCAACGGTGGGTAGGTCACCCGTCTCGCTTCAGCAGTGACAACGCGGCCTTCGTGACGGAGCAGCTGCGCACCCGATTGACCAAGCTCCAGCGATAGCGCTCGATCGACTCTCGCGCCGGCCGATCATCCGAAACGCCCGATCGAGGGCACGCGGAAGTGCCGATCTGTCGCGGCGAGTGAGGCGTCGACGACGCGATCTTTGGCGCGCGTTCTGGCGCGTCCCTGATCGGCACCTCGGGCGATGCCCCACCTCGATATGCGCGCGCATTCGGGGACGCGCCGACGCGTGGTCGCGCGTCCGTCTCCGTCGTTTGGTGCGCGGCGTGTCCGCTCGCTCGACGCTTCAGGTTGTGCGTCTGACTACTGCGCGCGATGTCCTGCTCGTTCGCGGGACGGCTATCGCGCGGCTGTCGGCGTGAAGGGCGGCGGACCGAGGATGGTGATACCACGCGGGTTCTCTGAGGCTGAGGCTTGGAGGCGGGCCAGGTCGGCCGTGTCGTCAGTGGCAGGGTCGCTGGCGCCGCGATAGAAGGCTTGCCCGGGCGCTCCCGGGGACTGGATGCCGATGAGGCGCGCCTCGGCGGAGACGACGATGAAGGCGTGGGCGACACCTTTGGGAACGAAGGACATGCCTCCACTGCGAACCCGGCTGCGCTGGCCGTCGGCCTGCACTTCGATCTCGCCGTCGATGACGTAGGTCATCTCGTGGGCTTCGGGATGAAGATGCAGCGGTGTCGTCTTGTCCTTCACCATGGTGTCCTCGAACAGGAAGAAGGCGCCGCCGGTGTCCTCGGCGAGCAGCTTCCAGATGTGTAGCCCGCCGCCCGCGAACAGCTGCTTGTCTCCTTCGCCGGCGTTGCGCACGATCGGGACCAGCTTCTGCATCCCTAGTCCACCTTCCTCGTTCGTGGAACACGTGTCCCATGATGAATGTACGGTACCATTTGTGTCGTGTCAACGGCTTACGAGCTGAACGGGCGCACCAATCAGAAGCGCCGGACCCGCGACGCGCTGGTGACCGCAGCGCGTTCGATCGTCGCCGAGGGACGGACGCCGACGGTCGAAGAAGTGGCAGAGACGGCCTCCGTCTCTCGGACCACCGCGTACCGGTACTTCGCGAGCCAACGCGCGCTGCTAGCGGCCGCCCACCCCGAGACCGCGCTCGAATCACTCCTGCCCGATGACCCGCCCGACGATGTTGGCGCGAGGCTCGACATCGTCGTCGCTGCATACACGCAGACGATCGTCGAGAACGAGTCGCAGCAGCGAACGATGCTTCGACTCTCACTCGAAGCCGATCCCGAGGAGCGATGGCAGCTGCCTCTCCGTCAAGGCCGCGTGATCAAGTGGCTCGAAGAAGCCCTCGCACCACTGCAGCCACAGCTGCCACGCTCGGACGTGCATCGGCTCGCCATCGCGATCCGCAGCGCCACCGGCATCGAAGCATTGTCATGGCTGACCGATGTCGCTGGCCTTTCCCGCGAGGACGCCGTCGCTCTCATGCGCTGGTCAGCTCACGCCATGCTCGACGCCGCGATTGCGGGCCGATCAGGAAGTAGGAGGAAGGGGCCGGGTCGTCGACGCGGCGCTGCGCCATCGCCGTGAGTGTTGGCCGCTGCCTCGCCACGGAACGACGGATATCCGTGCGTTGCAGCTGCGAGTGGGCGTAGCCGAACGTGCGCCCATAACGCTCATGCCTGCCGCCGTTGGGGGTGCCCCCATCGCCGGGTCGGGGCGTACAGATTCCCGATCGAATGGAGCGGGGGACGTCCGAGAGTGCGCACCGACCCGGCGCTCTGTGCGCATCGGCGTAGCGCTGTCGACCTGACGCGCCTAACCGACAATCGGTCGTTCCTCAGCACGTCACCCACTTAGGAGCGCGATCACGCCACGAGTGCACACCCTTACCTTCTGTCCACCTCTTCCACTGCGTCGGACTCGTTCAAGCTGGTGCATCTCGCGTAGACCGCCGGCAGGGCGAACTTACGAAAACGGGCCGCGTTGGTGATCATTTCGTGATCATCGCGGGCTAGAAAAGCGCGAACGGCGCCCGCACTATCGCCCCCTGACCAGCACTCTTGTTGGAGGCGGCGACGGGAATCGAACCCGTGTCCAGGGTTTTGCAGACCCTTGCCTGAACCACTCGGCTACGCCGCCGGAGACGACGAGGGTAGTCCGCGCCCCTGATCGCCCCGGCGAGTTGTGGCGCGCGCTTCATTTCTGTGGGCCCGGCGCCGAAACACCAGGATGCCGCTCGATCCATCGGCTCCGGCCGTCGCGCTCTCGGGCGTCCTCCGCGCGTTCGGCGCCGTGGTCGCGGTCAACGACCTCGCCTTCGTCGTTCCCCGCGGCACCGTCACCGTGCTGCTCGGCCCGAACGGCGCGGGCAAGACCACCGTGGTGCGCCTCGTCACCGGCGCGCTCCATCCCGACGCCGGCACGGTGCGCACGCTCGGCCTCGACCCGAACCTCGCCGACGAGGGCACCGAAGCTCGTCGCCGCTGTGGAGTGGTGCCGGCGCGCCCCGCGCTCTACGACCGTCTGAGCGGCTGGGACAACCTCCGGTACGCCGCTGCACTCTTCGAAGTCGACCGCTCCCAGGCCGACCAACGGATCGGCGAGGCAGCCGACCGCTTCGGCATCGCCGACGCCCTCGGCCAACGCGTCGGCGGCTACTCCACCGGCATGCGCGCCCGGCTCGCGCTCGCACGCGCGGTGCTGCACGATCCCGACCTCTTGCTGCTCGACGAGCCGACGGCCGGCTTGGACCCCGAGTCCGCGCGCACGGTGCTCGGTCTCATCGACGAGATGGCCGACGAGGGCAAGACGGTGCTCATGTGCACCCACCTCCTGCTGGAGGCGGAAGGGCTCGCCGACCAGGTGATCGTGATGGATCACGGTCGCGCGATGGTCGCGGGCTCCCCCGCCGAGCTCAGCCACCGCTACTGGCCCGCGGCCCGGGTGATCCTCGACGCCGACGACCCGAGCGTGCTCGAAGCCGCGCGCGACCTCCCCTTCGTGACCGCCTTCGAACGCAACGGGGCCGTCACCGTCGACCTCGACCACGAGAGCGACGTTCCCGAGCTCGTCGACGCGCTCGTCCGCGCCGGTGCGCGCCTCAAGCGCGTGGAGCCACGGTCGCCGAGTCTCGAGGAGCTCTACTTCACGATCCGGAAGCAGGAACGGTGAGTCGCACTCGGCAGCCGTCCCAAGCGTGGGTCATCGCCCGCACTGACCTCCAGCAGTTCGTGCAGGCGCGCGACTTCTGGATGCCGCTGGCGATCGTCGCGCTGCTCTTCTTCGTGATCATCCCGACGTTCCTGCTGCTGATCATCTCGACCATCAGCGACGTGAAGCTCATCAACCAGTTGAGCGACGTGGTCGGGAGCCTGCCCGAGGAACTTCGCCACAGCGTCAACGGACAGAAGGGACCGGTGCAAGCGTCGTACGCGCTCGCGGTGTACCTGTTCGCGCCGCTGGCGATCATCGTGCCGCTCACCGTGTCGTCAGCCGTCGGCGCGCACACGATCATCGGGGAACGCGAGCGCGGGAGCGGTGAGTTCCTCGCCCACTCCCCCGCCACCGAACGCCAGATCTACTTCGGCAAGCTGATCGCCAGCCTCATCCCCGGCTACGTCACCGCCGCCGTCGGGTTCGCCGCGTACTCGCTCGTGGTGAACCTCATCGTCGGACCGCAGCTGGGCGGTTGGTTCTTCCCCACTGGCAACTGGTGGATCCTCATGCTCTGGGTCCTGCCGCCGTTCATCGCCATCGCGCTCGCGGTGATCCTCGCGATCTCCGCACGGGTGTCGAGCGCGGCCGCCGCCCAGCAGTCGTCGGCGCTCGCCACGCTGCCGCTGATCGTGATCGCCTACGGCGTGTCGAGCGACACCATCTTCAAAGGACACCTACTCGCGATCATCATCGGCGGCATCGCGTGGATCGTCGCGTTCCTCGCGCTCCGGCGAGCGTCGCGCGCGGTCTCCCGCGAACGCCTGCTCGGCATGGGCGGCTGAAGAGGCCTGAGGCGAGGGCGGTAACGTGCCGGGCGTGAAGAGGCGCGCCGCGGTGCTCGGCTTGCTGGTGGCGGCCGTGCTCGCACTGAGCGCCAGCGCGTCGCTGGCCGCGGCGGAGAAGGCGCCCAAGCGTCCCACGCTCTTCGCGGTGGGCACCTCCACCGTGAAGTTCGACAACCAGGGTCGGTCGGTCACGACCACCGTGTACTACCCGGCCACCGGCCGGGCCAGCACGCTCTCGATCGACGGCGCACCGCGCGAGACCAAATGGGGTCCCTATCCGCTGATCGTGTTCAGCCACGACCTCAGGGCGTCGCCCACGCCGTACGCGCGGCTGTTCCACGCGTGGGCCGCCGACGGCTACGTGGTCGCGGTCCCCACCTACGAGCCCCCGACCGACGCCGAAGCCGACGAGGACGGATCGTTCGTCGTCGACCTCGGTGAGCGGGTGACCGACGCCAGCTTCGTGATCGACCGAATGCTCGACCGCGTGCAGGGCGGCTTCGGATCGATCGTCGACCGCAAGCACATCGCCGCCGCCGGCCACGGCCTCGGTGCCACCACCACCTACGTCCTCTCGTACCTCAACGACGGCGCCGATCCACGGGTTCGCGCCGTCGTTGCCATCGGTGGCTCACTCGCCGGCGATCCCACCGGCTACTTCAGCGGGGTCAACACACCGCTGCTGGTCATCCATGGCGACGCCGACGAGGTCGATCCCATCGACGACGCGCAGGAGGTCTTCGCGTTGGCGAAGCCGCCGAAGTTCTTCGTCACCCTGCTCGGGGCCGACGGCACGAGCCCGTTCGCCACCGCGAACGATCCGGCGGAGCGGGTCGTCGAGGAGACCACGCTCGACTTCTTCACCTCGTACCTGCGCGGCCGGTCGAGTGGCCTCGCCCAACTCGCGCGCGACGGCAAGACGGCCGAGGTCTCGAAGATCAGGATCGTTCTGCCGTAGCCGTTTTCGACGCCCGTTTTCGACGCCCGTTTCGACGGAGGAAGCAGCACCGTGTACGAGAGTTTTGCGACCGTCTGGGAGGCGATTGCCGACGCCATCCCCGACGCGACCGCCGTCGTGCAGGGCGACCGGCACGTGCGGTGGGGCGAGATCGAGGACGACGCGGCGCGTCTGGCGGCCGGGCTCTCGGCCAAGGGAATCGGCGCGGGCACACACGTCGCGCTGTTCCTCTACAACTGCCCCGAGTACATGGAGTGCCTGTTCGCGTGCTCGAAGCTGCGCGCGCTGTCGGCGAACGTGAACTTCCGGTACGAGTCGGGTGAGCTCGCCGCCCTGCTCGAGAACGCCGACGCCGAGGCACTCGTGTACCACCGCTCGCTCGCCGCGCGGGTCGCGGCCGTGCGCGACCGGCTGCCGAAGCTGCGCATGCTGATCGAGATCGACGACGGTGGCGCGGAGTCGGCCGAGTCGGCGGTGCCGGACGCGATCGCCTACGACGAGCTCATCGCCGCGCACGAGCCGCTCCCGCGCATCGAGCGGTCGGGCGACGACCTTCTGCTCTGGTACACCGGCGGCACGACCGGCCTGCCGAAGGGTGTGCTCTGGCATCAGGGCACGCTGCTCAACTACGGCGCGGTGTATGCCGCGGGCGTGATCGGCCGGCCCGTTCCCGAGTCGGTCACGGAAGCGGCGGAGTGCGCGGTGGAGCTGCTCGACCGCGACCACCGCCCGGTCCCGCTGCTCACGACTCCGCTCGTGCACGCGACCGCGGTCCATCAGGCCAACACCTGGTTCTCGGTCGGCGGGATGGTCGCGCTGCTCCCGCGCGGACCCGTCGACGGCGCCGTCGTGTGCGCCACCATCGAGCGCGAGCGGGTCACGTTGCTGTCGCTCGTCGGCGACGTGATTCTGCGGCGCATCGTGCGCGCGCTCGAAGAAGCCGAGGCGCGCGGTGAGCCCTACGACCTCTCGTCGCTCCGACGCGTGCACAACTCGGGCGCGATCGTGAACGCCACGCTCAAGGACGCCCTGCTCAGCCGGGGAACCATGAGCTTCTACGACTCGCTCGGCTCGAGTGAAGCCGTGGGCTTCGGCCTCGCGCTCACCAGCGCACCGGGCGAGCACCGCACCGCGCGTTTCGTCCTCGGGCCGCGTGCCCGGGTCATCAACGAGCAGGGGCGCGACGTCGTCCCCGGTTCGGGCGAGCAGGGTCTGCTCGCGGTGACCGAGTCGAGCGCGATCGGCTACTACAAGGATCCCGAGCGGTCGGCGGTGACCTTCCGCGAGATCGACGGCACGCCGTACGCGATGCCCGGCGACTGGGCGATCGTGCACGACGACCGGACGATCACGCTCCTCGGACGGGGGTCGGGGTGCATCAACACCGGTGGCGAGAAGGTATGGCCCGAAGAGGTCGAAGAGGTGCTGAAGAACCATCCCGCCGTCGTCGACGCGATCGTCGTCGGCCTCCCCGACGACGAGTGGGGCGAGACGGTGGCCGCGGTCGTGTCACTGGGGCACGACCACGACGGCGAGACGCCGACGCCCGACGAGCTGTCGGAGTGGGTCGGCCAGGTGATCGCGTCGTACAAGCGCCCGCGGCGCGTCGTCGTCGTCGACCAGGTGCAGCGGACGACGGTGGGCAAAGCCGACTACGCGTGGGCGCGCGCCGTGCTCTCCTGAGCACGCGCGCGACGCGGCGTCGACACGAGTACCACCGCGGCGACGATCACGAGCGGTACCCCGACCACGACCAACCCGACGACGCCCCACACGACGGCGGCGGCGCACGACGCGGCCAGCAGCTCGAGCGCGATGACCGACCGGCGAATCGGCTCGCCCCACGCGTCGAACCTGCGATGGAACGACACCAGCTGCGCGGGCGTGTCGACCTTCGCAGTGAGGAAGACGGTGAGCCCGCGCACCAACCCGAACAGCACCGCGATGCCGAACGCGGCCGCGGGGCTGGCGGTGAGCACGCCGACGGCGACAGTGAGGAACACCGCCGCGGTCATGATGTAGGTGGCGACGCCCACGCCGACCTGCCAGCCGAAGCCGACGCCGTAGAGCCAGCCGCGGTAGCGGGGCAGCCAGTCTTCGTTGACCTGGCGCCGGAAGAAGGGTGGGCGGAACCCGAAGACGCCGCCGTCGACCGCGGCGGCGGCGACGGCGAGACCCACCAGGATCACCAGCGCAGTGTCGCTCGACAGATCTGCGGCTGACGTGGCCGCCGCGCCTGCGCCCGCGATCACACCCAGGGTGGCGCCACCGGCCACCGAGCCGACGACGAACCAACCGGCGGTGACGCCGAACCGGTGATGGCGCGCCCGTTCGGTGAACGGCGTGATCTGGGAGAGCATCGACTGCCCGCAGGGTGACCAGGTCGACCGCACCGCGGCGGCGACCGCGATCGCGATTCCCAGCCCGATGACGACTTCCACCGCGCCGAGCCTACCGGTGAGCCCGCCGGCCCGAACCGATCGGTCGTGGCCCAGTTGCATCAGCGGCGTGTCGGATCATCGTCCAGGATCCGTGCCGCTCGACATAGACGAAGCCAACCGCCTCGTAGAGGCCACGAGCAGGGTTGCCGTCGCTGACGCTGAGACTGAGGGCCGTATGGCCCTGAGCCACGCTCGCGTCGATGAGGTCGACGAGCAGCCGTCGCCCGATCCCCTCGTGCCGACGGGACGCGATGACGGCGATCGACAGTTCCGGGACATCCTCAGAGATGAAGCCATGGCCGTGGCTCGCCTCGGTGTAGGTCCGGTACCAAGCCGCGCCCAGCGGTCCGTCCTCTTCGGCAACGAGTCCGTAGTCGCCGTGCCTCGGCCATCCCGCGAGGTACATCGCGTAGCGCGGATCGGCGAGCACTTCGTCACCGGTCGGCGTGGGCTTGTCGGGTCGCCAGACTGCGGCCTCGCCAAGCATCGTCGCCAGGAAGGAGAAGTCCTCAGCAGCCGCCGGGCGACAGCGAACGCCGTTCACTCGGTCAGTGAAGCAGTTCCGCGAGCGCCGGCCGTGGTGGGCTCCGGCCTTCCGGGTCAGCCGCTCAGGTGCTCGCGGATCAGCGCGACCGTCCGCGCCGTGTCCTCCTGGGGGAAGAAGTGGCTGCCGTCGAGCTCGAGGTAGGGCGCTCCTGCGACCTCGGCCTGAGCCGCGAACACGTTCCCGGGCAGGTTCGAGTGGTCACCGGACGCGACGACGAGCGCACCGCCGAAGTCGGCGAGGTGACCGAACGCGTGGAGCGCACCTTCGGGCTCCGCGGCCGCCTCGAAGCACCGGGCCTCGACCTCGGGCGCGCACGCGAGCTCGACCTGGCCGTCGTCGCGATCGCGAAACCCGTACTGCACGTAGGCCGTGAGTGCGTCGGGCTCCAGCACGTTCATCGGCGGCCGGCTCGCGTACGACGCGCGCACGGTCTCGCGGTCGGGCCACACCGCGCGGCGCGAGCGCGCGATCTCCGACATCGGGTTGGGACCTCCGGTCGCGGTGCGGGGCAGGCCACCGGGCGGGAAGGCGATCGCTTCGCAGAGCAGGGCCTTGCGCACGATCCCCGGGCGAAGCTCGTCGAGGAGGATCGCCACCGCGCCGCCCATCGAGTGCCCGAGCGCGACGATCTCGTCGAAGCCGAGCGCGTCGATCACCGCGAGCACGTCGCCGGTAACGTTCGGGAACGTGCACGCCGCGAGCTCGTCGGGACGCTCGCTCGCGCCGTGGCCGCGCACGTCGACGCCGAAGGGGTGGAACTCGTCACGGAGGCGCTGCGCCACCGGATCGAAGAACCCCGCGCAGAACCCGTTGGGGTGCTGGAGCAACAGAGGCGGGCCGTCGCCACCCCAGTCGAGCGCATTGATCTTCAGGCCGTCGTGCTCGACCACGATCGACCGGGGAGGGGTCACGTCGGCGCACGCTACCTGAGGCCATACTGGCGCGACCGATTCGGGGGAGGTCGTCATGCGCACTCTGACCAGAACGGCTGCGTTGTTGTTCGTCGTCGGGCTCGTAGCGCTCAGCGCGTCACCGGCGGTCGCGGCGACCGTCTCCACCGATCGCGACGATCAGGTCGTGATCACCGGCAACGTCGACGTCCGCAGCGGCGACTCGGTCGATCGGGTGCTGATCTTCGACGGCGACGTGCGCGTGCGCGACGGTGGCGTCGTCAACGACTGGGTATTCGCGTTCAACGGTGACGTGGTCGTCAACGGCCGCGTAAACGACGACGTCACCGCGCTGAACGGCCGCGTCGTCGTCACCGAGACCGGATCGGTGGGTGGTGACGTCGTGTCGGGCGATCCGCCCGTGATCGCCAACCGCTCGTCGGTCGCGGGCGACGTCGACCGCGCGCGGGACCGGTTCGCGCTCGGCGACCTCGGTGCGGTCGGCCTCATCGTGCTCTGGATCGCCCTGACTGTGTCGACCTTCCTGCTCGGCGGCGCGCTCCTCCTCGTGACGCCGCGCGGGGCCGACGCGGTCGCACGCGCCGGGCGCACGTCGGTCGGGCCCGCGATCGGGCTCGGGTTCGCGGTCGCCATCGGCGTGCCGGTGGTGGGCGTGCTGCTGTCGATCTCGATCGTGGCGCTCCCGCTCGGCCTCGCCACGCTCTTCGCGCTGGCGTTCATGTACAGCGTCGGCTACGTGGCCGGGTGCTACTTCCTGGGCCGCCTGATCCTCAAGGAGCCCAAGAACCGCCTGCTCGCGTTCCTGGTGGGCTGGGGGATCCTGCGGGTCGTCAACATCGTCCCGGTGCTCGGTGGGCTGATCTCGGCCGCCGCGGTCGTCTACGGCCTCGGTTGCATCACCGTCGCCGTGTTCCACGCCCGCCGCGGGCGCGCGGCGTACGAGCCGCCGACCGAGCTGCCTACCGACCCCGCACCGGCCGATCCCCAACCGATCGAACCCCCCAGCAGCTAGCGGCGCGGCGAGCTGACGCCGACTGGCAAGACCACCGATCGATTTCGGTATCCTGGCGCGCATGCCGACTGCACCGGGGAACCGCTTGCGCTGTGCGCAATGCGAAACGGAGATCATCGTCGTCAAAGGCACCGATGGTGAGGTGTCGTGCTGCGGGGTGCCGATGGCGCCGCGCGAGAGCTAACGGGGGAATCGGACATGGCGAACCTGATGGGCAAGCGCTACACGTGCTCGGTTTGTGAGGCCACCGTTCTCGTCACCAAGGCCGGCGAGGGCGAGTTGAGCTGCCACGCGCAGGCGATGGAGATCGCCCAGGCCAAGCCCCTCCCCTCCTCCGACTGACCGACCCACCACCCACGCGTCGAGCCGGGGGGCCACCGTGAACCTCGCCATGATCCTCGAGATGGCCGCGGACGCCTTCGGCGACCGGGTCGCCATCGGCAACGCCGACGACGGCGTCTCCTACGAGGGCCTGCGCCGTGCCGCCCGGGCCATCGCCGACCGCGTCGAAGACTCGGGCGCCAAGCACCTCGCCCTGATCGAGCCCAACAGCCCGCTCGTGCCCGCCGCCCTCTTCGGGGCCGCCTGGGCGGGCGTGAGCTACGCGCCGCTCAACTACAAGCTCCCCGACGCCTCCCTCCAGGAGCTGATCGCCCGTATCGAGCCGTCGATCACCGCCGGCTCCAACTGGGTCGACGCCAAGAGCTCGTCGGAGCGCGCGTTCCCCGAGTCGCCCGAGCTCCCGGCGGTGCTGCTGTTCACCAGCGGTACGTCGGCGGCGCCGAAGGCCGCGCTCCTCGAGCACGACCAGCTCCTCGCCTATGTGTTCAACACGGTGGAGTTCGGCTCCGCAGGTGAGGACGAGGCGTCGCTCATGTCGTCGCCGCCGTTCCACATCGCCGGCGTCACCGCCATGCTGAGCTCCACCTACAGCGGCCGGCGCGTGGTGCCCCTCCCCGGCGTCCGCTTCTCCCCCGAGGACTGGATCGCCACCGCCCGCCGCGAGTCGGTCACGCACGCGTTCCTCGTGCCCACCATGCTCGCCCGCATCGTCGACATCATGAAGGCCGACGAGGACGCGCGCATCCCGAGCCTGCGCAGCCTGGTGTACGGCGGCGCCCGGATGCCCGCGCCGGTGCTCGAGCTCGCGCTCCAGCTGTTCCCCGAAACCGACTTCGTGAACGCGTACGGCCTCACCGAGACCAGCAGCACCGTCGCGCTGCTCGGCCCCGACGACCACCGGCTCGCGATGTACAGCGACGACCCGGTGTGGACCGCGCGCCTGTCGTCGGTCGGCCAGGCGGTGCCGGGCATCGAGGTGCGGATCGCCGACGAGACCGGCGCCGACCTCGGCATCGACTCGCCCGGTGAGATCCAGATCCGGGGCGATCAGGTCGGTGGCGCATACGCCGACGTCGAGTCGAAGACCGACGCCGACGGCTGGCTCCACACCGGCGACCGCGGCTGGCTCGACGTCGACGGCTACCTCTTCTGCGAGGGCCGCGCCGACGACACGATCATCCGGGGCGGCGAGAACATCAGCCCGGCCGAGATCGAGGACGCGCTCCTCACCCACGATGCCGTCTCCACCGCCTGCGTCGTGGGTCTGGCCGACGAGGAGTGGGGCGAGCGCATCGTCGCTGCCATCACCCTGCGGCCCGGCGTCGACGAGATCGACACCGGGCACGTGCGCGACTGGGTCCGCGAGCGCGTCGGCTCGCTCAAGACGCCCGAGCAGATCGAGGTCCGCGACGAGCTCCCCCAGACCGCCACCGGCAAGATCCTCCGCCGCCAGATCCGCACCGAGCTCAGCGGCGACGCCACCTAGAACCAACCGGCGTCAACAGAGGGGGCTATAACCCCGTTTGTTGACGCAGGTTCGTTGGGTTAGCGCTCCAAGCTGGCGATGTCGGGGTGGGCGGCGACGTCGGCGGCGAGTTGGTCGAGGCGGTCGGTGCGGCCTTTGAGCGTGCCGTCGAGGAAGTCGACGGTGGCCACGCTCACCAGCTCGAGGTAGGGGTTGCCGGGTTGCGTGTACGGGGGTACGTGGCTCCCGTTCAACAGCGTGAGCATCCACCGGGGCGCGGTGAGGTTGTCGCGGTCCCAGTCGATGGAGTGCGGGTACGGGTCGTACTCGTCGTTGGTCTCCATGATGTGCAGGATCGGCATGCCGGTGTCGCGCATCGGATCGATCCCGGCGTTCGACAGGTCGCCCGCCATCGTGATCACCGATTTGATCCGCGGCTCGCGACAGCACTGCGCGAACCCGAGGGTGAAGCTCACCATCTCGCCGTCGGAGTGACCGGCGGCGGCGATGTGCGCGCTGTCGGCCAGCCCCGCGATCGGCGTGCCCGTGGCAGCGAGCGTCTGGTCGATGACGAACGTGGTGTCGCCGAACAGCTTCATATAGTCGACATGGCTGGGACCGCCGGGAATGCCGCTCAGGATCGGGTACGTGGGCCCGATCACCACGTAGCCCGCGCTCGCCCAACGCTCGAGCAGTGGCGCGTAGAAGTCGGCGGTCTGGTCGTACCCGTGCACGAACAGCACCACGGGATAGGGCCCGTGCGCGCGATCGGGCTCGCCGCCGTCGGCGACCGCGGGGAACCAGTAGGTGGTGTCGAGCGTGCGGGTCGGTGCGCCCGCGAAGCTCCCGTTCGGCGACGTGCTGCGGGACGGATCGACGTAGGTGACCTGATAGGTACCCACCGGGTAGCGATGGTCGAGGTCGACCGGCGGTGGTGCGGTCGCGGCGGTGGCGGGCGCGGTGGTCGCCGGCTGGTCGATGCCGCCGCCGGGCGCGGCCGTCGAAGTGGTGGTGGTCACGGCAGTGCTCGACGTGGC
>JADMIO012752880.1_pt1 | contig 30482 bp, 21 predicted proteins | sample 8958161 | NCBI WGS metagenome assembly JADMIO01 (sample SAMN16585339, study PRJNA669376) | soil metagenome | isolation source: Crop rotation soil | place: USA: Cullars Rotation, Alabama | collected 2011 | reverse complement strand
CTTTCCCCCACGCCGATGTCCCAGCCTCGAATGACCTGCCCCAAACCGAGCGCGAACGTGAATGGCTCGCGCCGATCCACGGAGCTGTCGAACTTCTTTCCGTCCATGAAGGTTCCGGTGTAATGGACCGTGACGCTTTGACCTTTCTTGGGAGTTGGGCCGCTACCTTCAACAAGCTTTTCAATCTGCAAATCATTTGCCATTGCCGAGTTTGATCAGAGTGAGAATCGCGGGTCAATGGCTGGAGTGCTTTGCGTCCGCCCAGTTCTCACTGATCCATTACTTCACAAACTTCTGCTCGCGCAGCCAGAAGAGGCAGTCCGCAGCCCACGGATGATTCTTTCCCAGACCGAGCCCGTGCGCGCCCTTTTGATAGACGTGCAGATCGAAGGGAACTCCGGCGCGTTGCAGTGCCGCAGCGAACTCGAGGGAATTCTCCACCTTCACGGCCTTGTCCTCGGCGGTATGCCAGAGGAAAGTCGGCGGCGTGTCTTTGGTAACTTGTGTTTCATTTGAAAGCAATTTCACCAGTTCAGCGGAAGGTTCCTTGCCCAGCAGATTGTTCTTCGATCCTTGATGCGTGTTCGGCCCCATGGTGATGACCGCGTAGCAAAGAATGCCCAAATCGGGCCGGCTGCTCTGGCGCTCGACGAGATCTGCGGCGTCCGTTTTCCCCGCGTCAAAGTGCGTGAGGAGCGTCGAAGCGAGGTGCCCGCCCGCCGACGAGCCGATGATGCCGACACGCTTGGGATCAATTTTGAATTCCTCCGCCCGCGCTCGCACCGTGCGCACCGCGCGCGCCGCATCCTGCAACATCACCGGATGGCGATAGCCCGCCGAGCCGAGCCGATACTTCACCACGAAACAAGTGATGCCATTTGTGACCAACCAGTCGGCATAGCCCTTGCCTTCGTGGGGCGCGAGCCCGCCGTAACCGCCGCCGGGCAGGATGACCATCGCCGCGCCCGTCGCAACGGCCGGATCAGCGATTTGCACGATCATCGTGGGCGTGTCCTTGTCCGCGGTGCCCAACGCTCCCGGAGCGCCATCGGGCCAAAGCGGAATGGTGGTTTGCGCGTTCACAGCGCAGGCGCAGGCGAGGAAAACAAGGAAGTTCAGCGGTGATTTCATGCACGCACTGTGGGGAAGCGCGTGGAGAGTTTCACGAAATTTATTCGCCACTGTGGATTCGGATCTTCATGCCAACTCCCTGCCCCTCGTATTTTGCGTTGAACTGTTGCCCGCTTTAACTGGCATAGTCCCCCCGCCTCGACGGCGGATGCCGGGGGGGCTTAGAGAAATTAGAACTATGTCCGGACACGCATCGCACCCTGTCGAACTGCTGCGCTTCAATACTTGTGGCTCAGTGGATGACGGAAAATCCACGCTCATCGGCCGCCTGCTTTACGACTCCAAGTCGTTGATGGAGGATCAAATCGAGGCGCTCGAACGCTCCGCCGACATCACCGGCGGCGGACAGATCAATCTCGCCAACCTCACCGACGGCCTGCGCGCCGAACGCGAACAAGGCATTACCATCGACGTCGCCTATCGCTACTTCGCCACGCCCAAGCGCAAGTTCATTGTCGCTGACACGCCGGGCCATGTGCAGTACACGCGCAACATGGTCACAGGCGCGAGCACCGCGAACCTTTCCATCGTCCTCGTGGACGCGCGGCAAGGTGTGATCGAACAGACGCGCCGCCACACTTACCTCGCGGCGCTGCTCGGCATTCCGCACCTCGTTATCGCGGTCAACAAGATGGACCTGGTGGACTGGAGCGAAGATCGCTTTCTAGAAATTCGCGACGCCATCGAAGACTTTTTGCCCAAGCTCGACGCCTTCAAGGACGTGAAGTTTCTCCCCATGAGCGCGCTCAACGGCGACAACGTGGTGGACACTTCCAAGCACACGCCTTGGTATTGCGGGCCGAATCTGCTCGGGCATTTGGAAACGGTCCACATTGCCAGCGATTGGAACCTAAGCGGCTTCCGCTTCCCCGTGCAATGGGTCAACCGCCCGAACAATCCGACCGACAAAAACCTCCACGACTTCCGCGGCCTGAGCGGCCAAGTCTGCGGCGGTATCGTGAAGGTTGGCCAGCAAGTCATGGTTTTGCCCAGCGGCCAGCGCAGCAAAGTGAAAGAGATTTGGACCTACGACGGCCAGCTTCAGGAAGCTTTCTGCCCCCAGAGCATCACGCTCGTGCTCGAACACGACATTGATGTCAGCCGGGGCGACATGATCATCAGCGCGGACAATCGTCCGGGCATGAGCAGCGAACTCGCCGCCCGGGTCTGCTGGATGAACCCCAAGCCGCTCCAAGTGGGCCGCAAGTATTTCCTCAAGCACACCAGCAGCACCGTGCAAACTGTGATCAGCGCGCTCGACAGCAAAATTAACATCCAGACTTTCGAGAGCGAACCGGCCACGGAACTTGCGATGAACGACATCGGCCACATCCGCTTACGCACCGCCAAGCCGCTGGTCTTCGATGGCTATAGCAGCAACCGCCTGACCGGCTCCTTCATCCTCATCGAGCAAGGGACGAATCACACCGTCGCCGCCGGCATGCTCCAGCCACCGACCGAACTGGTGAAACCGGAATACGACGACTTCACGATCTGAGCCGTCTTCGTCAGGCAAGAATCTCTTTGATCACCTCGCCGTGAACATCCGTGAGCCGACGGTCAATCCCGTTGTGGCGGAAGGTCAGCTTCTCGTGATTGATGCCGAGTTGGTGCAGGACGGTCGCGTGCAAATCATAGCAAGTGGTCACATCCTTCGCCGCTTTGTATGACCACTCGTCGCTCTCGCCATAGCTTACGCCACCCTTGAAGCCACCGCCCGCAACCCAGCTCGTAAAGGTGAATGGGTTGTGGTCGCGCCCCTTGCCACCTTGGCTGCACGGCATCCGTCCGAACTCGGTCGTCCAAATCACAATGGTGTCTTCGAGCAGGCCGCGCGCTTTCAAATCTTTCAGCAACGCCGCCGCCGGTTGATCCATGCCGCGCGCCATGTCGAGGTGGTCCTTCTCCAGATTTTCATGGCTGTCCCAGTTGCGACGAGGGAAGCCGTTGTCCGCGCCGCTCCAGACCTGCACAAAGCGCACGCCGCGCTCCAGCATCCGGCGCGCAATCAAGCAGCGCGTGCCCATGTCGCGCGTGTGCTCGGCATCAAGGCCGTAGAGCTTCTTCGTCGCGTCGCTCTCGCCGGTGAGATCCATCACTTCGGGCGCAATGAGTTGCAGCTTTGCAGCGAGTTCGTAACTGGCAATGCGCGCGTCGAGCCGTGAGTCCCCTGCCCTTTCCACGCGATGCGCGGCATTCAACTCCTTCAACAACGCCAGCGTGTCGCGTTCGTTCTCCTTGGTGATGAACTTCGCCGACTCCGGTGCAAATAAATCATGAATAGGATTGCGGCTGCCGGCGCGAATCATCGTGCCTTGATGGGTTGCTGGGAGAAATCCCGACGTCCAGTTGCCCGGCCCGTTCGGCGCAAAACCACGCGCATCCGGTAGCACCACGAACGTCGGCAAATTATCCGTGAGCGAACCAAGGCCATAGCTCACCCACGCGCCCATGCTCGGAAAACCGGGCAGCACAAATCCGCTGTTCTGCATGAATGTTGCTGGTCCGTGGACGTTCGACTTCGAGGTCATGGCGTGCAGGAACGCGATATCATCCGCGCACGCGCCAATGTGCGGCACCAGTTCGCTTACCCATTTGCCGCACTGGCCGCGCTGCTTCCAGTCCCACGGGCTGCGCATGACCGCGCCGGGATCGCTCTGGAACAATTCCACTTTGCCGCCGGGATCAAACTTCTGACCGTGACGAGCGAGTAATTCCGGCTTGTAATCAAACGTGTCACACTGACTTGCCGCGCCGGACATAAAAAGCTGCACCACGCGCTTCGCCTTCGCGCGATGGTGCAGACCGCCGTTGAACTCCGGTCTCGGCTTCAACGTTTCTGCTAGCAAGTCCTGCACGCCCAACAGATGCACCATCGCGATGCCGCCCAAGCCACCGCCGAAGCGCCAAAGAAATTCACGCCGATCGAACGCCGTTGAGCTGAAACTCAGCACTGCCTCCTGCGATGAACAAACATGGCGCGGCATTTTCATCAGTCGAGGAACATGAATTCGTTGCTGTTGAAGATCACGCGGCAGGCGCTGGCCAGACCATGTCTCTCCGCGTGCGCGGTCAGTTTGGCTCGCTCAGTTTCGCGCGGCGGGCGGCTCAGCGCGAGTTCGTAAGCGCGGGTGATTTGCTCAGGCAGTGAGTTGCGTTCGCGTTGCAACCGCGCGGCGAAATGCTCGCACTGGCGCAGCACGAAGGCATCGTTCAGCGTCGCGAGCGCCTGAAGCGCGGTCATGGTGGTGTTGCGTGCGGGCGTAAGAATGCTGGCGTCGGGACAATCGAGCGCATCCAGAAACGGATCAGGCACGCTGCGCACAATGAAGCGGTAGATGCCGCGTCGGTTCGCACCGGGCGCATCCGCATCATATTTTGCGTAATCGTAAATGGGTGAGTGATCATCCTTGAAACCAAACTGTTGCACGGACGGCCCACCCATCGTCAGGTCCAGCCGCCCGCTCACGGCGAGCACCGCGTCACGGAATTGTTCCGCGTCGAGGCGCGTACGATTCATGCGCCAGAGGAAGCGGTTGGCGGAGTCGGACGTCGGAGCGCCGCTCTCCGAGCCGGCGCGTTCGATGTTTGAAATCGGTCGGGCCGGGTCGGAGACCGGGACACCGCTCGCTTGGCGATACGCCGCGCTGGTCACGATCAGCCGGTGCAACTTCTTCAGCGACTCGCCATTCTCCATGAACCAGAACGCGAGCCAGTCCAGTAGTTCTGGATGACTCGGCAACGCGCCCATGTGGCCGAAGTCATTCGGCGTCTCCACGAGGCCGCGACCAAAGTGATAATGCCACACGCGGTTCACGATGGAGCGGCGCGTGAGCAGGTTGTTCGTGTCCGTAATCCACCTCGCGAGCGCGGCCCGGCGCGCGCTTTCCGATTTCAAATCTGAGATTTGAAATTCTGGAGAAATGCCCGGCACGGACGCCACGCCAGCCGGTTTCATTTCTTCTCCGGGCTTCTTCACATCGCCGCGTTTAAGCAGGTGAACTGGACGCGGCTCGCGCGCCGGGATGAACGAACCGTTCGCAGCAAACTCATGCGTCGCAGCATAGACCATCTGCGGCTTGGTTAGCTTTGCCAGTTGTTCGCGCGCAGACTTCTGCGCCACTTCGTTGCGTATTAGCGCCAGTCGTGTTTTTTCCGGCAGCACACGGCGTAATAGTATTTCGCGTTTCTCTCGCAACGCCACGACTGCGCCGACTGTGCTGTTCGTTTCAGCGCCCGGACTATAGCCGTCCACGAGGTTTCTCTTCTGCCAGCGAAGCGGCGCTTCGATGGAATCAAGCGCAGTGACAGTTGCATTGCGCGCCAGGTTTTCACCTGCTGCGTTCAACACCATCAACTCCGCGAGTGCGAAGATGAAATCGTTCTGACGCGGTGCAAGTTTCGTAGCTGTTACGCGCACGTAGCGCGCCTTCACTGCCGAACCATCATCGCTCAGGCAACCGCACACGCCCACGCTCTGCGGTTCTATGCCGGGGTTTGGAACGTCGGCAAAGTCATTGTCTTGAATCGATAATACGCGCCCACCGAAGTCCGCGTCACTCGCGGCCTCGATTTTGTAGCGCAACGGAAAACCGAAGCCCGCGCCAATATTGTTAAACTCATCATGACAGCCCGCCAGAACAATACGATCAAGCTCACGCTCCGCACCCAAGTCCACTTGCACCCACTTCTCCGTATCCTGCTTCGGCGAAATTTGGCTGTGATAACCAAACGCGGCCTTGTTCGGCTTTGCGGACGTGGCTGCTGCGATCTGACGATCCAGTTCACGCAATTCCTCTCCGCCCAATCGCGCGCTCTCTTCATTCAGCTTATTTCGCTCGGCGGTCAATTGTTCCAAGGAGCGATTCAATTCGCGTCGTCTCTTTGCTACTTCCGGATTGGAATCGAACGGACGATCCGCGCGATCTACACCTGCGAACACCGCATGCAATCCGTAGTAATCACGGGCAGAAATGGGATCGAACTTGTGGTCGTGGCAACGTGCACAATGAACCGTGAGACTTTGAAATGTGCTCATGGCCGTCATCACCATGTCATCGCGATCGTTGTAGCGCGCGATGAGCCCATCCGTCTTCATGATTGGCAACTCGACGTGTCCCACGAAATCCCACGGCCCGGCGGCGACGAAACCGAGCGCAGGAATCAGTTCCGGCTGTTCCGGAAACAGCGCGTCCGTCGCCAACTGCTCCTGCACGAAACGTGAGTACGCTTTGTCGCTGTTGAACGAAGCGATAACGTAATCGCGATACGGCCAGGCGTTCAGGCGTGGCTTGTCCTTATCGTAACCGTGCGTCTCGCCAAAATGAACGGTGTCCAGCCAGTGCCGCGCCCAGCGTTCGCCATAACGCGGCGACGCCAGCAGACGATCCACAACCTTCTCGTAAGCATCTGGACTTTTGTCCGCGAGGAAGGCGTTCATCTCTTCAGGCGTAGGCGGCAGCCCGGTGAGGTTGAACGTCACGCGCCGAAGTAAAGTGCGCTGATCCGCTTCACTAGTTGAAGGAAGTTTATTCTCCGCCCGCTTCGCTGAAACGAACTGATCGATCTCATTCCTGACCGTCCCGATTGCCGCCGGAATCGCGGGCTTCACCGCGGGTTTGAAACTCCACCAGTCCAGCTTGTTGGTTTCGGCGGCAGCGTTGAACTGGAGTGCTGACAAAAACATCAGCACGGCCAGCCAGAATCGCATCACCAGAATCACGGAGGAATGACGGGCTTAAACGAGAAATGTTCACGCGCGAATTTCTTCGCGCGGAACACTTTCTCATTCACAGCCAACGCTGGCGTTGCAGGCTGCTGCTCAGTTCAGATCGAAGAGCAGCACTTGCGACGACTTGGTCGCGCGCAATTCAATCGCCTTTTCAGCGGTGAGAGCAGCGGCATCGCCAGTTTTCAGCGACTGGCCGTTAAGCGTGACTTCACCCTCCGCCACATGCAGCCACACGCCACGGCCTTCGCCAATGGAATAGGTTGCGGTGTTGCCCGCTTCAAATTTCCCAACCAGCACATTCGCGTCCTGATTGATGGCGATAGAGCCATCGCGACCAGTCTTCGAGGCGATTAGCGTTAGCGTACCCACCGGAGCTTCCGCAAATGATCTCTCGGCGTAGTTCGGCTTCGCGCCTCGCGTGTCGGGTTGAATCCAAATCTGCAATAGATGAACCGGCTCCAGCGGCGAGTGATTGAACTCGCTGTGCTGCACACCCGTACCCGCAGCCATGTATTGAACATTGCCAGGGCGGATGACGCTGCCGTTGCCCATGGAATCCTTGTGCTCCAGCGCGCCGCTCATCACATATGTGATAATCTCCATGTCGCGGTGCGGGTGCGTGGGAAAACCACCGCCACCCGCCACCACGTCATCGTTGATGACGCGCAAGGCACGAAAGCCCATATGCTGCGGGTCGTAGTAATTGGCGAACGAAAACGTGTGCCAACTGTTCAACCAGCCATGGTCGGCATGACCACGCTCTTCGGATTTGCGGAGACGAATCATAATTTTCCTTTCTCTGTTTGGTTTTGAATCAAATTTCAGTTCTCAACAGCAAGTTCAGCCAAGCCACGCCCCAAACGCTGTAGACGCGCCACTCGCACCACCTGTGCTCCCACATTCTTCAAGCGCTTTTCCAGTTTGGCATCCTTCACGCGACCATCGGCATCAAACACGGTCGAGGCCTGCGGCACCAGCGCCTGCTCCGGCAAAACCCAGGCGTGAAGCGTGCGAAAGACAGAACGCAGATGCTCGAGCGGAGCAAATCCACCGAGCGCTCCGCCCGCAACACCGACCAAGCCGACAACCTTGCCCTTGAATTCAGCAAAACCTACGAGGTCGAGTGCATTCTTTAACACACCTGTGTAGCTGCCGTGATATTCTGGCGTACCAACGATAACGGCGTCGGCTTCACGAAGCTTGGCCGACAGACGTTGAACAGATTCGCCAGCCGCTGATTCACCGTCCGCAAAGGGCAATCGGTACTCGGCGAGATCAATCATCTCGACGGTCGCGCCAGCAGCCTCCGCCCCACGAGCGGCTGTTTGCACCGCGAAGCGCGTGTAACTGCCGGAACGCAGACTGCCAACCAAACTCACTACTTTCACCGGAGCGGATGAAACATTTTGTGTGCGCATAAGTTTGTCTTTCTCGTTTCTATTCTGTTTCTCAATTCGCAAACGCGGCTTTGGGCGCAACCTGATCTTGCACAGGTGACTTCCGTTGGAGTGTCCGCGCGATGACGCTATCGAGCGCATAGGCACCGCCGCCCTGGATGATCAGCACCAGCGCGAGCGCGACCATGAGGAGGTGATACTCCACGCCTTCGCCCTTCTGGTTGCCGAACCAGTTCATGAAAAAACCGTTGGGTAACGCCACAGTCAGCGCGGCGACTGAGATCGTCGTGCCAATGCCGAAAGCGGCGAGCCGAGTCGTCAGGCCCAGCACCAAAGCCAGCGGACCAAAGAACTCGGCAATGACAGCCAGCAGCGCCAGTGGCATGGGAATGTGCATCGTTTGCGTAAAGAACTGCATGGTGCCGGCGAAACCATATCCGCCGAACCAGCCCAACAGCTTCTGTGCGCCATGCGGAAACATGACGGCAGCGAGCAACCCCCGGGCGACAAGCGGGGCGTAACTGTCATTAGTGGAGAAGAATTTTTTCATACTGCGTTGTGGTTCGTTGTTTCAGTTGTTCGTTTTGAACTTCATTCACCTCCCTATCGCCAGTTGCGTGCCATCGGTCATGGATTCGGAAACATGGTGATTTTCAAGCAAATCGACCGTTGGCCGCTGCATTTCCACGACGCAACATCACGAACGTTCGTTGCTCACCACGAACCCTCGTGGTTACGCTTGGTTCGTGACGACGGCAAAACCAGAAGCAGTGCAAAGCCTCGAATCCGTGCCCGCGGAAGCCTTGGCAGCGCGTGATCAACAGGCGCTGCAACGGGTGCTGGCTGAACGTGAGGATTTCTACCGTTCGGTGATTGAGAGTCTCGCGGAGGGCGTGTTGATCACGAACTCGGAGAGCCGCGTCATCTTCGCCAACCATCAACTTGAGGAAATCACCGGTTACTCACGTGACGAGATCCTGGGGCAGATCAGTTATCGATTACTTAGTCCGCCTGAGAACTGGCCAGCGATGGAAGCACGCCTGAAGGAGCGCCTGACCGGCAAGGCGGACTCATACGAGCATGAACTAATCCGCAAGGACGGCACGCGCCAATGGGTGCGAGTGAAGGCCACGGCGTATCGAAACTGCAGCGGCGAAATTTTGGGCACGGTGGGCTCGCTCAGTTGCATCGAGCGACAGAAGTCGCTGGAGTTTCAAAACGAATACTTGCAGCAGGAATTGCGCGGTGAGTTTGGCAACATCGTCGGCTCCAGCCCGGCATTACGGCGCGTGTTGCAACAGGTCGAGAGCGTGGCGCCCACTGAGGCGAACGTGCTCATCCTCGGTGAATCCGGCACGGGCAAAGAACTGATCGCGCGCTGCCTCCATGATCTCAGCACGCGAAAGCACAAGCCGCTCATCCGCGTAAATTGCGCCGCCGTGCCCAAAGAACTTTTCGAAAGCGAATTCTTCGGCCATGTGCGCGGCGCATTCACCGGGGCCATCAAGGATCGCGTGGGACGTTTCGAACTCGCGGACGGTGGCACCCTCTTTCTCGACGAGGTCGGCGAGATTCCATTGGATTTGCAAAGCAAGCTGTTGCGCGTGTTACAGGAAGGTCAGTTTGAGAAACTCGGCGAAGACCGAACGCGCCATGTGAATGTGCGCGTCGTGGCGGCCACCAATCGCGCTCTGCTGGCCGAGGCACAAGCGGGAAAGTTCCGGCTCGATTTGTATTACCGGCTGTCGGTGTTCCCGATTTCCATGCCGCCGTTGCGGGAACGGCGCGAAGACATCCCGGCCCTCGCGGATTATTTTCTGAAGCAGGCAACCGCGCGCTTAAACGCCCCCCGCCCTACTCTGACGGCGGCGCATCTGGCGGCACTACAAGGCTACGACTGGCCGGGAAACATCCGCGAATTACAGAACGTGATTGAGCGTGCGGTGATTCTCTCGCGCACCGGCCCGCTGAAATTTGAATTGCCGAAGACGTCTCCGAACCAGCCCGATGGTCTTTCGCAACTTCACGCGAATGAACGGCAATCCATTCTCGACGCGCTAAGGAAAACGGACGGGAAAATCTACGGAGCGGACGGAGCAGCGGCGTTACTCGGCGTGAAACCCACGACGCTGGCCTCAAAAATTAAACGCTACGGGCTGCAAAAATCCTGAACGAAATCTGGCAGTCCATCTCACGCCACTCACAAAAAACCGGGCCGTAATGCGTTGTTCGCACTGCGGCCCGTTGAATTACCGAAACCCGCTTAGACTGCGGCCGTGTATTCCTCCTGCTTGCGGTCGCGTTGCTGAATGCGCTTCTTCAATTTCTTGAGTGCCTCATCCTGAATCTGGCGAATACGCTCGCGCGTCACGCCAAATTGCTCGCCGACTTCTTCCAGCGTTTTTTCGTCCTGGCCAGTAAGGCCGAAGCGCAATTGCAGAATCGTCTGCTCACGCGGCGAGAGCGTGCCGATGACTTCGCCGAGAATGGCGCTATCACTGTCACTCACGGCCTGCTGAAACGGCGCGGTCGCATTCGGGTCAGCCACGATGTCGGCAAACCGGCTCGTGTCATCGTCGCCCATCTTCGCGTCGAGCGAGGTCGGCGAGATGGACGCCTTGCGATAATCGCGCACCTGCGCCGTCTTCATGTTCAACTCCTCGGCGATTTCCTGGTCGGTCGGTTCGCGGCCAAGAATCTCGACGAGTTGCGTCTCGCACTTGCGGATGTGGAACAGCTTGTCCACGACGTGAACGGGCAGCCGGATCGTTTTGCCCTGATCGGCCAGCGCGCGCTTGATGGACTGCTTGATCCACCACGCGGCGTAGGTCGAGAGCTTCGCGCCTTTCGCGGGATCGAAACGCTCCACGGCTTTCATGAGGCCGATGTTGCCTTCGCTGATCAGATCGAGCAGCGGGAGGCCGTAATTTTCGTAGCCGCGAGCAATCTTCACCACGAGGCGCAGGTTGGCGCGGATCATGTGTTCGCGTGCGGCGGCGTCACCTTTTTTGATGCGTTTGGCCAACTGGATTTCCTCCTGGATGGTCAGGAGCGGCACTTCGCCAATTTCGCGCATGTAGAGGCGAATCGGATCGCCACTGATACTCTCAGTCACCGTCGGCGTGGCGACCGTCGAAGTCGTGGAAGTCTTTTCGGGCCACACGCTGGGCATCACCACTGGCGCGGCTTGGACGGTCCCGCGCGTAGTTTTCGGCAGACGCGTGGTCCGGCTCCGCAGTTTGGGCGTCGCGGACTTCTTGAGCCGCAACGTCTTGGTCGTTCTCTTTTTCATTTTCATCTTCTCTTCGTTCCTTCCCGCAAGTTTTACATTTCGCATTACTGCCGCGCCGCAACTTGCAAAGCGCCCTCGTCCCACCCGCCACCCAAAGCCTTAATCAATTGGACGCTGACAATAAGCTTTTGCCCTGCCAACTGTGCCTGAGATCTTTTAGCCAGCAGCGTGCCACGATTGGCGTCCACAACCTCCAGGAAACTGACAATCCCGGAGCGATAACGTTCAGTCGCCAGTTCCGCCGCCCGCGTCGCGCTAGCCACTGCCCTGTCCTGTGCTGCGGACTGGGTCGCCAAAAATTGGACGCCCGCGAGGCTGTTTTCCACGTCACCAAAGGCCACCAATACGCGCTGGCGGTATTTCGCCACCGCTTCTTCATAAACAGCGCGGGAACGGTTCAGATTCGCGGTATTTCTTCCGCCCGCAAAAATGGGCAGTGAGATCGTGGGGCCGAAAGACCAGATGCGGCTGTCCCAGTTGAACAGCGACTCGATGTCGCCTGAGACAAACCCACCTGAGCCAGTGAGTCGCACCACGGGGAAAAATGCGGCCTTCGCGACACCAATTCGGGCATTGGCAGAGGCAAGATCCCGCTCGGCCTGCGCCACGTCAGGGCGGCGCTCGAGCAATTCCGCAGGCAGACCAACAGGAATAACGGGCGGTTGCGGGTTCCAACTGGCTTCACTGAACGGCGCAATTTTGAAACTTGTCGGCGATTCTCCGACAAGAATGGCGAGGGCACTCTCGAGTTCAACGCGACGTCGGCGCAACACGGACAATTCTGCTTCCGCCGTGGCGAGTTCGGTCTGGGCGCGTGCCGTGTCCAGTTCGTTGCCAATGCCGCCTTGAAACCGGCTCTCGGCGAGCCGCAACGATTCCTTCCGCAACTCCACCTGGCCCTGAACCGTCGCCAACTCGGCGTCCATGGAACGCAACGCGAAATAATTTTGCGCCACGTCCGAGTGCAGCGTCAGCGCGACACCGTGCATCGCCGCGAGCGTACTTTGCGCATCTGCCCGCGCGCTCTCGAAACTGCGGCGCACGCGGCCCCACAAATCTACTTCATAGCTCAAGTCCAACGGCGCGCGGAAGGTGTTGACCGTGATGTCACCGAAACTCGGATCTTGATTGGGCGAGTAACGCTCTCGCCGCCAGCTTGGGTTCGCATCCAGCGTCGGTAGAAATTCACTGCGCGCCACGCGGGCGGAAGCTCGCGCCTGTTCAACGCGTGCCACGGCCGCCTTCAAATCCTGATTCGCGACCGTCGCGCGTTGCTGCAAATCGTTCAGCGTCTTGTCGCCGTAGATTTCCCACCACGCGCCCTTCGGCACGTCGTCGAGCGGGCGGCCTTCCTTCCAAGCGCCGAGCTCATTCGTGGCGGACAACATTTTGTAAGCTGTCGCCGGCACGTCATTCGTGGGCTTCGCATAATCAGGCCCAACAGAAACGCAGCCAGTCAGGCCAGAAAGGGCGAGGATTAGCACGGCCACGGTGCCAGCCACCGCTCCGGTGGGACCGGACGCCGGGCCGCGCTTTTCCTCAGAAGCCGCCGGCTTCTTTCTCCACCCCAATTTCATCAGCGCCACGTAGAACACGGGCGTGAGCAAAAGTCCAAAAATCGTCACACCGATCATGCCGGCAAACACCGCGATGCCCATCGCCTGACGCATCTCCGCACCCGCGCCTTTGGAGGCGACGAGGGGAAATACGCCCGCAATAAATGCAATGCTGGTCATGAGAATCGGGCGCAGGCGCAAACGGCACGCCTCGATCGCCGCGTCGAAGGGGGACATGTGTTCTTCGTCCTGTTTGTGTTTGGCAAACTCGACGATCAAAATCGCGTTCTTGCACGCGAGGCCGACCAGCACGATGAGACCAATCTGCGTGAAGATGTTGTTGTCTCCACCTTTCAACCAGACACCGCCCAATGCAAAGAGCAGGCACAGTGGCACCACGAGAATGATCGCGAGCGGCAATCGGAAACTTTCGTACTGCGCTGCGAGCACCAGGAAGACGAGCAGAATACAGAGCGGATAAACGTAGATCGCTGAGTTGCCCGCGAGGATGCGTTGATACGTCAAATCAGTCCACTCGTAGGTGAAGCCCTTGGGCAGGGTTTGCGCGAGCTGTTGCATCACGGCCTCGGCCTGGCCGGAACTGACGCCGTGGGCGGGACCGCCGTTGATTTCCGCCGCGGGATAACCGTTGTAACGTTGCGCGCGATCCGGCCCGTAGCTCTCTTTCACTTTCGCCAAGGCGCCGAGCGGAACCATTTGCCCCTGCGCGTTACGCGTCTTGAAGCGCGTGATGTCGTCTGCGCCGTCACGGAACTGTGAATCCGCTTGCGCCACCACCTGATAAGTGCGGCCGAACAGGTTGAAGTCATTTACGTAGAGCGAGCCGAGATAGATTTGCATTGTCTCGAAAACATTCTGCAACGGCACACCCTGCGCTTTCGCTTTCACGCGATCGATTTCCGCGTCGAGCTGCGGCACGTTCACCGTAAAGGTCGAGAACACGCCCGCGAGATTCGAGTTGGCATAAGTCTGGTTGATCACGCCTTGCAATTGTTGAAACAACGCCTCGTAGCCCTGCCCTGCACGGTCTTCGACAAACATTTTGAAGCCACCGATCTGACCGAGGCCGTTGACCGGCGGCGGCATTACGGTGAGAACAAACGCCTCCTCGATGACAGAGAACTTCCCGTTCAGATCGTTTGCGATGGCTTGGCCGCTGAGTTCCGGCGTGGTGCGTTGCTCAAAGGGCTTCAAGCAGAAGAACACAATGCCCGCGTTCGGCGCGACGCTGAAGCCGCTGATGCTTAATCCGGGGAAAGCCACCGCGCTCTCGACACCAGGGTTTTTTAGGCCGATCTCTGTCATTTTCCGAATCACGGCCTCGCTGCGATCCAACGACGCGGCGTCCGGCAACTGCGCGAAGGCAACCAGGTACTGCTTGTCCTGCGTTGGCACAAAGCCTGTCGGGACTTTCGTGAAGCTCCAGCCCGTGAGGAAAACTAGCCCGCCGTAAAGAATCAGCGCAATGATGCTCTTCCGCAAAATGCCGCCCACCGCTCCGGCGTATTTGTTTCCACTCCAGGTGAACACGCGATTGAACGGGCGGAATAGCCAGCCGAACGCTTTGTCCATGGTACGCGAGAGAAGATCTTTCTTGTCGCCATGCCCCTTGAGCAACGCCGCGCACAAGGCAGGCGAAAGTGTGAGCGAGTTGATGGCTGAAATGACCGTTGAAATCGCAATGGTGATCGCGAACTGCTTGTAAAACTGCCCCGTCAATCCGCTGATAAACGCCGTCGGGATAAACACCGCGCACAGCACCAGCGCAATGGCAATGATGGGGCCGGTCACTTCACTCATGGCACGCCGCGTGGCTTCATGCGGCTCGAAGCCGAGCGCGATATTTCGCTCCACGTTCTCAACGACAACAATGGCGTCGTCCACAACGATGCCGATGGCCAGCACCAGTCCGAAGAGGGTCAGCATGTTGATGCTGAACCCGAGCGCGAGCATGACCGCGAACGTGCCGACCAGCGATACCGGGACCGCGGCGAGCGGAATGATCGACGCGCGCCAGGTCTGGAGAAACAGGATGACGACGATGACGACCAGGACGATGGCTTCGAGTAAAGTGATTACCACGGCGTTGATGGAGTGGCGGACGAATTGCGTCGGGTCATACACCACGGAGTAGTCGATGCCGTCCGGGAAATCCTTTTTCAATTCATCCATCGCGGCGCGGACGTTTTTCGAGAGATCGAGCGCGTTGGCACCTGGCGATTGGAAGATTGGAATGGCCACCGCACGCTTGTTGTCCAACAGCGAGCGCAGCGAATAGCCGGAAGCGCCCAGTTCCAAACGCGCGAGATCCTTGAGGACCGTCTTCTCACCATTCGGGCCGGCCTTGACCACAATGTTGGCGAATTCCTCTTCATTGAGCAGGCGACCCTTGACGTTGATCTGCAATTCCAGTCCGACAGCGCTCTTCATCGGCGGCTGCCCGACGCCGCCGGCCGCGACTTGCACGTTCTGCTCGCGGATCGCGTTCACGACATCGCCGGCGGTCAGGCTGCGCGCGGCGATCTTGTCCGGATCCAGCCACACGCGCATGGCGTAATCGCCGGAGCCAAACAACTGCACGGTGCCCGCGCCAGGAATACGCGCCAGCACGTCCTTCACCTGGAGCGTGGCGTAGTTGCGCAGGTAGATTTCGTCATAGCGTCCGTTCGGCGACGTGAGATGCACCACCAGTGTGAGGTCAGGCGATTGCTTCGTCGTGGTCACGCCAAGACGGCGTACTTCCTCGGGCAGCTTGGGAAAGGCCTGATTCACGCGGTTCTGCACCAGCACCTGCGCCTTGTCCACATCCGTGCCGAGTTTGAACGTGATGGTCAGCGTCATCACGCCGTCTGGCGTGGATTGCGAGAACATGTAGAGCGAGTCCTCGACGCCGTTGATCACCTGCTCCAGCGGCGCGGCCACCGTCTCGGAAATGGTTTTTGGATTCGCGCCCGGATAAGTCGCCATCACGACAATCGTCGGCGGCACCACTTCGGGATATTCGCTGATGGGCAGCCGGAACATCGCGATCAGGCCCATCAGGAAAATGATTCCCGACAAGACACCGGCGAAGATCGGACGGCGGATGAAGAAGTGGGAGAAATTCATAGCGCGGGTTTCGTTTCTCCAGATTCAGTGTTCGTGGCTTTTGCCACAGGCGCGGCACCTGCATTCGTAGTCGCCACTTGCTGCGGCTGAATCGGCATGCCGGGCCGCACGCGTGCCATCACGAGGTTTTGCACGACCTGATCGCCTGATTGCAGGCCCTCACGCACAAGGCGTTTGCCACTGATCAGCGAGCCAAGCTTGATCGGCCGATAAGCCACCGTGTTCGAAGCCGTAACTGTCAGCACAAATTTTTGCGCCTGGTCCGTGCCGATCGCACTCTCCTCGATCAGTACTGCGGGGCGCTTCTCGCTTCCGGGCAAACGGATGCGCGCGAACAGTCCGGGCACAATTCGTCCCTCGGGATTTGGAAACACCGCGCGCAGCAGGATGCTGCCGCTTAATGGATCGAGCTTGTTGTCGAAGGACTCAATGTAGCCTAGGTGCGGAAAGCCACTTTCATCGGCCAGTTGCAACTCCACCGGCACGCGTCCCGCGCCGTCGTTTAGTTTTCCACCACGCAAGAGGGCGTTGAACTTGAGCAACGAGTTTTCATCCACATCCACATAAACATGGATCGGATCGACCGAGACCACCGTGGTGAGCAGCGTGGCGTTGCCGGCGATGCCGCTGACATAATTGCCAACCGTGACCATTTCCCGACTGACACGCCCATCAATAGGTGAACGGATGGTGGCGTGATCGAGATCGAGTTTGGCAAAATCACGCGCTGCTCCGGCAGCCAGCAAGGCGGCTTTCGCCTCCGCGTAACGCGCCTGCCGTTGATCGCCTTCCTCTGCCGAGATGGCTTTGTTGGCCAGCAACGTTGCCGTGCGGCCCGCTTCGCGTTCCGCGTTCGTCATCTTCACGCGCGCCTGTTCATAATCCGCCTCGCGTTTGGCGAATTCTGCCTCATGCCAGCGTGGATCAATCTGGAACAGCACATCGCCCTTCTTCACCAGTTGGCCGGATTGAAATTTCACAGCGGCGATGTGACCAGAGACGCGCGGACGCACCTCGACATATTCCATCGCTGCTGTGCGCCCCGTGAATTCGTCCCACTCGATCACTTCCTGGGCCGTCACTGGAATCACCGTCACCTGTGGAACCTGCGACTGGCCATGACCCGGCCCCCGCGCCGATTCGCCCTTTCGGCAACCTGCCGCGAACAAGGTTCCCACCAATAAAATTGCCGCGCCCGCGCGGAGAGTTTTCGTTTCCATAATTCCCCCTTGTTATTCCGCGAACGCCACTTCCGTCACTGGACGGCGCAGCGACACCTGTCGCTGATGCCACGCTACCGCCGCCTCGGCCTTCTCCACCGCCAAAGTGGGAAAAACCAGATGCGGAACCTCCGTTTGCCAGGCCAAACCTTCGGCTTCATTCAAAGCCAAGCGAAGCAACCGCGCGTGTTCGCCCGCATGGGCCGCGTAATCGAACAGCACGGCGTCTTTTGTCCGCTGAATCGCCAGCCGAACTGCGTCCGACGAAACCACCCGTTCCAATTCACTTACTTTCGTTCCCTGATTCACCCGATTGATTTGCGTTGTCATTTCCAATTCCTCCTTCAGTAGTTGTCTATCTAGTCAAATAAGTTTCCAAAAAAATTTAAGCCGCCTTCTGAGTGATCACTTTGGCACCGAGAATCCCGAGGACGCCTTCCGCCATCTCGCGCAGCACTTCCACGTCGTTCAGAATGCGGGCCTGAGTCATCAATCCTTCCGAGTAGGCGAAAATCATCCGCGCCTTGGACGCTGCGTCCGGTGCGTCGATCAATTTCTGCGAGTGGGCATCGCGAATGGCCGACTCAATGTAGGTATGGTACCGCCCCAAAATCTCTTTAATTTTGTTGTGTAACTTTACTTCCTGGTTACAGACCTCGGCTCCCAAAGTGAAAAGCGGGCATCCCAGCACACATCCGCAGTGACATTTCATCTCCTTCTGCATTTCGTAGCCACGTTCACAAAACTTTCGCAGCCGATCCAATGGCGGCACCGTGGGGGAGAAAAGCGCGTCCAGTTCTGGCTGCTTCTGTAGCCAAGTGGCATCTAATGCCGCGACCGCCACGTCCGACTTGGATTCAAAAAAGTAATAAAAGCTTCCCTTCTTCACGCCGGCCTTCTCGCAGATTTGATCGATGGTCGTACTCCCGTAAGAGCCGTGCCAGATCAACTCTGTCACTGCATCCATCAACTTCTGCTTTGCATCACTGACTCTTCCCATGTTGGAGAGAGCATAGAGTAGTTGACTACTTAGTCAACATCATTTTTCCTGGCATGAACTATCCTTTGGGCAAGGCCTTAAAAATCAACGATTCAAGCCCCTGCCAAGTCATGCCGAAAGGATTGTTGCCGAAAACAAGCTACCGCACGAGCGCGACGAGTGGCGACACACCAGCGGCCGAAGCGCTCGCTTCTGAAATTCCGTCACGGCCCCGTCGCCAGCCGTGACGTTTTTCCCTAACCCCGTCACCAAAAAACCATCACGCGCCGTCTGCCTCAACTCGCTAGGCCGCGTTCGAAATCTTCCGGTAATTCGCTTTGCAATATGACAGAATTCGGTGACTCTTCACGCATGAGAGCCATCGGTAGTCTTGTTGTTCTGGGTCTCTCTTTTCTTTTGAGTTCAGCGCTTGCCCAAGGCCCGACGGCAGCGTCGCCGGTCGTAGCTGATGTTTTAAAACTATCGGACGCCAAAGTGGATGAGGGCGTGATCGTGACCTACCTGCAAAAAACGCCGCGCGGAAATGTCAGTGCCGCAGATCTGCTGACGCTTCATTCCAACGGACTTTCTTCGCGCGTGTTGCTCGCGCTGCTGGATTCTTCAGTTGCCGACCGCGCGCCAACCGAAGCTGCGCCAACAGTCCAGGAGCCGGCACCTGCCCAACCGGCCGCACAAAGTGTCGAGGTCTCCTCTCCTATCGTGGAAGTGCCGTACGTCAATTACGTCTCGGCACCGGTTTATGTCGGGCCCGGCAGCCTTTATTACTACGACGATGGCTGGTGGGGGTTCGGCCTAGGCTTAGGAATTGGCTGGGGCTGGGGATACGCAAGCTGGGGGTGGAATAGTTGCTACCCATGGTATGGCTACGGCTGGTATCCTTATTACGGTTACTATTACGCCCATTGCGGATCCGGACACCACCACGGCGGTGATCATCATGGACATGACGGTCACCACGGACATGGTGGACACGATGGAAACGGGGGACATGACGGATACGCTGTGCGGACTCCTCAAAGGGGCGGCGGCCAGTCGGCGTCAGTCGGGCGTTCTACGGTGGCCGCATCAAATGGAAATCCGAATCGCGGAGTCGCAGCCTCTCGCGCCAGCAGCCCGGCTTCTGGAGCCGTCGCAGGCAGACAACCAACGACGGCCAGCCGGGCTGGCGGCATTGCTTCTGCGAATGCTTCCAGTCGCAACAACGTTAACACCCTGCCCGGTGGCAGAGGCGTGGAGTCACAGAGCGGCAACACCATTTCAAGATCCTCGACCTCGGTAGCAAACGGGCGGATGGCCACCGCTAGCATGGCACAAAACGCCGGAGCGCGTTCTGGCGTTGCGCCTACTCGTCCCGTTACGTCGTCAGGCGGCGTCCAAGTGGCAACGACAGTGAGGCGCAGTGTGGACGCGCCAACACGTTCGGCTCCGTCCTCTTACAGTTCTGCCGGCACGGTTGCACCGCGATACACGGGCAGCCCCAGTGCGAGTTCCGGCTATCAAGTAGGACAGAGAGCGCCATCCGGTTCTACAGGCGCGGGCGGAAATTATGCTTCAGCGAGGAGCTATTCGGTGCCTGCTGCAAATTACTCAGTTGGCCGAAGCTCCGGCGGTGCTTCCATGGGCGGGTTTTCCAGCGGCGGCGGTTCACGTGGGTTCTCTGGTGGCAGTGGGGGATTCAGCGGTGGCGGCGGACGTGGTGGTGCTAGCGTTGGCGGACGCAGATAATAAGTCGCTCCCATCTTGCGCTCGGCTGATAGTTGAGGGCGGAAAGCAGGCAGTTGTCGCTATCCTTGGCGCGCCAGCACGAAGTGAACGAGTCTTCCTTGAAGCAACCCTGACATCCGCTCGTCTGTCGTTGTCAAAATAACTCATGCGACGCGGAATCATTTTGAACTTGGCGCTGATGGCTGGATTGCTCGCGTCTATGCATGGCGCAAATTCCGACGACGCACAGCGCCTCTGGTCTGCACACGTCCTCCCGTTGCTCGCGGAGAATTGTTTCAAATGCCACGGCAACATTGAAACCAAGAGCGGTTTGAGCGTGATGACGCCGGCGGAGATCCTGAAAGGCGGCGACGGCGGTCCCGCCGTGGTGCCCGGCAAGCCCGAGAAGAGCGCGCTCTACAAATACGTCCTCCCCGACGCCGATCCGCACATGCCGCCGAAAGGCCGCGCGCTGACCATCGAAGAAACCGCGCTTATCAAGCGCTGGATTGAAAAGCTCTCGCCCACTGTCGCGCAGGCTGCGACGAACGAAAATCTCGCCGCCGGCGACGTAAAAATTTCCCCGCTCTTTCGCAAAGCCACCTGGCAGCCGCCCAAGGGCCAGACCATGCCGCAATCCATTGACTCGCTGATCGAGAAGCGCTGGCGGGAATTGAAAGTGAAACCGAGCTCCGGGTGTGATGATCGCACCTTCGCGCGCCGCGTGTATCTGGATGTGGCGGGTCGCATTCCCACGCCGGAGGAATTGGATCGGTTCCTCGCGGACAAACGCCGCGACAAACGCGTCGCACTGGTAAATCAGTTGCTTGACAGTCCCGATTACGCCGTGCGGATGCGCGAGGTTTTTGACGTGGTATTCATGGAGCGCGGTGCGTTCCAAGCCCCACGGGAGCGCCGTCGTAACGCGCGTCCGGATCTTAGTGATCGCTGGCGGGATTATCTGGAATGGAGCTTCCGCACCAATCGTGCGTGGAACGTAATGGCGCGTGAAATAATACTCGCCCGGCCCAATTCCGACGAACGCCGCGGCGCGATTCAATTCCTCTATGCCCGCAAAGAAAACGCGCAGCAGATGGCCGAGAGCGCCGCCAGCGCGTTGCTCGGCCTGCAGACCAAGTGCGCGCAGTGCCACAACCATCCACTCGCGCCGGAGATTAAGCAGGCGCACTACTGGGGCATGGTCGCGGCATTCAATCGCAGCAAGGCCGTGGAGACCGGCGCAGGTCCGGGCGTGGGTGAATCGGCAATCGGCGGTTTCATCAAGTTCACCAACTTGAAAGGGGGCAGCTATGACGCACTGGAAGTATTCCTCGATGACAAACAAGTGACCGAGACGCGTCCCAAAGACGGCGAGAAGGAAAACGACGACGCGGAAAAATACATCAACGCGGTCGCGCTCGGCGATGCCAAGAACTTGAAGCAGGTGCCAGTGCCGAAATTCTCCCGTCGCGAACAACTCGCAGACTGGATGACGGGTGCGGACAATCCCCTGCTCGCCCGCGCTTTCGTGAACCGCGTGTGGGCGCTGTTGCTCGGGCGCGGCTTGGTACATCCCGTGGACCGCATGGATTCTTCGCGGCCCCCGAGTCATCCAGAATTGCTCGACTGGCTCACGGAAGATTTCGCGCGCAACGGTTATGACGTGAAACGACTGGTTCGCAACATCACTGCGACTCGCACCTACCAACTTGACTCGCGTCCCGCCGGACCCACCCGCCCGCCTGCCGACTCGTTCGCTTGCGCGTTGGACAAACCGCTCACCGGCGAAGTGCTCGCCCGCTCCGCGTTGATTGCCACAGGACAGGAGGCGGACAGTTCATCCACAGATCTTGCGTCGGCGCAAAAAGCCTTTACCAGCGTGTTCCCCGACGTGTTTCCGACGGAGAACCAGTCCTCGCCGCGTCAGGCGCTGTTCCTAGCCAACAGCCCGACTCTGGATGGGCTTGCCAAATCGAGTAACACCAACGCACTGGCAAAACTCCAGTCACTTTCCGACGACGCGAAGGTGAAGGAGCTTTTTCTCCGCGTGTTCGGCAGAAACCCTGACCGCGAGGAAACGAAACGCTCACTCGACTATCTGCGCGCTCGTTCTCACGATCCTTCCGCTGCCACGCAACAATTGCTCTGGGCCTTGCTCGCCAGCGCGGAGTTCCGCATCAATCACTGAGCCGCAACCTGCCGCTCATCGTTTCGTCACAACTTCTGCTCCCAATACCACACTCGTCGCTCGGAACGTCCGTTTCATCGGATCTTTGATTCTCTTACACTCGATGCCGTCGATGAGTCGCGTACCGTCGTCACTGACCACGAAGAGTTCCCCGACGCCGTCGCGTTCGATGATTGAAAGCGCCTCGGGATTGATGCCGGAAAAATCCACGCGCGGGAGCAACTGCGGCTGGGCGGCACCTCCGCTCCATTCATAGAGGCGCGACTTGCCTTTGCCATCAATCGATCCCGCGACGATCAAATACCCGTTTCGCCATGGCTCGATACTGCGGATGCCATAGCCGCCGAGCGACAACTGCCGCGGCTCGCCGAAACGCGCCCGCCGGCCCTGAATCACTTCGTCAGGATTGAGCAAAGGCACAAGAAGCGCGCCGCCGTTCGGCACGGGATTGCGAAAGCCGATGAGCAAGTGCCCCTCCGGCGTCGCGGCCAGGCCCTCGATGTTCAATGCGCCTGGCGTCTTGGGCGGAAGTTTTAGAGCGGCGAACAAACCGTATTTCAACAGGCGCGGGTCGCCCAGCAAGTCATCAAGCAATCCCATGTAAGGCCGGCCCACGGTCTGGATACTCATCGCGCCGCCCGATTCTTGAACCGTAACGGCGAAGAAGCGCTGGCGGCTTTCCTGCTCCTTGCCTTTGCGATTGTTGCCGTGCGACGTGATCCAGTAGAGCCGGTTGCCGATGCGCGCGCTGCCTTCAATGTCCGCTTCATCGCGCAGGTCGAAGCCGAGAAACGAAGACAGATTCGTTCGATAAATCGCCGCCCCACCTTTCACGCGCGAGTAGATGCGCATCACGCTGTCCTCGTCGTCGGCCACAACAAATTTGTCTTGGTCGATGGCCACCACCGCTGAGGCATCGCAACTGCCGCAGTATATTTCCGTGTTGGTCTCCGAACTTCCATGACTCCAAAAGGCCACGCTGAGAATCGAGACCGTGACCACACTTAGAATGGTTTTCATTTCGTTTCCTTTCATTTCAGGGCCGCGCGTTGAGGTTCCATTTCTGGAGCGACAATCGCCGGACGAATTTCTTCCACCGGAACTTCCGCAGTCGGAAGCTGGCGAAAAGTCAGATCGATAATTTCTCCCGGACGAAGGTTGAGCCCGGGCGGAAGACTGATGGCGACAGGCAACCCCGAATCCACCAATGCCCCGATGCGCACCTGAGCCAGTGCGTTGGTGATAATCTCCATCTGCGAACCGACCTGCATGACTGCGCCAGCCAAACGCCGAGGCTTGCGCTCCCGCGTCGTCATCAGCACTTCCATGCCGATCTGCGGCTCGATGGGATAAGGCTGGCGCAAATAGCCAATGACCCGATCCGCCTGCGCCGCATTGATCGTGACGATGGCCTCCCCCTCTAACGCGTTCTCACCGGGCTGATGAGCCACCGAACTAATCATTCCAGAAATCGGAGCGCGTAGAGTCACCGGCATCCAGTTCGTCGCGATTTGCTGCCGCATCGCGTTGAGCCGGTTCAGCGTCGCTGCCATCGCGGAGTTGGTCAGCGATTCTTGCGGACGTCCAAATGCCTGCAATTCCGCGAGCCGCTGTTCGGTCTGCGCGACCGCGTTGCTCTTCTCAAAAACTTCTGCAGCGAAAGCGTCGCGCGTCTTGAGTGAAAGATCGTACAAATCCTCGGAAAGCAATTTGTCATGGAAGAGCGGAGCATCGCGCCGCGCCTGGTTCGCGGCGCGTTCAAGATTCACCCTGGCAATGGCGAGTTCGGATTTTGTGCGCCACAACTCCACACGAATCCGCTCGAAGTTCATCACGTTCTCATCGCCCAGCGATGGTTGCAGACCGATGCGCGCCAGGGTCAGTTCGTTTTGCAACAGGTCGAGTTCAGCGCCGGGATCCACAGGCAGAACAATCGCGACAGGATCACCGGCTTTCACGATTTGGTAGGGTTTCACCAGTATGCTCTGCACCGTGCCCGCGCGCGGTGACGTCACCGCCGAGCGCATGCCCTCAGCAATACCGGCCACGCCGCTGTTCACCGCAGCCCCACTCCACAACCACACGCACGCCACAGCCACGACCGTGAAGATCAGCGTTGGCAAAACGAGCGCGCGAAACTCCCGCCAGCGAACCCACATGGGCGTAGGGATCGGTGCCAAGGAGCGCGATGGCAAGGACTGGGCGGGTAAGGGCACTTGTTCAGACATGGCTGCCTCCCAAGTTCGTTATCGAGATGTCGGACCGATGTGAATCGCATCCATTCCCTTCGCTCGACAGTTCAGAACGACTGACTAGATTGGTGCACGCGCCGCCTCGCATGGCGGGCCACGTGACTTTTGTTTTAGCGATGAGTGTCATTCTATTTGAGCACGCTTCTGGCTTTAGCCGTGTCATGGCTTTAGCCGCTCACATGCCACATCGCGTTTTCAGCGCATTTGTTGGGAATACCCGGGGCATCGCCACGCCAAACCGGCTCGCCTACCCCTATGGGTGAAACAAATTATTCCACCGGTGAACGAACTAAAACCACCTCACGCAGGCGATTGGCCGGGCGGATGTTGGTGCTGACGGCCGCCGTCGTTCTAGCGTTGGGCTGGGTCATCTGGATCAAGGAGCAAACCTGGACCCGCATGGAACAATTGCGCGAGGAATTCGCGGATATTGAGTCAGAACGCTTCCTGCTCGGCCTGCACGCCCGCGAATCCCTGGTGCGCCTCAATGCAGCCTTGTTGAGTTTTCAACTGTCCAGCAAAGCTGACGAACGTGGAAGATTTCTAAGCGTTACACGCGAATTGAACGGTCGCCTCGACAACATCGGGCCGCTGCTCAGGACGTCGGAAGAAAAGCGCGCACTCGAACAGTTTAAGGACTCATTCACCAATTACCTCTCAGAAACCGCGGAACTGGCGGAGCGTCCCACACGCGGTATTCGGCGTGATACCGCGGAACAACTCAATGAACTCATCTCGGAAAAATCCAAGAACGTGACCCGGTTTGCCGAAGAACTTGTCATCGCGCAGCGGGCGGCATGGACGGACTTCTTCGTCATCTCACATGAATCACTGGCCGCGCTCCAGCGACTTCTATGGACTTCGGTCATCGCGCTAATCTCCTTCATCGCACTTACCACCTTGCTCATCTTTCGCACAATCGTCGCTCCGCTGCGCATTCAACTGGGTAAAAGTCAGGCAGTCATTGCACAACAGGAACAACTGGCTTCCCTCGGCATTCTTGCGGCAGGCGTGGCGCATGAAATTCGCAATCCGCTTACCGCGATCAAAATGCGCTTGTTCAGTTTGAAGAAAGGATTGCCGTCCGCCGCGCAGGACCATGAGGACCTTGTGATCATCAACGCAGAAATCAACCGTCTCGAACGCATCGTGAAAGACACGTTGCAATTCGCGCGCCCGGCCGAGCCGCAGTGGACTGAAGTGCCGGCGAGTGAAATTCTGGACGATGTGCATCGGCTGCTGAGCACGTCTCTCGCTAAGCGGGGCATCGAACTGCGCGCCGAGGCGGCGGATAATCTTGTCGCGCGACTCGACCGCCAACAGATCGAACAGGTGTTGATCAATCTCGTCCAGAATGCCGCCGACAGCATTGGCGAACATGGCGTCGTGACGCTGCGGGCACGCGGTGGCGCGGCCAGTTTGGCAGGTAATTCCCAGCCTGCGGCCATCATCGAAGTGACTGATACCGGCAAAGGCATTCCTGCTGAAGTCGAAGCACGTATCTTCGACCCGTTCTATTCCACCAAAGAAGGCGGCACCGGCCTCGGTCTCTCCATCGCTGCGCGCATCGTTCAGCGACACGGCGGGACGATTCAGTATTCGACGCAAACGAATCGCGGCACGACCTTCACCGTCGTAATCCCACGGCAAACCATCAATGAAAGCACGGATTCTCCTGATCGAAGATGATCCCGCCGCCGGCCCGGCGCTGCAGAAGGTTTTGCGCGCCGAAGACTACGAGGTGGATCTCGCGCCACGCGGCGATGACGGACTCGGGCGCGCCAAAGCCCAGCCGTATGATCTCGTGCTCACGGACTTGAAACTGCCCGGCCTTTCCAGCACATTGGGATCCTAAGCTTAGAATTCCACGTGGACAAGTTGTCGCGGCCGCTTCTATAGTGTCACCTAAATACTAGTGACTCCAGCGTAACTGGACTGGCCACAGTTAGGCCGCAAATGTAATCACACTGGCTCACCTTCGGGTGGGCCTTTCTGCGTTCGCGAGTGGACCCGATAAGCTCATGGAGCGGCGTAACCGTCGCACAGGAAGGACAGAGAAAGCGCGGATCTGGGAAGTGACGGACAGAACGGTCAGGACCTGGATTGGGGAGGCGGTTGCCGCCGCTGCTGCTGACGGTGTGACGTTCTCTGTTCCGGTCACACCACATACGTTCCGCCATTCCTATGCGATGCACATGCTGTATGCCGGTATACCGCTGAAAGTTCTGCAAAGCCTGATGGGACATAAGTCCATCAGTTCAACGGAAGTCTACACGAAGGTTTTTGCGCTGGATGTGGCTGCCCGGCACCGGGTGCAGTTTGCGATGCCGGAGTCTGATGCGGTTGCGATGCTGAAACAATTATCCTGAGAATAAATGCCTTGGCCTTTATATGGAAATGTGGAACTGAGTGGATATGCTGTTTTTGTCTGTTAAACAGAGAAGCTGGCTGTTATCCACTGAGAAGCGAACGAAACAGTCGGGAAAATCTCCCATTATCGTAGAGATCCGCATTATTAATCTCAGGAGCCTGTGTAGCGTTTATAGGAAGTAGTGTTCTGTCATGATGCCTGCAAGCGGTAACGAAAACGATTTGAATATGCCTTCAGGAACAATAGAAATCTTCGTGCGGTGTTACGTTGAAGTGGAGCGGATTATGTCAGCAATGGACAGAACAACCTAATGAACACAGAACCATGATGTGGTCTGTCCTTTTACAGCCAGTAGTGCTCGCCGCAGTCGAGCGACAGGGCGAAGCCCTCGGCTGGTTGCCCTCGCCGCTGGGCTGGCGGCCGTCTATGGCCCTGCAAACGCGCCAGAAACGCCGTCGAAGCCGTGTGCGAGACACCGCGGCCGGCCGCCGGCGTTGTGGATACCTCGCGGAAAACTTGGCCCTCACTGACAGATGAGGGGCGGACGTTGACACTTGAGGGGCCGACTCACCCGGCGCGGCGTTGACAGATGAGGGGCAGGCTCGATTTCGGCCGGCGACGTGGAGCTGGCCAGCCTCGCAAATCGGCGAAAACGCCTGATTTTACGCGAGTTTCCCACAGATGATGTGGACAAGCCTGGGGATAAGTGCCCTGCGGTATTGACACTTGAGGGGCGCGACTACTGACAGATGAGGGGCGCGATCCTTGACACTTGAGGGGCAGAGTGCTGACAGATGAGGGGCGCACCTATTGACATTTGAGGGGCTGTCCACAGGCAGAAAATCCAGCATTTGCAAGGGTTTCCGCCCGTTTTTCGGCCACCGCTAACCTGTCTTTTAACCTGCTTTTAAACCAATATTTATAAACCTTGTTTTTAACCAGGGCTGCGCCCTGTGCGCGTGACCGCGCACGCCGAAGGGGGGTGCCCCCCCTTCTCGAACCCTCCCGGTCGAGTGAGCGAGGAAGCACCAGGGAACAGCACTTATATATTCTGCTTACACACGATGCCTGAAAAAACTTCCCTTGGGGTTATCCACTTATCCACGGGGATATTTTTATAATTATTTTTTTTATAGTTTTTAGATCTTCTTTTTTAGAGCGCCTTGTAGGCCTTTATCCATGCTGGTTCTAGAGAAGGTGTTGTGACAAATTGCCCTTTCAGTGTGACAAATCACCCTCAAATGACAGTCCTGTCTGTGACAAATTGCCCTTAACCCTGTGACAAATTGCCCTCAGAAGAAGCTGTTTTTTCACAAAGTTATCCCTGCTTATTGACTCTTTTTTATTTAGTGTGACAATCTAAAAACTTGTCACACTTCACATGGATCTGTCATGGCGGAAACAGCGGTTATCAATCACAAGAAACGTAAAAATAGCCCGCGAATCGTCCAGTCAAACGACCTCACTGAGGCGGCATATAGTCTCTCCCGGGATCAAAAACGTATGCTGTATCTGTTCGTTGACCAGATCAGAAAATCTGATGGCACCCTACAGGAACATGACGGTATCTGCGAGATCCATGTTGCTAAATATGCTGAAATATTCGGATTGACCTCTGCGGAAGCCAGTAAGGATATACGGCAGGCATTGAAGAGTTTCGCGGGGAAGGAAGTGGTTTTTTATCGCCCTGAAGAGGATGCCGGCGATGAAAAAGGCTATGAATCTTTTCCTTGGTTTATCAAACGTGCGCACAGTCCATCCAGAGGGCTTTACAGTGTACATATCAACCCATATCTCATTCCCTTCTTTATCGGGTTACAGAACCGGTTTACGCAGTTTCGGCTTAGTGAAACAAAAGAAATCACCAATCCGTATGCCATGCGTTTATACGAATCCCTGTGTCAGTATCGTAAGCCGGATGGCTCAGGCATCGTCTCTCTGAAAATCGACTGGATCATAGAGCGTTACCAGCTGCCTCAAAGTTACCAGCGTATGCCTGACTTCCGCCGCCGCTTCCTGCAGGTCTGTGTTAATGAGATCAACAGCAGAACTCCAATGCGCCTCTCATACATTGAGAAAAAGAAAGGCCGCCAGACGACTCATATCGTATTTTCCTTCCGCGATATCACTTCCATGACGACAGGATAGTCTGAGGGTTATCTGTCACAGATTTGAGGGTGGTTCGTCACATTTGTTCTGACCTACTGAGGGTAATTTGTCACAGTTTTGCTGTTTCCTTCAGCCTGCATGGATTTTCTCATACTTTTTGAACTGTAATTTTTAAGGAAGCCAAATTTGAGGGCAGTTTGTCACAGTTGATTTCCTTCTCTTTCCCTTCGTCATGTGACTTGATATCGGGGGTTAGTTCGTCATCATTGATGAGGGTTGATTATCACAGTTTATTACTCTGAATTGGCTATCCGCGTGTGTACCTCTACCTGGAGTTTTTCCCACGGTGGATATTTCTTCTTGCGCTGAGCGTAAGAGCTATCTGACAGAACAGTTCTTCTTTGCTTCCTCGCCAGTTCGCTCGCTATGCTCGGTTACACGGCTGCGGCGAGCGCTAGTGATAATAAGTGACTGAGGTATGTGCTCTTCTTATCTCCTTTTGTAGTGTTGCTCTTATTTTAAACAACTTTGCGGTTTTTTGATGACTTTGCGATTTTGTTGTTGCTTTGCAGTAAATTGCAAGATTTAATAAAAAAACGCAAAGCAATGATTAAAGGATGTTCAGAATGAAACTCATGGAAACACTTAACCAGTGCATAAACGCTGGTCATGAAATGACGAAGGCTATCGCCATTGCACAGTTTAATGATGACAGCCCGGAAGCGAGGAAAATAACCCGGCGCTGGAGAATAGGTGAAGCAGCGGATTTAGTTGGGGTTTCTTCTCAGGCTATCAGAGATGCCGAGAAAGCAGGGCGACTACCGCACCCGGATATGGAAATTCGAGGACGGGTTGAGCAACGTGTTGGTTATACAATTGAACAAATTAATCATATGCGTGATGTGTTTGGTACGCGATTGCGACGTGCTGAAGACGTATTTCCACCGGTGATCGGGGTTGCTGCCCATAAAGGAGGCGTTTACAAAACCTCAGTTTCTGTTCATCTTGCTCAGGATCTGGCTCTGAAGGGGCTACGTGTTTTGCTCGTGGAAGGTAACGACCCCCAGGGAACAGCCTCAATGTATCACGGATGGGTACCAGATCTTCATATTCATGCAGAAGACACTCTCCTGCCTTTCTATCTTGGGGAAAAGGACGATGTCACTTATGCAATAAAGCCCACTTGCTGGCCGGGGCTTGACATTATTCCTTCCTGTCTGGCTCTGCACCGTATTGAAACTGAGTTAATGGGCAAATTTGATGAAGGTAAACTGCCCACCGATCCACACCTGATGCTCCGACTGGCCATTGAAACTGTTGCTCATGACTATGATGTCATAGTTATTGACAGCGCGCCTAACCTGGGTATCGGCACGATTAATGTCGTATGTGCTGGGGAAAG
>JADMIO011107770.1_pt1 | contig 30483 bp, 19 predicted proteins | sample 8958161 | NCBI WGS metagenome assembly JADMIO01 (sample SAMN16585339, study PRJNA669376) | soil metagenome | isolation source: Crop rotation soil | place: USA: Cullars Rotation, Alabama | collected 2011 | reverse complement strand
TGCTCAGTGCTCAGTGCTCAGTGCTCAGTGCTCAGTGCTCAGTGCTCAGTGCTCAGTGCTCAGTGCTCAGTGCTCAGTGCTCAGTGCTCACCGAGCACCGAGCACCAATCACCAACACGCTTAACGCACGATCACCCATCCCCGCCCCCCCTTTCACTTTCACACCCCCTGTCCCATGACCCCACCTCCCATCCGCGTCGCCATCGTCGAAGACAACGCCAAGCTCCGCGCCCAGCTCGAAACCCTGGTCTCCTCCGCCCCCGGCTTCACCTGCGCCGGCACCTTCCCCGACGGTGCCGCCGCCCTCAAAGGCATGCCCGCCGCCGCCCCGGACGTCGTCCTCATGGACATCCAGCTCCCCCGCATGACCGGCGTCGAATGCGTCGCCCGGCTCAAGGAAATCATGCCCGATCTCAAAGTCGTCATGCTCACCGCCTACGACGACAGCGACCTCATCTTCCGCGCCCTCGAAAACGGCGCTAACGGTTATCTCCTCAAGCGCACCCCGCCCGACGAACTCCTCCGTTCCATCGCCGACGTCCAAAACGGCGGCGCCCCCATGAACAGCCACATTGCCCGCCTCGTCGTCCAGTCCTTCCACCGCCGTGGCGCCGCCGCCCGTCCCGCCGACAACCTGACGCCAAGAGAAGAGGAAGTCCTCCGCCTCGTCGCCCAGGGCTTCATCAACAAGGAAATCGCCGATCAGTTAGGGGTCAGCATCGAAACCGTCCGCCAGCACCTCAAAAACTCCTACGCCAAACTCCACGTCCGCACCCGCACCGAGGCTGCCATGAAACTGATGCGGTGATCCCCCGGCCCTCCACGAACGCCAACGGCATTGGAACGCGAAGTTGCACTTCGCCCCTCCATGCGAGGCTCGACGGAAGGGCGAAGTGCAACTTCGCGTTCCAGCGGGCGCTAACCACCTGCAACGCCTTCGGCGCAGCCGGCCACTTTCCAGGCATAAGCCCCCGCCCGCACAAACTAAATTGCGTTTTAACCCGGCGGGTGTCAGGATGCCGCCTGATTTGCCACGCGGCGCGCCCCTCACCGGCCGCCCGGTTTTAGTGCCCGCCCCTGCTGCTAACAACTAATAGTCGATCGCCATGAATCTGCCGTCCCCTCTGCATCGTCATGCTCTGCTCCCCGGGTGTCGTTCCCGCAGCTTCGGATTTTCCGCCGCGGGCGCCGTACTCCTGGCCTTCGGAACAACGGCCGCCACCGCCGCGGATGTTCCGGAGTATCAGTGGACCCACTATCTCGGAAATACCAAAGGCCCGGGCTACAGCGACGGCCCCGTGGCCCAGGCGAGGTTCACGGGCATCTCCGGCATGGTCTACGATCCGCAGGGCAATCTCTACGTCGCGGACAGCGGGAATCACACCATCCGCCGGATCTCCGCCTCCGGGCAGGTGACCACCCTGGCGGGCAGTGCGGGCGAGCCCGGCTTCGTCCAGGGCCAGGGCAGTGCCGCCCGTTTCTCCCAGTTGAAGGCCCTCACCCGCGATAATCAGGGGAATCTCTATGCCGGGGATGGCGATTACATTCGCAAAATCACGCCCTCCGGAGCGGTGAGCGTTTTTGCCGGCATTGGTCAGGCCACCGGCCTGCACCTGGATGGCCACCGGCTGACGGTGCCGCTCCGTCCGGAAGGCATGGGCTTCGACCCCTCCGGAAATCTTTGGTTTATGGACTTCGTGCCGGATGCGGGGAAAACCGTCCTGCGGGTGATTCATTCGTGGGACGGCGCGGTCGTCACCCTGGCCGATCTCGGCGCCACGACCAGCCTGGCTGTGGACAATGCCGGACGCGTCACGGCCCACCTGGATGCCGGCAACGGCCAGACCACTCCCTCGGTGGTGGGAGTGGCGGGACCAGGAAACGGCCAGTATCTGTTTACCACCGATTGGGGCTATCCCAAGAGGCTGGCGGCCGACCCGGGGGGCACGCTCCTCTATGCGGGCACCGGACGGGGGATGTACAAGGCTGCCTACTCCATTTCCCCCGCGCAATGGACCAGGACGCCGTTCTCCGAGCTCACTTCCTCTGTCCAGGCTATGGCTGTGGACCCGGACGGGAATCTGAAAGCCACTCAGGGCACGGCCATTTATAATATCACCGGCGCCGGGCTGTTCTCGAATGTGCTGGTGGCGGGTGGCGAGAGCCCCGGTGGTTTCCCGGTATACGTGCCGGCCAAGACCGGCACCTTTGCGGGCGTCCACTTTCAACCCGCGGGCCTCGCCCCCAAACCTGGCGGCGGCCTTTACACTATCATCGCCACGGGCGACTATCACACCCGCGGTGCGTATGAAATCTCGCCCGCAGCGGGACTCGTGCTCAATACCTCCTTCTCCGGCCCCTGGGAGCCGCGGGGCATCGCCACCAGTCCTAACGGAACCGTATGGATCGCCTACACTGCCCCCGTGGACGCAGTCTATCGCTTTCAAAACGGCGGCGTCACGGTCTTTGAGACCTCGGCGTTTCCGGAGGATCACTCGAACGGCCCGGGTGTCATCGCCGCCGATGCCGCCGGCAATGCTTATGTTAGTCTCTCCAGCGGCGGCAATGTGTATAAGATCAGCGCCGCGGGCCAGGCGAGCCTGCTCGCCGGTTTTTTCACGGTGGGGACGGCTCTGGCCGTGGACGGCACCGGCAGCGCCGCCCGGTTCGCCTCCATCCGCGCCATGACCGCCGATGCCGCCGGCAATGTCTTTGTAGGCGATCAAAGCCGCGTCCGGAAAATCACCCCCGGCGGCGTGGTCACCACGCTGGCCACCCTTTCCGGCGAAATCCTGGCGATCACCGTGGATGCCGCCGGCAACCTCTATGCCACCATCGACGGCCCCATGGTGGTGCGCCTCAGTCCCGCCGGCACCGTCACCCGCCTCGGCGGCCTCGCCGGCCGCCGCGGTCTCGAACCCGGGGATACCAATCACGCGATCTTCAACAGCCCCCGCTCCATCGCCATCGGCGCCGACGGATACCTCTATGTGGGAGACACGCAGAACCTCTGCGTCTACCGCGGCGCGGATGTCATGACCCTCAACCCCGTCCTGACCACGCCCGTCTCCGGCACCTTCACCGGCAAACCAATAACTGTTAGCTATTCCCTGCCGGAAGCCCCCTTCACCGGCTCCGTCTATCTTTTCTTCTCCGGCCAGGCCGAGCGCGCCCTCTCGCTCACCGGCGCTGCCGCCACCGCCGGCGCGCACACCCTCGTCATAGACCCCGCCGACCCCGCCGCCACCCCCGGCGTCGCCTCCGTCATTGGAGGCCCCAGCATTCCCGAGGGAGCCTATGACCTGACCGTCTCCACCCGGGACACCGCCGGCAATGCCGCCGCCACCGCCACCGCCGCCGGCATTGTCATCTCCTCCGCCAGCGCTTGGAATTACAACCTCTGGCGCCAGCTCGTCCTCAAAGACCCCGCCGCTTTGGAAAGTGGCGATGCCGACCAGGACTCCCTGCCCAACCTCATCGACTACGCCGTCCCGGAATCGCCCTCCGCCCCGCGCGTCTTTCAGGGGAACGTCAGCCTCTTCGCCTACCCGGACGGCACCCGCCTGCGCATGACCCTCCCCCGCGACCCGCTGCGCGCCGACGTCACCGTCATCGTGGAAGCCAGCACCGACCTCCAAAACTGGACCGCCCTGGCCACCAGCACCCTCGGCTCCCCCTTCACCGGCCCCGGCTACGTCAGCGGCGAAACCGCCGCTCCCGGCCTCAAAACCGTTGAGATCCGCGACACCGTGACCGCCGCCGCGCACCGCTACCTCCGCGTGCGGGCCTTGAAGCCGTGATGGTCTGCCGCAGGAGCCCTCCCCCGCACGGGGCATGGAAATTTGCCTCCGGAGGATTACTGTGTTGGCGAACATGCCCCCTTCCCCCCTCCAGTATGCAGCCTGCTGTCTGGCACTGCACGCCTCCCTCTTCGGCGCGACTGCGGCAGCCACAGTGGATTTCGAAAAAGACATCCGCCCCGTCCTCGCGGACCGCTGTTACGACTGCCACGGCGAGGACAAACAGAAGAACGGTCTGCGCCTGGATTCCGTCCACGGCATTCTCAAAGGCAGCGATACCGGCGAGCCGGTGTTCGTGCGCGGCAGCAGCGCGGACAGCCTCATCATTCGCATGGTGACTTCCACGGACCCGAAGCACCAGATGCCGCCCAAAGGCGAGCGCCTCGCTCCCGCTCAGATCACCGCGCTGAAAGCCTGGATCGACTCCGGCGCTAAAATGCCCGGCGAAGCCGAGGCCGCCGCGTCCCTCCAGCTCAAAACCGACCACTGGTCCTTCCAGCCCGTCAAACGTCCTAACGTCCCGCGCACGGGCGATGCCTTCGTCCAAAACGAAGTGGACGAATTCATCCTGACCAAACAAAAGGAAAAGGGCCTGACGCATTCTCCGCAGGCGGACCGCCGCACGCTCATTCGCCGGCTCTATCTCACCATGCACGGCATGCCGCCGTCGCCGGAGGAGGTGGAGGCCTTTGTCAAAGACCCGCGTCCCGATGCCTGGAAACAGGCCGTGGAAAAAGTCCTCGCCAGCCCGCGCTACGGCGAGCGCTGGGCGCGTCACTGGATGGACGTCGTCCGCTATGCGGATACTAACGGATTTGAAACCAACCGCGAGCGCAAGACGGCCTACCACTATCGCGACTGGATCATCGAGGCCTTCAACGCGGACAAACCCTACGATCAGTTCGTGCGCGAACAGATCGCCGGCGATGCGCTGAATGCCGACGCCGCCACCGGCTTCCTCGTCGCCGGCACTTATGACATTGTGAAATCCCCGGACCTCAACCTCACGCTCATGCAGCGTCAGGATGAACTCGCGGACATGGTGAACACCACCGGCACCGCCTTCATGGGGCTTACGCTGGGCTGCGCGCGCTGCCACAATCACAAGTTCGATCCCATCCTGCAAAAAGACTATTACGCCATGCAGGCCATCTTCGCCGGCGTGAATTACGGCGAGCGCCAGCTCCGTCGCAAAGCCGACCCGGCCATGGAGGCGCAGCTCGCCGCGCTGCGCACGGAGGAGGCCACGAAACAGTCTGCTCTCCGCGCCCTGCGGGAAAAGGCGGCGCAGCCGGTGATGACCAGTGTGGGTCAAAAGCGCCCGCCGGTAAATGTCAGGGAAAACACGGAGACCTTTCCCGCGGTCGAGGCCGTCGCCGTCAAATTCAACATCGCGGCCTGCACCGGCGGCGAGCCCTGCCTGGATGAACTGGAGGTCTATGACGAGTCCGGCAAAAACGTGGCCCTCGCCGTCAACGGCACCACGGCCAAAGCCTCCGGCTCCATCCAGGGGTATCCCATTCACAAGCTCGAACACGTCAACGACGGACAGGTGGGCAACGACCGCAGTTGGATCTCCAACACCGTCAACACCGGCTGGGTGGAACTCACCTTCCCCGCCAAAGTCCGCATCAGCCGCATCGTCTGGGGGCGCGACCGCAATGCCCGTTTTGGCGACCGGCTCGCCACTTCCTATCGCATCGAAGCCGCCGCCGCGCCCGGCGAATGGAAAACCGTCGCCAGCTCCGACGACCGCGCGCCGTTCAAAGGCGCGGAATCGCCTAACGCCTTCCTCTCCCGCCTTTCCGCCGCCGACGCCGCCACCGCCGTCAATTTGCAGAACGACGTCTCCGCTCTGCAGGCCCGCATCGCCCGGGTGTCCGGCAGCGCCAGCGCATGGGTCGGCACCTTCGCCCAGCCTGACAAAACCCGCCGCCTCTATCGCGGCGAGCCCATGATGCCCCGCGAAGTCGTCGCCCCCGACATCCTAACCGTTACCGGCACGCTCGGCATGGCCGTGGACGAACCCGAGCAGCAGCGCCGCATCAAATTCGCCAACTGGGTCGCCAGCCCGCAGCATCCGCTCACCGCCCGCGTCATGGTGAACCGCCTCTGGCACTACATCTTCGGACACGGCATCGTCGGCACCCCCAGTGATTTCGGCCTCAACGGCGCGCGCCCCACGCATCCGGAGTTGCTGGACTGGCTCGCGGATGAGTTCGTCAAAAGCGGGTGGTCTGTGAAGCATGTGCAGCGGCTGATATTGATGAGCGCCACGTTTCAGCAATCTTCGACAGTCAGCGATCCGGCCTCCACTAACAAAGACGCCGACGGCCTCTACCTCTGGCGCTTCACCCCGCGCCGCATGGAAGCGGAAGCCATCCGCGACGCCACCCTGACCGTCTCCGGCTCCCTCGACCTCCGCATGGGCGGCCCCGGATTCTACCTCATGGACGTCGTCGAGGAGAACGTGATGCACTATTTCGCGAAGGAAAAATTCACCCCCGCAGAATTCCGCCGCATGGTCTATCAGTTCCGCATCCGCCAGACCACGGACAGTGTTTTCAGTTCCTTCGACTGCCCGGACGGCGGCCAGGTGATGCCCCGCCGCAGCCGCAGCAACACCCCGCTCCAGGCGCTCAATCTCTTTAACAGTTCCTTCGTCCTCCAGCAGGCCGATTTGTTAGCCACGCGCCTGAAAAAAGACGCCGGCGACGCCCCCGAAGCCCAAACCGACCGCGCCTTCACCCTCTTTTTCAGCCGCCCCCCGGACGCCTGGGAACGCGAGCAGTCCGCCGCCATGATCCGCAAAGAAGGCCTCACCTCCTTCTGCCGCGCCCTCTACAACTCCAGCGAATTTCTGTTCGTCTTCTAGCCGCACCTGCGCAGGATGGAGGCGCATCCATGAAGCGCGCCCTGACCAATCTTCTCCTCTTCGCGACGTCGCTCCCTGCGCTCCGCGCAGACGATGCGCCTGCAGCGAAAGCGCCATGGCCCGTCCGCCACATCGGCTATTCCGAACTCTGCACGAATCTGCCCGGTGGGCGTCACTCGAATGTCCGCACCATGCGTGCGCACGTCGTGCAGGGGGACGGCACCGGGCACCGTGAACTGGCCGCGGAGCTGGCCACGGATGCGGACACGTCCACCCAATTCGCCGGCTGGCCGCCGGACGGAAAGACCGCCATCATTCACCGCGCGTGGGCCAGCCCTGCCAATGCCGCCTGGGAGGAGGAGCACAAAACCTTTCGCTTCAGCGCAGAGTCCAATCTCCTCGATACTTATTTTGTGAATCCCGCCACCGGGAAGGCGGAGAACATCACCGCCGTGGACCGTGTGAGCTTCTACAACACCGGCGTCTTCTTCTGGCCTAACGATGCGACGAAGCTCGGTTTCACCGCGCTGGTGGACGGGAATTCCCATCCCTTCCGCATGGACCGTGACGGCCGGAACAAGACAGACCTGACCAAAGGTTCGCAGGAGTTCACCTACGGCTTCAGTTCCTCGCGCGACGGACGCCGCATTGCCTATCACAAAAACTACCAGGTCTTTCTCGCCGATGCCGATGGCTCGCACGCCGCACAGGTCCAGACCGGACAGCCCTTCAATTTCGGGCCCGTGTGGTCGCCGGACGGCAAGTGGGTGCTCTTCGTCAGCGGCGAGCACTACAACTGCCATCCGCACATCGTCCGCGCCGACGGGACCGGTCTGAAAAAGCTCGCGGACCGCGGCGGTTATCGCGGAGTCACCGAGTTTCTCGACGTGCCGGACTTCCACGGCGGCAGCAGCGACACGCCGTGCTGGTCCACCGACAGCAGCCGCATCTTCTTCACTGCAAAGTCAGGCGAAAATGTGGACCTCTTCACCACCACCCTCGACGGTCAGGTGGAAAAACTAACCAACGCCCCAAAGGAATCCACCCACTACCATCCGGAACCCTCACCCGATGGCGCATGGCTCGTCTACGGCTCGCGCCGCGAAGGCGTGCGCCAACTCTTCGTCATGCGTCTCGTGGACCATGCAGAAAAACAAATCACAGATCTGAAACCCGGCCACGCCGCCATGTGGCCGCACTGGCAGCCGGGGGATTGAACCCGGGGCCGGAGGTTAGTTTGAACAAAGGTAACAAAGGCTCAGGCGACTACAGCATAAGGAACTTCACCCAGGGCACGGGTGCGCCGAAGACGAGTGGAGACAGGACGCTATTTGGACTGCGGCAGCTTGCTGCCGCTTTCGGACTGCCGCGCAGCGGGCGGTGCGGAGCCCTGACCGTCCCGCACGTGAAGCAGGCACACAGACTCCACACCGCGGCCTCCGGCCCTTCCCCAAAGCGGCAGCAAGCTGCCGCAGTCCAAATGCGCCGTCCGGCGGGTCACACCATTTCCCAACAACGGAGACATTCGCCAATCCTCAGGGCATGGGCCCGACAGGTGCTTGCGGATATTCCGCGACTCATGGCCGCTTCGTTCTCTTCTGTTCAATTCATTTTCCTTCTCAGGATGAACCGTGCACTTGCCCGCCACAGTGATTGCCTGCATCAAAACCCATGCCGGCAGCGGAGACACTTCAGGATCAGCGCGGCGCGTTTCCTCTGACGCGCTGGAGCGTGGTGCTGGCTGCGCAGGACGATTCCGCCGCCGCGCTCGAACATCTCTGCCGCGTTTACTGGCCCGCCCTCTACGCCTTTTCCCGCCGCTCCGGCGATGACCACGAAGACGCCCGCGACCTCACCCAGGGATTCTTCGCCATGCTCCTCGAACGCCGCATGCTCGACAACGTCGCGCAGGAGAAAGGCCACTTCCGCTCCTGGCTTCTCGCCGCCTTTTCCAATTACTCCCGCAGCGAATGGCGCCGCACACAGCGTGAAAAACGCGGCGGCGGCCAAACCATCTTTTCCCTCGATGCCGCCGACGGCGCGCTCGATCTTCCTGACAACTGCCCCGCGCCCAACGACGCCTTCGAGCGCAAATGGGTGGAGTCCCTCCTGCGCAGCGTCCTCGCCAAACTCCGCGCCGAATTCGCCGCCCTCGGCAAGGAGGACCTCTTCACCGCGCTGAAATCCTATCTCATCGCCCCGCGCGGCGCCGTCCCCTACACCGAAGCCGCCGCCGCCACCGGCCTCAGCGAATCCGCCGTCAAATCCGCCATCCACCGCCTCCGCCAGCGTTACGGCATTCTGCTGCGCGAGGAGGTCGCTCAAACTGTGCAGCACCCCGAAGAGGTCGAAGACGAACTCCGCTGGCTCCTCAGCGTCCTCGCCCGCTGAACTTAAGTCCGGAGACATGAACCACGGATAACATGGGGCGGTGGAGCCGGGCAAACACAGCTCGACTTTGCAAGCCGCGTAGCGGCAAAACAACAGTAGCCGTGGTCGAGCGCAGCGAGGCCACGGTCAGAGCGGACAAGGGTCGGAGCCGCGTAGCGGCGAAACTATTCCTGCCGACACGGTGCGGTCAGTGACGCCGCTACGCGGCTCACATGATTTGCGTATTCGAACCGTGGCCTCGCTGCGCTCGACCACGGCTACTGTTGTGACCGGCGCTCCGCGCCTCCTCATTGCCAGGGACCTTTAGCTGCGGCTCGGCTCCGCCGCTCCATCCGTGGTTAATCATTTCCTTTTCAGTCTGAATCACGGCGGCCCGAACACCCTCACATATTCCGGATACAGCGCGTCGAAGCGGCTGTTGGCGAATTCCTCCGCGTAGTCCTCCCCTTTCGACGCGTCGCGATGCTTCCCCGTGATATTGTCGTAGTGATGTCCCAGCTCGTGCATGAACACGTGCAGCAGCAAAAACGCCCGCACCTGACTCTCGGTGAACCGGCACATCCATCCGTCAGCCGTCCGCTCGTGAGCTACACCGAGCCGTTCGAAGATGTGATGGTGAGCTGCAAAATAACCGGCATAAATTTCCTGCCAGAGCTCCGTCTGCCAGGCATCCAGATAGATCACGCCGGATTCCTCCCGGTGGTAGAAGATGCATTCCCCGTCACAACTGCCGCCCCCGCTGCCCAGGACGATGCGGCAGAGCCTTTCGGAATAAATCCTCCAGTCCGGAATGATGGCGATGAAATCCTGCAACTGCCGTTTCGTCACCACATGCTTATAGCCGCGCGCCGGCGCCTCGCGGTCGATCACGCAGCGCTCATGGCTGGTGGGACGGCTGCGGTTTTTGCGCTGTACTTTGCCATCGCGGACTTTGGTGGCAGTGCGGCGGTTGAATGAGGTGCGCATGGCTGCGCGGCCCATGCACGCGGCGCGGGCGGGGCGCAAGGGTTTGTCAGGATTCCGGGGCGGCGAAAATATTTTTTCCCCGCCGCGAAACTTTCCGCCGCCCGCGGTCCTGAAGGGTGCGCCATGAAAGCGCCCACCTCCCTGCTCTGCCTCCTTCTCTCCATCCCTGCCGCCCGCGCCCTCACCGTCGGCGGAAAACTCCAGCTCGCCAACGGCCTGCCTGTCTCCGGTCCCGCCTCGCTGCACATCGAACAGGTGGGCGGCGAACAGGGACCGTGGAACACCACCGCCGCCGCCAACGGCACGTGGTCCTTTTCCGATCCGCTCCTCTTCGGAAATCTCCGCGTCACCGGCACCCTCGCCGGACACACCATCCCCGCGCAGGATTTTTTCGTCGGATCCAACAGCAACAATCTGAACATCACCTGCGTCACCCTAACACCGGCCACGACGCTGCCGCCGGTCGTCACCGCCTCCGGCACCACGCTCTCCGGCATCGTGGCCCCGCAGACGCAACTGCGCTCCGCCACCTTTGAATGGGGATTCACCACCGACTATGGAAATGTCTTTCTCAGCGCGCCGATCACCCCGTCCTCGGCGAATACATTCCCCGCCATGGTCCTGCCCGCCACGCAGGTGCCGCCGGGCCGCACGGTGCACTATCGCCTCAAGCTGGGGCCCGGCGCCGCCGCGCCCCCTCCGCCGGACGCCTTCGGCGGCGATCAAAGTTTCGTGCAGCCGTTCAACCTCGAGCAGCAGACGGCGCTGCCCGCAGGCATGACCGGTGTGCGCGATTCCCGCGCCGCGTGGGCCGATTTCGATGCCAACGGACGCATGGACATCGTCTTCGCGGGCGCGCTCGCCAGCGGTCTGCCCACGGCGCGCGTCATCCGGTTCAACTCCGGCACGCCGGTTTCACAAACCCTGGGCGGTTTCAGCGGTCCGGCTCTGGCGGTCGCGGATGCGAATCGCGACGGATTCCCCGACGTGCTCATTTCCGGAACGTTAGCCGGCCAGAGCACCATCGGTCAAACCATCAAATTCTTCACCGGCGGGGCCGGATCACTAACGGATAGTACCCTCGCGATCCAGGGCACAGGGCCCGGCGATAACCTCCTCGGCACCACCGGGGGCGCCGCGGCGTGGCTGGATTTTCAATCCTCCGGCACCCCGGGATTCGTGCTCACCGGCCTGCGCAACAATGTGCCGCAGGCGGAAGCCTGGCTTTCCAACGGGGGCGGATTCTCCCCCATGTTGCTCCAGCTTCCCGCCAGCACCCAGTCCATCGTGCAGCCGGTGCATGTGGACCGCGACGGACGGGCGGATCTGCTCATCAGCGGTGCGAATGGCGGCACCCGCAGCCTCTCCCTGCTGCGGAATAAATTCGAAGACGGCGGAACGTTCCTGACTGTCAGTGACGCGGGCCTTCCCGCGGTGGACAGCGGCGACGCCGTCTGGGCGGATTCCGACGCCGACGGCGACATGGATGTGCTCCTCACCGGCGCCACCGACAGCGGCTCCCTGACAAAACTCTTCCTCAATGACGGCACGGGACACTTCACGGATTCCGGAGCCGTTTTCACGCAGGTCCAAACCTCCGCCGCCGCCTGGGGCGATGTGGACGCCGACGGCGATCCTGATCTCGTCATCCAGGGCTTCACCGGTTTTCCGACGAATCAGTTCTCCACCGTTCTGTATTTCAACCAGGGCGGCAATGTCTTCACGCCTGTGCCCACGAGTCTGCCGCGGCTGCGGCGCGGTTCCCTGGCGTGGGGTTTTTGGGATACGGATTCCACACTCGACCTCCTCGTCACCGGCGAGCGCGAAGACTTCCAGCCGTTCATCGGCGTGTGGACCAATCCCTACACCCCCGCCAACAATCCTCCCTCACCGCCGCCCGCGGCCTCCCTGCGGGCCGGCGGGACCATCAGCCGGGAAAGCGCCTCGATTACTTTTGAATGGAACCGCGGCTCCGACGACACCACTCCCGCCGCCGCCCTAACTTATAATGTCCGCGTCGGCACCAGTCCCGGCGCAGGGAACGTCTTCTCCGGGAATGCCGCGGCGGACCGCTCGCGCACGCTCTTTCCCGCGCACGGTCAGATGCAGACTCAACTCCGGCTTTCCACCGGCGTGCTGCGCCCCGGCATCAAATACTTCTGGAGCGTGCAGTCCGTGGATGCCGGCTACGCTGTCAGCTCCTGGGTGGACGGCCAGGCTGTCATTTATGGTTTCAACGACCTTATCTCCACACCCGTCTCCCCCACCTCCGTGGCCCTCTCCGCCTCCATCCTGCCGAACATCGGCGACGGTGAGTACGCCTTCGAATACTCTCTTCCCGGAGATCAGCTCAACCCGTCCCTCACGCCGTTCGTGCCTTTCAGCACCGCGGGCACTCAATCGCTGACAATATCACAGTTGTTGACCGGTCTCCTGCCGGGGCGCACCTACTTTGTCACCCTGGTCCTGCGCTTCGGACAGAATACCTTTCGCCCCACGCTCATCGTGGTGCGCACTCCCCGGGCGCCGGAGATTGTCTCGCTGCAGTTCAATGCGGGCGGTCAGCCCGTGCTGCGTTACTTTGCGGCGGCGGCCCCCGCGCCGGTGGTGGAACTCTCGACGGACCTCAACGTCTGGCAGCCCTTCCCTGGCGGCAGCAACATCTCCGGCGGCGAGTTCTTCGAGTTCATCACTCCCGCGTCCTTCTCCACTGGCAGCCGCACCTTCTACCGCGTCCGCACCGGTCCGTGAAGGGAACGCGAAGTTGCACTTCGCCTCTTCTATCAAGCCTCTCGCATGGAGGAGCGAAGTAAAACTTCGCGGTCCTTCCAACCCATCGCCGCGAAACTTTCGTCCCAACTTGATCCTGAATGCAGCATCCCATGAATGCCCTGCTCCGCTCTCTTTTCCTTCTCACGCTCGCCGCCGTCCGCACCGCCGCCATCACCGTTTCCGGCACCGTCACCACGGATGGCGGCGCTCCCCTGGCGGGCGTCACCCTAACTATCGAACAGGTGGGCGGCGAACTCCCGCCGCTGACGGCCACCACCGCCGCCAGCGGCACGTGGTCTGTCTCCGATCCCTTCCTCTTTGGAAATGTCAGGGTCACCGCGGCCAAAAGCGGCTTCACGTTCAATCCCGCGGTCCGCGATTCATTCGCCAGCGTGAATCTGCCCGGCCAAAACTTCACCGCCATCTCGACGGGTCAGATTCAGGTGAATGTGGGCTCCGGCGGCGGGTCCATTCCCCGGGGAACGGGGGTCCTTTTCGATACCACCGTGGTTCCCGCCGGCTCCACGCTCTCTTTTCGCCTGCGGAACACCGGCACTGGTCCGCTCACGGGCCTGGCGGTCACATTCAGCGGCCCTTCCGCTGCGGCCTTCAGCGTGACGACCCCGCCTCCCACGGCTCTGGCCGCGGGTTCCACTGCCGATTTCATCGTGACCGCTGCGCCGCAGTCGGTGGGGGTGCACACCGCGGTGATGCATGTCGCCAGCAGCGACTCCAACGAAAACCCCTTCGACCTGAATCTGAGCGCTCCGGCGTATGCGTCGCTGACCGTCAGCAATGTCAACGACTCCGGTCCCGGCTCCCTGCGTGAGGCGCTCGTCAGCGCCGCTGCAAAACCTGGCTTCGACCGCATTTTATTCGAGCCGCAAGTGTTCGGGAAAACGATCACCCTGACAAACGAGCTCACCGTGTCTGACCCGCCCGGCGTCCTCATCGCCCCGCGGCCTGACGGGCCCGGCGTGCCGCTCTATCAGGAGTCGTTCGACAACTCCGACGGCGGCTGGACGGTGACCAGCAGCAGAGAAAATTACGAAGGGCCGTGGTTCTACCATGCCCCTCTCGGCATGTGGTGGGTCAATGGACAAAACACGCCGACTAATGTTAATTCGTCCACCCGTCTCGCCAGTCCGGGCTATGTCATCCCGCAAAGCGGGGAGGTGGTGGTCAGCTTTCGTCACCGCCACGAATTCGAAGCGGATTATGACGGCGGACAATTTCAGGTGCAGGGCGTGGACGGCAACTTCCAAACAATTTACGACTTCCTGGAAAACGGCTACAACGGCACCCTGGCGTCCGCCGAACTCCCCGGTCAGCCGGCCTTTGTAGATAGATCACCGGGTGCCATCCGCAGGGAAAGAATCACCTCACGGGCCCTCGTCGGACATTTCGAAGCCGGTCAAATCCTGCACCTGCAATTTGTCGCCCATTTTGATACTTCTTACGCAGTGGGATTTCCCGCGTGGGAGATAGACGATGTCAGCATCGCCGTGCTTCCGGAGGGATTGCCGGGCATCACCCTCGCCGGCGGGCCAGGCACCAACCGCCTGATCTACAACTCCGCCGGCAGTTCGCTGGTGCTGGACCGCATTACCCTAACTGGAGGCCGAGGCAGCGGTGCGGGTCACTCTCCCGGCGGCGGCGCGATGTTCAATCAGGGCTACGTCACCCTGGCCAATTGCACGTTTTATAACAACTCCTCCGGTGCGGGGGGCCACGGCGGCGCTGTCTATAACAGCTCCGACGCCCTCGCGACCATCACGCGCTGCACCTTCAACGGCAACATCTGCCCGGCCGGCCGCGGCGGGGCTCTCTACAATGGCGGGGGCATGTACCTCACCCATTGCACCATCGCCGGCAATACCGCGCAGCGGGACGGAGGCGGACTCGAAAACGAGCAGCAGACGGAGATCACCAACTGCATCCTCTCTGGCAACACCCTAACCGACGGCACTGCGAACGAACTGCACGCGAAATGGACCATCATCACCGCCGGCACCAACATCGTGCAATCCATGACCAGAATCGGCAGCGGGCTGGATGACGGCGGACTGCTCCTGAACGTGGACCCTCTACTCTCGCCCCTGATGGACTGCGGCGGCCCCACCCCGACCATGGCGATCCGTCCTGGCAGTTGGGCCCGCGACTTAACACTGGAGATGCCTTCACTGAACGATCAGCGCGGATTTCGCCTCGTGCGCACTCCGGACATCGGCGCTTATGAGTCCCTCGGCACGGATACGAACTTCAACGCTTACATTCAGGAGCGCCTTCCGGCGGACGCCACCGATGCCCAGCGCCACCCGCAGGCGGATTTTGACCACGACGGACAGTCTAACGAAACGGAGTGGCTGGCCCGGACAGCGCCCGCAGATCCGGGCAGCCGCTTCGAGCCGGTGACCGAAATGACCGCCGCGGGATTTCGCGTGAACTTTCCCTCCGCGTGGGGCCGCACCTATTCTTTGCTGGAGAGCGACAGCCTCGCACCAGGAATGTGGGTGCCGGTGCCGGGCATTCCCATCCTCACCGGCAACAATGCGCCTCAGTTATTCACCGTGCCTGTCAGCACGGCCCGCCGGTTCTATCAGATAGCGCCGGCCATTCCGCACTAATCGTATCAGGGCAGGGCGCTATTTGGAGTGCGGCGGCTTGCCGCCGCTTTGGGGCAGGGCCGGAGGCCGCGGCGTGAAACGGTGCAGACGACGTCTCAGTTTGGGAAAAGTCACTCCCGCTCCGCCCCTCCCGCTGCGCGGCAGTCCGAAAGCGGCGGCAAGCCGCCGCACTCCAAATAGCGCATTTCCTTCCGAAACGTTCTTTAGCCCGCCAGCAACTTGTCCGGATGCCGCATCCAATTGAATCCTTAACGCCATTGGCCTATAGCCTCTCTCCTCATGGCGCCCGCCACTGACACCTGCTGCCCGCATTGTGGCGCGCCCATTCCGCGCGGCGCGCCGGAGGGCTTGTGCCTAACGTGTCTGCTCACCGCCGGCACCGCGCCGCCGGAGGAGGAAACCCCGGATGAATTTCCGCGGCGCTTTGGCCGCTATACGCTGGAGCGCCTGCTGGGCCGCGGCGGCGCGGGCCTCGTCTTCGCCGCACGCGAGGAAGGCCTCGACCGCACCGTCGCCGTGAAAGTCCTCGCCGCCGGCATGTTCGCGGACCGCGCGGCGCATGAACGTTTTCGCGCGGAGGCCCTCGCGGTGGCGCGCATGGATCACCCGGGCATTGTCCCCGTGCTGGAGGCCGGGGAATGCGGGGACCAGGCATTCTTCACCATGCCGCTGCTGCCGCACGGGTCGCTGGCGGAAGCCCTGCGCGGCGGCCTGACATTTTCGGACGTCTCCGCCGCGTCTTTTACCGCCGGCCTCGCGCGCGCTGTGCACTACGCGCATCAGCGCGGCGTCCTGCACCGTGACATCAAGCCGGGGAATATTCTCCTGACAGATTCCGGCGGTCCCCGCCTGACGGATTTCGGCCTCGCCCGCATCCTTGAAAACGAAAGCACCCTGACAAAAACCAACGTCCTCCTGGGCACTCCCGCCTACATGGCGCCGGAGCAGGCGCAAAACGGCACCGTCACCACCGCGGCGGATGTTTATGGCCTGGGGGCCGTGCTGTATGAACTGCTGACCGGCCAGCCTCCGTTCGCCGGTGGCACCAGTGTGGAAACCATGCGGCTGCTGCTGGACACCGCGCCGCGCCGCCCGGCCACACTTCGTCCCGGCGTCAGCCGCGATCTCGAAACCATCTGCCTGAAGTGTCTGGAGAAAAATCCCGCGCACCGTTTCGGCTCCGCCGAAGCGCTCGCCGAAGACCTCGAACGCTGTGCCCGCGGCGAGCCCGTGGCCGCCCGCCCGCCGGGCCGCATGGAACGCGTGTGGAAGTGGGCACGCCGGCATCCCGCTCTGGCCCTGGCTGTTGGCACCGCCGCCCTCGCCATTCTCAGCGCCGCCGTCATCGCCACCGTTTTTTCCCTGCGTCTCGACCGCGCGCATCGCGATACCGCGGCCCTGTCGGAGCAGCGCCGCGCGGAAGTGGCTCGTCTGCACGCGGAGGAGTGCACCACTTTTCTGGAGAATCACGATGCCATCCGCGCTCTCGCCGCGGCGGTGGAATGCCTCACCATGGAGGAAGCCGCACCGGCGGGGCCGGAGCGCGATGCGGCCATCCGCCGCGCGAGGGAACGTGTGGCCGCCGTCCAGCAGGTGTGTCCCCGCCTGCGCCACGCGTGGTCCCATGACATCCCGGCACGCGATGGTGTTTTTTCACCGGACGGCTCCCTGGTGGTGTGCCTCTGCCGTGATGTGCTTTTTGCTTACGATACCCTGACGGGTGCCCGCCGCTTTGGTCCGCTCGCTGCCGGCCCCACCGACCACGGCTTCACCAGCGGCAGCCTCGTCTTCGACAAAAGCGGCCGCCGTCTCGCTGTCACCGGCGCGGGGGACAAAGTCCGCACCGCCCGGGTGCTGGACATTGCGAAGGCGGAGTGGCTGTTTCCCGCGGTGCCCATCTATGGCGTTCCTGTGTTTCATCCGGACGGCACGCGGCTCCTGTTAGCGCAGAGCGATGCGGCACGCTGGCTGGACTGCGCCACCGGCGCTCCCGGCGCGGTCGTTCGTCCAGGCAAGGCCACGGCCGTCGCCTTGTCAGAGGACGGCACGCTCGCCGCCGTGAGCGATGAACACTTCGATATCCACGTGTATGATGCCGCCTCCGGCGCGCACCGCAGCGGCGCGCTGCGGGCGGGCAGCCCCGGCACCAGGTGGATGGCCCTGACATTCAGCGCCGATGGCAAATGGCTGGCCGGATGCGAGGGCGGACGCACCTCCACGGCTGCGCTCTGGCAAATGCCGGAGGGCACACCCGCCCCGCCGCTGCCCTGGAATGAGAACATCACGCGCACGGTCTTCAGCCCGGACAGCCGCTTTTTCCTGACCCCGGTTTTCGAAAACACCCGCGTGCGCGACCCCTCCGGCATCCTGCCGCCGGGTGACGTGATCGCCCATGCCGGCTTCATCAGCGGCGGCTTCTGGAGCCCGGACAGCGCGCTCATTGCGACCTGCGGATCGAATGGCGACGTGCACTTTTGGAACGCCGCAGACTCCACTGAAACCCTGACACAACTGCACCACGCCAGCCAGGTGCACAGCAGCACGTGGAGTCCGGACGGACGCCGCATCCTAACCACCGGCAACGACGGGCTGCTCAAACTGTGGGACCTGCCGCCGCGCGATCCGGCACTGCTCCGCATCCAGGCAGCGCCGGGTGCGAAACGCCTGACAAATCTCGCCTATTCCGCAGACGGCTCTCTTCTAACAGCCTCCGGCGGGGGCACTACGGAAATGTGGCACTCCGCAACCGGCTCTCTCCAAACCCGGGTGACACTGCCTCCCGGCGAAATCCCGCCCGGCGCGGTCCTTTCTCCTGACAAATCCATCTGCGCCATCATCACCGGCGGCAATGCCTTCGAAATCCGCGAAACGGCCACGCAGCACGTGCGCCACGCGCTGCGTCATCCGGATGACCGCGAGCCGGACACCCTGCGCCGGTTCACCTTCAGCCGCGACGGACGATTGTTGTTAACCTACGGCGGCGGTTCCGGCCCGGAAGCCTGCGCCGCGGAAATGTGGGATACCGTCACCGGCCGGCGTTTCGGCTATGCCCTGCGCCACCACGACGATATCCTGACTGCTGACTTCAGCCCTGACGGCCGGCTCATCGCCACCGCCGGCATTGATCTCATCCCGCGCCTCTGGAATGTCAGAGACGGCAGTCCCGCCGGCGAACTGCCGCGCCACGGCTACTGGGTTTGGAATGTGAAATTCAGCCCCGATGGCACGCGCCTCGCCACGGCCTCCGCCGACCACACCGCACGGGTTTGGGACCTGCGCACCTTCAGCGCCCTCACGCCGCCGCTGCCGCACGACCGCATCGTCTCCCTGCTCGCGTGGCATCCGGATGGCACGCGCCTGGCCAGTGCCGATGTCTCCGGATGGATTCGGGTGTGGGATGTTTCCCCTAACATGGATTCCGCCGAAACCCTGCGCCGCTTCACCGCCTCCCTGCTGCCCGGGGGCGGCGCGGCGCGGTGAACCCGCGTCCCCCGAAAGGGTGACTTGGGAAAGAATCAAACCGGCGTATGGTATTACCATTGCTCTCCCATCCCCCAAGGCATGCATCCTCTTCTCAATCGCCGCTCCTTCTTATCGCAGACCGTCTCCGGCCTGAGCGGCATCGCGCTCGCTCAATTGTTATCCACGGACCGCTCCCGCGCCGCCGTCCCCATCCGCCCGGACATCAATCCCGCCAACCCTAACGCCGCACGCAAACCGCACTTCCCCCCGCGCGCCAAAAACGTGCTCATGATTTTCTGCTCCGGCGCCGCGTCTCACATCGACACCTTCGACTACAAGCCGGACCTCATCAAATACCACGGCCAGCCCATGCCCGGCGGCGAAAAGCTCATCACCTTCCAGGGCGAGCAGGGCGCACTAACCAAAAGCCCGTGGGCCTTCAAACCGTACGGGAAGACCGGCAAGATGGTCTCCGATCTCGTCCCGCGCCTCGGCGCGCTCGCCGACGAAATGTGTTTCATCCATTCCCTGACCGGAAAAACCAACACCCACGGCCCCGGCGAAAACTTCATGTCCACCGGCAACACGCTGGACGCCTACCCCAGCATGGGCTCGTGGCTAACTTATGCCCTCGGCACGGAAAACGACACCCTGCCCGCCTACGTCGCCATCCCCGATCCCCGCGGCGCACCGCAGTCCGCCGGAAATTTCTGGGGCTCCGGCTACCTCCCCGCCGCCTTCCAGGGCACCGATTTCAACGTCTCCAGGCCCGTCCGCAATCTCGCGCGCCCCGCCGCATCCTCACCGGAAAACGACCGCGCCACCCGCGACTTCCTGACAAAACTCAACCGCCACCACCTGGAGCGATTCCCCGGCGACTCCGAACTCGCCGCGCGCATCTCCAGCTACGAACTCGCCGCCCGCATGCAGCTCTCCGTGCCGGAAGTCTCTGACATTTCCAGCGAGCCGGAGCACATCCTCAAACTCTACGGTGTCGACTCCGCCGGCAATCCCGTGAAGGATTTGAAGGCAGCGTATGCCAAGAACTGCATCCTCGCCCGGAGACTCATCGAAAAAGGCGTGCGTTTCGTGCAACTCTTCAACGGAGCCTATCAAACCGGCGGCGAAGGCGTCAGCAACTGGGACGGCCACAAAGTTCTCGCCGAACAGTATACCAAGCACGGCGAAGTCCTCGACCAGCCCACCGCCGCTCTCCTAACCGATCTCAAACAGCGCGGTCTCCTCGCCGACACCCTCGTCGTCTGGTGCACCGAATTCGGCCGCATGCCCACGTTTCAAAAAGGCGCCAGCGGCCGCGACCACAACCCCGGCGGCTTCACCGCCTGGCTCGCCGGCGCCGGCGTCAAAAAAGGCTTCAGCTACGGCGCGACGGACGAATTCGGCTACAAAGCCGTGGATGGCATCGCGACAGTGTATGATTTCCACGCAACGATCCTGGATATCCTCGGCCTCAACCACGAGCAGCTCACGTATTATCACAACGGCCTGGAGCGCCGCCTCACGGATGTGCACGGGCATGTGATCCGGGATATTCTGGCTTGAGAAAACAGGTCAAGCCTGACAGCGGATGCAGCGTTATGCTGCCACTTGATAGCCCGCGCTGGAACGAACTCAAACAGGCCTACGGGACTGCCGAAGATATTCCCGACCTGATTCAAACGCTGGCCGACGAACCCGGCCCTGATGACTGGAATGAACTCTGGGGATGTCTGTGTCATCAGATGTCCGTCTATTCCGCGACCTATGCGGCCTTTCCGCATCTTCTTGAGATCGCGCGAAACAGACCCGCGGGCGAACGCTTCGACCTCATTCTCTTTCTGGGCACAGTGGCTGCGCACCGCGATGATGCTGCGCTGCTGCCGGAATTTCGGGAAGACTACGGGCGTGCCCTGCCGGAGGCCGCAGAGATGTGTCTTGCGGAGCTGATGGCTGGTCCGGACGACCAGGGAAATGCGGTTTATCTAATCCTGGCACTGGCGGGTCTGTGTGGATGTACGGGTGTCGCCCGTTCGATCGATGGATTTGTCGATGCCGAGTTCCTCATCGAGTGCCCGGGTTGTCAGACAGAGCTCTACATTTGGCCATCCGATGAAGGATACCGGATTTACAGCGAAGACCCGGTGAAGAATCGCGCCACTCCGTTTTCGGCTGTCAAACCGGCCCCCATCGCGGGCATTCCCGGCACCGTGACCCCTGCGGACATCCGCGAAGAAACGGCACCGCAGTGGATTTCCTCCGTTGCCACATCCGGAGGTCATTCTGAACTGGCTGCGCTGCTGCAACAGCTCCACGGCACCGGCTCCTGCCCAAAGTGTCACTGCGAATTCAGTGTCTTTGAGGAAGTCCTCAAAAATCCGCGATAAGCCCGGCGCCACGGTGCCGGCCGATGAAGCCGGCGAGCGCCCCACTTTCCCCTTTTAACCTGCGGCCTGCGGTCTACGGGTTTTCCAACATCGCGGGGGTGCCGGGCCAGCCGGCTGAGATTTCCTCATTCGCAGGAGAACCCATAGAACCTGATCCGGCTCATACCGGCGAAGGGAAGCGTTCGGGCTGGCCCGGCATTCCCGCGAGTTGTAAATCCACCCTCAGCCCGAACGAAATGACGAAGCCCGAAGGCCAAAATCCGAAGGAAGCACGAATGACGATCCCCCGTCATCCCGCGCTCCCTTCGTCATTGGTCCTTCGTCATTCGTCATTCCTTCGAATTTCCTCATTCTGATTTCGCCATTCCAAACATATGATCGCCACCTCCGAATCCTTCGAGCCGCATTCCTCCGACGCTCTTCCTAACAGCCGCCGCGTGTATGTGGAAGGCACCCAATCCGGCGTCCGCGTTCCCATGCGCGAGATCACGCTTTCGCCCACCAAATCCTTCAACGGCCGCATGGAAGTGAACGACCCCGTGCGCGTCTATGACACCAGCGGCCCCTGGGGCGACCCGGACTACAAAGGCACCGTCCAGGACGGCCTCCCGCCGTTGCGCGAAAAATGGATCGCCGGGCGCGCCGATGTCGAGTCCTACGACGGCCGCCAGGCTACCGCGCGGGACAACGGATTTTTGAGCGAGACCCACATGCAAACCCAGGCGGCAAAATTCGCAGGCGGCCTCAGCGCCCTGGAGCAGCCTAACGGCAGCACCCGGCGGCGCCTCCGCGGCAGCAAAGGCACGCCGGTGACGCAGCTCCACTATGCGCGGATGGGGATCATCACGCCCGAGATGGAATTCATCGCCCTGCGCGAGAATATGCGGCGCGCGCAGATCGCCGACTACGCCCAGGACATCGTCCGCAGCGACCTGGACAAACAGCACGCCGGCAGCACCCAAATCACAAATCATAAATCACAAATCACAAATCCCTACACCCCCTCCGTCTTCCACCGCTTCCCGCAGCGCATCCCTGCCGAGATCACGCCGGAGTTTGTGAGGGAGGAAGTCGCCGCCGGCCGCGCCATCATCCCCGCCAACATCAATCACCCGGAGCTTGAACCGATGATCATCGGCCGCAATTTCCTCGTCAAAATCAACGCCAACATCGGCAACAGCGCCGTCGCCAGCAGCATCGAGGAGGAAGTCGAAAAAATGCGCTGGGCCACCAAGTGGGGTGCCGACACCGTCATGGACCTTTCCACCGGCAAGAACATCCACGCCACGCGCGAATGGATCCTGCGCAACTCCCCCGTGCCCATCGGCACCGTGCCCATTTATCAGGCCCTCGAAAAAGTGAACGGCAAAGCCGAGGACCTCACCTGGGAACTTTTCCGCGATACCCTCATCGAGCAGGCCGAGCAGGGCGTGGACTACTTCACCATCCACGCCGGCGTCCTCCTTCGTTTCGTCCCGTGGACTGCCAGCCGCATGACGGGAATTGTTAGTCGCGGCGGCAGTATCATGGCCAAATGGTGCCTCGCCCATCACAAGGAAAACTTCCTCTACACCCACTGGGACGACATCTGCGACATCATGGCCGCCTACGACGTCAGCTTCTCCATCGGCGACGGTCTCCGCCCCGGCTCCATCGCCGATGCCAACGACCGCGCCCAGTTTGGCGAACTCGAAGTCCAGGGCGAACTGACCAAACGCGCCTGGGCCAAAGGTGTCCAGGTCATGAACGAAGGCCCCGGCCACGTCCCCATGCACATGATCGAGGAAAACATGGCCAAACAACTCGAGTGGTGCCACGAAGCCCCCTTCTACACCCTCGGCCCCCTAACAACCGACATCGCCCCCGGCTACGACCACATCACCAGCGGCATCGGCGCCGCCATGATCGGCTGGTACGGCTGCGCCATGCTCTGCTACGTCACGCCCAAGGAACACCTCGGCCTCCCTAACAAAGAAGACGTCAAAGCCGGCGTCATCACTTATAAACTCGCCGCCCACGCCGCCGACCTCGCCAAAGGCCACCCCGGCGCCCAATACCGCGACAATGCGCTGAGCAAGGCCCGCTTCGAATTCCGCTGGGAAGACCAGTTTAACCTGAGCCTGGACCCTGTGACCGCGCGGGAGTTTCACGATGAAACACTGCCGCAGGAAGGCGCGAAGAGCGCCCACTTCTGCTCCATGTGCGGCCCCCACTTTTGCTCGATGAAGATCACGGAAGACGTCCGCAAATATGCCGCAGAACAGGCAATCTCAGAAGAGGAAGCCTTGAAGCGCGGGATGGAGGAGAAGAGTAAAGAATTCGTGGAAGCCGGCGCGGAGGTGTATCAGCCTGCCTGATTTCATGAGCCGGGCCAAAAAGTCTCTCACCCGCCTGCTGGAACTTGCAGCCCCGGGGATCACAGGCGAAACCTTACAGGGTAAAACAGGTTCGCGACCTCATCCTCAAATACCAACTGGAGATAGACTGACATGCGCTACGAATTCATCATCTACTGGAGCAAAGCGGACGAAAGCTTCGTCGTCGAAGTCCCCGAACTCCCCGGCTGTATGGCCGACGGAGCCACCTACGAAGAAGCCATCGCCAACGCCCAGGCCGTGGTCGCCGATTGGATCGAAACCGCCAAGTCTATTGGCCGTCCAATCCCGGAGCCGAGAGGGAGGCTGGCTTACGCCTGAGTTCGGACACCGGGATACACCAGCGACACCGGCCTGACTTCCCATGAAAAAGCCGTCCGCTGCCCGCAAAACCCGCACCCCGGCCAAAGCGAAGCCGGACGGCCTCACTGTTCTCCTAACCGAAGTCCGGCAGCTCATCCAGAGCGCCCGTCGCGGCGTGGCCACTGTTGTGGACACCTTCCAGGTGATGACCAACTTCGAAATCGGCCGCCGCATCGTCGAGCATGAGCAAAAGGGTGCGAAGCGCGCGGCCTATGGCGCGGAACTGCTGAAGGAACTGTCCGCCAGGCTCACTGATGAGTTCGGAAGAGGGTTCTCTCGGTCGAATCTTCAGGCGATGCGGAACTTTTTCATCGTGTGGCAGGGCAAGATTCCTCAAATTTGCCAGAAGCCTTCTGGCAAATTGCTCGGCGGCGAAATTTTTCAGACGGCGACTGAAAAATCTGCAATGACCAGGATTCCCCGGACGCCGTCTGGGGAATTGCTTCCCGACCCAATTCGCCAGAAGCCTTCTGGCAAATCTCCCTTCACCCTCAGTTGGTCGCACTACGTCCTGCTCCTCACCGTCAAAGACCCCGACGAGCGCAGCTTCTACGAGATCGAAGCCACCAATGCCGGATGGTCCGTCCCCGAACTCAAACGCCAGAAAGCCTCCTGTCTCTACGAGCGCCTCGCCCTCAGCCGGGACAAGGCGGGCATCCGCAAGCTCGCCAAAGAAGGCCAGATCATCGCCCGGCCGGAGGACTTCCTGAAGGAACCGCTCGTGCTCGAATTCCTCGGCCTCGACGAAAAAGCCAGCTACTCCGAAAGCGATCTCGAACAAGCCATCATCAACCGCCTCGAGCACTTCCTCCTGGAGCTCGGCAAAGGCTTCCTCTTCGAGGCCCGCCAAAAGCGTTTCACCTTCGATGAAGACCACTACTTCGTCGACCTCGTCTTCTACAACCGCCTCCTCCGCTGCTATATCCTCATTGATCTCAAGCTCGACAAACTCACCCACCAGGATCTCGGGCAAATGCAGATGTATGTGAACTACTACGACCGCGAAGTGAAGCTACCGGAGGAAAACCCCACCATCGGCCTTCTCCTCTGCAAATCCGCCAAAAAGACCGTCGTCGAACTCACCCTGCCGAAAGGCGCTAACATTCACGCGAGGGAGTATCAGTTGTATCTGCCCTCACAGGAGCTTCTGAAGCAGAAGCTGGATGAGTGGAGTGCGGCAGTGACGGGGTGAAAGCTTCAGGTTGCGAACGCCACCCTTCCAACCGACCGCTTGCATGATGCATCATGCCCTTCCCAAATGAAGAATCAGGTCGTCTTTGAAATCCGCCGAATGCTGCGGTGCCTTTGGGAAAAGGCAGGCAGGAAATTTGTAGCGATGGATTACAGTGCCGCTGCCAATTCGCCGGACGCAGGCTGGAGATTGAAAGAACAAATCGAAATGGCCTGCACAGGAATAGAAGAGGAGCTGAGAGAAGAGAACTTCGCATTTAAGATCACGGGCCATTCCGTGGAGGAGGATCGAATCTGGCTTAAGGGGCCGGCGAAAGAGGCTCGTTCGGTTCTGGCGATCATCCGGTGGACGTTTGCCATCGATTCCCGGGACCACCAGGATCACCAGTTTCTGGAGATTGAACAAAAGGGTCCCGGAGAAGGCGGGGTGAAAATCTTTGGCACCAGAGGCCCGGCAAAATCAGCATCGGGTCCATCCTCTGCGGAGAGGAAGCCGGAGTTTGATGCGGACGGAGTGGATGCGGACAGCTATGACCCGTTTGAGCTTGCCGACCTGCGGGACAAGACACCGCCGGAAGTGCAGTTGGAATTTACGGATTTCGATATGCTTTCCGATACGCTCGAACTGGAGGACCCTCTGGAGATGGACGGCGATACGCTGGGCGAGATCATGATGAGCGTTATCGACAAAGAGAAACTGGTGCAGGACCGAAAAGGCACTTACGATGGCGGGTATTTCGATAATTTCGAAGGGAGCACTGTCCTGTTCCACTTCAATACTCTGGCGGATGCTGTTCGCGTGGCGGAGCACTTCTCCAGAGTTTTCACGGATAAAAAGCTGCTTCGTAAACTGCTGAAGACGCACGGTGTCTCCATGAGCAGAGATGCATGAGCACCACGCTGCATACCTGCGGCTTCCCCTCAGATCGAACAAGTAGAGCAGGGCCGCGCTTGACATGCAACCAACCAGTTGCATATACTGCCGCGAGATGGACGCAGTATTTAAAGCCCTGGCTGACGAAAGCCGCCGGAAGTTGCTCGACCTGTTGCACAGGAACAACGGGCAGACGCTCGGTGAGCTGTGCGCGCACCTCGACATGACGCGGCAGGCGGTGACGAAACATTTGCTGCTGCTCGAAGGGGCGAACCTGGTCACCGTCGTTTGGCGCGGGCGGGAGAAACTGCATTACCTCAATCCAGTGCCGATCCACGAGATCTCCGAGCGCTGGATTGGAAAATACGAACGCCATCGCCTCCAGGCGTTGAGCGATCTAAAGAATGGTCTCGAAAAAAAGAATAACAAAAAACACACATCATGAAACCACCACCAAAACTCGTTTACACCACCTTCATCCGCACCACTCCGAAAAAGCTGTGGGCGGCCATTACCAAACCGGAATTCACGCGCCAGTACTGGGCCGGTATCGACAACGTTTCCGACTGGAAGAAGGGTTCCAAATGGGAGCACATCGGCGGCGACAAGGAGCGCGAGGTGTGGATCACCGGAAAGGTTTTGGAAAGCGACCCGCCGAAACGGCTGGTGATCAGTTGGGTGGATCCGGACGAGCCGGGCGACAAATCGCGCGTCACTTTTGAAATCGAGGCCATCAAAGACCTGGTGTGCCTGACGGTAACGCACGGGAACTTCACCGCAAAGTCGAAGATGGCGGGTAAAGTGGCCGGAGGCTGGCCGCGCGTACTCTCCAGCATGAAGTCCTTCCTCGAAACCGGCAAGGGACTGAACGTCTTCGGGCGCTGAGAAAAGTGGAGTCTCTGAAAAACTAACAGTTATGTCCACCATCCCCACATCCTTCTCAGGCGGCTGCGCGTGCGGCGCCATTCGCTATGAATCCGCAACCGCGCCGGTGTTTATGCTGCACTGTCACTGCCGGGATTGCCAGCGCTCCAGCGGGGGGCCGTTTTCCTCTTTCGTGGTCGTGCCGGCGAAAGCGTTCAAATTCCTGCAGGGGTCCCCGCGCTTCCATGCCTCGCCCAGTGACAAGAGCGGTCAAACCCGCCGGGGGTTTTGCCCTGACTGCGGCGCGCCGGTCGTGGTGGAACCGGGCGCGGTCCCTCACATCGTGGCGATCCGCACGGCGAGTCTGGATGACCCCGGCTGGTTCAAGCCGCAGGTGGACATGTGGACATCGGACGCGCACCCGTGGGATCAAATGGATCCCGCGCTGCCAAAGTTCGAAAAGTATCCGCCGTCCTGAGATGGCCCGTCGGCAGTCAGGAACGGAAAATGCAGGAGCGGCGGCGGTTTTCCGTGCCTTCACCTCCTCTTCTTAAAATAGATATGACCTGCCGTCCATTCGCCGCCCTCTTTGCCGCCGCCGCTTTGAGTGCCGGGGCTCTTTGCTCCTGCAGTGTCGTCCCGCAGATGGAGCGGGCCTTCGGGGGCAAGGGCTCCTGGTGGCGTGACGCCCACGCTTCAACTGGCGGAACGGCCCGCATGGAAGTGGACCTCACACGCCAGGTCGCCACCTTTTACCGGGGACAAAACAAAGTGGGCGTGGCGGCCATCTCCTCCGGCGACGAAAGGCACCGGACGCCCGACGGGACCTATCGCATTCTGGAAAAAATTAAGGACAAGTATTCCACCCGCTACGGCCACGTGGAGGATGCGCGTGGCAATGTGGTAAACCGCGACGCCACGCCTGGCTCACACGTGCCGGCGGGCGGTCGCTATGTGCCGGCTCCCATGCCCTACTGGATGCGGCTCACGTGGACCGGCATCGGAATGCATCAGGGCTTTCTTCCGGGCTACGCGGCGAGTCACGGATGCATCCGGATGGACAAAAAAGTGGTGCGCCAATTCTACGATGCGGCCCGCGTCGGCATGAAGGTGAAAGTGACCGGCGGGTAACATGGCGCCGCGGAGCGGCAGCCAGGCGGCACCTAATTGACCGTGGACACGCGGTAGAATTTTTTGGCCGCCCCTGCCTTGTCGTCCACCGCATAGGTGAGCGGTGAGATGGCGGTGACGGGGGAGCCGAGGAGCTGCCAGGTGCCGGCGCTCATGCTGGGCGATTGCCACAATTGATAGGAGGCGCCCGGCTGACTGGCCCAGGCGACGGTGGCGGTACTGGAGCCGGGTTTGAAGACCTGGACCACCTGGAAGATGTCAGTGCGCGGAGCAGCGAGCCACCAGGTGACGCTGGAAAGATTGGTGCCCGTGCAGACGGTAATATTGTGATAGGCATCAATCGCCACGGGCAGCGGGGTCCCCTTCCACATGGCGGGGGACATCAACTGTGAGAGATCGAGCGCGGCATTGGCCTGCGGTGCAGTCCAAATGAGCGCGTGCTCGAAGCCGGCATTGTCGAGCCCGTGGCCGACGATGAAGTAGTCGTTGCAGGCAGTCGCTTCGCTGTTCACGAAATGGTCGGGTTGAATCAGGGTCAGGGCACTGCCGTTGACGTCCCAGATGCAGGCGCGGCGGTTTTGGGTTTGGCCGTCCGCGCTAACATAACCACAGGCCCGGGTGGCCGAGACACCGTTGACCACACAGGTGACGTAACCGTCCATCGCGAGGGGCACGGCACCGCCTCCGGACGGCCAGAGAATGCCGCGGAGGAGGCCGCTGGATGACTGCACGGCGTTGCCGATGACCCGACCGCCGGCATTTGCGGAGGTGAGGGCGCGGCTGGATGAATAACCGCCGGGAAGCCGCGCGTGCAGGTCGGTGATGCTGGAACCGAAAATGGAATAGTCCCAGCGCACCGCGCGTTCGCCGCCGCCGGCCACCATGTACCCGGTGAGGGTCGCGGAGATGACGCCGGCCTCCATGCCGAGCACTTCACTGGCGGTGACACCGAGCGGTCCCAGCGTGGACGGATGGATCATGGTGTAAGTGTCTTTGCTGTCCCAATAAACGGCGCGCGGAATGTTTCCGGTGGTCGCCGATCCCGCGAGGCGCTGGAAGGCGGCATTGTAAAAGAAGGCATTGATCCTGACATCTCCGGCGGGACGGGCCACCGGCACGCTCTGGCTGCCATTTTTCATGGTGATGTCTCCGGTGAAGGGCGCGACAATCGCGGCCCAGCCGTTGCTGACGGGAATGCAGAGCCCTCCCTTGAGGGACGGCGTGTAGCCTAACGCTGCGGCGGAGAGCAGCGCGGCGCCATCCACATCGTAGAGGACCCCGCCAGGCTCGACGCCGCTGCGCCAGATTTGTCCGCTGTGGCCGAAGGCTATTTCCCAGCGGCTGGTGATCGCCGGTACGAGAACGGCGTAAACCCGTCCGGCTCCGAGTGTCGCGATATCAGCCGGCTGCCCGGTGCCGCCAAATTCCGTTTCCCTGGCATATCCCAGGGACTTGAGCGGATAGGTTGCCAGCGGTCCGAGCATGGAGAAACCGAGCCGTGGTGCATTTAGCGCCGTATTGCTGAAGTTCACAAACAGCACCACCTGGTAGCCCGCCAGCGGACCGGCTATTCCGTTAGGTGTGCCCGGGTGACGCATGAGGAACGACTTCGCGCCGGCGGGCGCATTCTGTATAGCGGACGCCACCGCGGCATCGCTCAGGAGTGCGGACGGCATGAGGCCATAGGGACTGGCCCCGCCGGCCATGTTGTCCTGTGTCAGGGCGATCCGGGGCGTAACGTAGCCGCCGTAAAAGAAGTTGGCCGTGAGAGGCACGAGGGATGGCAGATCCGCGCGGCGCAAGGGCTGCCCCGGCGAGGTGGTGGTAATGCCCCATCCCGGCTGACCGCTGGTCAACTGCCCGGCGACAAATCGCCCGTCCTGACCGCTGGCAGCCGCACCGGAAGGACTCAGTCCGCCGCGGGTGTCGAGGGTGCCCTGGAGGCAGTCAATGAAACCGGCCGCCAGGCGCAGGGTGCCTCCGGCACCGCCGCCACCGTGTCCGCCGGGAGCACCGCCTCCGCCATTGCCGCCGCTGCCTCCCACACCGCCATTGCCGCCGGCACCGCCGTCGCCGGCTCCGGTATCCACGCCCACACCACCAGGAGCGCCGCCACCGCCTCCCAGGCCGCCGGTGCCACCGGTGCCCGAACTGCCGCTGATGCCAAAAGCGCCGTTCTGCCCCCTCACACTAACAGTTCCCTGGATGCGAATGAAGCCGTAGGCGGTGATGCCGATGGCGCCGCCGCCGTCACCTCCCTGACCACCCGTGCCGCCGGCCCCGCCGTTGCCGGCACGTCCGCCACCGCCGCCCTCTCCACCACCGCCACCGCCGCCACTGCCATTGTCATGACCGAGTCCGGAAAATCCCCAGCCGCCGCCGCCACCACCACCGCCACCGCCACCCGC
>JADMIO010634493.1_pt1 | contig 30484 bp, 27 predicted proteins | sample 8958161 | NCBI WGS metagenome assembly JADMIO01 (sample SAMN16585339, study PRJNA669376) | soil metagenome | isolation source: Crop rotation soil | place: USA: Cullars Rotation, Alabama | collected 2011 | reverse complement strand
GGGCGTCCGGGCACCAGGTCGGGCGCCAGCCCGCCGGAGGCGCCGAGGGCCGCCTGCACGCGGGCCCGGCCGTCGTTGGACGGCATCAGCACGACGTAGGAGACGGGGTCCTCGATGCCCTCGTGGAGCGAGTGGACCCGGGCGGCGTCGTCCGCGGTGAGGTTCTCCTCGACCAGCAGGACGACGGCGTAAACAGAGGTGTCAGGCACGTCGGAAGCCTAGTCTCCGCCGCTCAGCACCTCACCGAGGTCGTAGGAGACGACCTCGTCGAGCTGCTCGTAGCCGCAGGACTCCGGGTCGCGGTCGGGGCGCCACCGCTTGAAGTGCGCGGTGTGCCGGAACCGGCGGCCCTCCATGTGCTCGTAGGCGACCTCGACCACCCGCTCGGGGCGCAGCGGCGTGAACGAGAGATCCTTTCCCTGGCTCCACCGGCTCTGGGTGCCCGGCACCCGGTCGGGGTTGGCGGTCAGGAACTCCTGCCAGTGACCCCACGGGTGCTCCTCGATCGGGCAGACCAGCGGCTGCAGCTCCTCGATGAGCTCGGCCCGTCGCGTCTCGGTGAAGCTGGCGCTGACGCCGATGTGCTGGAGCTGGCCCTCGTCGTTGTAGAGACCGAGCAGGAGGCTGCCGAGCAGCGGCCGCTGCGGCGTCGACTGCTTGTGCTCGCGGTAGCCGGCCACGACGACGTCCGCGGTGCGGGCGTGCTTGATCTTGAACATGACCCGGCCGTTCTGGGTGTACGGCGCGTCGAGCGGCTTGGCGACCACGCCGTCGAGCCCGGCACCCTCGAACTGCTCGAACCAGCGCTCGGCCTCCTTCGGGTCCTCCGTCGTACGAGTGAGGTAGCAGGGCCCCTCGGTGCCGAGCCCGCCGAGCGCCTCCTCCATCGCCGCACGACGCTCGCGCAGGGGCTTGTCCTCGTAGGAGTCATCTCCGAGCGCGAGCAGGTCGAAGGCGACGAAGCCGGCCGGCGTCTTCTCGGCCAGCATGTCGACGCGGCTCCTGGCCGGGTGGATCCGCTCCTGGAGCACCTCGAACTCCAGCCGGTCGCCGATCGCGACGAACACCTCGCCGTCGAGCACGATCCGCTCCGGCAGCTGCCGCTTGATCGCCTCGACCAGCTCCGGGAAGTAGCGCGTCAGCGGCTTGGTGTTGCGGCTCGTGAGCTCCACCTCGTCGCCGTCCCGGAACACGATGCACCGGAACCCGTCCCACTTGGGCTCGAAGATCAGCCCGTCGTGCTTGGCCGGATCGGGGATCCCCTTCACCGACTTGGCGAGCATGGGCTTCACGGGTGGCATGACTGGCAGGTCCACGCCCGCGACCCTAGCCGCGAGCCGTCTGGGGTTGCGTGGGGTTGCGTCATACGGAGCGAGCACCCGGTTGCTCTGTCCGTATGACGTCCATGTACGGCGGCGGTGGGCCGGTAGTGACGTCATACGGACGGGGCACCCGGTTGCTCTGTCCGTATGACGTCTTTGTACGGCGGAGGATGGTCCGCGAACCGTCCACAGCGGTGTGGCACCGGCCGACCATCCACAGTCGGCGTCAGCGGCAGCCCGGGGTGCGGGCGGCGCCGTCGAGCATCGGCGGATGGCTCGGATACCCGTCGATGACGACCGTTTCGCGGCTGCCCGTGAGCTCGGGCAGGTCCAGGGGTGGGTGCTGTCGCGCAAGCAGCTGTACGCCATCGGGATCACGCGCTGGGAGATCAGAGGCCAGGTCCGGATGCGTCGGTGGCAGCTGATCGGCGACCAGTCCGTCTGCCTCCACAACGGACCGATCGAGGACTGGGGGCATCACTGGGCAGCGGTGTTCCAGGGTGGACCTCGAGCGATGTTCGATGGAGCGTCGGCGCTGGTCGCGGCCGGACTCGAGCGGTTCAACGTGGAGCGGATCCGGGTCTAGGTTCCTCGGGGCGCGCGGATCCGACGCAACGCGCGCTACAACATCCGGCAGACCCGTCGGGTGGATCGAGATGACCGCGCGCCCTCGGGCATTCCGAGGAGCCGTCCTGAAGTCGCTGCGGTCCGCGGCTTCTTGTGGGCCGGTTCGGATCGCGAGGCGACCTACCTCCTCACGTTGACCGTGCAACAAGGGCTCGCAACGCCGGAGGCCCTCGGCCGGGAGGCGCTGCGGATCCGGCGAGACAAGCGTCGCGGCCTGCTCTATGCGGTGGTCGACGACCTCATCAGAGGCGCCCGGTCGCTCGGCGAGCTCGATGTCGTGAGCGAGCTGGCTAGGCGTGGACTACCACCGCCGGCTCGCCAGGTCCTGCGTCGCGACAAGAAGAATCGCTACTACCTCGACCTCTACTGGCCCGACTATCACCTGGTGGTCGAGATCGACGGGATCCACCACACCTGGGCGGAGAACGTCGTCGGAGAGGCCCTCCGCCAGAACTCGTTGGTGATCTCCGGCGAGACGGTCCTGCGCGTTCCGCTCCTCGGGCTCCGGCTCAACGCCGACGAGTTCTTCGGCCAGATCGAGGAGGCCCTGGTGGCGGCCGGCTGGCAGGCCGCCGCCTGACGCCTGGACCGGGCTGTCGTTCGGACGTCATGCGGAGGGGGCACCCGCTTGCTCTGTCTGTATGACGTCAGCGGCGGGCAGGGGCGGGCGTCATACGGAGGGGGCACCCGGTTGCTCCGTCTGTATGACGTCAGCGGCGGGCCGGGGGGACGTCATACGGAGGGGGCACCCGGTTGCTCTGTCCGTATGACGTCAGCGGCGGGCAGGGGTGGACGTCATACGGAGCGAGCACCGGTTCTCTGTCCGTATGACGTCAGCGGCGGGCAGGGGTGGACGTCATACGGACGGAGCACCCGCTTACCCCGTCCGTATGACGCAACCAACGCAACCCCGGCACCACCTACGCTTAGCCACCTATCCCCGGTTGGTCTGCCGGCAGGGCCCGCCTGACTTTGAATCAGGACTAGCGACGTAGGTTCGACTCCTACCCGGGGAGCGAGGGCGGAGTCGCCCAGGCTGACCGCGACCTGCATTTCACCTGACAGGCAGGGCTTTCGCCCTTCGGGGTGCTTGACAGCCGACGCTCCCGCGGTTCCTATGTGGCATCCGTTCACTGGGGAGGCTCCATGAGTTCCGCACGCTTCATCACCGCGATCGCCGGTGCATCCGCATTCACTCTCGCCGCCGGGCTGGTGGTGTCCACCGGAGCCGCCTGGGCGGACAATCCGCTCGCGCCACGTACGACGTTCACCATGGTCGTCAAACCGGCGGACGGCACCGTCGCAGCGCCGACGGACGGCGAGGCCATCCCCAACATCGACTCGGTGAAGTCGACGATCCGCGCCTACTACAACGCTTCCGGCGGGCTCGCCAACAAGACCAGCTCGCGCTACATCAACCAGGTGCACGAAATCGAGAACCGCATCCTCGACCGGCTGCCGGCCACGGCTCCCGCCAACGCCGCGCTCGTCTTCGACGTCGACGACACGCTGCTGTGGAACTACGACTTCGAGGACAAGGCCACCAACTTCAACTTCGACCCCGCCCTCAACACGACGTGGGTCACCCAGCACCTCTTCGTCAAGGTCCCCGGGATGCCGGCCCTGCTCAGGGAGCTCAAGACACGCGGCTACGCGCTCTACGGCATCACCGGCCGCCCGGCGGCGCAGGAGCCGGACACGATCGCGAACCTCAACGAGCAGGGCTTCACCACCAACGGCCTGCCAGGGGGCACGCCGCTGTTCACCGCGGCGACGATGTACACCAAGGGCCCGGCAGCCAGCCCGCCGACCAACCCCCAGACGATCCCGACCCAGCCCTGGGTCGACTGCGCGGCCGGCGGTGACCCGGCCGTCTGCTCGACGGTGGAGTACAAGGCCCTGACCCGCGGCCACATCGAGAGCACCGACGGCGTCAACATCGTGATGAACGTCGGCGACCAGTGGAGCGACCTGCAGGGCGGCTTCGCCGACACCTGGACCAAGATCCCGAACCCGACCTACTTCCTGGCCTCGCCCGACCTCACCACCGCGCCGACGAGCGACGAGTCGATGGTGCCGCCGACGTCGTACGTCATGCAGCCGGACGGCTCCAGCGGCTACTCGGTGGCCAGCGGGGACGACATCCCCAACATCGACCCGGTGCGGAAGATGATCCGGGGCTACTACAACGCCGACGCGAACGGCATCGCCAACAAGGTGTCGTCCAACTACATCACCCAGCTCGCCTCGCTCGAGACCACCTGGACGGCGCAGGTCACCAACAACTGCACGACCGGGGCCACGGCGTACAACGCGGCGCTGGCGAAGCAGGCCGCCGCGAAGGAGAAGGTCGCCAAGGACAAGAAGAAGGTCAAGAAGGCGAAGAAGGCGGTCAAGAAGGCCAAGACCCCGGAGGCTCGCAAGCGGGCACACCGCAAGCTCGACAAGGCGAAGAAGGCGCTCAAGAAGGACAAGGCGGCGCTCGCCGCGATCACGCTGCCCGCTCAGCCGGCCCTCGTCTTCGACGCCGACGACACGACGCTGTGGACCTACGACATGGAGGACGGGGCGATGAAGTTCGTCTTCGACCCGGTCCTCCAGGCGGTCTGGGTCGCCCAGCACCTCTTCCCCGCCACGCCGGGGATGCCCGCCCTGGTGAGGACCGCCGCGGCGTCCGGCTGCACCGTCTTCGGCCTGACCGGCCGGGGTGCCACCCAGCAGGCCGACACCATCGCGAACCTCACGGAGCGGGGGTACGTCGACGCAGCGAACAAGCCGCTGTTCAGCGCCGCGCACTACTTCACCAAGGGTGCGGTGACGGTCACGACCAGCAACGCCTCGATCCCGACCCAGCCGTGGGTCGACTGCGGGTCCGACAACGCGTGCTCGACGATCGAGTACAAGTCGGGCACCCGCGCGCACATCGAGGACCTGGGCTTCGACATCGTCGGCAACTTCGGCGACCAGTGGTCCGACCTGATCGGTGAGCACGCCGACCACGTCTACAAGCTGCCGAACCCGACGTACTACCTGCCCTGAGCACTGACTGTCCGGGCACCGGCTCGCAGCATCTACAGTGAGCCGGTGCCCGGAGAGCTGACCGTCATCGTCCTGGCCGCCGGGGGCGGGACCCGGATGAAGTCCAAGACCATGAAGGTCCTGCACGAGGTGGCGGGTCGGAGCATGGTCGGGCACGTGCTGGCGGCCGTGCAGCAGGTGGGGCCGCGGCGGGTCGTCGCGGTCGTCGGCCACCAGCGCGACCAGGTCGGCCCGCACATCCAGGACCTGATCCCGGACGCACTGCTCGCCACCCAGGAGGAGCAGCACGGCACCGGGCACGCCGTCCGGGTGGCGATGGACGCCGTGGCCGCGACCGGGGAGGTGCCGACGGGCACGGTGCTGGTGGCGTACGCCGACACCCCGCTCCTCGAGGCGGAGTCGTTGCGGATCTTCGCCGAGGAGCACGAGGCGGCCCAGCGCGCGGTGAGCATCCTGTCGGGCGTCCTCGACGACCCGCACGGCTACGGCCGGGTGGTCCGCAACGAGGTCGGCGAGGTCGAGGCGATCGTCGAGGAGAAGGACGCCACCGACGACCAGCGCACGATCCGGGAGATCAACTCGGGGATCCTCGCCTTCGACGCCGGCTTCCTCGTCGACGTGCTGCCGAAGCTGTCCAACGACAATGCCAAGGGCGAGTACTACATCACCGACACCGTCCACCTCGCCCGCGAGGCCGGGCTGCACGTCGGCGCCCACGAGATCGCCGACTTCGCGCAGACCCAGGGCATCAACGACCGCGTGCAGCTGGCGCGGACCGGCCGGGTGATGAACGAGCGGATCGTGACCCGCTGGATGGAGGCGGGCGTCAGCGTCATGGACCCGGCGACGACCTGGATCGACGCCGACGTGGTGCTCAACCCGGACGTCACGCTGCTTCCGGGCGTCCAGCTGCTGCGCGCGACGGTCGTCGAGGAGGACGCCGTGATCGGCCCCGACACCACGCTCAAGGACTGCGAGATCGGCGCGGGCGCGCGGGTGGTCCGGACCCACGCCGAGCTGGCCGTGATCGGAGCGGGCGCGAACGTCGGCCCGTTCGCCGCCCTCCGGCCCGGCACCACGCTCGGCGTCGAGGGCAAGATCGGCACCTTCGTCGAGACCAAGAACACCCAGATCGGCGCCCGCGCGAAGGTGCCGCACCTGTCCTACGTCGGCGACGCCGAGATCGGCGAGGGCAGCAACATCGGCGCCGGGACGGTCTTCGCCAACTACGACGGCGCCCAGAAGCATCGCACCAAGGTCGGCAGGCACGCCAAGACCGGCGCCAACAACACCTTCGTCGCGCCGGTCGAGGTCGGCGACGGAGCCGGTACGGCGGGGGGCACCGTCGTACGCCGCGACGTACCGCCCGGTGCTCTCGCGGTCAGCGGGGGGCCGCAGCGGAACCTCGAGCGCTGGGTCCTCTCCAAGCGGGCCGGGACCCCGCAGGCGGACGCCGCGGCCGCGGCCCTCGAGGCCGTGGAACAATCGGAATGAGAGCCGCCGACACCAGCAGCCGGGAGCCGCGCACAGCATGACGGGAATGAAGCGCACCACCGAGAAGAACCTCATGGTCTTCAGCGGGAGGGCGCATCCCCTGCTCGCCGAAGAGGTGGTGCAGCTCCTCGACACCGAGCTGGTCCCGCAGTCGGCCTACGAGTTCGCCAACTCCGAGATCTACGTCCGCTACGAGGAGTCGGTCCGCGGCTGCGACGCGTTCGTGCTGCAGAGCCACACGGCGCCGATCAACGAGTGGATCATGGAGCACCTGATCATGGTCGACGCGCTCAAGCGCGCGTCCGCCAAGCGGATCACGGTGGTTATGCCGTTCTACGGCTACGCGCGACAGGACAAGAAGCACCGCGGCCGCGAGCCGATCTCGGCGCGGCTGGTGGCCGACCTGTTCAAGACCGCCGGCGCCGACCGGCTGATCACCGTCGACCTGCACGCCGACCAGATCCAGGGCTTCTTCGACGGCCCGGTCGACCACCTGATGGCACTGCCGATCCTGGCCGACCACGTCCGCGCGAAGTACGGCGACCAGGAGCTCGCGGTCGTGTCCCCGGACGCCGGCCGGATCAAGGTGGCGGAGCGCTGGGCGTCGCGGCTCGGCGGTGCGCCGCTGGCGTTCATCCACAAGAGCCGCAACATCGACCGGCCCAACGAGACCGTCGCCAACCGCGTCGTCGGTGACGTGAAGGGCCGGATGTGCGTGCTGGTCGACGACATGATCGACACCGGCGGCACCATCACCAAGGCCGCCGAGGCGCTGATGGCCGACGGCGCGGCCGGGGTGGTCATCGCCGCGACGCACGCGATCCTCTCCGAGCCCGCCGTCGACCGGCTGAAGAACTGCCCGGCCCAGGAGGTCGTGGTCACCAACACGCTCCCGCTCACGCCGGACCGCGAGTTCGACAAGCTCACCCAGCTCTCGATCGCGCCGCTGGTCGCGCGGGCGATCCGCGAGGTCTTCGAGGACGGCTCGGTCACCTCGATGTTCGACGGGCATGCGTAGTTGAACACCCCGGCGAGCTTCGGCCCCCAATCCGCGGCGACGCTCGCTGGCGCTCGCTGGCGCCTTGCTCGCCGCGCTCGCTGCGGCGCGGTCGCCACGGCCATCGGGCCGATCGCCGGGCGCCTCGCTTCGCTCGGAAAGACCGGGTCGCTTCGCTCCCACCGCTCTCATTGCTTGATACCCCGGCGAGCTTCGGCCCGAGTCCGCGGCGACGCTCGCTGGCGCTCGCGGGCGCCTTGCTCGCCGCGCTCGCTGCGGCGCGGTCGCCACGGCCATCGGGCCGATCGCCGGGCGCCTCGCTTCGCTCGGAAAGACCGGGTCGCTTCGCTCCCACCGCTCTCATTGCTTGATACCCCGGCGAGCTTCGGCCCGAGTCCGCGGCGACAGCTCGCTGGCGCTCACGGGCGCCTTGCTCGCTGCGCTCGCTGCGGGGCGCTCGCGGGCGCCTTGCTCGCGGCGGTGCCATCATGCGGGAGTGCCGATGTTCCCCGCGCGTGAGCCCGATCTGGTCGGGCCGCAGGCGGACCCGGCCGATGAGTTCATGCGGCTGGCCTGCCTGACCTACGGCGCCGACGACCCGGTCCGGTGGCACAACGCGGCGGCACTGCTGGCCGCGCGCCCCGACCTCGGGAGCGACAACGTGCTGGTCGCGGCGGCACGGGCGGACGCCGGCGCGCTGCGGCGGCTTCTGGACGCCGACCCGGCACTGGCCAGCGAGGAGGGCGGACCGTTCGGCTGGCCGCCGCTGCTCTACCTCGCCTACGCCCGTCACGACCCCGACGTGACGGCGGACGCCGTCCGCGACGCGGTGGCGGCGCTGACCGAGGCCGGGGGCGACCCCGGCGCCGGCTAGCTCTGGCACGGTCACGAACCGCCGTTCACCGCGCTGACCGGCGCGTTCGGCGGGGGCGAGGGCGGTCCGGAGCTGCGTCCCCGACACCCGCAGTGGGAGGCGCTCGCCCGCGCGCTGCTCGAGGCGGGCGCCGACCCCGACGACGCGCAGACGCTCTACAACCGCACCTTCCGCGCCGACGACAGCCACCTCGAGCTGCTCTTCGAGTTCGGCCTCGACAACGCCGAGGAGCTGGCCTTCCAGCTCGGCTGGGCGGTCTGGCACGGGATGACCGAGCGGGTGCGACTGCTGCTCGCGCACGGCGTCAGCCCGGACACCGAGGTGGGCGGACGCTACGAGGTCGCGCGGATGCCGGCGTACGCCGCCGCCCTCACCACCGGTCATCCCGACCTCGCCGAGGTCCTGGCCGGCCACGGCGCCTCCACCGGCATCTCACCGGAGCAGGCAGTGCTGGCCGCGGTCCTCTCCGGCGGTGATGTCGAGGCGGCGGCGGTCGCCGACGCCATCTCGACCCGGCCGGGACTCGTGGTGTGGGCCGCGCAGCTCGGCCGCGGCGACGCAGTGCGCCGGGCCGTGGAGCTCGGCTGGGACGTCGACCGGCGCGCGCGGATCGACGTCCCGTCCGACCAGGAGTGGGAGACGGCCCTGCACGCCGCCGCGGGCAACGGCGACGTGGCGATGGTCCGGCTGCTCCTCGACCTCGGCGCTGACGCGACGCTCGAGGACTGCAGGTTCGACGCGGAACCGCACCAGTGGGCCGAGCACTTCGGCCACGCCGAGGTGGTCGGGATCCTCAACGACCGTTCTGGCTGAAGTGCTGGTAGTCCTTGAGCGAGCTCCAGGTGCCGCCCCACGTCCAGCCGATCGACGCGAACGCCCGCACCGCGACGCCGTCCGGGGTGATCATCCCGGGCCGGACGTCTCCGCGGTCGAGGTACGCCGACGCCAGCTCGGGCAGCACCAGGTCGTCCTTGGTGTAGGGGTTCTGGAACGGGTCGAGGTCGAGGGCCAGGCCGTAGGCGTGCTGGCTGTACGTCGTCGAACCGGTGCTCGGCCGGCAGACGAACGACTCGGTGTTGTTGCCGTCACCGGTGGGGTGCGCGTCGAGCTCGGAGCGCGGAGTCACCCGCAGCTCCTCCATGGGGAACCGCGCGTCGTAGAGCCGCCGGAAGACGCCGACCAGGTCGTCGGCGACGCTCGCGTTGACGAGCAGCTCGCCGGTGTGGCGCTGGTCGTCGAACCCCCAGAACGTCAGCCGGACATACGCCAGGTCGTCGGCGGCCACCGGGCAGCCGGGCACCCACGTCGACCGGGCGAGCACCTCGGCGGGGACCTTCTCGACCACCGACGCGAACCCCGCGCCCGGCAACGGCGAGAGCGTGTCCGGCAGCGTGAACCGGCGCGGGTCCAGCTCCGGCGGCGTCGGCTGGGCCTGGCCGTAGCCGTCCGGGCGCAGCGGCAGGGGGCGGGTGCCGAGCCAGGCCGGCGGGACGGTCCCGGGCTCGGGTGTCGGTGCGGTGGCCGTGGAGGACGGTGCGTCGGACGCCGGGGTGGTCGGGGATGGAGCGGGTGCGGTCGTGGACGGGACCGGAGGGCGTGCCGGCTGCGGTGGCTCCGCGACCTGGTCGCCGCGGTCACAGCCGGCGAGGGCCACCAGCAGCAGGACGGCCGCGAGCCCGCTACGTCCGGTCATCCAGGACGTCCTGCCAGTATCGCCGCAGGACCGTCGGCACGTCGCCGGCCAGGGCCTCGCGCAGCAGGTCGAGCTGCGCGTCATCGAGGTGGAACGCGGGGAAGGCGTGGCCGACCACCTGGGAGAACGCCGGGCCGCGGGCGGCCCAGCGCGGTCCTGCCTCGAGGTAGCGGGGGAGGTACGCCGCGGCGAGCTCGGCCTGCTCGGCCGGCCAGAGCCCGGCGGCGACGGCGCTGAAGCGACGGTTGGAGACGTCGCCCTCGACCAGGACGGCCCACGCCTCGGCCTTGGCCTCCTCGGTGGGCCGCGAGGCGAGTGCGGTCGCAGCGCCGAGGTCGCCGTTCGACGTACCGTCGCGGCGGCGCTCCTCCTCGATGGCCCGCGCGTCGAGCTCGCCCAGACCGGCGAGCCGGCGCACCACCCGCCACCGGAGCTGCGGGTCGAGGGCCACGTCGTGGTCGGTGCGCTGGTCGGCCAGCCAGCGGCGCAGCTCCTCGGCATCGCGGCTGGCGAGAGCCAGGGCTCGGCTGAACGTCACCGGGTCGCCGCCGGCGTCGAGCCCGGCCCGGCAGGCGACGGCCACGCGCTCGTGCACGGCGGCCGCGTCGTGGGCCGGGACCCGCTTCGACAGCACCGGCCCGAGCGTCGCCTCGACGACCGTGGAGATCAGGTCGACGTGCCGCTCGGCGGGCAGGTGCCGGTCGACCAGGGCCAGGTAGCGCTCAACCTGGAGGTCACGGGTCGCCACGGCGTCGACGGCCGTCGCCCACAGCACCGACCTCGCCAGGTCGTCCTCGAGCGCGCCGAGGCCGTCCTCCACCGCCGACCAGGACAGCTCGTCGAGCTGCACCCGGGCGAACGTCTCGCCGTGGGCGTTGGGCACGACGACCCGGCCCGCCCAGCCGTCGAGCCGCACCGGCTCGACGTCGAGGTCCACGACCCGGCGGTCCAGCTCGACCAGCGCGTCGTCGTACGCCGTGACGAGGAAGCGGTGCGGCCGGATCCCGTCCCGCACGAGCACGGGGACGTCGCCGTCGCGCTCGACCCGGATGGCGTCGTGCCCCGACTGCCGCAACCAGACCTCGGCCCAGGCCCGGACCTCCCGCGGCGACGCCGCGTCCAGCGCGTCGACGAGGTCGGCGAGGGTGGCGTTGGCGAACCGGTGCTTCGTGAGGTGCGCGTTCACGCCGGCCAGGAAGTCCTCGTCGCCCATCCAGGTGACCAGCTGGCGCAGCGCGGAGGCGCCCTTGACGTAGGAGATGGCGTCGAAGTTGGTGGACGCGGTGTCCACGTCGGGCACGTCCTCGGGCAGCGGCGCGACCGGGTGGGTCGAGCGACGCCGGTCCGCGACCAGCGCGCGCGGCTTGTGGGTGATCTGGAAGCCCACCCAGGTGCCGGCGAACCCGGCGGCGTCCTCGCTGACCTGGAAGCCCATGTACTCCGCGAAGGACTCGTTGAGCCAGATGTCCTCCCACCAGGTCTGGGTCACGAGGTCGCCGAACCACATGTGCGACATCTCGTGGGCGATCACCATCGCCCGGGAGGTGCGCTCGCCCTCCGTGATCCGCCCGCGGGGGATGAACTCGTCGCGGAAGGTGACGCATCCGGGGTTCTCCATGGCGCCCCAGTTGAGCTCCGGCACGAGGACCTGGTCGTAGGTGTCGAAGGGGAACGGCTCGTCGAAGATGCCGGCGTAGTGGTCGAAGCACTGCTCGGTGATCCGGCGCAGCTCGTCGAAGTCGCGGTCCAGCTCCGCGGCGAGGGACCTCCGGGCGTGCCAGCCCATCGGGAGACCGCCGTGCTGGAAGGTGCGGGAGTGCCACGGCCCGGCGCACAGCACGAACAGGTCGATCGGGATCGGCGGGGTCGGCGCGAACTCCCACATGTCGGCCTGGTTCATCGCCACCGCACTGTTGGACAGCACCGTCCACGCCGGGTCGGCCACCACTCGCAGCGTGATCGGCGCCTTGAGGTCGACCTGGTCGAAGCAGGCGAAGACCCGCTGGGTGATGTCGACCCCGACGTAGGCGCTGACGTAGCGCTCGCCGTCCGCGGGATCGGTGAAGGTGTGCATCCCGTCGCCGTCGCTGACGTACGGCAGCCGCGCGTCCACCACGACCTCGTTGCGCTCCGCCAGGCCGGTGAGCGGGATCCGCGCGCCGTCGTACGCCGCGTCGACCGGCGCGCCGTTCAGGGTCACCGTCACGTCCTGGCCACGGTGCAGCTCGAGGAAGGTCTCGGGCCCGGTGCAGGCGAACCGCACGGTCACCCGGCTGCCGAAGGTCTGCAGGTCGGTGAGGTCGATCTCGACGTCGTAGGACACGTCCGAGAGCTGGGCGGCCCGCGTCCGGGCCTCGGCAAGGGTCAGGGAGGGCACGGGACCACGCTACGGATTACGTGGTCACGACCCACCGTCGTTAGACTGCTGCGGTTGCCTCGGCGAGGGAGTCCGTCCGGACTCCGTGATCGACAGGGCGGACGCTCCTGCTGGACCTGGGGGTGTGCCTCCGCGATCGCGTCGAGGCCCCAGGACCTGAGACCTCAGAGGAGCACCGACGCATGGCCACCGAGAAGATCGCCGCCGAGACGCGCACCGAGTTCGGCAAGGGCGCCGCGCGCCGGATCCGCCGCGACGACAAGATCCCGGCGGTCGTCTACGGCCACGGCAACGAGACCGTGCACGTCACCCTGCCGGGCCACGACACGATGATGGCGCTCAAGCACGGCGGCGCCAACGCGCTGCTCGAGCTCGACATCGACGGCGACACCCAGCTGGCGCTGACCAAGGCCGTCCAGATCGACCCGATCCGCCGGATCATCGAGCACATCGACTTCGTGGCCGTCCGTCGCGGCGAGAAGGTCACCGTCGACGTCCCGGTCCACCTCTCCGGCAACGCCGCCAGCGAGACCGTCGTGGTCACCGAGAACACCACGGTGCAGCTCGAGGCCGAGGCGACCAACATCCCCGAGTACATCGAGGTCTCGATCGAGGGCCTGCCCGCCGGGACCCAGGTCCTGGCCGGACAGCTCGACCTGCCCGAGGGCTCGGTCCTGCTGGTCGACCCGGAGACGCTGATCGTCAACATCCGGGAGCAGCAGAGCGAGGAGGCCCTGGAGGCCGAGCTCGAGGAGGCCGAGGCCGAGGCCGGCATCGAGCGCGAGGAGCACGAGCCCACCGACGAGGAGCAGGCTGCCGAGGGCGGCGAGTCCGCCGAGGGTGGCGAGGCTCCCGCCGAGGGCGACGCCTCGGAGGAGTGACCGAGACGGCTGTGCCGGACCTCGGCGCCGAGCCCTGGATCGTGGCGGGTCTCGGAAACCCCGGTCCGGCGTACGCCGGGCACCGGCACAACGTCGGCTACCTCGTGGCCGACGAGCTGGTCCGCCGTATCGGTGCGTCGTTCAAGGCCCACAGAGCCAGCCGCGCCGAGGTGGCCGAGGGCAGGCTCGGCCTGCCCGGGTCGCCCGGGCCGCGTCTCGTGGTGATCCGGCCGCGCTGCTACATGAACGAGATCGGCGGCCCGGTGAAGGCGCTGCTGTCGTTCTTCAAGGTCAGCCCGGAGCGGCTGGTCGCGGTGCACGACGAGCTCGACATCCCGTTCGACACGATGCGGGTGAAGTTCGGCGGCGGCGACAACGGCCACAACGGCCTGCGCTCGATCCGCGCCTCGCTCGGCACCGGTGACTTCTACCGGGTCCGGGTGGGCGTCGGCCGGCCGCCCGGTCGGCAGGACCCGGCCGACTTCCTGCTCTCGAACTACTCGAGCGCCGAGCGCAAGGAGCTGCCGTTCCAGGTCGACCGCGCCGCGGACGCGATCGAGTCGCTGCTCAACCGGGGCCTGGCGGAGACCCAGCAACAGTTCAACAGCTAGAGCCAGTGGTGGCGTGAGACCCAGCCACTGCCTGCGAAGCTCGCGGGGGTGGACATCAACCGACCGGAGCTCTCCAACCGATCTCGTGGGCCAGGCCGACCGCCGCGAGCTGTGAGGAGACCTCGAGCTTGGACAGGATCGACTTCACCTGGGTGCGGACCGTCGCCTCGGACACCGCGCTGATCCCGGCGATCTGGCGCACCGGTCGGCCCTTCATGAGGTGACCGAGCACCGCGCTCTCGCGGACCGTGAGCAGCTCGAGCCGCTCCTTGAGCCCGTGCAGCTCCTCCCGCCTGCGGGCCGACTCGGAGACGAGCTCGTCGCGCTCCTGGCGGTCCATCACCGGCAGGCCGGTCGTGACCCGGCGCACCGTCGCGATGATGTCGTGCAGCGACTCGGTCTTGGAGAGCACCTTGCGGGCGCCCGCCCGGATGGCGTCGCCCCAGCGGGCCCGGTCCTCCGACCCGGTCACGACCACGACCTGGGCGCCGGACCGGGTGATCGGCTCGATCACCCGACCGCCGTCGCCGAACCCTCCGAGGTCGAGGTCGAGGAGCACGACGGCCGGTTGCTGCCTGTTGACGGCGAACACCAGGGCTCCGGGTGCGGTCGGGTCCGGGGCGACCTGGACGCGATGCACGTCGTAGCCCGCGAAGCTCAGCGCGACGTCCATCGCCTCGGCGAAGAGCTTGTGGTCCTCGACGATGACCACGCGCTTCTCAGCTGGCCGCGGCGACGGGCTCACCCTTGCTCACTCCCTGTGCTGCGGCCGGCAGGTGCAGCGCGAACGTGGCCCCCGACGCGGTCGGCAGGAGCTCGAGCCGACCGTCGAGCTGGCGCGCGATGTCGGCGGCGACGTGCAGGCCGATGCCGTGCCCGGGGGAGTCGGGTCGGCTGACGCCCCAGTCGAAGACGCGGTCGCGCAGCTGTGGCGGCACCCCGGGGCCCTGGTCGGAGACCACGACGGTCACCCCGGGGCCGTCGGTGTCGTGGGCCGCCCGCACCGACACCGCATCGGGTCCGCCGTGCACCGCGGCGTTCTCCAGCAGGACGTTGACCACTTCGGCGATCTCGTCGGCGCGGCCGAGGACGCGCACGCCGGACGGCTCCCACACGACCAGCCGGCCCCGGGCCAGGTGCGAGAGCACGATCTGCCCGATCACCTCGTCGAGGTCCACGCTGCGGCGCCGGGTCGGACCGCGGTCGCCGACCAGGCGCTGGAGGCGCTCCACCTCGGCCCGCATCATCGAGGCGAGGGCCTCGCTCCGGTCGGAGGCGATGCCGTCGGCCATGAGCCGCTGCGCCGAGGCGATGCCCGCCACCGTCGCGTTGATCTCGTGGAGCCGGGCGCGGTCGTGGCGCAGGCCCGTCTCGATGTCGTGCAGCCTGAGGTTCAGGTCGTCGACCTGCTGCTTCTCGTCGTCGATGGCCTGGTGGAGCAGGCCCGCGGTGGTGCCGGCCAGCAGCGCGGCGCCGACCACGCCGGTGGGCAGGGCGACGAGTCCGCCGATGGTCGAGCCCACGACGAGCAGCAGCACGCCCAGGGCGAAGCGGGCGCGCAGCCATCTCGGCAGGTCGTCGAGGCGGAGGACCGCGACGGCCAGCGCGACGGCCAGACCGCCGAGCACGACGTCACGGACGACGGTGAGCCCGGTGGTCGACGGCAGGGCCGGCGCCTGGACGAGCACCAGGTGGCGCAGACCGGCGAACACCAGCCCGGCGAGCAGGCCGATCGCCATGGGGTCGCCGCGCAGGGGCAGCGACTGGGAGGACAGGACGACCGCGAGCATCCCGGCGAGGACCACGGCGCGGAAGGCGAACAGCCAGCCCGACTGTCCCGCGACGTCCTGGCCCGACAACGAGAAGGCGCCCAGCGCCAGCCCCGGCACGGCCGCGAACGCGAGCAGCAGCGTCAGCCAACCGGCCGTGTCGTTGGCGCTGATCCGCCAGTACATGTAGAGGAACGCGCCCGACGCCAGGGTGCCCATGCCGACGAGCAGTCCGCGGGCGTTGGTCGCGGTGGTGAGGACCTCTCCCTGCGGCACCAGCGTCAGCGCCAGCAGCAGCGGCGCGAGCAGAAGTGCCAGGACGAGGGCGGTCCCTCTCCAGTTCCACACACCCATGGGAATGCGTAGCGCCTTCATCGGACCCCCCACAGGCTCCGTTGACGAACGTGTTCGCTGGTCGGCCGGAGACCCCCGTAATCCTCGCGACTCCGGCACTCTAGTACCTCAAATGGGTGAGAGGGAACTAGTTCTCCACAGGCAGGTGACTAGGCCGATCGGCCGATGGGCGCAAGGTGGAACCTGACCCGCCTACGCTGGCCCGGTGACCTTCGACCCCGGTACGCCGCCCGCCAGCGCCGATGACCACGTCCTGGCAGGCTGGCTGGCCGAGACCGCCGGCCGGCGCCTCCTCGAGGTGCGCGAGGAGGGTCTCGAGGGCCGGGAGCTGAAGGACGCCGGCGATCTCGCCGCCCACCAGCTGCTCATGGAGCTGCTCGCCGAGCACCGGCCCGACGACGCCGTGCTGTCCGAGGAGGGCAAGGACGACAAGGTCCGGCTCTCCCGCGACCGGGTGTGGATCGTGGACCCGCTCGACGGCACCCGCGAGTTCTCCGAGCCGCCGCGCGACGACTGGGCGGTGCACGTCGCGCTGTGGGAGGGCCACGACGGTGAGGGAGACCTCACCGCCGGTGCCGTCGCCCTGCCCGGGCTCGGGACGACGTTCACGACCGGGCGGCCGCCCGTCGTACCCCCGAGCACGGCGCCGCGACCCCGGATCGCGGTGTCGCGGAGCCGTCCGCCCGCCTTCACCGACGGGCTGGTCGCGGCGCTGGGCGGCGAGACGGTCCCGATGGGCTCGGCGGGTGCCAAGGTGATCTCGGTGGCGCGCGACGTCACCGACGCCTACGTCCACGCCGGCGGCCAGTACGAGTGGGACTCGGCGGCGCCGGTCGCCGTCGCCCGGGCTGCGGGCCTGTTCACCTCGCGGGTGGACGGCTCACCCCTGCGCTACAACCAGGACGACGTCTACCTGCCCGACCTCGTGGTGTGCCGGCCGGAGCTGGCGGACCGGATCCTCGCGCACCTCGAGGAGCACGGCGTCGGGTGAGGCGTACGACGAGGTCGGGTCAGTAGGCTCCGCGCCGGCTCAGCACCGCGCCCGCGGTGCGCAGCGCGATCCTGACGTCCAGCCACCACGACCAGTTGTCGACGTACTGCAGGTCCAGCCGCTCGGTGTCCTCCAACGAGAGGTCGGAGCGACCGGAGACCTGCCACAGGCCGGTCAGCCCCGGCTTCACGTCGAGCCGGCGACGCAGGTCGGGTGCGTAGGCCGCGACCTCGCTGGGCAGCGCCGGCCGCGGTCCGATGAGGGACATCTCGCCGCGGACCACGTTGATCAGCTGGGGCAGCTCGTCGAGGGAGGTGAGGCGGAGGAACGCGCCCACCCGGGTGACCCGCGGATCGCGCTTCATCTTGAAGAGCAGGCCGTTGCCGTCGGACTGGTTGCCGTCCTCGAGCTCCCTACGGATCCGGTCGGCGTCCGCGCACATCGTGCGCAGCTTGAAGACGGTGAACGGCTGGCCGCGCCAGCCGACCCGGGTCTGCCGGTAGAAGGCCCGGCCGGGGGAGTCGGCGCGGATCAGCAGCGCGAGCACGCCGAGCAGGGGTGCGAGCACGACCAGCAGCAGCACGCCCAGGACCCGGTCCACGACGTCCTTGAGCACCCGGGCGGGACCGGTCAGGGGAGCCGGGTGGACGCCGATCAGCCGGCTGCCGCCGAGCGCCGTCGTCCCGATCCGGTTCGCGGCGACGTCGCGCAGCGCCGGGCTCACCAGGAGCTGCACGTCCTCGTGCTGGAGCCGGGCGCCCCAGCGACGCAGGTCGGCGTGGCCGATGCCGGGGCCGGGGGCGACGACCACGGCCTCCGCGTGGTGGGTGCGCACCACGTCGAGGAGGCTGTCGAAGCCGCCGGACGTGACGGGCACGGTCCAGTCCTCGGGCGCCGGATCGAAGTCGTCGGACGTCGTGTCGGGCAGGCAGACCGCGACCGGGTCGAACATTTGTCGACCGCCCGGCCGGGCTGCTTCCTGCAGCAGCTCGTCGACCTGCGACCAGTGGCCGACCAGGACCGTGGGCAGCACGGGCGCAGGAGCCAGCACGGGGATCAGCCAGCGGACGGTCGCCGAGCCCAGGAAGACCATGGCCGCCAGGAACAGGGCAGCCGCGGCGAGGGTCCGTGGTGTCTCATCGGTGCCGGCGCCCGGGATCAGCGTGGGCAGGCTCCAGACCGCGGTGGCCGCCCCGAGTGCGGCGGCCAGGAGCGCTCGAACGGGGAACCGGCGGGGATCCGCGCCGAGCCTGGAGTAGCCGTCGGCCAGGGCGATGGCGAGCGGCCAGCCCAGCAGGATCACGCCCCGCACCGTCCCTCCGGGACTCGGGTGGATCGCTGCGCCTCCGGCGACGACGAGGGCGACGAGTACGTCGAGGCCCACCACCCAGGGCCCGAGCTGCGCACGACGGCGGGACGCCGGGCGGACCAGGGTCTCGACCAGGGTGCCGGCGAGCTCGGGAGTGGTGGCGACCGGCGCCGGTCCCGACGTCGTCGTCGTCATGCTCCACCCCCCTGGCCGTGAACAGGGGCTCAACGTAGGAACAGCCCGGAGCGGGTTCATCATGCATATCGGGCATGTTCCGCGGCATTTGGCGGGCGGCCGTCGGTCCGGCCGCCCGCGCGCCTCATCGAGTGAGCTGCGGAGGCTTCCAGCCGACCCGGTGGGCCAGCCCGACGGCGGCCAGCTGCGAGGTGACCTCGAGCTTGGCCAGGATCGACTTCACCTGGGTGCGCACCGTCGCCTCGGCCACCACGCACTCGGTGGCGATCTCACGGACGGTCTGGCCCTTCATCAGGTAGGCCAGGACCTCGCGCTCCCGGACGGTCAGCGTCTCGAGGCGCAGGTTCAGCTCCACGTTGGCGGAGCGGACCTTGGCCCACTCCTTCAGCAGGTCCTCGCGCTCCTCCAGGGTCATCACCTGGAGACCCTGGTTGATCCGCCGGACGGTCGCCAGGATCTCGTTGAGCGGCCGAGACTTCGGGAGCACCTTGCGGGCACCGCAGCGCACGGCCTCGCCCCAGCGGGCCCGGTCGACGGATGCGGTGACCACGATGACGTTGATGCCCGCCCGGGCCAGCGGTGCGATGAGCTGCTCGCCCTCGCCGAACTGGCCGAGGTCGAGGTCCACGAACACCACCCGGGGCCGCCGCCGCAGCACCGCCGCGATGAGGGCACCGGGCGACTGCCGCTTCTCCGGGACCGCCACCCGCCGGACGTCGTAGCCCTCGACCGTGAGGGCCAGCTCGAGCGACTCGGCGAAGAGGACGTGGTCCTCGATGATGACGATCCGGAACTGGCTACGCGATGTTGCGGACGGCATCGACAGCACTCCTTCTCGGGAGCCGGGCGACGAACGTCGCACCGGTCTGGTGGCCACCGACGAGCTCGATGCTGCCGCCGCGCGCCGACACCAGTCGGTGCGCGATGGCCAGGCCGAGGCCCTGTCCCTTCGATCCCGGGCCGCGCACCTGGGGCTCGAACAGGCTGTCGCGCAGCTCGGGCGGCACGCCCGGTCCGCTGTCCGAGCAGACCACGAGGGCACCACCGTCCGCGGAGGTGACCGAGAGCCGGATGGGCCCGCGTCCGCCGTGCCGGGCGGCGTTCTCCAGCAGGATGTTCACCACCTCGGCCAGCTCGTCGGGGTCGCCCATGACCTGCTCGTCGCTCGGGAACCAGCGGACATCACGACCACGTGCCTGGTGGCTGATCACCAGCGGCTCGACGACCTCGTCGAGCTCGACCTCGGAGTCGATGAACGCCGTCGGACCCGACACCCGGGCGTGCATCAGCCGCTCCAGCCGGTCGAGCTCCGCGACCAGCATGGACTCGAGCCGCTGCCGGCGCAGCGCCGGCACCGCCTGGCCGTGGCGCATCACGCGGGACGCACTGGTGATCCCGGCCAGGGTGGCGCCGACCTCGTGCAGGAGCTCGCGCTCCTTGCCGACCGCCGCGCTCACCTCGGCCAGGGAGCGCTGGAGCCGCCACACCTGCTCCTGGCGCTCGAGGATGGAGCTCCGCAGGAGCTCCTGGCTCATCGAGCAGATCACCAGGGCGCCGGCCACCTGGGTCGCGATGGCGACGGCGGCGAGCGCGAGCGACGGGTCCTCGACGGCCGAGGCGAGTCCGCCCGCGGTCAGCAGCGCCACGGCGGCAGAGAGCTGCCGGCGCACGCGCAGTCCGACGGACGTGCGGTGCAGGAGGATCCAGATCAGCGCGGCCGCAGCCAGGATCACCCCGGTGTAGATCAGGGCCAGGGTCACCGGCCCGGACGGCGAGGGCGGGGAGAACTTCAGCACGAGTGAGCTGGCGACGACCAGCACCGAGCCGGCGCCTGCCGCCAGCAGGGCGGGGTCACCGGGCAGGTCCACCCGCTCGGAGATCAGCGCCAGGCCGCAGAGCACCAGCAGGACCACGAACAGGGTCACGCGGGGCCACCGGGCCCCGTCGATCTGCCACGACGCGTCGCCGGTGACGGCGACGACCAGGCCGTGCGACGCGCCGAGCACCAGCCCGACCGTGAGCCACCCGGTCAGCCGGACCCCGGTGTCACCGCTCCGCTCGACGCTGGACACCCGCCAGTCGAAGTAGTGCAGCACCGCCGCGCTCAGGATGAGCGTGTAGCAGATGACCTGCGCGACCGGCAGCATCGCGCCGGGCCCGTGCCCATCTCCTGGATGTGTCGCAAGCGCGATGGCGCCGACGACGGATGCTGCCGCGATGACAGCCGCTTCCCGCCCCGCGGGTCGCTCGAATCTTGTGGCCATTTTCCCCCCATAGTCGTACTGGCCAGCAACCCGAGTGGCTGAGGGCGGTGACGCCCGTACGAACGTGTGTGCGCTGACAAGAACGATCAAGCTGCCCTGGACCAGCAGCCCGCACGTAGCGCGAGACCACAGGTGGCCGGGGAAGTTGGCCGTCCCTGGGGGGATCTGTTGAAGACCGTATGTACCCGATCGGGGGTACGGAATGACCCGAACAGGCTATTTGCGTGACCAGGGGTGACCAGATGGGTGTGGGAGTGGTCACCACGTGACCCGTCACCAATTGCGGGGATCTCCGAGTTTCTGCTGGACGCGCACACCCTCCCGCCGAAACGCTTGCCGATACGCACGGGGACGACGGGCATGCCGTCAGTGAGACGTTTCGATGGTTGAGGAAGTGGTGATCCGTGGTGCCGGTGCGGGGCTTGCGCAACCGCCGGCGCGGCTCTCCCCGAGTGGCGGTGGCATCTGACCAGCGGCTCGTTGCGGAGTCCGTGGCCGCAGCGCTGCGCGACCGTTCGTTCGACACCGTCATGGTCCAGTGGCCGGACGCCGACTCCGCCACCAAGGCCGAGCGGCGCGGACCCAGAGCGCCGCGCAAGCGCGCCACACCCGTGCCGGAGGCCGGCCTCGTGCTCACCGACCTGGCCCGGATGGACCAGGTTCGCGCGGCCCGGGTCCTGGTCGGGAACCTCGACGTGCCCTGGCTGGTGCTGACGCTGGCGCCGCGAGGCCCCGCCTGGGGCGCGATGTACGACCGCGGGGCGGCGCTGGTGCTGCCCAGTGCCGTCGGGCTGGACGCGACCAGCGAGCTGATCGCCGACCTGGCGACCGGCTGGCTGCCCGACCTGTCGCGCCGCGAGCGCAAGCAGCTCATCCAGGCCTGGCGCACGTTCGAGACCGAGCGCACCGAGATGGCCGCGCGGCTGGAGACCCTCAGCGACCGTGAGGAGGAGGTCCTCCAGCAGCTGCACGAGGGGGTGGCCGTCCGGGCCATCGCCGAGCAGTCCGAGGTGGCCGAGGCCACGGTGCGCAGCCAGGTGAAGTCGATCCTGCGCAAGCTCGAGGTGAGCTCGCAGATGGCCGCGGTCCTGGCCTACGAGGAGCTCGTCACCGACAGCATCGACCCGGACCTGCACCGCGTCGGTTGAGCCCCACGCTGGGCCATCATCGAAATGGGTGACGCGTGCGCCGCACCGGCCGCCACGTCGGTGCTGCGCGCGATGCTCTGCCCGTGGCAGAGCTGACCGTCGCGACGCGGGTCGTGGCACCCACCGACGAGCAGGGGGTGTGACCGTGCACGCCGTCCTGGCCCACGACGACCTCGACACCCTCGCGCCCGTCCCGCACGACTGCGTCGTCGTGCTCGACGAGGCCAACACGCCGAGCGGACACGCGATCGCCCGCGCGGCCGCGGTGCTCGACGAGCAGCCGAGCGTGGGCATCGTCTTCGTCGCCACCGGCGAGCAGGCGAGGGACGGTGTGCAGCCGGGCCACCGCTGGCTCCGGCTCGCCGCGGCCCAGGGAACCGACACCGTGGGCGGCCGCTGCGCCGTCCTGCGGCGGACCACCTTCGACGCCGCCGGCCAGCAGGGGCTGGGCACCCGCAGCGGCGAGCTGTCGCTGTGGCTGCGCGCCGCGGCGCTGGCCGACGTGGCCCACGTGGCCGAGCCGCTGCCGCTGGAGCCCCTCACGTCGTCGCACCGCCCCGGCGGCCCGGTCGGCCACGTCACCGAGCTGCACGAGCGAGCCCACGCCTTCCGCGACCTGCTCGACGGGTTCGCGCCGTTGCGCGGCCGGTCCCGGCTGAGGTCCGCGGCGTACCGCGCCCTCGCGCGCAGCGCCCGGGGCCGCGCCTGGGTCGCCGCCTACGAGGGCGACCCCGTCGAGTCCTCCCTGTGCCTGCACCTCGCCCGCGACGTGAGCCGCTGGCGCCGGCAGCGACTGCCCTGATGGACGCGCTGCGACTGCCCGACGGTCCCCTTGACGTGCTCTGCGTGGGGGCCCACCCCGACGACGTCGAGATCGGGTGCGGTGGGACCCTCCTGCGGCTGGCGGAGCGGGCCGACCTCAGCGTGACGGTCGCCGTGCTCACCGGTACGCCGGACCGGGCCGCCGAGTCGGAGGGCGCGCTGCAGGAGCTGGTGCCGGGGGTCAAGACCCACTTCGCCGGCCTCCCCGACGGTCGGCTGCCGACCCACTGGGAGGTCGCGAAGGAGTACCTCGAGGACCTGGCCCGGCACTGCCGACCGCAGCTGGTGCTGACCCATCGCGTCGACGACGCCCACCAGGACCACCGGACCCTTGGGGTCATGGTGACCACCGTCTGGCGGGACGCGCTGGTCCTCCACTACGAGATCCCCAAGTGGGACGGCGACATGGGTGCGCCCTCGCACTACGTCGGGCTCACCCGCGAGCAGGCCAGGCAGAAGGTCGACGTGCTCAACCGGAACTTCCCGAGCCAGCACCCGCACGACTGGTGGGACGACGAGGTGTTCCTCGGGCTGATGCGCCTGCGCGGCATGGAGTGCCGCCGGCCGTACGCCGAGGCGTTCTACGTGTCCAAGGCCCTGGTGGAGGTCTAGGCCGCGCCATGGACGTTGACACCGTCGAGCTCCGCGGCGCGATGTTGTTCCGCCCGTCGCCGCACCGAGACGAGCGCGGGTTCTTCACCCGCACCTTCGACGCCGAGGTGGCCGCCGCGAACGGGCTCGACCCGGCGGTGTTCGTCCAGGACTCCCAGTCGCGCTCGAGCTTCGGGACGCTGCGCGGGCTGCACGGCCGCTCCGGCGGAGGTGAGGCCAAGCTGGTGCGCTGCGCCCGCGGCGCGATCCTCGACGTGATCGTCGACGCGAGGCACGGCTCGCCGACGTTCGGTAGGCACCAGGCCTTCCGTCTCGACGACGAGCAGTTCTGGATGCTCTACGTCCCGCGCGGCTTCCTGCACGGCTTCCAGGTGCTGAGCGACGTGGCCGACATCTGCTACCGGATCGACCGGCCTCATGACCCCGCCGAGGACGTCTCGGTGCGCTATGACGACCCGGACCTCGCCATCGACTGGCCCCTGCCGGCGGACACGCTCAGCCCGCGTGACCAGACCGCGGGTTCGTGGCGCGACCTCACCGCTGCCTATGTCCACGGCTGAGGCGACGGCGGGCTTCACCTCGGGGTCCGCGGCCGCCGTGCACCGCTGTCGGGGCTGCCGGTCGACCACCGGCGAGGTGGTCCTCGACCTGGGCGACCAGCCGGCCGCCGATCACTTCCCACCGGCCTCGGACCCCGGACCGGACCCGCGCCACCCGCTCGCGATGTGGTGGTGCGGCGACTGCGGCCTGGCGCAGCTGCTGGCCGACGCCACCGTGGCCGAGGAGCCGCGCGCGATCGAACCGCGGGCCGCGGTCCGGCAGGCGCACGAGGCCGTCGAGGAGCTGCTCGGCGCCGGGCTGCTGGTGCCCGGCGACTTCGTCGAGTTCGCGAGCCCGCACGGCGGCTCCTGGGGCGAGGCGCTGCAGGCGAGCGGCTTCCGTGCGGCCACGAGTCCGCACGCCGACGTCGTCATCGACGTCTACGGACTGATGCACGACCGCGACCAGGCCGAGGGACTGCGTGCCCGCGCCGAGGCGTTGTCCGACGACGGGACGCTCCTCCTGCAGTTCCCGACCTACGCCGCCACGCTGCAGCGTCGGGAGTGGAACGCGCTGCGCCACGGCCACTTCGCCTACCACAGCGTCCCGGCGGCCCGGAGGCTGCTGGCCGACGTCGGGCTGTCCGTCTTCGCCGCCCGCAGCTACTCCCTCTACAGCGGGTCGGTCCTCCTGCTCGCCTCGCGCAGCGGCGCCGGCCCGGCCCACGAGGCCGCAGCGGTCGACGAGCTGGAACGGGCCGAGCTGGCCGCCGGCGTGCTGGACCCCGCCGCGATGGCACCGCTGGACGCCGCTCTCGAGGACGACGTCACCCGGCTGCGCGCCTGGGTCGAGAGCCAGCCCGACGGCGCCTGGCTGTACGGCGCCGGCTCCCGCGCCGTCGCCGTGCTCGCCGCGGCCGACCTGCGACCCGGTGCGGTGGCGGGCATCGCCGACGGCGCCCCGGCCAAGCAGGGCCGACGGATGCCGGGGACCGACATCCCGGTCGTGACGCCCGACGCGCTGCTGGCCGCCGACCCGGATCAGATCCTGCTCATGCTGCCCGACCTCGCCGAGGAGCTGCGCGACGCGTGGCCCTCGCTGGCCGACCGCTGGGTGGTCTACGGCCAGCACTGACCGGGCGCCGTACCGGTGCGGGGCGCACTCGGGTTCGTGGCCCGGGACGCAGCGCCAGCGCAGGGACCGCTGCATCTCTGGCCGACCTCACTCCGCCTCAGGGACGCTTGCTCGAGGCCGTCGCTGCCCGGTGCAGGCGGAGCGCCGAGCCCAGGAAGAAGGTGCCTCCAGCACCGCGTAGCCCGCGAGACCGGTGGGGGACGGCTCCGTCCGTGCGGCACTCAGGACGAAGCCGGCGCCGGCGAGGCCCGAGATGCCGCCGCTCAGGACGAGCCACCCGAGATCGGCTGGAAGGGTCACCAGGTGAGCGGATCGAGTCGCAGGTAGAAGTCCCGGCGTTCGGGGTCCAGGTCGATGCCGTACCGGCGAGCGAGCTCGTGGTCCGCGGGCAGGAACTGCTCCACGAGGACGGCATGCCGATGAGTACGAGCGGCGGACCGGGTCGGTAGCAGCATGACCGCGACCTACACCTTCGACATCTTCTCCAGCATCGACGGCTACGGCTCCTACCGCCCGCCGGCCGACTGGGGCGGCTACTGGGGCAAGCAGGGGCCCGAGTTCCTCGAGCACCGGCTCCAGGCCTATGGCGGGGAGCAGCGGATGGTCTTCGGGGCTACGACCTACCGGGCGTTCGCGGACATGCTGGCTGCCAGCAGCGAGGGCGACGACGTCCGCGACGCGTGGGTGGGGCGGATGCGGAGCCTGCCGGCCTACGTCGTGTCCTCGACCCTCGAGGAGCCGCTCGACTGGCCGGAGGCGACCGTCGTGAGGGGCGACCCGGTCGAGACCGTCGCGCGGCTCAAGGAGGAGTCCGACGTGCCGCTGCGGTCGCACGGGAGCCTCACCCTCAACCGCGCGCTGATGGCCGCGGGGCTGGTCGACCGGCTGCAGCTGACGGTGTTCCCGGTGATCTCGGGCCAGACCGGGGAGGAGCCGATCTTCGCCGGTGCGGCCGACTTCGACCTGGAGCTGCTCGAGAGCCGGACCTTCGACACCCACATCACCGAGCTCGTCTACCGGCCCACCCTGCGGGTCTGGGATTCCTAGCTGCCCGACCACCGGGACCACCGCTGAGCCTCCACGCCGCCGCAACGGCCGAGCCCGTCGATCCCACAGAGGTCGACGGGCTCGGCGCGGTCAGCGGAAGGTCAGAAGACCTCGAGCCTCGGCAGCGGTACGACGAGCTGGGCGCCCCACTCGCGGGTGTACTCCAGCTGGGTGGTGATCTCCTCGCGGATGTTCCACGGGAGGATCAGGATGTAGTCGGGCTTGGTCTCGGCCAGCTTCTCCGGCGCGTGGATCGGGATGTGGGTGCCGGGCAGGAACATCCCCTGCTTGAACGTGCTGCGGTCGACCGTGTAGGAGAGCAGGTCCTCGCGGACGCCGGCATGGTTGAGCAGCGTGTTGCCCTTGCCGGGTGCGCCGTACCCCGCCACCGTCTTGCCTTCGCGGCGGGCCGCGATCAGGAACTCGACCAGGTCGTCGCGGGCGGCGCTGACGACGTCCGCGAAGCCGGCGTGGCCCTCGACCGTGTCCAGCCCGGCGGCGCGCTCGTCCTCGAGCACCTTCGCGACGCGCTCGCTCGGCCAGGTCGCGCGCTCGACGGGCATCGACCACGTCCGCAGCGACCCGCCGTGCGTCGGGAGCTCCTCGACGTCGACGACCGTGAGGCCGGCCTCGGCGAGCACCCGCTGGGTCGTGATCAGCGAGAGGTAGGAGTAGTGCTCGTGGTAGATCGTGTCGTAGAGCCGGTCCTCGATCAGCCGCAGCAGGTGCGGGATCTCGATCGTCACGGTGCCGTCGTCCTTGATCAGCGAACGCAGGCCGCGGGCGAAGTCGACGATGCTCGGCACGTGCGCGAAGACGTTGTTGGCCGCCACGAGGTCCGCCTTGCCGTGGTCGGCGGCCACCGCGGTGCCCGTCGCCTGGCCCAGGAACTCGCAGACCGTGTCGATGCCCTTGGCGCGGGCCACCTCCGCGATGTTGGCCGCCGGCTCGATGCCCAGGCACCGGATGCCGAGGTCGCGCACGTGCTGCAGCAGGTAGCCGTCGTTGCTGGCGACCTCGACCACGAAGGAGTCGCTGGCGAGGGCGAGACGGTCGACGGCGGTCGCGACGTAGTCCTTCGCGTGCGCCACCCACGAGTCGGAGTAGGACGAGAAGTACGCGTAGTGGCTGAAGATGTCCTCACCGGTGAGGTACGCCGGCAGCTGGACCAACAGGCACGACGAGCAGATGCGCACGTGCAGCGGGTAGAACACCTCGCCGCGGTCGAGCTGGTCGGCCTCGAGGTAGCTCTCGCACGGCGGTGACATGCCGAGGTCGACGAACGTCTGCGTCAGGTCGGTACCGCAGAGACGGCACTTCGAGGCGCTCATCGCCAACCCCTCTCGCTCAGGTGGACATGCAGGACTGTTGACGGTGGAAACGCTAGGAGGGAGCGGGCGCCCTGGAGCCGGTCTGGCGGGGACGTACCCGGAATGGGGGATCGCCGAGATCGGCACCCCGGGGGCACGTCAGCCGCGCAGCCTCTTGGCGAGCTGGGCGGCCCGGCCGCGCGCCCTCCGGCGGAGCCCGGGACGGTCGGCCATCACCCTGCTCGGGAAGTCGGCGCCGTCGTCCGCGCGGATGCTGGTCCGGGCCTGGAGCCACGCGCCGGACCGCGCCCAGCCGCCGTCGCTGGTGTACATCCGCGTCACGCCGGTCCGCCGCAGGGCGCGTACGACGTGGCGGTCGTAGGAGCCGAACGGCACGGCGACCTCGGTCACCTCGGTGCCGGTCAGCCGGCCGAGGCGCTGCCGCGCGCGCACCATCTCCTCCTCGACCGCGGTCGCGCCGCGCGGACCCCAGTCCAGGGACCGCCAGTCGCGGTGCGCCCAGCCGTGCGAGCCGATGACCATGCCGGCGCGGAGCAGCTCGCGCACGTCGGCCTCGTCGAGCCGGCCCGGCTCGCCCAGCAGGCCCGCACACACGTAGAACCGCGCCTTCAGCCCACGCTCCAGCAGCCGCGGCAGGCCGAGTTCGAGGTCGGAGCGGTTGCCGTCGTCGAAGGTGATCGTGACGTCGCGACGCCCGACGGCAGCATCGAGGAGCCCCTCGAGCTGCTCGACCGAGATCCAGACCTGGTCCTCGCCGTCGTCCAGCGGCCGGGAGGGCAGCGGACCGACCCCGTGCACGTTGACGTTGACGGTCCACGCGCCACCCCGGCCCGGGGTCGCGACGTGTCGGTACGTGCCGGCCACCCTCACATCCTCGCGCTCCGTCACGGGCTGACCTCCTCGAGCGCGCGCGCCGAGTCGCCGCGGACCTGCAGCTGCGTCTGCAGCCGGAACAGCTCGGCGTAGCGACCGTCCAGGCTCACCAGCTGGTCGTGGGTGCCCTGCTCGACGATCTCGCCCTCGTGGAGCACGTAGATCCGGTCGGCGCCGCGCACGGTGGAGAACCGGTGCGAGATGAACAGCGCGGTCCGCCCGCGCAGCGCGTCGCGGAGCGTCGAGAACAGCTCGTGCTCGGCCCTCGGGTCGAGCGCCGCGCTCGGCTCGTCCAGGATCAGGAGCGGCGCGTCGCGGTAGAAGGAGCGGGCCAGCGCCACTCGCTGCCACTGGCCGCCCGAGAGGTCGGTGCCGCCGGTGAACAGGCGCGACAGCACGGTGTCGTAGCCGAACGGGAGCCCGTCGAGCATCGCGTCGGCACCGGCCGCGGCCGCGGCGGCGCGCACCCGTGCCGGCTCGGCGGGGCGGTCGATCCGGCCGAGCGCGATGTTGTCCGTGGCCGGCAGCGCGTAGTGCACGAAGTCCTGGAAGACGACGGCGATGCGCTCGCGCAGGCTGGACGGCCGGAACTCCGCGACGTCCTGTCCGTCCCACACGACGCGTCCGTCGTCGGGCTGGTAGAGACCGGCCAGCAGCTTGGCGAGGGTGGTCTTTCCGGAGCCGTTCTCGCCGACCAGGGCGACGACCTCGCCGGCGCGCAGCTCGATGTCGACGCCCTTGAGCGCGTCAGCCGGAGCGCCGGGGTAGCGGAACCTGACGTCCTCGACCCGCATCACGTCGACCCGCTCGGGCGCCTCGCGGCCCTGGTCCTCGTCCACCGCCGCCTCGCCGAGGGCCAGGAACTGGCGGAGGTCGTCGAGGAAGAGGCCCGACTCGAAGATCGACTGGGCACCGCGGAACAGCGCCTGCACCTGGGTGGCCAGCAGCCGGATCGCGACGATGGCCGCGCCTGCCTCGGCCACTCCGATCTGACCGCGGTCGATCAGGGCGACGAGCGCGATCAGGGTGCCGCCGAGCACGACCGCGGCGCTCAGCTGACCGATCAGGCTGAGCAGCCCGCGGCGGAGCACGTGGGCGCGGAGGTCGCGCAGGTAGGCGGCGTACAGGCCGTCGAACCGCGTCGCCAGCCAGCCCGCGAGGCCGAACGCGCGCACCTCCTTGGCCTCGTCGCGCCCGGTCTGGAGCAGGGCGAAGTAGCTGCGCAGCCGGATCGCGGGCGTCTGCTCGACCGAGAAGTCGAACTCCAGGCGCGACTCCCTGCCGCTGGTGATGAGGAGCGGGACCCCTGCTACGACGACCAGCGGCAGCAGCACCGGCGAGATGAGGAACAAGGTGAAGCCGAGCCCCGCACTCGCAGCCAGCGCGCCGCCCATGGTCAGCAGGCCCTGGGTCACCTGGTGGGGGCGCAGCATGGCGCTCGTCTGCACCCGGTTGAGGCGGTTGTAGAAGTCGGGGGACTCGAAGTACCGGAGCCCCACGCCGGTGGCGACGTCGAGCACCTTGCCCCACATCGTGCGCGCCACGGACTCGCCCAGGAGGCGCTGGAGCTGGGTCTGGACGGCCATCGCCACCGCGGCCACGGCCGACAGGGAGGCCAGCAGGATCACCGGGAGCAGCACCGCGCTCATCACCTGGTCGCCCTGGCCCGATCCGTCCTGCGCGTCGAGGATCGCGCCGATCACCTGCTGGATGGTGAGCACCTGCGCGGCCAGGGCCACGGCCGAGAGGACCTGGACGCCGACCAGGCCGCCGAGGAGTCGCTTCCCCGAGGACCAGACGAGGGCCAGGCTGCTGCGCACGAGCTGCCACAGGCGGCCCATCGACTTGCTGCCGGAGCGGGCCGCGACCCGGAGGGCCAGCGGGTCGTGGGGATCGACGTCGTCGGTCACGACTGCTCCTCCCGCGTCGGAGGGGGGTCGGCGACGTGCTCGACGACGGCGACCCAGGTCTCGACGTCGGCTCGCGTAGCCCGCGCCGATCGTCCCGACCCGTCCCCCGGTCGAGACCGGTTGACGGCGCCGAGCACAGCGTTCTGGAGCGCCTTCGACGCGGTCACGGTCGCGCTGGGCCGGGACGCGCGCGCGACCAGGCGCGGCCACGAGGCCTCGTCGCGCATGGCGGGGGCCGGCCAGGTGACGTCGACCGCGGACATGAGGCCG
>JADMIO011545396.1_pt1 | contig 30486 bp, 29 predicted proteins | sample 8958161 | NCBI WGS metagenome assembly JADMIO01 (sample SAMN16585339, study PRJNA669376) | soil metagenome | isolation source: Crop rotation soil | place: USA: Cullars Rotation, Alabama | collected 2011 | reverse complement strand
CCCTTTGCGCGACGCGGATCAAGGAAAACCGGATTTGGGCGCCTTGCCGTTGGGAGCCGCGCCGCTCACGGTCGGTATCGACTCGCGAACAAAATGAGACGAGAACAACCGCGCTTCTCACAGGTAAACAGAGTGTGAAACTTCTCCGTCTTGTTCCGGCGATCGTCCTAATAGCGATCACGCATCCGACGATCGCCGCCGACTTACCACCGATCTATCGCAGTTATCCGCTGCTGCGAATGCTTCCGACCCTCTCGCAACTGGTGCGGGCGGACGAAACCGCGCGGTTTGTCGACGCCGCAAAAGGCAAGGACGACCAAAACGGTTCCGAAGCAAAACCATGGCAGACGCTGACGCACGCCGTTGAGCAACTCACGCCGGGCAACACGCGTATTCGTCTGCGTCACACGACGCTGCAGGCTTTAGGCGGCGAAACCGATCCACGCATATCGGTTCACGTTTGAGACGGCGGTTGGTCAGCCATCGTCGATAATGGCGCGACGTCGGCCCAGTAGCCGGCGTCCGTTCCATTGGGCACTGCTGCGGAGCGCGCACCTGCGCCCGCTTTCGCACGCTCGCTCAGTGAGCAACGCGCGGCTTTTCTCATTCGCCGCTCAGCCGACGACTGCGACTTATTTTCCATGCCGCACCGAAACGTCGAGCATTCAACCGCTTGCGGCGATTTCGACGCCTGATGCTTCGCTTGATTCGCGACGAACGGCGCAGCCGTTGCAAATGTTTCCCTACGGCCGAGCGGCACAACGTCGCTCGAACGATCACAAAGGAGACGGCCATGACACTCATGCAATGGCTGAACAAGCTGGGGATTCTGCGTTGGGGCACGAAAGCCGCCGTGTATCACAACGCCGTCGAGAAGCCGATCGAATTGATGGACGTCGGCGTCTTCAATGCCGAACGCGATCTAATGTTCGGCAACGAAAAGAAACCTGCGGCAGGTCCGCCGAAAAACGCGCCGGTCGAGACGGCCAAGAAGTGAACTCGTGCTTCAAGTGCGAAAGGCGACGCATCATGCAACTTCAGGTGACTATCGCCGTCCTCATCGGGGCGACTTTCTGCGGGCGCCAAGCGGCGACTCTTGCCGCACCGGCCGACGATTCGGCGGGAAAGACGATTTCGGTCACGGCGAGCGTCCAATCGAACGCCGATGCGTTCATCCGGGCCCAGCAAGTCCCCGGTCCGTTCACCGTGCCGAAGGGTTATCGGGCCGTGAATTTCAAATACTCGTTCACCGATCCGAGTTCCGGCTACACGACGGACAAACTCCGTACGAGCAATATCCGCATCGTTCGCGGCGGAGTCGTCGGATTGAACGCCGGAGACAAGGACTTTTCGCTCGGACCGGGCGACTACCTGTTCACCGTCGGCGGCCTGCCGGGCGCCGCCGGGTCGCTCAGCTTCACGCTCCTGCGCTCGGAAGATCCGACGGGCGGAAAGGACTTCGCCGACCGTGAGCGGGTGATCGACGTCGTCGTTTGGTCGCAGCAGTATCCCGACCAACCGAAAATAACGGCCGTCTACTACGTGCGCGACGGGCAAGTTCGGGGCGAACTCGACTATCGCTCTCCAGGAACTTCAACCGGGTACTGGACCAGTGAACCGTCGCGAATTCACGGCACCTTCACCGGCACGATGACCGGCAACGTCATTACCGGCAAATGGAACGACGTGACCGATCCGCACCGCATGACTTGGCCGCCCGACGGCGACCGGCCGGGTTACTACCGCATCGATTCCGGCAAGTCGTCGTACGAAAACCGCGTCGTGCTCTATGCCGACGGCACGCTCTCGGAAACGTGTAAAGGTTCGGGCACGACGATTCTCGATTGGGGACCGACGGCGCCGAAAGACGTTGCCGGGAAGCGGGAAACGATCCCCTACGACTTTGCCGTCCCCGGCGAAAACCACACCGGCCCCATCACCGGAACCTGGAAAAACCGCAACTAGATCAGTCGCGGATTCGTTGCCATGAAAGCTGAAAGGACGTTTTTTATGCGATACGGTTACTTGATTCTAATCGTCGTATTGGCCGCGGCGATCGTGTTGTTTCGAACGCACATAAGCGGCGGACAACCTCCGCTGCCGCCGGAACAAAAGGAGGCGGTGGCAGCTCTGCTCGACGTCGGCGGCGTATTGTTGCATTGCGATGACCGCCTACCGGGCAACCCGATCGTGCTCGTCGACTTCACGAATCATCCCGAGTTTCGCGACGCCCTATTGAAGCACGTTACGGCCTTTCCGGACCTCCGCAACCTAGGCCTCGCCGGAACGGCGCTGAGCGATACCGGCCTCGACGATGTGGCGCGGCTCACCCGGTTGGAGTCGCTGACGCTGAACGACACCGCGGTCACCGACGCCGGCTTGGCGAAACTCTCCGGCTGCAAGAACCTGAAGGTGCTCGACGTCCGCGGCACGAAGGTGTCGGCCGGGGCAATCGCTAAGCTGCACGACGCCTTGCCCGCCGTGCAAATCTCGTCAGATGCCGGAGGGGCCGTCGTCGCCAAGGTCGGCGCGACCGAAGCAACTTCCCAGCCGACGAATCGCATTGTCGCAACGGAGACGACGACGCCGCCGCGCAACGGCACCGCTCCGCCCGACGATCGGGCAGTTCGCTTCCGGGCCGCCGACGCGGCAGCGCTGCGAGAAAAAGCTTCCGAACTCGCCGCCGTGCCGGAGTCGGCCCCGGAGGGCTGGTCGAAAAGCGCGGTCGATCCGAATCGGCTACTGACGCTGTTTCCGGCACTCCGTATTCGTCAGGGATTTACACTGCGAGCGTATCAATTCAAATCGGAAGGGAACGGCAACGCCGTCGTTTGGGCGATGCCGGTCGACGCGGAGTACCCGGAGCCGAAGGATTGTCCTCGATTGGAAGGCCATCTCTTCAAAGCCCCCAAACCATACGACGCCTTGGACGACGTGATGGACGCGATCGAAGGGAACGATACGGCCGAGGCCTATTGGCAGGCGTCGCTGTTGCGGCGCGAACTGAAGGACTTCGGCGCGATTTGGCACGGCGTCGCTTGGGGAACGCACGTCATCGTGGAGGACGACCCGTCGAAGTTCGTCCGCGATGAGAATGCCGACCCGCTGCGAACGCCGTCAACGAAACCGGACGAATGGACCTGGCTCGAAGCGAAGCCGACTAATTGGACGCCGCGAGTCATGCTCGAAGCCGATCGGGCCGTCGTCACGTTCTACACGTTCAGCGGGTACGAAAAGGAAGGGCTTTATCGCCACGTCGACGTTTATCGCCGTGGCAAATACCGACCGCGCGTCGAAGAGCCGAGGATCGCCGAAGGCAAAGGCGGCTATCTGTTCTAACGCGACGCCGTGCGACGGCTATTCGCGTTTCAGCTCGCGACGGCAGCGGATGCGGCTGTGAATCATCGCGACGACATCGATGCAGTTGTGCGCACACAGCAAACTTTCGATGTGCGACGGAGCGCACTCGCCGTCCCAAGTCGCACAGCTGCAGGTTCCTGCTCGGTGAATTCTCGCCGTTTAGGTCGTCCGACGCCATGGTACGACGATTGCTTCCACCTCGGCGGCTATTCATCGAGACCTCTATGTCCGTTGATCAGACCGAAATTCCGCCTCCCCTTGCCGCCGTCGCCTCCCGCGACGTGGCCGCAACTCCGCGCATGGAAGACGGCGAGTTGCGCGAGGCACGCCGACTTAGTCTCGAGCATCTACGGACGCCGACGAAAGTACCCGGATACGAGCAGGAACAGTTTCTCGGTCGCGGTGCCTTCGGTGAAGTGTGGAAGGCGATCGACAGTAACAGCGGCAGAGCCGTCGCCATCAAGTTCTACAGTCATCGAGGCGGCCTCGATTGGTCGCATATGGCCCGCGAAGTCGAGAAGCTGCAGCATCTGTTCTCCGATCGATACGTCGTGCAGCTATTGGGCATCGGCTGGGAGGCCGACCCGCCGTACTACGTGATGGAGTACATGCCTTACGGGTCGTTGGAAGACCGCTTGCAAAAGGGACCGATCGCGCTTAACGACGCAGTGCGTATCGCGCGCGAGACGGCGCGCGGATTAGTTCATGCGCACGACAAGGGGATTCTGCACTGCGATCTCAAACCAAGTAACATCATGCTCGATCAGGATGATCGACCGCGACTGGCGGATTTCGGGCAGGCCCGCCTGAAGCATGATCGGGCACCGTCGCTAGGGACCCTGTTTTACATGGCGCCGGAACAGGCCGATCTCGCGGCGGCGCCCGATGCTCGTTGGGACGTTTACGCTTTGGGATCCATTCTCTATCGGATGGTTACCGGACAACTCCCTTATTTGACGGAAGAGGTCGCAAGCTCCGTTTCAACGACGGGACCGATTGAAGAACGCTTACGACATTACCGCGAAACGCTTCGATCGTCGCCCGCACCGACGGCCCACCGCCACGCCCGCGGCGTCGATCGCTCGCTGGCGGAGATCATCGACCATTGTCTCGCCGTCGAACCGAAACGCCGGTATCGCAATATTCAATCGGTGTTGACGGCGCTGGATGCTCGTGAAACGAAACGGCGGCAACGCTCGTTCTTGCTTCTTGGGCTGCTTGGCCCGGCGCTCGTGGTCTGCATTATGGGGCTCATCGCAAGCTTTCTTTTCGAGCGAACGCTGACGACGTCGCGCCGACAACTGATTGACCGGACGTTGGAAAGCGACCAGTTCGCAGCAAAGACCGTCGCCGGTCAGTTTAGTCTTGGACTCGACAAGCGTTGGCGCATCTTGGAACAAGAAGCGACCGATCCCAAACTACGACAATGGCTCGGAGACACATCGCTCGATACACGGCTTGCTCGTGACGCGAACTATTGGCTTGCCGAACGTCACTCCGTGCGGAATCGAGAGTTCACACAAAACACAACCGCCGCCTATTGGTTTATTCTCGATCGACGCGGAATTCTGAGGGCCATCAGCCCGCCAAACGACGGCCTGCTCGGCAAATACTTCGGCTATCGAGAGTATTTTCACGGCCAAGGGCACGAACTGCGGCCGGAAGATCCGATACCCGACCCGATTACTACGTCGCACCGGTCGAACGTCTTTCGCAGCCAACCGACGAATCGACCGGCCGTCGCTTTCAGCACGCCGATCTTTCGCGGCGAAGACGACCGAGAAGTGATCGGCATTCTTGCCATGGAGGCGGAGCTGGGGCACTTCTCTGATTTCGAGGGATCTCGGAAGCAATTCGCGACGTTGATCGATTTGAGGCCGGACGAGGCGGGAACGCCGGGGCTCGTCGTGGAACATCCGTACCTCGACCGGCGGCTCGCCGGCGGTCGGCCCGCGGAGGCATACTACCTGACCGCGGAGGCGGCTGCGAAGTTTACGGAGTTTCAAGAAGGCCGCATACGCGCCGACCGAAATGCCTTCAACCGCGGTGGAGGAGAACTTGCTTCATCGGCGCCGTCCGCACCGGCGCTGGCGGTCGCCGAATATCAAGATCCCATCGGCAACGATTATGCCGGCGATTGGCTGGCTGCGGTCGAGCCGGTGTTCGTCACGCGCGGCCCTGAACAGATTGTCGACAGCGGGTGGGCGATCGTAGTACAAGAACGGCGGGCCGACACGTTGGCGCCGTTCGAACAAGTACAAGCCATGTTGCGTCGCGGCGGCTGGATTGCGTTGGGTCTTGTCACCGTCGTAATCGGGACCTTGTGGGGAGTCGTACTGTTGGTGATCAATGCCACGAACCGGTTGCCTCGGTCGCCGTTCCTCAAAACATTCGGCGGTCGCGCAACGTCCTCAACCGGCGGTTCGCTGAGCTCTCGATCGTTAACGGACCATCCTCCGGCAAAGAAATGAAGCCATGATCGAACTCATCGCTCGCGGGCCGCGTGAATCGCAACGATTGAGGAAGCCGCTGACGCTTCATGAACCGATCCTGATCGGACGCGAAGACTCTGGTTGGTCGTTGCCGTGGGAGCGATGGCTATCGCGCAATCATGCATCGGCAATTTGGAAGGGAGATGCACTGGCCGTGACAAAGTCGGCGGAGGCGACGAATCCCATCTTTTTTCACGGTATGCCGACCGACGCCTTTACGATGCACTGCGGGGACTGTTTCGTGATCGGCCAAACGACGTTCACGCTCGGCGGAGACGACGCCTCGCTACCGACGCCGACGCCGGACAATGAACGACTGGTACACTCGTTTACGGTGTCAGCCGAAGACTTGCGAGAAGTTTCGTTCCGCGATGCGCCGCACCGACTCGACGTTCTCGGGCACCTGACGCGCGCAATCTTCAGCGCGGTCAACGATGCCGAATTGTTCGCTCAAATATCGAACTTGCTGTTAGAAGGCATTCGCCGCGCCGATGCCGTTGCGATCGTCGAACTCAACGACGCGACCGGTTCCTCGACGGTGCGAGTGCTACACGCCGACCGGCGGCTGATTTCCGAAGCGGAGTTTCGTCCCAGTCGGCGTCTCGTGCAAGAAGCCGTACTGCGGCAGAAAAAGAGCGTCGTTCACGTCTGGACGTCGGCGCAAGAAGAATCGGCGCAACAATTCACGCTGCAAGGAAACTTCGATTGGGCATGCTGCACGCCGCTACGGGGCGACGCTTCGAAGGGGATAGCGGTTTACATCGCGGGGCGATTAACGGAGAGTGAGCCGAGCGTATTGCTTGCTCCCTGGCAAACGAACGATCTCAGCGAAGACGTGAAGTTTGCGGAGTTGGCGGCCGACATTCTCGGCGCCTTGCGACAGACGCAATCGCTGCAACACCGACAAAGCGTATTGAGCCACTTCTTTTCGCCGAACGTACTCCAGGTGTTATCGACGGCCGATCCGGAGACGGCCCTTCGTCCGACGGAAACGCAAGTGACGGCCTTGTTTTGCGATCTTCGGGGCTTCGCCAGAAAGGTTGAAATCGCGGCGGACGATTTGCCGGCGATTCTCGACCGCGTCAGCACGGCGCTCGGCGTCATGTCGGCGGCGATTCTCAAACACAAGGGTGTCGTCGCCGATTTTCTCGGCGATTGCGCGATGGGATTCTGGGGCTGGCCGATCCCGCAACCCGACGATGCGCTGCGAGCATGCCGAGCGGCGCTCGACATTCGTGCGGCCTTCGATCGCTTCGTCGGTCTTCCCGATCATCCGTTGGCCGACTTCAAAGTCGGCATCGGCATCGCCACCGGTCGAGCGATTGCCGGTCAAATCGGCACCCGCGATCAAGCAAAAGTGACGGCGTTCGGGCCGACTATCAATCTGGCATCGAGATTGGAAGGTTTGACTAAGACGATGCGGGTACCCGTCCTCCTCGACGAGACGACGGCCCGCGCCGTGGTTGCGTCACTTCCGTCGGAAACGGCTCGTTGCCGACGTTTGGCGAAAGTCCGTCCCTATGGACTCGACCACTCGCTCGTTGTCACCGAGCTGTTGCCGGCGGCGGCCGACGACCCGGCCCATTCGGACGAAAGTCTTGTTGCCTACGAATCCGCGCTTGCCGCATTTCTGGCAGGACGTTGGTCCGAGGCTTACGAGCTCCTACACCGCGTGCCGCCGCAAGACGTTGGAAAGGACTTTCTTGTAAGTTTCATATTGCATCACAACCACACGCCGCCGCCGGACTGGGACGGAGTCATTTCAATCGACGTAAAATGACCATTGCAACGACATTTGATTGTTCAGACTGAAACGTCGGACGTCACAGGTTTCGTGATTGAGAATGTCGATGTTCTTAAAGCATTTGCCAGTGCGATGACGTCAATGAGTTCCTGCAATAAAGCACCCATTACAGGCGGCAAGTAACCAAAGGCGGCTACGACCATCCCAATCAGACTCAAAACCATTCCTCCCAAGGCGCTTTGCAGCGCGACGGTTCGAAATCGCGAACTGATATGCAAGAGCTCATCTACTTTAAGAATTGAGTTTTCAAGAACAACGGCGCCCGCAGCGTCCGTAGTTACTTCGCTATTGACCCCAATGGCGATCCCTACGGTCGCCGCACGAAGGGCCGGTGCATCGTTGATTCCGTCGCCGACAAAAAACGTCGGTTTGGTTGACGTCGCTTGTTGTACGAGTTTTAGCTTTTGTTCCGGCAACTGACCAAAGTAGATTTCACTGATGCCGACAACCTCGGCCAAGTGTTCCACCTCGGCTTCTCGGTCGCCCGAAACAAGCAGAACTCGTTCCATTCGATGTTGCGGCCCCAAATGCGCGATGAACGGACGACTTTCATCGCGGGGTTGATCTCGAAAACGTAGGACCGCTGCGAAAGCGTCGTCAATCGTCACAACGCATTCCATTCCCGCCGCAACCGGCGGCAACTCGTCCGAGGCCTGCGAATGCTCAGCCGCCCATTGTTTGCGACTCGAAATCCGGACCCGGTGACCGGCGACCGTTCCCATCAGTCCGCGGCCCGGCTCTTCGCTGGCGTGCGACGCTTCTAACGGAACGATGCGCCGCCGGTCGGCGGCCGCCAGCACGGCAGAAGCCAACGGATGTTTCGAATAGCGCTCCAGGCAGGCGACGTATTTCAGTACGGTGAGCTCGTCAAAGCCGGGAGCGGCCAAGATTTCGGTAAGATCGGGTCGACCGTAGGTGAGCGTGCCCGTCTTGTCGAAGATCGCCGTTCGGCAACGATCGAGTTGTTCGAGAACGACCGGATCGCGAATGATGATTCCTCGCCGCGCCGCCGACGAAATCGAACCGATAAGAGCGACGGGAATCGCAATCAACAGAGGGCACGGCGTCGCCACAACGAGTACGGCCAGGAACCGCGTGATATCTCCGGAAAGAAAGTAGGCCGATAAACCAACGGCTACGGAGAATGGCGTGTAGAAAGAACCGAGTTGATCGCCCAGGCGACGAATTCTTGGTCGGCGACGCTCGGATTCCCGCATTACCTCCATGATCTTCGCATAACGAGAATCGCGAGCAGGACGCACGGCACGAATCGTTAGCGCCGAGTCGCCGTTGATGGCGCCGGACAATACTTGGGCCCCGGGCGTTTTCGATACGTGATACGGCTCACCGGTCAAGTAGGATTCATCCATCGTCCCGTGTCCTTCGATGACGACGCCGTCGACTGGGCACGATTCATGAGGCAGGATAATCAGCCGATCGCCAATTGCAACGTTCTCTAAAGGGACATCCTCCAAGATCCCATCTTGTCGGCGATGAGCGATCGTCGGCATACGCTTCGCCAAAGCCGCCAGGGCGGACGATGCTTGAGCGACTGCAAAACTTTCCAGGGTCTTGCCGCCGGACAACATGAGGACGACGAGCGTTCCGGCAAGAAACTCTTCCAACACGACCGCAGTGACGATCGAAATCCCCGCCAGAAAGTCAGCGTGCATTTCACCGCGGATGAGATTGGAAACCAGTTCGATCAGTAAGGCGCCGCCGCCGACGGCCAGTGCCACCCAGAGCGGCCACAACTCCGCTTGATGCGGTCCAAGCCAACGCAATAGAAGATGTGTCGTCAGGCCGACGAGAGCGAGGATGGTAACCCAACCGGCTCGATTGATCTTGGTAAGTAACATTGCCCTGTCGTTGTAGGCCCGTCGGCTATTTGAGAACTGCTCATATCGCCGTCAGCGATAAAAGGCGAGCTCAACTCGCAAAAGCATGTTACATGCCCGTAGAACTAAAGAATCTCAATTTGCACTGCTTAGCCAACTTCTGCGAGTCGCCGCGGACATGGACGCTTCATAACCTGCCGATCAATCCGGGTCAGGTCGAACAATTCCGCACACCATGTGACACCGCGACACAACTTCCGCCGTGATGTTCGGTTCGCTGCGTGTATCCAAATACGCGAAACCCCGTGGAATTATTGTTTTCCGTCGACGTTTGATGGGTTTTGTCGTCTCCACATCGAACGGCACCGGCTTCGCATACGACGGGATGAGAGAACACACCGTCGTCGGTCGCGGCCGACCACAACCGATTTTGCAAAGGGCACGTATGAATCGAATTATCGTGGTTCTGTTTGTCGCGTTGAGCATGGTCATCGTGTCGATGCCCGTTCCGGCCGCCGAACCCAATCAGGTCGGCGCGTTCATGCGCCTGAAGCTAGACCGAAGCCAAAAGCTACTGGAGGGGATCGCACTGGAGGACTTTTCGCTCATCGAGAAGAATGCTCAGGGGTTGAGTCTCTTGTGCGAAGACGAATTGTGGCAAGTCGAACAAACGCCCGAGTACGCGCAACTTAGCGCGCAGTTTCGCCGAATGGCAAACGAAATCACCAAAGCCGCAAAGGCAAAGAATCTCGATGGCGCGGCGTTCGGTTACGTCGGTTTGACCATGCAATGCGTCCAATGCCACAAATACGTTCGTGACGTTCGCATGGCCGGCGGAGACGACCTTTCGCCGAATTTGCGTGTAACGCGGGGCAAGTCGCTGCAGAAGCCGTGAGATTGTTGAAGGTTCCCAATCGAAAGTCTCATAATGCCACGCTGCATCCTCTGGCCCACCGATTTTTCTGCTTCGAGCGCGCAAGCCTTAACTTGGGCCGAGGCGCTCGCCCATGACATGGGCGCTAGGCTCATCATGCTGCACGTTGAACCCGGACAGCCGACCGCCGAGTTCGGCTCGATCTACAAAGGTTTGGCCGACCCTAATATTGCGGAGGTGGCTAGCGATTTGGCGAAGATCGTGCCTGAAAAAGCAGGCATTGGCTATGAACACCGCGTCCGTGCGGGCGATCCGATTGAGCAGATCGTCGCGGAAGCGCACGACCGAGACGCAGCTGCAATCGTTCTCGGCTCTCACGGACGGAGTGGCGTGCAGCGGTTATTATTAGGCAGCGTCGCTGAGGGCGTTTTTCGTAAGGCTCGCTGTCCGGTGATGATTTGTAAAATGCCGTCCCTTGCCGAACACTCCTGACATAGGTCTCACATTTTGCTTTCTCAAGTTGACACAATGCTTCCACAGCATGCATTTCTGCGTTACCAAGATCTCCAGAACTATGTCGGTTGGACGTCGGAGGACGCAACCCGAGTACGGGCGCTCGCTCCTTTGATTGAATCCTCATTTGTCGGTCTGGTTGAGGACTTCTACGAAGAGATTGACCGACACCCCGATGCGCGCAAGGTTGTCACTGGAGGTACGGAGCAAATCGAGAGGCTAAAGGGAACGTTGGTACTTTGGCTGAAGGAGTTGGTGGCCGGAACCTACGATGAGGATTATGTACGCCGTCGTTCGAATGTCGGACTACGCCACGTCGAAATCGGTTTGGAGCAGATTTATACGAACGCAGCCCTTTCGCGTCTTCGAAAGGGATTGCTGCGCACGTTGGGCGAGAAATGGGGAGGAAGTGCAGATGACCTCGTTGCGTCCGCCGATAGTTTAAATCGGCTATTGGATCTCGACCTGGCCATTATTGAATACGCGTATCAATCCGAATACGAACGGCGTCGTCGGCAAAGTGATCGATTAGCCACGATCGGCCAGGTGGCCGGAGGGATTGCCCACGAGCTTCGCAATCCTTTAAACGTCGTCAAAACGTCCGTCTACTACTTGCTGAACGCCAAGCAGCCGACGCCGGAAAAGCGCGCCGAACATCTCGAGCGCATCGAACGCCAAGTTTCCATCGCCGACGGGGTGATTACGGCACTGAACGATTTCGCCCGCTTGCCGATACCGACGCTGGAACGATTGGCGATCGAACCCTGTTTACGCGATGTCATTGAAGCGACCGTGCTGCCGGAAAACATTGAAGTTTGCTTTGACGTCCCTACAACCGTTCCCGATCTTCTGGGCGACGCCCGACAATTGAGAATCGTTTTCGCGAATTTGGTCAGAAACGCCCGTGATGCCATGCCTTCGGGCGGCCGTTTAGAATTGACCGCTCAACTGAACGGCAAAGAGGAAGTCGATGTGATCGTGAGAGATAACGGCGTCGGAATCAAACCGGAAGATATCGATCGTGTAACGGAACCGCTGTATTCGACGAAGGCTCGCGGCATTGGTCTCGGCTTGGCGATTACCAGGGCCATCATCGAAAAACATCAGGGGCGAATGCGTGTGACGAGCGAACTCGGGAAGGGATCGAAGTTTATCGTGACGCTCGGCGCCGCTCGTCCAGACACGGAATAATAGGGTTGAATCATGGCTGGCACACAACCTCGCTTATTGATCGTTGACGACGAAGTCGACGCTTGCCAAAACCTCTCGGACATCCTTTCCGATTTAGGTTACCAGGTCGAAATCGCTCACGACGGCCCCGGCGCATTGGAGTTGGTCGGCCGTCATGCCTACGACGTTGCGCTGCTGGACTTGAAAATGCCGGGGATGGACGGCGTCGAATTGTACAAACGAATTAGGGCAATTAGCGCAGGTACGGTGGCCATCATTGTGACGGCATTTGCCGGCAGCAGGATTGCACAAGCGGCATTGGATGCGGGCGCGGCAGAAATCATTGCGAAACCCGTCGACCTCCAACGTCTGCTGCGTTCCGTCGAAGAAGCGTTGGATCAACCGCAGCTCCTGGTGATCGATGATGATACGGAATTATGTGATGCACTTTGGGAAATCCTTCGGGAAAAGAAGTACCGGGTGGCGCTCGCTCATGACATCCCGGACGCCGAATCGAAGCTCGCCGATCGCGACTATCAAATTATCTTGATCGACATGAAGCTTCCTTCCGGTAGCGGTGCGGATCTTTTTCACTTGGTGCGCAAAACGCACACCGATGCCCGAACCGTCTTGATTACGGGCTGCCGAACGGAGACCGAAGGCAAGATCGCCGAAGTCATGACCGAAGGGGCGGATGCCGTTGCCTACAAGCCGTTTGACATGGACCGACTATTGGCGACGCTTTCGCAACTTTCAAAAAAGTCCGGCTAGTCGCAAACAAAAGCGCGCTCTTGCATTCGTCAGCAATCGGCGGACTTCCGCCGGCGCGGCACACTCTTGAGCGATTTCGCCCAGACGATTGGTTGTAACGCGCCACAATCCTAGCGACATCACGGTTTCAAGAGTGAACACGCCATTCGGCACATCGATTGCGATAGGTCATACCGACTCACGCGAAACAAAATCGCGCTTCTCGTTTCACCTTGTCCCGTCTAATGGCAAAGTCGTTGAGAATCGCCGTCGCCGATGATGAACCGGACATGCGCGATTTCTATCGGCGAATGTTGACGGTACTCGGCCATCGAGTCACGGTCGTGGTTCAAAACGGCCGCGAGCTCATCGATTCCTGCCGAACTCAAACGCCGGAGCTGATCATTACCGATGTCATGATGCCGGACATGGACGGCATCGATGCCGTGGTGGAAATCTGGAAACAGGAACCGGTTCCAGTCGTCGTCGCCTCCGCCCACCGCGACTCGGCTACGCTTCGTCGTATCACGGAAGCACCGATCATGGCGATCTTGAACAAACCGGTCAGTCGGAATGACCTTGATCCCGTCATCAACTTGGCCCTGCTGCGGTTTGAGCAGTTTCGTCGGCTACGCGACGATGCGACCGACGTCGCTCAAGCTTTGCAAGATCGAAAGGTCGTCGAACGCGCGAAGCGACTATTGCTCAAAGACGAGGGTGTCGACGAAGACAATGCCTTTCACCGCTTGCAAGCGGCGGCAAGTACCAAAGATTGCAAGGTCGTGGACGCCGCGCGAATGGTTATTGAAGCCGCCGAACGCCGCTGATCCACCGTCGCACAGTCGGAATCGACTGCGTCATACGTCGAGAGTTGAAGTCGCGAGAGTTGCGCTAAGGCGTCGAACAGGATCTGGAAGCGTCGGAAGTCCCCTTCGATCCTTCGACTTGATTCCAAGGCATACGAGACAGCAACATGGCCATGCCGCAAATGTCGGTGATTCCGGCGAAGACCAAACCGGCGCCGATAAACGCCGACAGGCCGATCCAATAAGGATGCACGAACCATCCCAGTACCGCACCGATGAGTACCAACGAACCGGCCGCGATTCGTACTTGGCGCTCCAGGGAAATCGTCTTCTGGCCGCGAATCATCGGCAATCCGGCGCGTTCGCACGCCAGCGTTCCTCCTTCGACGTTCACCACGTTGGGAACTCCGGCGGCAAGGAGCTTCTCGCAGGCCTGCCGACCGCGACTTCCGCTACGGCAGACGACGTACAACGGCTTACCGCTTTCGACGCCGGACTCCGCACGCAGAGCCCCGGGATTCAGTCGGTCTAGCGGGATGTTGCGAGCCGTCGACAAATGCATTTCCCGAAATTCCGCGGGCGTTCGAACGTCGATGACGTCGACGGCGCCTTGTTCGCTCAGCCGCTTCAATTGTTCGGGAGTAATGCAAGCGCTCATCGGCCTTCTTCCAGACGGATTGCCGTTTAGTAGGGACGGTGTCGGACCGGCTAAGGGATTTTGTCGTAGGCGATCACCAACAGAACGTCCGACGGAACAAAATCGGTTTTGGAAAGGCCGACTTGCTTGCCGACCGAGGCGATACTCTGTTGGGCGATATTGCCGATGATTTGCACGATGCGAACACTCTCTTCGGCAAGCCAGACGTTCACCTGGCTCTCCAGGTCCGCCAATTCCGATTCGAGTCCTTTGAAGATTTTGATTTGGTGCATAAGAATCCGCCTCGATCCGGCGACGGATGTTGCACCCGTCGCCGGATCAAAAAGGCCGGGATGAGTCCGCGGCCACGAAGGCTCAACCCTTTAACTTCTTTTTCGCTTGCGCCGCCGCTTTGGTTCGCCGCGCCGCGCGGGCGTTCATCGTCTTGGCAAACTTCGTTCCGCCGGCCACGGCATTCACGATCGCGGCTTGGCGGCGGGCGCGTCGCGCGCCGATGTTCTTCGACACCGATTCGCCCACCGCGACTGCTTGATCCAAGAGCGATCGCGCACGGGTGCGAACGGTTCGTTTGGTCGTGCGGCGTTTGGCTCCGGCTTTGGATCCGGCTTTGGTTGCGGTCGTTCGTTTCTTGGCCATGATTCGTCCTTCCGTGTTAAAAAACAACTCGACGTAACTCTTTGTCAATTGTCGATCTTGAGCGAACCCATGAGCATGTTCCATCGCGCGATCAATGAATGGTGCCGGTGTTTGAGCGCCTCATGCAGCTCGCGTTGGTGGGCGTGATTCGAGGCCTCGGTCCGATGATCAACCGTCGGTTTGACCGGCGGCGCCGCCGTTACGGACACGGCCAATTCGTGCTCGTGCTCCGCACAGGCCCCTTCGAAAAGATGGACCCCCGCGGCGTGTTTTTCCAACGCCCGTTCGTGATCGGTGAGGATTTTCCGAACCGCGTCGAGGTCGGCGATCGCTTGCGCCGTTTGGCTTTCCCATTCGCGCAATTGATCGTGCCACAAGGCGCCTTCGGAGCGCCAAGCTTCGTGATCCAGGTGCATCTTTTTTGTGTCGGCTACGGCCATCTTTCACCTCGCTTATCGGGAGATTGTGGATTCTATTTCGGGTATCACCGACCAGAATTACACGGCGGCCGCCAGCGGCTTCTCTGGCGACGTTGCGGCTTTGGGTTTGACGATCAAAACGGGACATTCGGCGTCGCGGGTAACCGACTCGGCGACGCTTCCCATCAGCAGTCGCCCGAGCCCGGTCCGACCATGACTGCTCATGACGATGAGGTCGACGTTCTTTTCCTTGGCGAACCGAGCGATCTCCGTGGCCGGATTCCCCTCCAACAAATGATGTTCAAAGGGGACTCCGAGATCCTGCGGCTTCAACTTGCCGAGCATGGCTTTCATCGCCCCGATATCCGGCTCCGGAACGCCGTAATAGTACATCCCCTCGCCGTAAGCGACCGGCGGCTCTGCGACGTGGACGATCAAGAGCTTGGCTCCGTGCTGTCGAGCCATCGCCTCGGCAAATTCCAAGGCCTGATCGCCCTTACTCGAAAAATCGGTGGGAAACAGAATGGTCGTGACGTTCATGGCGCACTCTCGATTTCGTCGTGGAATGAATCGTTCGCCGCGATCTAATGCGAAACCAATGCCGGCCGTCGATCCGATTTGATTTTTCAAGCGTGGACGCTCGTTTTCTTGCCGATCGGTGATGTTTCAGGCCGAGTTGCTATGAACAAGCGCGCGGCAGAGCACGACCGTTGCGCCGTTCCGCCCGGTGGAAAGCGATCGACTCCTTGAGACGCAGTAACGAGGTTGAAATGGAACGTTGAGCTGATGTCTCGCTTGATTGATTGCTGACGGCATTCGACGAGACATGCGAACGAGCCCCGTTGCCAAACGCTGCCGCGTTTAGATGCCGGCAGGACTAAAAAGTTGACATCGTCGCGATTGGCACCGTTGTTGCGTTAGCCGAGGGCCGATCTCATCCCCCAGGCAAAGAGCTAGTAGGAGTTTCGCCATGTCGACGGTCACGCGAACGGCGCCGGTTTCGATTTCTCGCAGGGTTCGCAACATTCAAAACCATTGGGATGAAGCCGAGCGTCGTCGTCGGACGGCGGCGGGCGTGCAACGACGACGGGATCTCGTCCGATTGCTGACTTCCGACCGTCTGGACGTCGACCTCTGGGCAGTCGGGTCCTTGACGCCGGCGGACATTGCGCGCCTGGCCGGTTGAGCGACTACGTTCGTTCCGGCCCACCGGCGGTTCTCTTCGTTAAAAAAGCGCGATGCAAGCAACATTCGCTCCCGCTGTAAAAACCGACGAAACGACGGTAAATGCAAGCAGGCCGTCCATGAATTGAGCAGCACCTAGCAGGTGTAAGGGTATATCTGGCGGTCAACCGGAGAGGTTATACTGATGCCTTCCTACCATGGCGGTAGGTGGCCGGGTCAGTGGCAGGGATCTGCCCGGACGGCATTCGGCAACCCTTTGGAAACGAATTGCGGATGAACCGCAAGATTCTCGTGGTGGAAGACGACAAGGACGCCTTGTCGAATCTTCAAGACATCCTCGAGTTAGACGGTTTCGAAGTGACCGGGACCGGATCGCTCCGCGAAGCGATCAGCCGACGTGATTTTTCGGAATACGCCGTCATTCTTCTCGACCGCAAACTGCCCGACGGTAGAGCGGATGACGTGTTGCCGCAGATTCGAGCGGAAGCGCCGCTAGCCGCCGTGATCATCATCACCGGCTATGCCGACTTGGAAGGAACGATCGTCGCTTTGCGCTCCGGCGCGTCCGACTATCTGCTGAAGCCGGTGAACCCCGACCTGCTCCGAAAAACCATCGATCGCGCGATGCGATTGCACGAGATGGAAGAGAAGGTCGTGCAATCGGAGCGGCTCGCTGCGATCGGCCAGATGATGACCGTGTTGACGCACGAAAGCGGCAATATCCTGGCCCGCGGCGACGCCGTCTTGGAAATGCTTGAGTTGGAGGTGGAAAGCTCTTCCTCCGCGCTGGAACTGATCGGTCGCCTGAAGAAGTCGCAGGCCGACTTGCGCAAACTTTATGAAGAAGTGCGCAGCTACGCGGCGCCGATTGAATTGGATTGCGACTGTTGGGACCTCCGGACCGTCTGGCGGCAGACGTGGAGGAACGTCACGGCAGGAAAAGCCGGGGAAAAATCTCCATCGCTCGTCGAGCACCTGGGAGAAGTCGATCTGAAATGCAACGTCGATGCGTTTCGATTGGACCAGGTTTTTCGCAATCTCTTCGATAACGCGATTGCCGCCTGTCGCGAGGCGGCTCGGATCCAGATTACCTGTACCGAAATCGATTCGTTTGGCCGACCGGCCGTTCTCATCGCGGTACGCGACAATGGTCCCGGCCTGACGGCCGATCAAGCCAACCGCATCTTCGCGCCGTTCTATACGACAAAGCCGAAAGGAACCGGGCTCGGATTGGCGATCGTTACCCGGATCGTCGAGGCCCACGGCGGGAGCATCAGCGTCCGCAGCGAGCCGTCGCAGGGCGCCGAGTTCTTGATTACACTGCCTCGCAAACGACAAGATCCGGACGAGGCCGCGCCGGCGGCGGACGTCGAATCGTCACGTACCCAAACGGTTGCCGGAAACGGTTAATTCGTAACGCCCAACGCGCTTTTTTAAACATGGCCGAATCGAGCGATTTGCTAGTCGTCGACGACGACGTCGAATACCGAGAAACCTTGGTGCATCGCCTGGAACGACGCGGCTTTCGCGTCTCCGAAGCCGACAACGGCGCGGCGGCGCTCACCCAATTGGAATGCCGACAGTTCGCCGTCGTCATCACCGATTTAATGATGCCGGGCATTTCCGGTTTGGAATTGCTGGAAAAGCTGAAGGTCGCCGATCCCGAGTGCGAAGTGATCATGCTCACCGGCGGCGCGACGGTGGAGACGGCCGTCAAAGCCATGAAGTTGGGGGCCTACGACTATCTCCTCAAGCCCTGCTCGTTGACCGAGTTTGACGCGGTGGTTGATAAAGCCGTCGAGCGGCGTCGTCTGGCACAGCAAAACGTACGGTTGAAGGAAGTCATCAATCGCACGCTACCGAAGTCGGAACTGATCGGCGAATCGCCGGCGTTGAAAGAAGTTTGGCGGTTGATCGAACGGGCCGCTCCGACCGACAAGGCCATTCTTATCCAGGGTGAGAGCGGCACGGGAAAGGAACTGGTCGCGCGAGCCATTCATCGACGCAGTTCGAGAGCCGAGCAACCGCTGATTGCGATCAATTGCGCCGCTTTGCCTGAAACATTGCTGGAAAGCGAACTCTTCGGCCACGAGAAAGGGGCGTTCACCGGCGCGGTTGCAGCGAAAGCCGGATTCTTCGAGGTGGCCGACGGCGGAACGTTATTCATCGACGAGATCGGTGAGATGCCCGGTTCACTGCAGGCGAAACTGCTGCGAGTCTTGGAAGACGGGTCGATGCGCCGCATCGGGTCGGTCAAAGAGCGGCGGGTCGACGTTCGTTTGCTGGCGGCCACGAATCGAAGTATGGCGGAACAGGTGAAAGCCGGGCAGTTTCGTGAAGACCTGTACTACCGCATCAACGTCATGTCGCTGCAATTGCCGCCGTTGCGAGAACGGACCGGCGACATTCCGCTTTTGGTGCGTCACTTTCTCGGCCCGGACTGGAAGATCGAACCCGAAGCGATGCAGGCGATCGAACGCTACCGTTGGCCCGGGAACGTTCGGCAATTGCTCAACGCCGTCGAGCGCGCGAAGATCCTGGCCGACGACCAGGAAATCCTCCTCGACGACTTGCCGCCGGAGATTCTGGCGGAGAATCCGGACGCCGCCGCAGTCGAAGCACCGGTTTCCGATGAATTAGCGGCCTTGCAACGGGCCCACATTCTCGAAATCTTTGAACGTGAAAAGGGCAACAAGGCCCGGGCCGCCCGGGTCCTGGGCGTCAACCGCCGCAGCCTGTATCGAATGCTGGAAAAGTACGGCATTCATTCGCCCGAGCGTTCCTAGCTCTCCGCTGCTCGAAAGCGCGACGGTTTCTAACGGTCGCCGGCCTTTGAAGACGACCGGCCAGTGCTTAATTGCACACTCTCGACGTCGTTGCGTGCGTCCGGGCGCGCTGCGCGGCGGACTCTCGCGATGTTCACCCGCAGACCGACATGCAGAACGTGCAATACGGCCTGAAATGCAAGGTTGGAATCCGGCCGGCATCGTACTTGCCTTCTACATAGCTCGAACGGAACGAAATCTCAGCTCCTACTAGTCTTGGGAAGGTGCCGTATGCGCAGTCTCTTAGCCGTCTCCCTTTGTGTCGTATCGGTCACCCTAGCGTGCGTCGCGTCGGCCGACGAACCGAAGCCGTCAAAGCCCAGCGTCGTGATGGAGAAGAAACTCGAATACTCCCAGGACATCCTGAAGGCGTTGATGAACGACGACTTCGATCGGTTAGAACGCGACGTCAAGCTGATGCAGGTCTTCACGCGATTGGAAGAGATGTATCGGGCCAAAAGTCCCGAGTATCAGGATCAGCTGACGAAGTTTCGAACGTCCGTCACCGCGTTGTCGAAGTCGATCGAGGAGAAGAATCGCGAGTCGGCCTCGCAGGCTTACGTCGACATGGTTCAAAGCTGTATTCGCTGTCATCGAATCCTACGAAACCCCTAGGCGAAACAATTCGTGACGCGTGTTCTTCCAGCGGCGCTTTTCCAACCCGGTGCAACGATGACGCCAAACACGACGAAGTACATTCAACGATTCGCGGAAATTGGCATCGACGACGTCCCCACCGTCGGCGGCAAGAACGCGTCGCTGGGGGAAATGGTCCGCGAATTGGTGCCGCGCGGCATTCGCGTGCCGGACGGATTTGCGGTCACGGCCGAGGCCTATCGCCATTTCTTACGAACGAACAAGCTGGACGACGCCGTTCACAGAATCCTGAGCGATCTCGACACCCGTGACATCGAAAATCTGCGGCGTTGCGGCAGCCGCGTGCGGCAACTGATTCTCGACGCTTCGTTTCCGCAAGATTTGGAACAGGCGATCGTTGCCGCCTACGAACGATTGGAACAAGAAGCCGTCGGCCGAGACGCTTCGACGCGACTCGACGTCGCGGTCCGCAGCAGCGCCACCGCTGAAGACCTGCCCGACGCCAGCTTCGCGGGGCAACAGGAAACCTATCTCAACGTGCAAGGTCCGGCGGTCCTGCTCGACACGTGCCGCCGCTGCTTTGCGTCGTTGTTCACCGATCGGGCGATCAGCTACCGCGTCGACAAAGGGTTCGATCACTTCAAGATCGCCTTGTCGATCGGCGTGCAGCGGATGGTCCGCAGCGACCTGGCGTCGTCGGGCGTAATGTTTTCGATCGACACCGAAAGCGGTTTCCCCGACGCCGTGCTGATCAACGCCGCCTACGGTCTCGGCGAGAACGTCGTGCAAGGCTCGGTGAACCCGGACGAATTCTACGTCTTCAAACCGACGCTGAAGCACGGCTACCGGCCGATCATTCGACGGGTGTTGGGCACGAAGGAGTTCAAGCTCGTGTACGACGTCGGCGGCTCGAAGATGGTCCGCAACGTGCCGGTCGCGGAAGGAGACCGCGGACGCTTTGCCCTCAGCGACGACGAAGTTCTGGAACTGGCCCGTTGGGCCGTTCAGATCGAAGAACATTACAGCGCCAAGCGCGGTCGGTTGACGCCCATGGATATGGAATGGGCCAAAGACGGCCGCACCGGCGAACTATTCATCGTTCAGGCCCGGCCCGAAACGGTGCAGTCACAGCGGCGACGCGACGTACTCGAAACGTACCATCTCCAAGATCACGGTCTGATTCTCGTCTCGGGACGCAGCATCGGCGAGAAAATCGCCGTCGGTCCCGTCCGTCACGTCAGCAGCATTCACCAGCTCAGCACGTTCAAAGACGGTGACATTCTGGTCACCGATAAGACCGATCCCGATTGGGAACCGATCATGAAGCGGGCCGCGGCGATCGTCACGAATCGCGGCGGCCGCACCTGCCATGCGGCGATCGTCAGTCGCGAGCTCGGGGTTCCGGCGATCGTCGGCACGGAAAACGGCACGGAGCGCCTGATCGACGGTACGGTCGTTACGGTGTCGTGCGCCGAAGGCGATACCGGACACGTCTACAACGGGCGTTTACCGTTCACGATCGACAAGACCGACGTCTCCGCCATGCAGCGGCCGCGAACGAAGATCATGGTCAACGTCGGCAATCCCGACGAGGCGTTCGGCCTGAGCTTTCTGCCGAACGACGGCGTCGGCCTGGCGCGGATGGAGTTCATCATCAGCAACCATATCCGCGTCCATCCGATGGCGCTGGTCGGATTCGACAAGCTCCCCGACGATGCGGTGAAGGCGGACATTTCCCGGATCACGGCCGGCTACGTCGACAAACCGCAGTTCTTCGTCGATCGGCTCGCGGAAGGCGTCGCGATGCTCGGCGCGGCGTTTTATCCGCGCGACGTCATCGTACGGATGAGCGATTTCAAGACGAACGAATACGCCAATCTCGTGGGAGGCGCCGCCTACGAACCGCAGGAAGAGAACCCGATGATCGGCTTCCGCGGCGCGTCGCGGTATTACGACCCGCGCTACCGCGACGGCTTCGCCTTGGAATGTCAGGCGATGAAAAAGGTGCGCGATGAAATGGGGCTGACGAACGTCAAGCTGATGATCCCCTTCTGCCGCACGGTGGAAGAAGGACGCCGCGTGCAGCAAGAGATGGCCAAGCACGGTCTGGAACGCGGGCGCAACGCCTTAGAACTGTACGTAATGTGCGAGATACCGAGTAACGTCATCTCCGCCGCCGCGTTCGCCGAGATCTTCGACGGCTTTTCGATCGGCTCCAACGATTTGACGCAATTGATTCTCGGGGTCGACCGCGACTCGTCGATCGTGGCCCATATCTTCGACGAACGAAACCCGGCCGTGATGGAAGCAATCACCACGGCCATCCGGACGGTAAAAGCCGCCGGACGAAAGATCGGCATCTGCGGGCAGGCACCGAGCGATTACCCCGAGTTCGCCGAGTTTCTGGTGCGTGAGGGAATCGATAGTATTTCGCTCAATCCCGACGCCGTCCTGAAGACGACGAAAAACCTCCTGAAATTGGAAGGCGACCGGAAGGCCGATCGCTGAATATCGCAGGCGGCTTGTTGTGTCGTTCGTCGGAGTTCGATAGCTTCACGGCAGGCGAAGGATTCCGAGTCGCGTACGCCGGTCACGTTTTCGAAATGGCGAACATGGAAGCACCGGATCTTGCTCAAGCGTTGCAAGAATCGGCCTTTGCCGCCGTCTTTCCACCGGAGATTTTGCAGAGCCTGGCCGAACATGCCCGTTGGAAGCATTGCCCGGCCGGAACGGTTCTGTTTCGCGAAGGCGAGCGGAGTGATGCGTTCTATATCGTGCGTAGCGGACACGTGACGCTCGACATGTGTCTTCCCGCCCGCGGCTGCACGCGATTGATCACGGTCGGCCCGGGCGAGATCGTGGCCTGGTCGGCGTTGGTCGGAGACGGTCGAATGACGGCGACAGCCACCGCGGCCGACGACGCTGAACTCATCGAGCTTTCCGGCGGCGACCTTCTCGAACGATGCGAAGCCGAGCCGCAACTCGGCTATCAGTTGATGCGGCGCCTGGCGGCGGCGCTGGCCAAGCGACTGCTCGCCACGCGACTGCAGATGCTTGATCTTTTTTCCGCCGATGCGACTTCCGGCGGCGGAACCGCTTTATGACCGCCGAGTCGACCGCCGTCGCTCCGCAATTCCTGCCGCGCGCCGAGCTGGCTCGGTTAATCTCCGAGCTTCAAAGCCGAGGCTTCGTCGTCGTCGGACCGACCATCCGCCAAGGCGCGATCGTTTACGATCATCTCAACTCGGTCGACGATTTACCGCGCGGCTGGACCGATCGGCAGGAAGCGGGAACCTATCGACTCGAGCGCCGTTCCGACGATCATTACTTCGGCTACGTCGTGGGTCCGCAATCGTGGAAACAGTTCTTGTTTCCGCCGAGCACAACCGTCGCGACCGCCGTCAAGTCGGATGCCGGTTGGACCGTCACGACGGAGAACGCCGATGATGCTCCGGCCTTCGCCTTTCTCGGCATGCGAGCCTGCGAGTTGGCCGCAGTTGCCGTCCAAGATCGCGTTTTCCTGCAAAAGGATTACGCCGATCCGGTGTACAAGTCGCGGCGCGAGCGGGCATTGTTCGTTGCGGTCAACTGCACCCAGGCCGCGCCGACCTGTTTTTGCACGTCCATGAACACCGGCCCGCGTTGCACTGCCGGATTTGATTTGGCGCTAACCGAACTGGATGCGGGTTTCATCTTCGAGATCGGCAGCGAACGAGGTTTCGACATCGCCGCGGCTCTCGCCTTGCGATCCGCGACGGACGAGGAACTGCGGCAGGCCGAAATCGAACGGCGCCGCGCCGTAGACCAGCAGACCCGCACGTTACCGGTCGACGAGGTCCGCGATCTGCTGATGGGCAACCTGCATCACCCGCGATGGAACCAAGTCGCGGAGCGCTGCTTGTCTTGCACGAACTGCACGATGGTCTGTCCGACCTGTTTTTGCAGCTCCGTGCAAGAGGTCACCGATCTCGACGTCACGCAGGTCGAACGTCGCCGCGTGTGGGATTCGTGCTTCAACTTTGATTTCAGCTATATGAACGGCGGAGTCGTACGCAACTCGATCCGCTCGCGTTATCGGCAATGGCTGACGCACAAGTTGGCGACATGGCACGATCAATTCGACGTCTCGGGCTGCGTCGGCTGCGGCCGGTGCATCACTTGGTGCCCGGTCGGCATCGATCTCACGGAGGAAGTGGCCGCGATGCGAGGAGACGCGACGTGAGCCTCGTTTCGCCTCCAAGACCGGCGAACCCTTGGACGACCTACTCCGTGGAAATCGTCGACGTCGTTCCCGAGATCGTCGGCGTGGCGACGTATCACTTGCGATTGACCGACGCCGCGGTGCGGGCTTCGTACTCCTGTGCGCCCGGTCGGTTTAACATGCTGTATCTGCCGGGCGTCGGTGAGGCTGCAATTAGCGTGAGCGGCCGCGATCCGGCGACCGACTGCTGGTTACACACCGTGCGAACGGCCGGGGGCGTGACGCAAACGCTGGCCGGGCTCGGTCGCGGCGGAAAGTTGGCGCTCCGCGGTCCGTTCGGCACTTCGTGGCCGGTCGAACGGCTCGCCGGTCGCGACGTCGTCTTCGTCGCCGGCGGAATCGGTCTGGCGCCGCTCCGGCCTGCGATCGAATGGGCCTTGGAAAACCGCGCGACGCTCGGCCGGTTGACGCTGTTGTACGGAGCCCGCTCTCCGCAGACGATTCTCTATTCCCGCGAATTGAATTCGTGGCGAAATCGCGGCTTGAACGTCGACGTGACGGTCGATCGGACCGATCCCGGTTGGCTGGGTCGCGTCGGCGTCGTCACGCTGTTGGTCGATCGGCTGCGGCCGCTCGATCCGAAAAACACCGTCTTATTGACGTGCGGGCCCGACGTGATGATGCGATACGTCGCCCGCAGCGCGTTCGATCGCGGCCTCGCCCCGACGCAACTTTGGGTTTCGCTGGAGCGCAACATGCAATGTGCCGTCGGCTTTTGCGGCCATTGCCAACTCGGTCCGGCGTTCATTTGCAAAGACGGGCCGGTCTTCCGTTATGATCGGATGGCACCGTATCTCGACACGGAGGACCTCTGATGTCGCGACGCCCGCGCGTGGCCGTCTTCAAGTTCGCCAGCTGCGACGGCTGCCAATTGACGTTGCTCGACTGCGAGGACGAACTGCTCGCGATCGGCGAGAAGCTCGACATCGTTCACTTTCTGGAAGCCGGCGATCGTAGCGAGCCGGGACCGTACGACGTCGCGTTGGTCGAAGGTTCGATTACGACGCCTCATGATGTTGAACGGATTCGTGACGTTCGACGGCAAACGAAGTTCCTTGTCACCATCGGCGCCTGTGCGACGGCCGGCGGCATTCAGGCCCTGCGCAACTGGGCCGACCACGCCGATTTTCTTCGCGCCGTCTACGCCTCGCCGCAATACATCGACTCGCTGGCCACATCAACGGCGATCGCCGACCATGTGCCGGTCGACTTCGAACTCCGCGGTTGTCCGATCGACAAACGTCAGCTGATCGAGGTGATTCGATCGTTGCTCGCCGGTCGACGGCCGCGAACGCCGGCGCACTCGGTTTGTCTCGACTGCAAGCGCCGCGGCACCGTCTGCATCGTAGTGGCGCACGGCGTTCCGTGCTTGGGACCGGTTACGCATAACGGCTGCGGGGCGATCTGCCCGTCGTATGATCGCGGCTGCTACGGATGTTTCGGCCCGTCGGTGCAGCCGAACCTCGTCAGCCTGTCGGAACAGTTTCAGCGTCAAGGAACTGCGACGCCCGACCTGGTTCGCGGTTTGCGCCTGTTTAACGCCTACGCACCCGAGTTCCGTCAGGAAAGCGAACGGCTGGCGTCATCCGAGGAGGCGCCGCCGTGAGTGACAACGTACGAACGATTCACGTCGAAGCCTTGTCTCGCGTCGAAGGCGAAGGGGGAATGACCGTACGGCTGTGCGACGGCGCCGTGGAGTCGGTGGAACTCAAGATTTATGAGCCGCCCCGGTTCTTCGAGGCGTTTCTCCGCGGACGCTCGCCGCACGAAGTACCGGATATCGTCGCGCGGATTTGCGGCATCTGCCCCGTGGCGTACCAAATGAGCGCGGTTCATGCGATCGAACGGGCCTGCGACGTTCGGATCACGCCGGAGATTCGCCGTTTGCGGCGCTTGCTCTATTGTGGCGAGTGGATCGAGAGCCATGTTTTGCACATGCATCTATTACATGCTCCCGACTTCCTGGATTGCGAAAGCGGCCTGAAAGCGGCCGAATCCCATCCGGAGGCCATTCGCCGCGGCTTGCGGCTCAAGAAGCACGGCAACGAATTGCTTGAAGTCCTCGGCGGCCGCGCGATTCATCCGGTCAACGTCGCCGTCGGCGGTTTTTATCGCGCCCCGCGTCGCGAGGAGTTGCACCGCTTGATCCCGCAGTTCGAATGGGGGTTGCAAGCCGCCGTCGACGCGACTCGCTGGGTCGCCGGGTTCACGTTTCCCGAGTTCGACGTCGATTACGACTTCGTCGCTCTCGTTCATCCCGACGAGTATGCACTCAACGAAGGGCGGATTGCGTCGAACCGCGGCGACTCGTGGAGCGTCGAAGAGTTCGAACAAGCCTTCGAAGAGCGGCAAGTGCCGCATTCGACGGCGTTGCAGGCCATCCGGCGTTCCACCGGCGAGGCGTATTTCGTCGGGCCGTTGGCGCGCATGACTCTGAGTTTCGATCGCCTGTCGGAAACGGCCCGGCGAACAGCCGACGAGATCGGCTTTGCGCCGCCGTGCCGCAATCCGTTTCGCGGCATCGTCGCTCGCAGCTTGGAGGTGATTCATGCCTACGACGAGGCGTTGTCCATCTTGCGTGATTACCGCGAGCCGTCCGTTTCACGAATCGACGTGCCGCTCGGGCCCGGCGATGGGTGCGCCGCCACCGAGGCGCCGCGCGGCCTGCTTTATCATCATTACCGACTCGACGATGCCGGAATGATCTCGCTGGCCAAGATCGTTCCGCCCACCTCGCAGAACCAAGGGCAGATCGAGCGCGACCTCGCGACTTGGCTGCCGCGCATCCTTGGCGAAACCGACGCCGCCGTGGCCCACTCCTGCGAACGCATCATCCGCAACTACGATCCGTGCATCAGCTGTTCAACCCATTTCCTCCGGATCAATTGGGAGGGACGATGATAAACGACAACCGAACCATGATCGTCGGCATCGGCAGCGACTTCGGTGACGATCGCCTGGGCGCCGTCGCCGTCGAGCAACTCGCCAAGGCGTTACCGTCGTGCGACGTCCGCTTCCTTCGTGCGCCCCTTGATTTGCTCGACGTTCTCGAAGGAGTCGATCGTTTGCACGTCGTCGACGCCTGCCGCGGCGCGGGTGAGCCGGGAACGATCCTTCGCCGAAATTGGCCCGTCACCGAATCGACGACGGTGCGCTTCTACGGGACGCATGATATGGATCTGCTCGCCGCTTTACGACTCGCTGAACAGTTGCAAACGCTTCCCTCGCGCGTGACGATCTGGGGCATCGAGGCGGCAGACAACGCCGGTCCCGCCAAATTCAACATGCGTTTGTCGCCCGCCGTCGCTGCGGCCGTCGAACGGATTACGACTCAGATCGCCGGCGAGGTCCAAGCGGAACAGGTCGCAATCGCGGAGTCGAGCAGCCATGCATGAATCGTCGCTCGTCGCGTCGTTATTGCGTCAGTTAAACGAGCTCGTCGTCGAAAACGGCGGCGGACGCGTCGAATCGATTCGCGTCGAAGTGGGACCGTTGTCGGGCGTTGAGCCGTTGCTGCTGAACGAAGCCTTTCGCCGTTTGCGAGTCGACACGGCGGCAAACGACGCCGAACTGGTGATCGACGCCGTCGGCTTAACCTGCCGCTGCCGAAACTGTCGGACGGAATACATGACTGCCGAACTGCGGTTCGTCTGCCCGACCTGCGGCGGCGACGATGTTAAGGTAACATCCGGCGACTCCGTCGTGCTGCATTCGTTCACTCTCGCACAACCGGCCGAGGTGTCGCCATGACGACCGCTCGCGTAATTACCGTTCGCCGCGACGTTCAGGCCGTCGCTCAAGGTAAGGCCGACGAGTTCCGTCGCGCGATGACGGAGCGCGGCACGCTGGTCATCAACGTCTTGTCGTCTCCCGGCTCGGGCAAAACATCGCTCTTGGCCGCGACCGCCGATGCACTGAAGCCTGACTTCCGCACGGCCGTATTGGTCGGCGATATCGCGACCGACCGCGACGCGCAGCGACTGGCCGAGCACGCGCCCGCCGTGCAGTTGACGACCGGCGGGGCGTGTCATTTGGAATACCCGCTCATCGAACAGGGGTGGCGAGCTCTGGGCGAACCAGAGGTCGATTTCTTGTTTGTCGAGAACATCGGCAACCTGGTTTGTCCTGCTTCACACGACCTGGGCGAACATCTTCGCATCTTGCTCTTGAGCACGACGGAAGGAGACGACAAGCCGGCGAAGTATCCGAAGGCGTTTCGCACGAGCCACGCGTTGGTGATCAGCAAGATCGACCTCTTGCCGCACGTACCGTTCCAGGTCGAACGAGCCGTCGCCGACGCCCGATCGATCCGCGCCGATCTGGCCGTGTTTACGACGAGCGCGTATCCGCCCGTCGGGCTTGAGCCGTGGTGCGACTATCTCCAAACCGAGCGCAAGCGAATGCTCTCAGGTGAGGCATGTCGACCGAATCGCTAACTGCATCCGACGTTCGCGCCGTACGAATTCGCATCGCCGGCCGGGTTCAAGGCTTAGGAGTCCGACCCGCCGCGGCAAGGTTGGCGGCCCGATTGCAGTTGGCCGGGAGTGCGGCGAACACTTCCGACGGTTTGACGTTGGAGTTGGAGGGGCGCAGAGCAGCCGTCGATACGTTTCTCGCCGCGTTCCCGGAGGCCTTACCCCCGGGCGCAACGATCGATCGGTTGGACGTTGAGCCTGAACTGCCGCGCGGTCGTTCCGGTTTTCAAATCGCGGCGCGTTGCGACGAAGGCGTCGGCGCGGCCGCCGTTCCGCCGGATCGCGCCGTCTGCAACGATTGTTTGCGAGAAGTACGTGATTCCGCCGATCGACGTCGCGATTATCCGTTCACCAGTTGCACGGCTTGCGGTCCGCGGTACTCGATCATCGAAGCGATGCCGTACGATCGCCCGGCGACGGCGATGGATCGCTTCTCGATGTGCTCCGCCTGCGGCCGAGAGTATCGCACGGCCGCCGACCGCCGATTCCACGCTCAAACCAACGCTTGTCCCGAGTGCGGGCCGCATGTGCGAGCCGTGAATGGAGCGGGACGGACCGTCGAAGGCGGCGAGGCGATCGACGCCGCGGTTACGGCGTTGCGCAACGGCCGGATCGTCGCGCTCAAAGGGCTCGGCGGTTATCAACTTCTCGTCGACGCGACGTCGGCCGACGCCGTCGGCCGATTGCGCGATCTTAAACGGCGCAAGAGCAAACCCCTGGCGGTCCTGGTCAGTTCGTGGGAAGAGGCGGAACGGCTAGCGTCTTTGACCGACGCCGAGCGTCGATTGCTCGTCGATCCGGCGGGCCCGATCGTCGTGGTTCGTCGTCGTGCCGAAGCTCGGCTCGCCTCCGACGTCGCGCCGGGATTCGGCACCATCGGCCTCCTGCTGCCGACGACGCCGTTGCACGCGATTCTTTGTGATCGCGTCGGACGCCCGTTGGTCTGCACGAGCGGCAACCGGGAAGGCGAACCGCTGGTCTATGACGAACGGAGCGCGGAGAGCAAGTTGCGAGGTATCGCCGACGTATGGCTCCATCACGACCGAATCATCGCGCGGCCGATCGATGACTCCGTGGTTCGCATCGTGGCCGGTTCACCTTGTTTTCTGCGACTTGCGCGCGGTTATGCTCCGCACGTGCTACCCATGCCGAGCGGGATGCGCGACGAACCGCTCGCGGCCTTCGGAGGTGAACAGAAGTCCGCCGTCGCGCTCTGGAACGGATCACAAGCGGTGCTCGGTCCGCACGTCGGCGATCTGATGAGCGCAGTCGCCTGCGAACGTTGGGTCGAGCAGTTAGAGTCGCTCGCCTCGCTCTATGGCATCTCGCTCGATGCCGCCGAAATCGTTCACGATCGGCATCCCGATTACTTTTCATCGGGTTGGGGCCGGCGATATCGTCGCCGCCAGGTCGTGCAACACCATCACGCTCACATTGCGGCCGTGTTGCTGGAGCACGGCGAACTCGATCGCGAGGTTCTTGGATTATCGTGGGACGGCACGGGCTACGGCGACGACGGAACGGTTTGGGGCGGCGAGTGCTTACGAGCAACCGCCGGAGAATATCGTCGCGTTACTTGGCTGCGACCGTTTCCACTGATCGGGGGCGAACAAGCGGTTCGCGAACCGTGGCGCGTCGCGACCGCTTTAGTTGCTGAATCAATCGGCCATGACGCCGCAGCGCGACTCAACTGGCCGGACGTATCGCCGACGCAACTTCGCGCCGTCGTTGACTTGCTTTCGCGATCGCGACTGTGTCCCTTCACGTCGAGTATGGGGCGGCTGTTCGACGCCGTCGCGGCCCTGTCGCTCGGCGTGACGACG
>JADMIO011153618.1_pt1 | contig 30488 bp, 28 predicted proteins | sample 8958161 | NCBI WGS metagenome assembly JADMIO01 (sample SAMN16585339, study PRJNA669376) | soil metagenome | isolation source: Crop rotation soil | place: USA: Cullars Rotation, Alabama | collected 2011 | reverse complement strand
GCCTGGGCGATCCCGCCGCAGCCGAGGCTGCGCTCGCCGCGTTTGCCGACATGGTGGCGGGCCGGAGCCAACACTATAATGCCACTTATGCCTTCAAACGACCCGCCGATGGCCGCGTGATCTGGTTGCGCTCATCGGGACATGTCACCCGGGATGCGAATGGCCGACCCAGGGAGGTCTTCGGGGTGAATCAAGACATCACCCAGCACAAGCGCGCGGAGCAGGCCCTGCGCGAAGCTAATTTTCTTTCCGAAATCGCGTTGGAGCTCACCACGAGCGGCTACTGGCGCGTGGACTACAGCGACGCTGGTTATTACTGGCAGTCGGAGCGCGCGGCGAAGATCGTCGGGGAGCAGATCAAGCCCGACGGGCGTTACCACCTGCAGGACGAATGGTTCGCACGCTTGATCGAGGCGGATCCGGAAATCGCCAAGCAGACCGCCCAGCGTTATCAGGACGCGATCGACGGGCGGACGGCAGCGTACGACGCGATCTACCCTTACAAGCGCCCCCGCGACGGGCGGACCGTCTGGCTGCATGCCGCCGGAAAGTTGGAACGCGATCCGGATGGCAAAGCGCGTTACATGTATGGCGTCTATCAGGACATCACCGCGTTCAAGCAAGCCGAACAGGAACTCGCGTTCCGTCTGACCTTCCAGCGCGCGCTGCTCGATACCATTCCGTACCCGGTGTTCTTCAAGGACGCGGCCGGACGTTTCCTCGGCTGCAACAAGGCCTATGAGCGCGAATTCGGCACCACCTCGACATTCCTCTCGGGCAAGACGGTGCTGGACCTGGACTACCTGCCGGAAGAGGCCCGCCGCAAGTTCCATGCGGAGGACATGGCGGTCATCCAACAGGCCGACCGACGGAGTTACGAACTGCCGATCCGATACGCGGATGGGCAGACCCATATCGCCCTTTACTCGGTGGATGGCTTCAAGCTCGCCGATGGCACGCCGGGCGGCCTGATCGGGCTGCTGGTGGACATCACCGACCAGAAGCACATTGCCGAGGAACTGCGGGCGGCCCGCGCCAAGGCGGAGGAAGCCACGCAGATGAAATCCATGTTCCTGGCGAACATGAGCCACGAGATCCGCACGCCGATGAATGCCATCATCGGGCTTTCCTACCTGGCCCTCAAGACTCCGCTCAATGCCAAGCAGCGCGACTACGTAGGCAAGGTGCACAACGCCGGCACTTCCCTGCTCGCCGTGATCAACGACATTCTCGATTTTTCCAAGATTGAGGCCGGCCGGCTTGACCTCGAATCCGTGGAGTTCAAGCTCGACGATGTCATCAGCTCGGTCACGACCGTCACCGCCCACAAGGCCAACGAGAAGGGACTCGAGTTCCTCGCGCACATCGCCCCGGGCCTGCCGCCCTCACTCGTCGGCGATCCGCTCCGGCTCGGCCAGGTCCTGACCAACCTCGTCAACAACTCGATCAAGTTCACCGACCAGGGCGAAGTCCGCCTCACCGTCGAAACCGCGGAACGCATGGGGGAAAAGTGCCAGCTGCGGTTTGCGATCCGCGACACCGGGATCGGCATGACTGCGGAACAGTCGGCGAAGCTGTTCCAACCGTTCACGCAGGCCGACATGTCCACGACGCGGAAACACGGTGGCACCGGCCTCGGGCTGACGATCTGCCGTCGTCTCGTCGAGCTGATGGGCGGCCAGATCTGGTTCGAAAGCGTGCCCGGCATCGGCACGACCTTCACCTTCACCGTCTGGCTCGGCGTCGGCGCGCAAAGCGGCCCGCGGCGGGTCATCCCGGAAAAACTGACCGGGTTGCGTGCGCTCATTGTCGACGACAACGCCGCGGCCCGGGAGATCGGCGACGGCCTGCTCCGCGACGTTGTGCGGCAGGTCGACGCGGTCGCTTCGGGACCCGAGGCCATCGCCGCCATCCGGCAGCACGACGCCGGCGCGCCTTACGACGTGGTGTTCATGGACTGGCGCATGCCGGGCATGGACGGCCTGCAGGCGGCCCGGGCCATCAAGGATGATGCCAGCCTCCGGCATCCGCCGGCCATCATCATGGTGACGGCTTTTGGCCGGGAAGAGGTGCGCGATGAAGCCGAGCGGCTCCAGCTCGACGGTTTTCTGGTCAAACCCGTCACCAAATCGATGGTCGTCGACTCGCTCATCAACGCCTTCATCGACGAGGCCGAACTGGCGGCGGTCGCCTCGGGCGCCAAAAGCGATGGCGTCTCGCTCGCGGGCATGCGCATTCTCCTGGCCGAGGACAATGACATCAACCAGCAGATTGCCGTCGAACTGCTGGAAGGGGTGGGTGCCAGCGTGACGGTGGCCAACCATGGGGGCGAGGCCCTGGACCGGCTCACGACCGGACCGGTGCCGCCTCCCTTCGACGTGGTGTTGATGGACCTCCAGATGCCGGTGATGGACGGCCACCAGACGACGGCGCGGATTCGCGCCGACCCGCGCTTTGCCGCCCTGCCCATCATCGCCATGACGGCGCACGCAACCGTGGAGGAACGCGACGCCTGCCTGGCCGGCGGCATGAACGGACACGTTTCCAAGCCTATCGAACCGGCCGTGCTTTTCGAAACGCTGGCCCGGTTGCACCGGCGCGACGGGAGCCCGACGCCAAATCCCCTCCCTGCTTCCGTGCCTCAAGTCACCGCAATTCCGAGCGTCACCGGGCTGGATACCGCCGATGGCCTGGCTCGCGTCGGCGGTAACGCCAAACTTTATCTCAAGCTGCTTCGCCAGTTCGCGGCGCTTCCGCCGGCCACCGCCGCGCAGATCATTGCGGCGCAGACCGCGGGTGACGTCGCAACCGCGGAACGGCTCGCACACACCCTCAAGGGCGTGGCCGGGAGCCTGGGGGCCAAATCGGTCCAATCCGCGGCCGCGGCGGTCGAAAAGCTGTTCCGCAAACCCGCCGGCGCCGATGACCTCGCACCGGCGCTGCAAACTCTCGCCGCGAGCCTCGATCCCTTGCTGGCGCAGCTCCGGGAAAGCCTGCCAGCCGAGGGCGGTCCCCTGCCGGTCTCTTCACCGCCCGCAGATCCTGCGGCCAGCCGGGCGGCCGCCGCGCAACTCGCGAAACTGCTGGCCGACTTCGACGCCGGAGCGGCCGATTTCGTCGAGACGAACCAGGCCGTGCTCCGCCAGCTTTTCGGCGAAACGAACTGGGAGTCATTCCAGGGCCGGATCAAAACCTATGCCTTCGCGGACGCACTCACCCTCCTGCAAGCGGTGGCTCCCGACGCTGCGACCAGCCCAGCCCAAGCATGAACTCCCGCATTCTCCTCATTGAAGACGAACCGGCCAACATCGCGGCCCTCTCGTCGGTTCTCCGAGACAAGGGCTACCTGACCAGCGTGGCCACCAGCGGTGAGCAGGGGTTGGAATTGCTCGGACGCTTCCGTCCCGATCTGATCCTCCTCGACATCATGATGCCGGGCATCGATGGCTTCGAAACGTGCCGTCGGATCAAGGCTGACACCCAGTGGCGCGACATCCCGGTCATCTTTCTAACCGGTCGGAGCGAGACGGCGGATATCGTCCGCGGTTTTGAGATGGGCGCGGTCGACTACGTCGCCAAACCGTTCCACGCTCACGAACTGCTCGCGCGCGTCCATACTCACCTCTTCCTCGACCATCTCCACCGCGAGAACGAACGCCTGCTCCTCAACGTGCTCCCCGCCTCAATCGCCGACCAGCTCAAGAAGCAGAAGGGCATCATTGCACAGCGCTTCGACGACGCGTCGGTGCTTTTTGCGGATCTGGTTGGATTCACCGCGCTGTCCGCGAAACTGTCCCCCACGGCACTGCTCAGCATGCTCAACACTGTTTTTTCCGGCTTTGACGAACTGGTCGGGAAACACGGGCTCGAAAAGATCAAGACCATCGGCGACGCCTATATGGTGGCCGGCGGGCTGCCTGAGCCCGACACCGACCACCTGGCCGCCATGGCCCGGCTTGCGCTCGAAATGCCCTTGAAACTGCGCGAGTCCACCCGGGAGTTAGGTCCCCTGAACATTCGGGTGGGTCTGCATGTCGGGCCGGTGGTGGCAGGCGTGATCGGCGTCCGAAAGTTCATCTACGACGTCTGGGGCGACACGGTCAACACCGCCAGCCGTTTGGAGTCGCACGGGGAATCTGACCGCGTGCAGGTCAGCGATGCGGTGTACGAACGGTTGAAGGACCGGTTCGTTTTCGAGCCCCGGGGAATGATCGAACTCAAGGGACGCGGACCAATGTTTACCTACTACCTGAACTCCACGAAAGATTGATTTGTCCGCCGAGGCCCTCGGTTCAGGGCGATGACGCCACGCCAACTTTTTCCTTTGCGCCTTCGCGCCTTTGCGTGAGCCTTCCGGTTCTTTCGATGAGTTCCGAGAAGTTAACGCCGATGATGCAGCAGTATTTCGAGGTCAAGCGCGGCCTCCCGGCGAACACCCTCCTGCTTTTCCGGCTCGGCGATTTCTATGAGATGTTCTTCGAGGACGCCGAGGTCGGGTCGCGCATCCTCGGGATCACCCTGACCCGGCGGCAGGACACGCCGATGTGCGGCATCCCCCATCACGCCGCCGACAACTACGTCGTCAAGCTGCTCGCCGCAGGCAAGAAGGTCGCGCTCTGCGACCAGGCCGAGCCCGCCAGGGCCGGCAAGCTCGTGAAACGCCAGCTCACCCGCATCCTCTCTCCCGGCACCACCCTCGCCGCCAGCCAGCTCGACGCGGCGAAGAATCATTATCTTTGCGCCCTGACCCTCAACGACGACGGCCTGCACGCCGCGTGGCTTGACCTGTCGACCGGGGAATTCCGCCTCGCCACCGACGCACGCCCGGAAAATCTGCTGCCCGTGCTCACCGCGCTCGATCCCGCGGAGCTGGTCCTGATCGAGGGCCAGCTGGAAAAATGGCAGGCCGCCCCGCACGAACAGCACGCCATCCATGCCCTGCACCACTTCTGCTCCCCTCGTCTCTGCTCGGAGTTGCCGGGGTATCATTTCGAAGTCACCGGCGGCGCCCGGACGGTCATGGACGCCCTTGGGGTGCTCAACCTCCAGGGTTTTGGCCTCGCCCATTCCCACCCGGCGCTCGGCGTCGCCGGGGCCGTCGTGCACTACGCCACCGAGAACCTCTGCGCGAAACCCGAGAACCTGCGGTCGCTCCAGGAATACCGCAGCACGCGCACCCTGCTCCTCGACCCGGCCACCTTGCGCAACCTCGAGATCTTCGCTTCCACCCGCGGCACCCGCGAGGCTTCGCTCCTCGGCGCGATCGACCGCACGACGACCGCCGCCGGCTCCCGCCTGCTCGAGCGCTGGCTCGCGGCCCCCGGGCTCGACCTGCCGGAGATCCAACGCCGCCAGGCCGCCGTCGGCGAGTTCATCGCCCAGCCCGGCGACCTCGCGCAGTTGCGGGATCTGCTGAACAAGGTCCGCGACATTCCGCGCATCCTCAGCCGCCTGCAGAACCGGCTGCGCAACCCGCGCGAACTCGGCGGCGTGCGCGACACGCTCGCCCAGATCCCGGCTGTCGCCTCCTGCCTCGACCTGCTCGATTCGCATCTCGTGGGGTCGCACGGCGGCGCCGTGTCGAAGATCCGCTCACGCCTGACCGACCTGCCCGCGTTGCGCGAACTGCTGGGGCGCGGCCTCGCCGACGAGCTGCCCAACGACCTGCAGGAGGGAAATTACATCCGGGCGGGCTATGATGCGGAACTCGACCGGCTGCGGAGCCTGACGACTGACAACAAATCCTGGCTGGCGGAACTGGAGCGCAAGGAACAGGAGCGCTCGGGGATCCGGAGCCTCAAGGTCCGCTACACCTCTGTCTTCGGCTACTACATCGAGGTCACCAAGGCCAACCTCGCCAGCGTGCCGGCCGACTATATCCGCAAGCAGACCACCGCCGGCGGCGAGCGTTATGTCACGGAGGAGCTGAAGCTGAAGGAAAAGGAGATTTTCTCCGCCGAGGAAAAATCCCTCGCGCGCGAGCTCGAACTGTTCTCCGCCCTGGTGGCCAGCGTGCTCGACGAATCCGTGGCGCTCTCCACCACCGCGGACGCGCTGGCGGAGCTGGATGTCCTCGCGGGCTGGGCCGTGCTGGCCCGCGAGTGGGACTACTGCCGCCCGGAGCTCGACGAGGGCGACGGGCTGACGATCACCGACGGACGCCATCCCGTCGTCGAGCAGATGATGAAAACCGAACGGCTCGGTCTCGCCGGCAGCTACACCTTTGTCCCCAACGACACCGCGCTCTCCGCGACCGACGCCCAGATTCAGCTCATCACCGGCCCCAACATGGCGGGCAAATCCACCTACATCCGGCAGGTCGCGCTGATCACGCTCATGGCCCAGGTGGGCTGTTGGGTGCCGGCCAAGGCTTGCCGGGCCGGACTGGTGGACCGCATTTTTTCCCGCGTCGGTGCGAGCGACGACCTCGCCCGGGGCAACTCGACGTTCATGGTCGAGATGAACGAGACGGCCAACATCCTCAACAACACGACCGACCGTTCGCTCATCATCCTCGACGAAATCGGCCGGGGCACCTCGACCTACGACGGCCTCAGCATCGCCTGGGCCGTGGTCGAGCATTTGCACCGCGCCCCCGACCGCGGCCCGCGCACGCTGTTCGCCACCCATTACCAGGAGCTGACCCAGCTCGAGAAGCACCTGCCCCGGCTCAAGAACTACTCGGTCGCCGTCAAGGAATGGAACGATGACATCGTCTTCGTCCGGCGCGTCGTGCCCGGCGCCGCCGACCGCAGCTACGGCATCCAGGTCGCCCGGCTCGCGGGCCTGCCGCTGGCCGTCATCGACCGCGCCAAAACAATCCTCGCCCAGCTCGAGTCCGACGACGCCTCGGTCACGCTCCCGGCCGCCCCCTCCGCAAAGCCGAGGAAGAAAATCACGGTCGACAGCCACGACGACTCGCAGCTTAATCTGCTCTGACAGTTCCACCCCGGCCGGCCGCACACCGATGAATCCGCAAACCGCCAAAAACTTCGAGGATTTGCTCGGGGAATCCGTCGAACCCTCCCCCTACGACTATGGCATGATGTTCAAGGCCGACGGCTTCTTCGCGAAGCGCCGGTCCGCCGCCCGCTTCAAGCTGCTCAAGGGAATCGACGCCAAGCTGCGCCAGGTCCTGCGACCCGGGGAAAAGGTGTTCTTCATGACCCCGGGCACCACGGTGACACTGGCGGAACATTTCTTTGTCGGCTGGATGGCGCACTACCTCAATCTCCGCGCCCTCGTCTTCACCACCGATCGCGTGCTGCTGGTCGAGATCGACAGCAGCCACAAGTCCGGCCGCCTTGTCTCGCAGATCCCGTATGCCGCCATCGCAACGGTGAAGTCCACCTGGACGGGCATCTGCCGCGTCAAGCTGCTCAACAAGCAGACCCTGGACTTCCAGCGCGTGCCGAAGGCCGATCGGAAGTTCCTGGCGGATTTTCTCGCCGACATCGTCAAGGGGACGAATGCTCCGTTCGAGCGCATGCAGGGCGTGGAGCACCTCTGTCCGCACTGCTATCGGATGGTGCCGAGCCATCCGCCGGCCTGCCCGACCTGCACCGGCGAATTCAAGAGCCCCAAAAAGGCCGCCTGGCTGTCCCTGATCTTTCCGGGCCTCGGCGACTGGTACCTCGGCCATCGCGGGTTCGCGGTCATCGAGATGCTCGGCTCCGCCTTCGGCTGGTTTGTACTCGTCATCGGCCCCCTGCTCGGCACGGAACCGGAAGCGGACGGAGAACCGCTCGATACCGAGTACTGGATCTTTGCGGTCATCATCCTGTTCATCGGCCATGCCATCGACGCGGTGATGACGCGTCATTTCGCGCTCAAGGGACACCACCCCCACGGCAAGTCGCCCGACCTGTCAGCCGTCCCGTCCCAAGCCTGACTCAATACTCGGCGAGAAAATCCGCCGGCAGCGGCGCACTCGCCTTGAAGGCGTGGGACTTGCCGCCAAACTCATACGTGAAGGCGGTTTCGAGCGAGTGCAGGAACAGACGCTTGGTCTTCGCTGCCTTGGCAAACTGCCGGTTCAGCGTGAAGTCGCCGTAAGTCTGGTCGCCGATGATCGGCAGGTGACGCTTGGCACATTGCACGCGGAGCTGGTGACTGCGGCCGGTGCGCGGCTCGAGCCGGATGAGCGACGTGGAGAAATTCCGCTGCGTGTGTTTGATTACCTCAAAGTGGGTTTCCGACGGGATGTTGCCGACGGTGGCGGCCCGGATCAGGCCGCTCTTTTTGTTGATCGCCAGCAGGTCGCGCCAGATCTCCCGCTTTGTGTGCGGGTGGCCAAAGACGAGGGCATTGTAGGCCTTGCGCACCTGCTTCCGCGCGAAGTGCTCCCGGATCACCGTGGCAAGCGACTCGCTGGCTGCGGTCAGGATCACCCCCGAGGTCGCGGAATCGAGCCGGTTGAGTAGCCAGAGTTTCCGCTCGGCCCCCTCCGTGTTTTTCCAATGGAAGCACTGCGCCGCCTTGTCGTAGCGGCAGGTCAGGAGCGAGCGCGGCTCGTCCTGCGATTCGTTGGGATGCGAGAGCACGCCGGCCGGTTTGTCGAAGGCGGCCAGGCCGTTCGCATCCCGGATCAGCAGCCGCACGTCGGCTCGCAATGGCAGGGTCTCCCAGAAATCTTCCGGCGGAGCCTTGGCGCTCACTGGTAGTAGAAAGCGAACGTCAGGGTCTGGTCGTTGCCGAGTACCGCAATCATCTGCTCGGTCCACTTGCGGTAAGGCTGCCGCGCCTGGATGGCGCTCTGGCAGGAAAAGACGCCCTGTTTGCCGGCTTCGAAGTCCTCGACCTTGATGATGTCGGTCTCGCCCTTGGAATTGATCTTGAACGTAATCTCCACGTGCGTCCCCCGCGGTGGCGAAACGCGGCTTTCCTCCAGGATATGGTACCACTGGACCTGGACGATTTCCTCCAACTCCGCGAGGTATTCGCCGTATTCGCTCCAGCGCGCATCGCGGCCGATGATGCCGGCGTTGGACACGCCGGCGGTCCGGTTGGTCAGGATGGTGGTGCGCGGCGCGGTGAGGCGCGGGCGGGCCTTGGGCTGCGTCTTCTGGGTCGGGTTCACCGCGACAAGGCTGCCGTCGGCCTCGTTGGCCTCGCGCGCGCCCTCGACATTTTTGTCGGCGCCGGTCGACGGGTTCTTGGAGTCGGAAACGTTGGAGGCCACGCCCTCGTTCGACTTGCCTTCGAATTTTTCATGTCCGCTCAAGGTGGCTTGCTCCTTCTGCAGCTTCAATTCCCTCTGTTCCTGCTCGTCGGTCTTGGTGCTTTCGGGCATGGCCGCGGCGCCCACCTGCGGCTGCGAGAGGTCGCCGCTCACAATCGAGGCGTCGTTTTTGATTTTGTCCTGCGCGTTGGTGATGCTCGGGCGGCGTTCCGGGTCGAGTTCCTTGGGTTTTTCGAGCTGAGCCGACTGCTGGTTGCGGTTGCTGAAATTCTCGGTCTTGTCCGGCTCGTTGGTCGGGGCGTCCGGATTGGTGTCAACGAACTGCGTCGGCAGGCGCTCCTTTTCCGGCGGGGTCAGCGGGGCCAGTTCGAAGTCGAAGGTCTTGCCCTGCTTGCTCCGGTTGACGTTGATGCCGGTATGGACGCCGGAAAACTCGTTAAAACTGAACTGCGGCGACAGAAGTACGAGCAGGAGGTGGAACAGCAGCGTGCAGGCGATCCCGATCAAAATGGAGCGATCGGTCGGGTCCCTTTCCGGGGCGAGCTGGCTCGGGCGCGGGGCTGCTAGTTGGTTCGTCACTGGCGTGAGATGGAACGCCCTAGACCAGCCTGAGTCAAAAGTTGTTTCATTTCTTCGACGGGAAGTCCCACAATATTCGTCAGGGAGCCGGTATAGCCGGCCACGATGAGGTCTGGCTCCTCCTGGATCGCGTAGCCGCCGGCTTTGTCGAGCGTGTGTACGCGGCTCAGGTAAAGCTCGATGGTTGCCTCGTCGAGGGTCTTGAAAGTGACCTCGCTGGCCACGCCCTGGTCAAGTTTCAACCCGTCCCGCAGCCGGCGGACCGCCAGGCCGGTGAAAACGGTGTGCGTGGTCCCGCTGAGCATCCGCAGCATCGCCCGGGCGTCGGCGGCGTCGCGGGGCTTGTTGAGTACGGTCCTGCCCACGAAAACCGTCGTGTCCGCCCCGATCACCGTCGCATCGGGGTGCCGCGCGGCCACCCAGTCGGCCTTGAGCGCGGCGTTGTGACGGACCATGGCGCGCGGATCGGCATCCGGGGCCTCGTGTTCGGTGACCTCCGCGGGGATCACCGTGAATTCGTGCCCCAACTGCGCGAGCAGCTCGCGCCGCCGCGGCGACGCGGAGGCCAGGATGAGTTTATGGGCGGACGAGATCGACATGGGAGTTGTAGGAGCCTGTTTACAGGCGACCCGGTACGGTCGCGCAACTCGCGAATCGCCTGCCCCGCGACAAGCTCGGGGTCCTGAGCCCGTCGAACGGACAAGCAGGCTCCCACATGATGAGGCGTATCACCCGGCTTGGGGGTTGCAGTCCAGCGCTTTACCCTCAGCTTGAGGGCCTTTTCCATGCGCCTCGGCCTGGCCCAGATCAATACCATCGCCGGTGATCTCACCGGCAACAGCCGCCTCATCGAAGAGGCCTACCGGGCTTTGGTCGCACAAGGAGCCGAGCTGGTCATTTTTCCGGAGCTGGTGGTCTGCGGTTACCCGCCCCGCGACCTGTTGTTCAAGAAGCGCTTTGTCCACGACGTCGAGCTGGCAACCCGCGCCTTGGCGTCCAAAATCGGCCCCGTGCCGGCCGTGATCGGCTACACCGAGGCCAACACCACCGGGCAGGGCCGGCCGTCCTTCAACTCCGCCGCCTTCTGTCACCAGGGCAGAATCCTCGTCTCCGCCCGCAAGTGCCTGCTGCCGACTTACGACGTGTTCGATGAGGACCGTTATTTCGAGCCCGCCGCCGCCCCCACCTTCGTCGAGTTTGATGGCAAACGCATCGGCATCACGATCTGCGAGGATATCTGGACCCACGCCATGATTTCGACGCGCCGGCTTTATCACGGTATCGAACCGGTTCGCCAGCTCGCCGCCCAACGCTGCGACATTGTCGTGAACCTGTCCGCCAGCCCATGGAACCATGGCAAGGGGGGCGTCCGCCACACGCTCGTCTCCGACACCGCCCGCGCACTCGGCTGCCCGGTCGCCTACGTCAATTCGATCGGCGGCAACGACGAGTTGATCTTCGACGGCCGCAGCCTCGTGACCGATGCCGCCGGCCGCGTGCTCGGCGGCCTCGCGGCGTTTCGCCCCGAGCTCAAGGTGATCGACACCGCGGCGGACTCGGCGCAGATCGCCTCCACGTTTGAGCGCGAAGAGCTCGCCGACATCCATGACGCGCTCGTGCTCGGCCTGCGCGATTACATGCACAAGAGCGGCTTCAAAAAAGCCCTCCTCGGCCTGTCCGGCGGCATCGACTCCGCGCTCACCGCCGTGATCGCCGCGGAAGCGCTCGGGCCGAAGAACGTCATTGGCATCAGCCTGCCCTCGGTCATTTCCAGCCAGCATTCCCGGGACGACGCGGCGACCGTCGCGAAAAACCTGGGCATTGAATTTCACACCTTGTCGATCGCCGACGTCGTCGGCGCCGCCGAGGCCACGCTGGCCCCGCTCTTCGCCGGCCGCCCGCGGGATCTCGCCGAGGAAAACATCCAGGCCCGCGCCCGCGGACTGCTGCTGATGGCCATCTCCAACAAGTTTGGCGCCCTCCTTCTCACCACCGGCAACAAGAGCGAACTGGCCGTCGGCTATTGCACGCTCTACGGCGATATGTGCGGCGGCCTCGCGGTCATCAGCGACGTGTTCAAGATGCAGGTTTATGCCCTGGCCCGATGGATCAATCGCGAGCGGGAGATCATTCCCTTCAACTCAATCCTCAAGCCGCCCAGCGCTGAACTGCGGCCCGACCAGACCGACCAGGACTCGCTGCCACCTTACGAGGTGCTGGATGCCATTCTCAAGGGGTACGTCGAGGAGGGCCTGTCGCGCGCCGACCTCGTCGCCCAAGGTTTCGACCAAGCCGTCGTCAATGACATCGTGCGGAAAGTCGACCTTAACGAATACAAGCGCAAGCAGGCCGCCCCCGGCCTGAAGATCACCCCCCTCGCCTTCGGCGTCGGCCGACGGATCCCGATCGTCCAGAAGTATGTCAGTTAGCCTTAAGATGAGGAGCGTGGCAGCCTTCGCCATCGGTGCATTCAGCATTTGGATGCTCTATTTGGTCTATCAGGCAGTGCGAAGTGGGGAAACTCGCGTACATCGTTTCGGACATTTGACCAGGGAGCTGGATCCCCAGTCGTTTTATCTGATTGCCGGCGCCAGGCTTTTTGTCGGCTTGTTGGGCCTGACCGCCGCCGCCATTCTAGCTTTCGGCTGACAGATCCATGGATCAATCCCAGACACTCTTCGCGCGCGCTCAACAACTCATCCCCGGTGGCGTGAACTCGCCTGTCCGGGCGTTTCGCTCAGTGGGTGGCGCGCCATTTTTCACGAAGTCCGCTAGCGGCGCGACCCTCACCACCGCCGACGGCCGGCAGCTGATCGACTTCGTCTGCACCTGGGGGCCGGCCATCCACGGACATAATCATCCGCGCATCAAGGCGGCCATCGCCGAGGCCCTCGAGAAAGGCACGTCCTTTGGCACTCCCAATCCCTATGAGGTGGAGATGGCCGAGCTGATCGTGTCGTTCTTCCCCTCGATTCAGAAAGTCCGCATGTGCAGCAGCGGCACCGAAGCGACGATGTCGGCCATCCGGCTGGCGCGCGGTTTCACCAAGCGTGACAAGATCATCAAGTTCGCCGGCTGCTACCATGGTCACAGCGACTCGCTGCTCATCAAGGCCGGCTCAGGCGCGCTCACCCACGGTCATCCCGACAGCGCCGGCATCCCCGCCTCGTTTGCCCGCGAGACCATCGTCCTCCCCTTCAACGACCCCGCCGCCCTCGATGCGGCCTTTGCCGCCAACCCAGGCCAGATCGCCTGCGTCATTCTCGAACCCTACATCGGCAACGTCGGCTTCATCAAGGCCGAGGCTGGCTACTTGCAGCACGTTCGCCAGACCACCGCCACCCACGGGGCGGTGCTTATTTTTGACGAGGTCATGACCGGTTTCCGCCTCGCCCGGGGCGGCGTGCAGGAACTGGAAAAAATCACCCCCGACCTCACCTGCCTCGGCAAAATCATCGGCGGCGGCCTGCCGGTTGGCGCCTTCGGCGGCCGGGCCGACATCATGAATCTCCTCGCGCCGCTCGGTCCGGTCTATCAGGCGGGCACCCTAAGTGGAAATCCCCTGGCGATGGCCGCGGGCATCGCCCAGCTCCGCCTGCTTGACGAGGTGAAGCCTTATGTCCGACTCGATGCGCTGGGTCGGCAGATCTGCACCGCCGCCCTCGCCGCCGCCAAGGCCAAGGGCATTGCCCTGCAGGCCCCGCAGACGGGCTCGATGTTCAGTCTCTTCTTCACCCCCACCCCCGTGCGCGACATGGCCAGCGCCCTAAGCTCCGACGCCCAGATCTTTGGCCGGTTCTTCCATTCCTGCCTGGCGCAAGGCATCTATCTGCCGCCCAGCGCCTATGAAGCCTGGTTCCTCAGCACCGCCCACGAGGGCTCGGCCGTGGACCGGGCTTGCGAAGTCATCAGTTCCACCATTAAGTCCCTCTAAGGAACCTTCCCAACTTTCCGTTATCTCCTAGGAATGAACACAAAACAGCAAAACCGCCGGCCCGCCCTGCTCGGCTTGGCTTTGTTTCTTTGCTCCTTTGCGTTCTCCGCGGCCCGGCCGCAAAACGCCCCGCTGATCTCAATCGATGAGCTGCAGCCGGGAATGAAGGGCGAAGTCTGGACCGTCTTCAAAGGCCACGACCCCGAGCCATTCACTGTCCAGGTCACCGGCATCCTCCGCAACGCCCTTGGCCCCGGGAAAAGCATGATCCTTTGCGAGCTCACCGATCCACGCGTCCAAGCGATGGGGGCCGTGGCCGGCATGAGCGGCAGCCCGCTCTACCTCAACGGCAAGCTGGCCGGCGTCCTGTCGTACCAAATCCAGCGCTTCGAAACCGTGCGCTACGCCGGCTTCACGCCGATCAACGACATGCTGGAGCTCAGCAGCCTGCCCAGTGGCAAGGATGGGCTCACACCGATCCCGATTCCGATCAAGGGCAACAACGGCGGCGCCCGCACCACCTCGCTGGCCGGCGACCTCCAGCCGCTTTCCCCGGCCTTTTCCGCCGGCGGTCTCTCTCCGCAGGTGGCCGAATTGCTCGGGCCCCAGTTCCAGTCGCTCGGCCTCAACTTCAATTCCCTCGGCGGCAGTGACAGCGGGAGCGCCCAGTCTCCCGGTGCCGGCGTTCAGTCTCCCGCCTCGCTCCAAGCCGGCGGTGTCGTGGCCGTCGCCCTCGCCGTGGGCGACATTTCCATCGCGGGCACCGGCACGGTGTCGCGGGTCGACGGCAACCACATCCTCGCCTTCGGCCACCCGATGATGTCGCTCGGTGCCACCGAACTGCCCATGGCCTCGGCCGAGGTCGTCACCATCCTGCCGAGCCAGCTCAATTCCATCAAGGTCTCGAACACGGGCGGCATTATCGGCTCCTTCAGCCAGGACCGTCTCTCGGGCATTTACGGCGAACTCGGCCGCATGCCGCCGATGGTGCCGATCGAGATCGACTTCCCGGGTCGCCTCAACCGCAAAACCCTCCATTTCTCGGTCGTCCGCCATGAGCAGGTGCTGCCCCTCATCGCCGCCACCGGGCTCGCCCAGGCGGTCCTCGGTTCCAACGAATCGGGCTTCACCCGCGGCTTCCGGGTCAACACGACCGTCGACTTCCCCGGCGCGGAGCCGGTCGAACTCAGCCAGCTGTATCCAGGCCCGCAGGGTTTCAACCAAGGCATGGCCGAATTCGTCTCCAACCTCTCGCTGTGGCTCTTCAATCCCTACGAACGCGTTTTCCCGGACCGCATCCGGTTCAGCGTCGAGAGCCTCCCCGACACGCCACAGGGCGTGGTCGAAGTCTTCCAGGTCTCCCGCGCCGAGGCCGCCCCCGGCGAACACCTCGACGTGGGCGTGGGCTGGAGGGGCTTTCAGCGGGCCGCCGCCATCGAACCGCTTGGCCTCGAGGTACCCCGGGCGTGGGCCGGCAAGGATCTCGAAGTCATCGTGACCACCGGCCCCGTGCTCGACGAACTGACCGGCCAGTCGCACTCGGTCCAGGTCGCGCAGCTCCGCAGCTTTTCCGAATACGTTTCCGCCCTCCGCAACTTCCGCGAATCCGACGGGCTCTATGTGGCCATCGTCGAAAAATCCCGCCTTCTTACCGACCAGCGCGCCACCACGCCCGACATGCCGGGCTCGCTCGAGCGCATCGCGCGTGGCGCAGACGAAGCCCGTTTCCAACGCCGTGATGCCCTGACCCCGCTTTGGGAGAAGCGCATCCTCCCGGGCATGCTTTTCAATATCCTGCTTCGCAAGCCGCTCAGCGTCACCGATTGAGCCGCCGGCTGTCTGTCACGTAGGAGGGGCTTCAAGCCCCACCCAAACCAGTTGCCGCTCGCGAAGTCGGGGCATAAAGCCCCCTCCCTCATTCCGAAACAAAAACACTTTCTTCGTATGTCCTTCCGTTCCCCTCTCCCTGTTTTTGCGCTTTTTGTGCTTTTTGTAGCCAACCTCCGCGCCGACTTGCTGACCAAGCAGCTCGACCTCGATTTCGGCCGCGACGTCGCCAGTCGCAACCTCAAGGGCCTCGCGGCACGCTCCGACGGCCGCCTGCTCCCAGGTCCGGTCTTCACCGACCTCAACGGGCCGAAGATTGGCGACATCCTCTGGACCCTGAAGCCCGCCGGCGCCAACCGCTTTGTCGTCGGCACCGGCCCGGACGGCAAGGTGCAGGAAGTGACGTTCAATCCGAAGGACAACTCCTATACGGTGCGCGAAATCGCAGATGTGGCCGAGACCCAGGCCATCGCTCTTCTCCCGCTCCCCGACGGCGGCCTGCTCATCGGCACCTCGCCCACCGCCGCGCTCTATCTCGCCAAGGACGGCAAGATCGTCACGCGCGTGCCCGTGCCCGCGGACTCGGTCTTCGACCTGCTCGCCCTGCCCGACGGAAGCGTGCTGGCCGCCACCGGCAATCCGGGGAAAATCTACCGGATCGACCTGAAGAAATTCGCCGCCGCCGGGGTGGTCGAGGGCAAGGCCGCCGGTGACGCCCAGCTCGCCGACCGCGGACTCACGCTCTTCGGCGAAATCCGCGACCGCAACGTCCGCCGCCTCGCGCGCCTCACCGACGGTCGCATCATCGCGGGCTCGGCTCCGAAGGGAAATATCTACGCCTTTGCGGTCCCCGCCGCTCCGGTCGCCAAAGGTTCGTCGGAGCCGGTCGCCCCGCTCTTCCTCCAGGAAAATCGGGACGGCGAGGTCGTGGACCTGCTGCCCATGCCCGACGGCAGCTTCTACGCCGGCATCGTCTTCAGCGCGGGTGATATTTTCCGGCTGGCCAAGCCCTCGGACACGAAGGACGACACCAAGGATGCGTCCAAGGATGTCTTCAAGGACCGGGAGCCCAAGCCCACCTTCAGCGGGCGCAGCACCGTGATCCGATTCCCGGCTGACGGTTTTCCCGAGAACGTCTTCGGCAAGGCCGGCATCTCGCTCTATCGCCTCGCGCGCCACGGCGACTGGCTGCTGCTCACGGCCGGCGAGCAGGGTGACGCCTTCGGCTACGATCCCGCGGCCCGTCGTTCGCTGACGTTTGCCGGCAGTGCCTCGGCGCAGCTGACCGACCTGGCTCCGCTGGGCGAGGGCCGCTACCTGATGCTGCGCAACAATGCTCCCGGGCTCGCCCTGATGACTTTTTCCGACGCCCCGGTCCGGGAGCTGGAGAGCAAGCGCCTCGACCTCGGGCAGCCGTCCGAACTGGGTGCCATCCGCTTCCCCCGGGCGCGCGGCATCGATCTCGGCGCCTTGAAGCTGGAAGCCAGCACCAACTACGGGAGCGACGAGTTGGAAGGCTGGTCCCCCTGGACCGAGTTGAAGCAACACGACGGCGCGTTCTCGGCCCCCGGCTTGCGCGGCCGCTACATCCGCTACCGGCTGCGCGTGCCCGGCAGCGCGACTGACTTCCAGATCGACAAGGCGGCCCAGTATTACCTCCCGCAAAACCGCCGCCCCAACCTGACCGACTTCCGCGTCTTCGCGCCGAACCAGGGTCTCGTCCCCGCCAGTGAACCGGCGGTCAACGTCGTGTCCACTGTCGGCCAGCTGCTTTTCCCGGGTTCGCGCGACGGCAAGGATGACAACCCTGACAAACGCAAGGCCGCGTTCCTGAACAGCCAGGTTGTGCCCCAGCCTGGCACGCAGATCGTCTACTGGACTGTCGGCGATCCCGACGGCGACGTCCTGGCCTACACGTTCTCGCTCCGGCCCGAAGGCAGTGATACCTGGACTGACCTCGCCGTGCGCAGCTCGGACAACTATGTGCAGTTCGAAACGGGCGGCATGGCCGAGGGGCTCTACCAAACGCGCCTCGTCGTCGCCGAGCAGGCCCCGCGCCCGGCCGCGCAACGCCTCACGTACACCTTTGAAACCGACAGCATTCTGGTGGACCATACGCCGCCGGTCATCGTCGCCTCGGACATCAAGCGCGCCAACGGCAACCTGGTCGTCACCGTCTCCGGTCGCGATGCGCTCTCCCTGCTGGAAGGCATCGAGGTCGTGCTGAACAACGGCACGCACGAGGTGATGCTGCACCCGGTCGACGGCCTGCTCGATAGCCGCGAAGAAACCTTCACCCTGGAGTTCCCCGACGCCAAGGCCTCCGCCGCCACCTCGGCCGAGATCCTCCTCTATGACCAAGCCGGCAACGCGTCGTCGACCCGGCTGCCGGTGAAGTAACCGGTAGAGGGAGGGAGAACACAAAGCAGCAAAGCAGCTAAGTCAGACTAGGGTTAAAAATGCGGTGTATGCCGTCTTTAATCAGCGGGACGTTGAAGTTGATCAGCAATCCCAAGGGACGATTGGTCAGCTTCAGGTACGTGATTACTTGCGCCCGATGCAACGGCAGGATGCCTTCTGTGGCCTTGAATTCCAGCAACAGTCGGTCCTCAACGATGCAGTCGGCCCGAAATCCAACATCGAGCCGCCTGCTTCGATAGTTCAGCGGAATCGGTACTTCGTAGACCGCGGAAATACCGCGGTGCGAGAATTCTTCGGCAAGGCAGGCTGCGTATACGCTCTCCAAGAGTCCGGGGCCCATTTCATTGTGCAAGTGGAAGACAGCATCGACCGCTTTGCGGGCAAGCTCTTCCACGTCGATTGGTATGTTCAGTTTTCGATTCATGGTAGTAGCGGCCCATATTGCGCATTACTGCCACAACCAATCCCCTCATCCAAGCCTTAGCTGCTTCGCTGCTTTGTGTTCTCCCTTTCCGTCGTTCATGCCCGTGGGTGCGCCTTGGCGTGGATTTCCTTGAGACGCGCCACGCTCGTGTGGGTGTAGATCTGGGTGGTCGTCAGGCTCGCGTGGCCGAGGAGTTCCTGCACGGAGCGAAGGTCCGCGCCGGCGTTGAGGAGGTGCGTCGCGTAGGAATGCCGGAGCTTGTGCGGGGTGATATCCATCGGCAGGTCGGCCAGCGCGAGATAGCGCTTCACCAGCTGTTGCACCGCCCCGACGGCTAGCCGGCGGTGCTGCGGCGTGACGAGCACGGGATCGTCGCGCCCGGTGGCGCGGGCGTGTTGGTCCCGGAACTGGCGCAGCACCGCCATCGCCGCGTCGCCGAGCGGGCAGATCCGTTCCTTTCGCCCCTTGCCCAGCACGCGGGCGCTGCCGTTGCCAAAATCGATTGCGCCGTAGTCCAGCGCCACCAGCTCGCTGACCCGCAGCCCACCGCCGTAGAGCAACTCCAGCGCGAGCCGGTCGCGCACCGCCGTGAAGGCGTCGACGGTCTCATTGGCGAGAAGCTTCCCCGGCCCGTCCAGCAGCTTGAGCATCTGCGTCTCGGTCAGGAATTTTGGGAGCGACTTTTCCATTTTCGGCAGCGGCACCCCGGTGAAGGGATTTCGCGCGAGCTTTCCTTCACGCATCCAGAAGCGATAGAAGGTGCGCAAGCCCGACACGTGGTTGTGCAGCGTCCGGCGGCCGAAGCGACGCTGCGCTTCGATGACAAAATCCCGCACATCGCGGGCACCGAGCCCGCCGGGATTCCCGGGATCCCGGCCGGATCGCTTCAACCACGCGTGGAAATCCTCGAACGCCTGCCGGTAGTTGCGGACGGTGTAGGCTGAATAGCGCCGCTCCTTGGCCAGGTAGTCGAGAAACGGCTCGAGCCACTGCGCGGCGACGGCCGGCGGCAGGGCCGGCTCAGGCGCGGGACTGGACGCGGGCTTCGACATCGCGCATCACGCGGTTGCATTCCTGGCGCAGCGCCGTCTCCGGGTCGATGCCGGCCTGGCGACACGCCGCCGCCAGTTCGAACAACTGCCGCCCGGCGTCCGCCTCGGTCAACCCGGCCGCCTTCCGGGCGATGCCGGGCCGGTCCATCGCCCCCTCGGCCGGCAGGAAATTCTTCGCGATGCGTTTCACCACCTCCTCCGCGAACATCAGCGCGGGCAGGCGCGGGGGCAGCTGCTTGAAAACCGTGGATTCCGTTTTGCCGGCGGCGGCCTTCTCGCCGGCTTTCACTTTCTCCCAGACCTCGATGACCTCGGCGGAATTGTCCGCCCGGCCGGTGCCGAAAACGTGCGGGTGGCGGCGGACGAGCTTGGCGTTGATCTCCCGGGCCACGTCGTCGAAGTCGAAATCGCCGCGCTCGGCCGCCAGCTGCGCGTGGAAAACCACCTGGATCAGGACGTCGCCCAGCTCCTCCCGCATGTGCGGGATGTCGTTGCGGTCGATCGTATCGAGCAACTCGCTGCACTCATCGATCAAACAGCGGGTCAGGGTCTGGTGCGTCTGCTCGCGATCCCACGGGCAGCCGTCGGGAGCGCGCAACCGGGCCATCGTCCGGCGGAGTTCTTCTATCGGCGTCATGCCGGATATGGCCGCAAGAAGGCGCAGAAAGCGCAAAAGGAAAACGGCACAGTCCGTGGATTGTTTCTTGCGCCTCCGGCGCCTCTTTGCGCCTATTCACGGGATATATGGCCGATAAACTGACGGAAATCATGGCCCACAAGCGCCGCGAGGTCGCGTCCCTGCTGCGGCCGGTGTTCGCCGATGAGCTGCGGGAGATCGATCGCAAGCTCCCGCGCCCACCGTCGTTTCTTTCCGCCCTGCGCCGGCCGGACGGGAAACTGGCCGTCATCTCCGAAATCAAGCGCCGCTCCCCTTCCGCCGGGGCGATCAAGGAAAACGCCTCCGCGGTCGAGCAGGCCCGCCGTTACCGTGCCGCCGGGGCGGCCGCCCTGTCGATCCTCACGGACACCGAATTCTTCGGCGGCACGCTCGCCGACCTCGTGGAGGTCACGGCCGATTTCGCGCAAACCCCGCCGGCCGTGCCCTGTCTGCGCAAGGATTTCATGGTGCACCCGATCCAGGTGCTGCAGGCCCGCGAAGCCGGCGCCAGCGCCATCCTGATCATTGTTCGCGCCCTCAATGACGACGAGATCACCGCGCTGCACACGGCGGCCGCGGCGGCCGGGCTCGACGCGCTGTTCGAGATCCATAACGAGGAGGAGCTCCGCCGCGCCGTGCAACACCAGGCGAAAATCATCGGCGTCAACAACCGCGACCTCGCCGTTTTCAAGACCGATATCGGCCTTTCCGAGAGGCTCATCCCGCTCTTCCCCAAGGATGTCATCGCCGTCAGCGAAAGCGGTTTCTCGACCGCGGCCGACGCCGCGCGCGCGCGCAGGGCCGGGGCCCATGCGCTGCTGGTGGGCGAGTCGCTCATGAAAGCCGCGGACCCCGCGGCACTGATTGCCGATTTCCAGAACCATGTTTGAACAGCGAAACCAGCGGCTCCTTCCCCAGCGCGAATTCATCCGCCGGCTGGGATGGAGCATCGCCGTCGGGGCCGCGCTCATTTTCTTCTCCCTGAGCCTGGGCATCGGGGGCTATCACTATGTTTGCGGCCTGGCGTGGATCGATGCGTTCCTCAACGCCGCGATGATCCTGTCGGGCATGGGGCCGATGACTCCGATTCCCACCGCTGCGGGCAAGGTGTTTGCCGGCTGCTACGCGATCTATTGTGGCGTCGCGCTGATCGGGACCACCGGAATCATCTTCGCCCCGGTCATCCATCGCGCGATGCACAAATTCCACCTCGAGGACTCCGGGCGGGACAACTGATGCCCCTCTCCCCTTCCGCCACCCGCGAACTGCTGGCCCGACTCGGCCACCAGCCCAGGCATTTCCTCGGCCAGAACTTCCTCGTCGACGGCAACATTGTCCGCAAATCGCTCGAACTGGCCGGGATTGCGCCCGGCGACGCCGTGGTCGAGGTCGGCCCGGGACTTGGCACGCTCACCGGGGCCCTCCTGGAAGCCGGCGCCGAGGTCTGGGCCGTGGAGAAGGACCGCACGCTGCACGCCCACCTGCTCGAGACGCTGGTGCCGGACAACCCGCGCCTGCACCTGCTCGAGGGCGATGCCATGGACCATCCGCTCGCCAGCCTGCCACCCGAGAAATTCCGAGCCTTCAAGGTCGTCGCCAACCTTCCCTACGCGATCTCCACTCCCTGGATGGACGCCGTGCTCAGCGGCCCGCTGCCGGAACGCATGGTGTTGATGCTGCAGCAGGAGGCCGCCCAGCGCTATGTCGCGACCGAAGGTTCCAAAATTTTCGGCGCGATCTCGATCTTCGTGCAATCAGCCTACGCGGTCGAACCGGGCCACAAGGTCCCCGCCTCCTGTTTCCATCCCCGGCCCGAAATCGAATCCGTGCTGCTCAATCTTGGGCGGCGGCCGGCGCCCTTCGTTTTCCCTCCGGCCACCAAGGCCTTGGTCCGCGCCTGCTTCCAGCAGCGCCGCAAACAGCTCGGTTCCATCCTTCGCGACAAGCTCGCACCCGAAGCCGCGGCGGCGTGGTTTGCCCGGCTGTCAGCCGCCGGCTTCGGCCCGCAATCGCGTGCCGAGCAGGTTCCGGTGGCACTCTGGCGCGAACTGGCGGTCTGAGGTGCCTCTCTTGCCAATCGGGCCTGTCCTTCTTAACTGTCCCTCCATGTTTCGCCGGATGATCTGCCAGTCTGCCTCGCTGCTGCTGACCTCCCTGGCGCTGGCCACCGCCGCCGTCGCCGCCGGGCCGCTGGTCGGGCGCATGGAAGGTGAGCAGTACGTGGCGGCCAACGGCGAATTCCGCATCCGGGCCCCCGTCCTCCCGGAGATCGGCGGCACCATCGAGGACAGCGACTCCGTCGTCACCTTTCACGACGACTTCGGCACCCACATCAGCATCGCCTGCTTCGATCTCGACGCCACCCAGCGGTGGGAGCTCGAGACGCGCGGCCGGCGGGACTACCTGCTTTATTTTTTCACCGATGTCGTCATGGCCAACTTCTCCTCCCGGTTCCCGGGGTCGAAGATCGAAAGTGCCCGCTACCTGCCCGAGCTGCTTGAGGGATCCCTCATCGCCTATGCCCTCCTGCCGGGCGGCTCTAATTTTGCCCCGCCCGACCTGGTCCCCGGAGCCACGTCCTCGCCGCTCCTCACTGCGAAGCGCGGCACACTGGTGTTCGTCCGCCGCCGCCACGTTTACGTGGTGACCACGGAGCTCGCCGAACGCGTCATGCAAAGAAGCACCTACAAACAGACGGTCGAACAGGAGGACGAGCAGCTGTCCACCCGGCTTCAGGCCATTGCCGGACGGATGACGTTTCTCCACGACCAGCCGCGCAAGCCCTGAGTCGTCGGCGAAGATTCCGCATTGCGTGTGCCCGTCCAAGCTCCAGCCTCTGCCGCCATGAACAAACGCGAGCTCCTCGGCCAGATTGTTGCCCGCCTGCAATCCGAGCTGGAGCTCCTCACGTCCGCGGCCCTCGCCACCCACGCCGAGGCGACCGATGAGGAGAACAAGGCGGAGGACAAGTACGACACCCGCGGCCTCGAAGCCTCCTATCTTGCCCATGGCCAGTCCAAGGCCGCCGAGGAGACCGCCCAGGCGGTCGCACAATTTGAAGCCCTCTCCCTGCGTGATTATGCGGCGGGTGAACCCATCGGCCTCGGTGCCTTGGTCACCCTGGATGGCCGGAACCGCTATTTCATTGGCCCGCGTGCCGGCGGCACCGAGATCGCCCTCAACGGGGCAACCATCCTCGTCATCACGCCGCAGTCCCCGCTCGGCCGCCAGCTGATGGGGCGCAAGGAAGGCGCCACCGTGCAGCTTGACCTTGGGGGCAAACGCAGCGAACTGCGCGTGACCGCCGTAAACTGACGAACGTTTGCTCCCCGCCTGGGGTCAGCGGCGGCGAACCTTCCGGAGAGTCTTCCGGGCCGCTTTGCGGACAACCCGCTTCACCGCCTTCTTCGCCTTGGCCTTGGTGGCGACGGCCTTGACCTTGGTGGCGACGGCAGCCCGGCGCGCTTTCTTGACCGGCTTCTTGATGGCCTTCTTCACGGTCCTGGACGCCGGAACCCGCGCGGACACCTTTGTTTTCGCACTGCCCGCGGCGGCCGATGCTCCGCCCACAACCACCCCCACCGCGCCACCGATCAATGCCCCGATCGGACCAGCCACAACCGCGCCCAATACCGCTCCGGTTGCCCCGCCGGTCCGCCGGCGAAAGGTTCGTTTCTTGTCCTGGGCGGTTTTTCGGACGGGAGGCCGTGCGGAGGGATCAGCGAGGGTGGCGATATCGGAGGTCATGGGAAGGGTTGGGGGTTGAATTGGTACCAGATCATAGTGGCGGTCCGACGCGTTAGGTTCCCGCATTCGTGACGATCCGGACCCTACACCACGGCAGGTTGGACGTTGAATGTTGGGGCCTCGACTGCTTGCATCGTCCGCCCTGTTCCATCTCTTCTGCCCATGCCCTCGACCTACGACACCCTCCGCGCCGACATCGTGACCGCCATGAAGGCCCGCGACACGGCCACCACCACCGCGCTTCGCACCGCCGACGCCCAGATCAAGCGCGCCGCCATGGACGCCAACAAGGACATCGATGAGGCCCTCGTCGTCGCAACCCTGCGCAAAGCGGTCAAGAACCTCGCCGACGCCAAGGCCGAGTTCGAAAAGGGCGGACGATCCGACCTCGTCGCCGCCAACAACGCGGAAATCGCCATCCTTTCGAAATACCTGCCGGCGGGCCTTGACGCGGCCAAGCTGGACGCGCTCATCGCCGAGGCCATCACCGCGACCGGCGCCACGACCAAGAAGGACATGGGCAAGGTCATCGGCGCACTCAAGCAGCGCCCCGAGGCGGCGCTCATCGACTTCGGCGCCGTGAGCAAACTTGTCCAATCGAAGCTCGCGTGAAGCGAACGTTTCGAAGGTGGCAGGGGCTTTACGCCCCCACTCCGGGCTTCTTCAAATAATTCCGCACCGCCTGCGGCGGCTTGCGAGCGGCTGGATCGCCGTAGGGTTTGCGGCGGTAGCCCGGCCGCGTGGGATCAGCGGCGCACTTCATCTGGAAGTCCTGCATGCGTTGAAACAGGTCCAGCAGCTGTCCCGAGTCGGGGTAGTGGTCGAGACCCGACCGCTCCAGCACCAGCAGCAGTTCATGCACGGCCTCCAGCGTGGAGAGACATCCCTCCTGCGGCTGCTGCTTGATGATATACCGGCTCGGCGCCGTCGGGGTGAACATGACCCGCGGCAGCCGCTGCAGGCTTGGGGTCAGCCGCAACAGCTTTCGCGCGCCGCCCCAGGTCGCATCGAGCAGGAAGACCACCAGCCGGCGCTCGCGGAGGTGTAGATTGAAGGCGGAGAGTTGGGCCCCTGACGCGACACTCAGGTTCAGCGCTTCCCGGCCAGGATAAAGGAGCACGCAATAGTTCGCCGGGTCCGCGAGCAACGCCTGCACCGCTTCGTCCCGTTCGAAGCCCTGCCCCATGTGCAATTCGCTGTTGGGCAGGCAGAGGTGCGTCAGCCGGCCGGTGCCGGCCTTCTCCTCCTTGTATTCCTTCGGGCTCATCAGGAACACGAACCGGGTCCGGGTCTGCATCGGTCGCAGCGACGAACACCAGCAGAGCTGCTGCGGCCAAAAGCAACGGTAGCACATCACCCTCATCGAAAACCTCCCCATCGCCAAGCGACGCACAGCAGGACGAGCCAGATCACCAGGGCCGCCGCGAACTTGAGCTGGAACGTTCTCTTGGCGGATTTATGACGAAATACGCCCATCCCCAGCAACCCGCCGGGCCAGCCGCCGATGGCGCATACCCACCAGAGCACGGATTCGGCGACGCGCCCGCCCCGACGGCCAGCCTGCCACTTGTCGTAGCCGAACAGCAGGAACGCCGCGAGGCTTGCCAGCCCGAGCCAGCCGGCCAGCAGCAGTTGTCCATCCGGGAGATTCACTGGCGCCCACCCAGCCAGCGCGCACGAACGGAGCCAAGCTCCAAAATCCCAGCCCACGCTGCGCTGGACACGCCCCAAGATGTGCTTTTGCTTCAGGGCCTACCTTTCCCGTGAGAATCCTTATCGTCGATGACCTGCCCTTGGGGCGCCAGATGATCTCTGACGTGATTACCTTGATGGGCCACGAACCGATCGAGGCGGGCAACGGGGCGGACGGGATCGAAATTGCCCGATCCAACCCCCCGCCCGACCTCATCTTGCTCGACGTGAACATGCCGGGCATGGACGGATTCCAGGTCTGCAAGATTCTCAAGGGCGACCCGCTCACCCAGGCCATCCCCGTCATTTTCCTCACCTCCTACAATGAGTCGGAGGACCGCGTCCGGGGCCTCAACATCGGCGCTGACGATTACCTGACCAAGCCCTTCGCGATTCGCGAACTATCCGCCCGGATCGAAAAGCGGCTGCAGGCCCGCGAGGAAACCAAGATGCTGATCGGCCAGCAGGCAATGATCCGCGACACCTTCGAGCGCTTCGTCGCGCCGCAGGTGGTGGACATCCTCCTGCGCCATCCCGACCGCGTGAAACTGGGCGGTGACCTGCAGGAAGTCACGGTGATGTTCACCGACCTCGAGGGTTTCACGACCCTTTCCGAGGTCACCCCGCCGCACGAACTCCTGCGCGTGCTCAACCGCTACCACGAACTCGTCTCCCGCCTCGTCCAGCAGCACAACGGCATCGTCAACAAATTCATGGGCGACGGCGTCATGGTGCTGTTCAATACTCCCGTGGCGCAGGAAAACCATGCCCGCAGCGCCGTGCTGGCCGCGCTGGCGATCCGCGGGGCGTTGCCCGCCCTGCATGCGGAGTTCGAACCCCGTTTCCGCCTGTCGATCAAGTGTGGCATCCACAGCGGCCCCGCGATCGTCGGCAACGTCGGCACCGCCCATTTCATGGATTACACCGCGCTCGGTGACACCGTGAACCTCGCCGCCCGGCTGCAGGAAATCGCCCGGGGCAACCAGATTCTCATCAGCGATGCCACCCGCGCCGCCCTGGGGGCGGGCATCACCGTCGATGACATGGGACCCCTGACCATCCGGAACCGGTCGAAAGCGCTAAACACGTTCGCGGTGATCGGATCCGGCTAGGTGGAACCCGGCCTCCGGACGGGTTTTGGGACTGTCGCCAGGAAGAAACGCGTCCGGAGGCCGCGTTCCACCCACCGATCCACCTCACGGTTTGCCTACCGCCCGCTGCGCCCGAGTCGGATCATGCCCGGGCACGTACATGCTCTTCCATCCCAGGCCGAGCTTCTTCTGCATCTCGAGAATGTACGACCAGTCCGTGAACTCCGCCGCACCGGCCCCATCGTCACCCACGGTGAACTTCGCCCCGGCCGCTTTGGCCAGCGTGAGGAATTTTTCCAAGGGCGCGCGCTCGCGCGGACTGATTTCCAAGGCCACCCCGTTCTTCACCGCGGCATCGATGATGCCCCGCATCCGTTCCTCGGTCCAAAGCTCGTCCGCCCGGCCCGCCAGTTCCGCCGGCAATTGCAACGGATCCGCCAGCACGTCGATCGGCAACTCCGACATCACCTGGACGCGGCGCCTGACCAGGCCATCCAGGTCGGAGTCCCCGGGAGTAATCGGGCAGCGGCCGACGAGGTAGTCGAACCGCGCGAGCGTGGCGGCGCCGGGCAGGGTTTTCGTCGGGAGCGGCCAGGCGATTTCCAATCCGGTGAAAACCGGTTCGTTTGCCATCTCGGCGAGGACCCGGAGCGCCGCCGGCTCGTCGCCAGCCTCGGCGCGGTTCCCCAGCCGGTAAACGCGGCCCGCAAACAGACCCGTCCGGCCGTGGATCGCGCGCAGTTCCTTCAAGGTCGGCCCGCCTTCCACGCGGGTGCGCAGGTTGACGAGCGGGAAGTTGTCCTTGGCCAGCACGGCGCGCTGGAGGTCCTGCTCATTGAGCACCGGCTTGACCACCGAGGCATCCTCGCCCGGTGGGAGGCGGCGGATGCGAATGTTGCGGTACCAGGCCTGGCTCTTCTCGTCATGGCACTGCAGCGCAATCGTGCCTTTGGTGAGAAAATCCATCGTGGTGCCAGGGTTGAGCACGGGCTGGTTCGACGGCTCGGTGTATTCCATCATCAGCTTGCCGTTGAGGCGGACCTCGACCCGCGGTTTCCGGACCAGGATGTTCATGGTGAACCACTCGTTGTCCTTCACCATCGCCTTGTAGAGATTGCGCACGCCATAAAGGCTGCCCGTCCTCTTGTTCTCGCTGTAGCCCCGGTCGAACGGCGGTTGGGTATTGTTTACCTGCACCTCGAAACCGGATTTACGCGGCCAGTTGGCGTCCTGCCAGGTGGCGTGGAAATAAACGCCGGAGTTCGCCCCGGGCATGGCTTTGACCTCCAGTTCCAGCTCGAAGTTCTCGAACTCCGCCTTCCCGTCCGGGCCGACGTAAAACAGGTGCGCCCGGGGGCCGTTGCAATATATCATCCCATCCACCAACCTGATCGAGTCGGGGTGCTCGGCGGCCTTCCAACCGGCCAGGCTCTTGCCGTCGAAGAGCGATTCCCACTCCTGTTGGGCTGAAAGCGGCGCGAGGCCGAGGGCAAGGAGCATGGCAAAAAACAACGGGCGGCGGGGTAAGTCCATGCGAGGTAGCTAGTCGGATTCGCCTCCTCTGCAAATTCCGGCTAAGGCTAACAATGTCCGATTCAAAAGATTCCGGTGGAATGCGGCGCAAAATGACCGATAGAGGGCTATGCTTCGCTGCACCCGCTGCCTGGTCCTTCTCCTTGCCCTGATGGTTCCCGCCTTCAGCCAAGGCGCCCCGGATTGGTCCAAGATCAAATCCGGCATCATGCTCAGCGAGGCGGCCGAGACGTTGGGCAAGCCGCTTATCCGCACCTATGGTCGTGGCTTCCAAGTCTGGATTTACGACGGTTGCGGCGAGATCATCTTCGGCGGGGGCACGGCCATCGGCTGGACCCAACCGAACCCGACGGCCGAGTCACTCGCCCGGCCGGTTGCCCTCGATGTGCTGATCCGCCCCGTGGTCCGCCTGCCGAGCCTGCGGGGTTTCAATCCCCAGCGACAGAGCGCCCAGACCTACGAGGATCCGTTCGATACCCGTTTCCGTTACAAGCAGTGACCCGGCCCTCGCCGGCCTTGGTAAATCAATGTCAATGTTCGCCGGGTCCCGGACCGGGGCTTGAACGTCTTCCGCCGGATCGGCTACCAATCGGACGTGCCGATTTTCACCCGTATCCTGGATATTAAGCGCGCCGTCCTCGCCCGGCTGCGTGACAAGCGGCGGCAGCCACGCCATCGGGTTGGGGCCGGTTTTCCGCTCAAGGCCTCCCTCAACCTGATCGGTTCGACCGCGCCGGAATTGGGCCAGGAGCCGGCGCGGGGCAATGGACTCGATTGGAGCGGAGTGGTCGGCGACATCTCGGGCAACGGCCTGAGCATCCTCCTTTCACCCGCCGCCACCACTGGGCGGGGCGAAACGACGATTCTCCGGCTGGTCCTGGAAAACCACGAGATCGTGATACCCTGCACCGTCGCCCACTTCCGGGTCTACAACAGCCATGCCTACTGTGGCGTCGAGCTGGAGTTCGACGATTTCAAAGCCCAAAAGGACTACCTCCAGCTCGTCGAAGCCGTGAAACTGGGTTCTTCCTTTGTCCCCGCCGGGGCCGCGCATGCCGAAGGCACGCTGGTGACCAAGAGCTGGCGTTCCGTCGGCCCGGCCCTGCTCACCGAATGGCGCGACGCCAACACGCGCACCCTTGATCGCTTCGAACTTAACTTGGGCGACCATACGGTGCAGGGTTGGAAATGCCGGCTCGGCCTGGAAGTGCATCCCAGCAAGCACCAAACCAAGTCCGTGTCCGCGGACACGGAGGGTGAGGTCAGCCAGCTCTTCCGCTGGGTCGTCGGCAACCTGCCGAAGCACATCCCGTCAGACTTGCGCAAGCTCATGTCCTGCTCCGGCGGCAGTCCGCTCCCGCCGCCCGGTCCGGCAGCGGTGGCTACCGCGAAGATGGCGGCCGTGGCGTCTAGCTCCACCGTCATCAAGGTCCCTGCATCTGTCTGGCGGGCCCCGAAGCCCGCTGCTCCTGCCTCGGTCTGATCAGGGCAGTCTGCTCCGCCGGCCGATATTTCAGGCGGTGCCCCAGCCGGATCAAAGGTTCCTCGAAATACCGGTAGGATACGGCGGCCAGCACTACGGTCACCGGAAGCGCCGCAAACAGGCAGCCTGGCAGCAACGCATCGAACAGGTACTGTACCGGCAGGTGAAAGAGATAGATGAAGTAGGACCACAGGCCGAGGGGTGCCAGCGCTTCCAACGCCGGCGCAATCAGCCAGCCGGGTGATTCTTCCACCGCCAGGCGGATGACAACGGCATACATCACGGCCGCCATGGACAAATTGTCGATGGCCGGGAGCGCGACACCAGCGGCCCGGCTGGCACACAGGATTACCAGATAGAACGCCACCAGGCCGCGCAGCACCCGGCGCCCGCCACCCGACAGCTTCCCTCCAAGAGGTGCGCGTACGATCAGAGCCGTCGTCACCCCGGCGGCGAGGGCGTCCATGCGGTCGACCAGCAGGAAGCTCATGCCCGGCGTGAGTGCCCGATTTATGCCACCCACCACCATGGCGGTCACGGAAAGGGACAGCAGCAAGCGCCGGTCGGCCACATAACGCATCATCCACGGCACAACCACGTAGAACTGCTGCTCCACGGCCAGCGACCAGGTGACGGCCAGCCACGGCGCCCCCAGCGCGGCGTGCTGCATCATGGTGTTGTTTTGCCAGAACACGAGGTAGGGCCAAAACGGAATGTCGGTGTGCCAGTAGTAGAGAAGCCCGAGCTGCCAGCGCCCATCCATCCACCGCACGATCCCGTACGTGCCGAGCAGCAGGCAGTAGAGCGGCAGCTTTCCAGCACAGTGGGATCCGAAGCTTGGAATTCACGTGACTTGAAGTCGCGGC
>JADMIO010001197.1_pt1 | contig 30489 bp, 45 predicted proteins | sample 8958161 | NCBI WGS metagenome assembly JADMIO01 (sample SAMN16585339, study PRJNA669376) | soil metagenome | isolation source: Crop rotation soil | place: USA: Cullars Rotation, Alabama | collected 2011 | reverse complement strand
AGGTGAGCCAGTGTGATTACATTTGCGGCCTAACTGTGGCCAGTCCAGTTACGCTGGAGTCACTAGTATTTAGGTGACACTATAGAAGCGGCCGCGACAACTTGTCCACGTGGAATTCTAAGCTTAGGATCCCAATGTGCTGGAAAGGTGGTCCGAGGCTCCCGCTGGGCCAAAAACCGGGCCGCTGGGAGCTTGACTTTCAGATTTTCCTGTGAAACACGAACGCTCCTCCCGGCGGGAACACGGGAGGAGCGTTCAGTGTCGGAGCCCTGGATCCAGGTACGCCTTGCCGCCACGCCATTGGGGCGGGACCGTCCTTACTGGGAAAGGAACAGACCAGTCGAGACAGGGACTCCTAGCTCGTAGTGTCAGGGACCCCAGTCCCCTTCACGTTCACGCCACGCGGCCTCGGCTTCCTTGCCCTCGTAGTAACGCTCCTCGTAGGACATGCCCTCCTCGTCCTCCTGGCCCAGGTTCTCCAGCTCCTCGTCCGTGAGCATGGGCCCTAAGCCACAGGCGCAGGATGGTGCACCAATGGACTCCAGCCACTTGGTGGTGGTCCGAGCTATGCACCCACAGTCGCTGTCCCGACAGGTCAGCTTGATCATCCGAGTGGTCTGGGTCTTCTCTTTGGTCGGATGGGTCAGGGCCGCGTGCGGGTACTCCCCGAGCTTCGACGCGATGGCCTCCAGCTCGCGCGCCAGCTCGGGGCCCACGTCACATGCAGTCGGCTTCCCGACCAGGCCCACCTTCGCGTGGGTCTTGGCGAAGTACCCCGAGTGCTTCGACCGGCAGTCATCGGAGGCGTGGATCAGCTCGTGAGTCAGGACGGCCAGAATCTGGTTCGGGCACGATACGGCAGGGCTGACGAACACGTTCGTGGAGCTGTCATCGGCCGCTTCGGTCTTGTAACACCAGCCGATGGAGCCTTTGGAGTGCTTCGCCGGCCAGCCCGTGCTGACTCGGATCACGTCCGGGAGCTTCACGTCGGACGGGATGAACACCTTCGTCCGGAGGGCGGCCACGGCGGCCACCAGCCACTCCTCGCGGGTCTTGTACTTGGTCATGCTCACGCCTCCGGGCACTTGTCGAGAAGCTTGGCGCTAATGGCCCGACGCTGGGCGGGCGTGACCACGCCGGCGGCGGACAGGACCGTGAGGCAGTACGAGAGCTGGTCGAAGTTCAGCTCGTCCACGGCGGTTGCGAAGGTGATGTTCATCTGTCGGACCCTTCTGGTAGGGCCGGGCCCGAAGGCCCGGCCAGGTGGTGGAGGTCAGATGCCCCGGCGCACACGCTCGGCCTGAACGAGCGCCAGGGCCCTGGCCGCGCGGTCCTGGGCGTCCCGACGCTTCGCGGAGGTGACCCTGTAGCCGTACCAGCCCGTGGCATACGCCAGCGTGGCGTCCGACATGAGTTCGACTCGCCAGGCCGGGAGAGCGGCCGGAAGGTTCGGGTACGAGGTCTTGGCGTTCATTGGGGGCTCCTTCGGTGGGTTCGGCTTACGAGTGGAACCCTACGCCTACCCGGGGCCGTTTACACGCCGAACGCTGAATCCCGTTACCGAACCGTTACCACCATGCTCCTTGGGCGGGCTCGTGCTTCGGGTCGGCCGGCTTCGGCTTGCCTTTCTTCAGGTTGCACGGGTTGCAGGCCGCCTGGAGGTTGTCCAGGTCGTCCCCGTGGGTCTCGCGGTCCCGGATATGGTCCGCGCACTCGGCCAGGATCGTGCACACGCCCGGGTAGCGGAGCTGGCACAGGCCCTCGTCCCTGGCGAACACGGCCAGGCGTCGGGCCGCCCTGAGCCGCCTGGGGACGGCGGACCACGAGCTGGTGTTGCTCACAGGGCCACCACCTCTTTCGCCTGAGTCACCGTGATGGCATTAGGTGACGATCCGTCACACTTGAACCACGCCGAACGCGACTTCCCGTCCTCCCAGATGGCCACGACCGTGTACGAGCCCAGGCGAGCCCGGACCACGAGGGAGTCCACCACCTTCCCTGGCACCCATCGGTTCGACGCCTTCGGGGCCGTGCCACGACAATACGAGCTTGTCACGGTCCAGCCCCTGGCCCTGGCCGCTTTGATCAGGGCCCTGCTGGAGGCGTTCAGCTCCTCCGGGGCCGCCGGGCGGCATGGAACCTCGGGCTCGGGCCACCAGAACGGGTCCCGGAGCAGTCGGGCCTTGTCGGACTCCACGGGCTCGGGCTCCGCCTGAACTGGCTCGTCGAATTCTGACTCCTCGTCAGACTCCATCACGGCTTCACCTCCACGAGCACGTACAGTAGGGCGTCCAGGAAGGGCATGGTCACCATGCCGTCGCCGAAGTTCAGGAGCCAGCGACTGGAGGCGTGGGCTCGCCAGCCGGCCACGCGGAGGTCCCCGAAGCCTGGACGCTTCGTGACCAGGAGCACGGCATCCGCCTTCGCCCGCTCGCCCTGGGCCAGGGCCTCGTTCAGCCATGCGGCCACCTGCTCGTCCGACGCGGCCCCGGCGGCCTTCCCGGCCTTCACCTGAATGCATAGCTTGGCGCCCTGTGGGGTACGGCAAAGCACGTCGCCCTGGTCCAGGTGGCCGGCTAGGCCAGGGCGAACCACGTCCAGACAGCCCCACGCCTCCAGGAACTTCACCACGGCCACTTCGGCCGCCGTGCCGATGGCCTTCGACTTCACGGGGAGCCCTCCAGCTCGTCCGGGGCCCCGTAAGCGTGGGGCCAGGTCTCCAGGATGGTAGCGCCGAACACGTCCAGGACCACGAGCAACGCTTCGGCCATCCCGTCATCGGCCGTGTTGTCGGACCCTCCTGGTATGTGGGCGGGCTCGGGCTCGGGGCCGTCGGGCGGGGCGCACTCGGAACACCACGAGGCGTTCAGGTACGCCTTCGTTACGGCTCGGGGGCACGTTCCCGCCAGGCCCTGACAGCGGCGGTCCTTCACGCCCCTGGGGCGCCACGGCGGCGGGGCCTGGGCGGGCCCCTCCAGGGCCTCCAGCATGTGGTCCAGGCACAGGTACTCGGCCAGGTCATGGGGGCTCAGAATGGCGTCCAGGGCCGTTTCCGCGCCACAGGCCAGGCAGCTCACGGCCAGGTCCCTTTCAGGCCGATCAGGAAGCCCTTCAGGGTCGGTCCCGGGTTCAGCTCGCGGTATTCGGCCTCCTCCGTGGCGTACTCGGCCGTGGCGGCCTCCATCCGCTCCCACCACGCCTGGCGAGCTGGCGTGTAAACGTCCATCACGTACTCCCTCCAGGCGTTGTGGCCGATGCGGCGGCCTAGCCGGTCACGCCTCATTTTGGCCGTCCCCCTCGATTGGCTGAAGCTCTCGGATCAGCTCCCGGACCAGGTAGCGATTTGTCCTGTCGGCCTCCCTGGCCGCCGCCGCGTCCAGGCGGCGGCACTCCCGACAGACCGAACGCCCCACGGCGCCGTGTTCGCACCCTCCCTTGGCCCGAGCCCGGTTCGACGCGGCACGGACGGCCGCACGCTGGGCCGAATCGTGCTGACACGGGCACCTGTACTCGTCCACGGCGGACCAGTAGGTGACTTTCTCGTGGCCACACATATCGTTCACGAACGTCCACCTGGCGCCCTTCGGCCCACGCTCGGCCGGCCCCATGACGGTCCAGCCGCCGCGAGACTGACCCGTCCGGTCTATGGGCGGACGCCCTCCCGGGTTCACGACAGCCCCGGGGGCGGGGCCACGGGGCCCACGAGCTTCGGGCGGGCGAAGCGGTCCAGCTCGCGGCTGGCGAAGTGGACCTCCAGCACGTTCGACGCCTGAGCCTTCGTGGCGGCGGCCCCCAGGTTCAGCCGGATCATCAGCTCCGCCTGGGCCTGGCTCGGAGGCATGGCGTCCCAGGCCGACGGATACCCGGGGTGGAGGTCTCGGGGGTCCCCACCCTCCGCCAGCTCCAGCGGCTCGGGCTGAGCCTCGTCTTTGTGCTTGCGCCACCAGGGCGTGTCCACTCCGTCCACCACGTGGCACAGGATCCGGTACGGGTACTCGTGCGTGGCCGGCAGGAAGCTGACGCCGCCGTACGTCCGGAGCCAGGGCGGCTCGGCATAGCCGGACTTTCGCCTGGCGGCCTTCAGGGGCCGTCCGGTCAGGTCCATGGCCAGCCAGCCCAGCTCGCGCGGCGGGGCCACCACGATGCGTTCGTGGCGGCGGCCACGCTCCTCGTCCGGGTCGGGCTCGGGGGCCACGGGCTTGTCCGGGCCCGGGATGGACAGGTCGAAGCTCCGGGCCAGGCCGCCGCCCAGGGCCCCTACCACGTCCAGGAGCAGGGCGGCTTCCTTGCCCGTGCTCGGGCTCGGGCGCAGGACGCGGCCGATCATCTGGGTCAGGAGCGGCATGGACTTCGTGGGACGACCCACGATGGCCACCTCCACGGCGGGAAGGTCGAAGCCCTCCGTGAGCACCATGACGGAGCTGAGCACGTCCTTCCGGCCCGCCGCCACGTCACGGTAGGCCGCCTGGCGCTGGTGGATCGGAGTGTCCCCCGTGATGACGACCGTTCGGGCTCCCACGGCCTCGTAGTCGGCCGCCCATGCCTGGGCCACCTCGATGGTCGGGGCGAAGCTGATCGCCCGCCGTAGCCGGCCCATGGAGTCTCGCCCGAACCTGGCGTACGCCTCCGCTATCCGCTCCCCGGCGTGGACCGTACTCATGGCCTTGCCCAGGTCGCCGGCCGCCAGGTCGCCATCGATGGCCTTCCGCACCTTGTCCGTGTTCAGGCCCGGCAGGGTCACGGTCCGGACCTCGGCAGGGACCAGGTAGCCGTTCTCCACGCCCCACGGGATCCCGCGTTCGTACCAGACGCCACCTGGCCACGCGGCCCCGAGCCCCTGGCGGTCCCCACGGGCCATCGTGGCCGTCACGCCCAGGGTCCGTGTCCCGCTGGCGGGATCGTAGGCCCCGAAGTGGCTCAGGGCCGCCTGGTAGCTCTTGGCCGCCGCGTGGTGGCACTCGTCCACGATGATCCGTGGGAATTGCCCGGGCGGGATCTTATTCAGGCGGCGGGCCAGGGTCTGAATGCTCGCCACCACCACGTCCCCGTAAATACCCATGCTCGGGCCTTGGACGATTCCAATTGCCATATCGGGGTCCGCCGCCGCGAACTTGTCCACGGTCTGTTTCACCAGCTCGTCCCTGTGGACGAATACACAGGTTCGCATTCCGAATGCCCGAAGGTTGATCCGCCCCAGCTCGGACAGGATCACGGTCTTTCCTAATCCCGTCGCAAGTTGAATGGCGCCGGGGCTCGGCTGGTCCCAGCCCTCCAGCACGGCCGCCACGGCCTCGGACTGGTACGGCCTGAGGATCGGTCCACGGTTCACGTTCGGCTCCCTTCGATGATCATGGCCCGGCCTGTCCCGGGTTTATTTGTCCGTCGCCTGACTCCACCTGTCCCCTGTCCGCCTTAAGAGAGGCGGACCGGGGCGGACAGGTGTGGGGCCTGTCCGGGACAGCTTCCCACCTGTCCGGGACAGGTGGCTGGGTTATTAACCTGTTGTTAACCTGAAGCCCTCCGAGGGCCCCGGGACGGCCCCGCCGAAGGTCCAACAGCCCTCCTCCGCCCTGGCCGTGACCCACGTCGGAGGTAGCTCCAGCTCGTGGGCCGCGAGCTGTTTCCGCACCTTGATCACGTCCCCCAGGGCGCCATTACTGATTTGAATTCCGGCCTTCTCCAGCCTGGCTTTGATCTTGTCCCGGCCCTCGTCCAATGGAACGTCCGAGTCCTGGAGGAATTCGAATACAACTCTTTTCTTCGCCATCGTCGCGTCCATGGCGGCGGCCTCCAGCCTTTCATGCCGAAGCGGATTCGACATTCTCCGGAGCACGATCGTTTTATCGGGAACGGCTACGCGCGCCTTCTCGTTCGTGAGAATGACCTCAGGCGGATTGGAGCCCGCCACCAGCTCCAGCCGCCACGCCAGGTCCACGTCCGTGACCTTCCCGGACGACCCCCGCGCGCCACGCTCCACGTCCTTCCCTGCGTGGTCCAGCCTCAGGAAGCCGATCCCCGCCCGGCGTAGCGGGACGCCCGTCACGCGGTCCCAGGCCGCCCACGTGTCCGCGCTGGACTCCTCGCCCTGGACCGTCCTGGAGGCCGTGTCCAGGATGACGAACTCCACGGCCTCGTCCACGGCCGCCGCCACGAGCTGGGCCCCGGACACGTCCAGCGGGGCCAGCGTCGGGAACGACAGATACCTGAGGTTCGCCAGGTCGGCCGCCTTCAGGCCCATGTCCAGGAGCCGTACCCACGTGTCGCCCTCGGGATCGTTCTCCCAGTCCACGTACAGGACGCGCGTCCCGGCCTTCGCCAGCGTGGCGGCCCACTCCAGCGTCAGCAGGGACTTGCCCTGGCCCGTGGTCGAGTACAGGAGGTGGCCCCTGCCCTTCGCCATGATCCCCGGGACCAGCCACTCCACGGCGGGACGCCCGCCGGCCTCCAGCTCCTCCCAGTCCACGAACGTGAGCCCCACGGGCTCGGGCCTGACGAAGCCCTCCGGTCCGTCCACGTGGTCCGGGACGGCCACGAGGTGGCGCTGGGGCACGCTGAAGCCCTCCAGGGCCAGCGGGACCTCCCGGGGCTCGAACGCCCTCCAGGCCGTGTCCAGCTTCGCCAGGGCGGCCTCCAGCGGGTAGTGATCCCCGGCGGGTTGCTCGTACGTGGTCCAGCGGGCTGTCAGGGCCGCTTCGGCCTCGGCCAGGCTGAAGCCCCGCCGCCGCATACTGGCGGCCACGGAGGTGGCGTCCCGGTCTCTCCCGCCCTTCAGCACGGGCCCTGACAACGGGCCCTTGTCAGGGCCCGTGGCGGGCTTGGCTCGTGCCCGAGCCTCCGTGACCCACTGTATAAACCCAGGGTCCTGAGCCCCGCCCAGGGGCCACGCCTCCAGCCCGGCCAGGACCTCGTACCCGGGACGCCCGGCCTTTGACTCCCGCTCCGTCCCGGGGAGCCACACGAAGCCCCGGTCCGACTTCAGTCCAGGGCCCGTGGTCCCGGTCCCCGCCTGGTAGTCGATCCCCGGGCCCAGGACACCCTTCCCGAGCCCCTGGGCGGGGACGTAGAGGTGGAGGCCCGTCCCGTGTTCATCGTCGCCCGGCGTGGCCACCATGGCCACCACGGGCGGGAGCTGGGCCGTGATCGTGGCCAGGTCCCCGGAGTTGCGAGGGTCCAGGTCGATCACGTCCACGCCTCCCCCGGGCTGAACGCCGCATACGGCGATCAGGGCCCGCCCCGGGCGCCAGGCGTCCAGGGCCCGGGGGTCGGCCTTCGCGGCCTGCCAGTCCAGCGGGAGCTTGTACCCGTCCACGGTCCCGCCCGGAGGGCACGCCAGGACCGGGACGCCGGCTTCGATCAGGGCCCTGGCGAAGGCCAGCGGGTCAGGCATCGTGAGCTTCGGCCGTATGCCAGCCGCCCATCCCGCACCCGAATAACAGACAGGGCTCGGGGTCGGACTCCCCGGAGTGGCTGTCCGAGACGAAGCCATCGTGAGCCCGGGACGCGGCGGGGCCGCCGCCCTGGTCCTGGTAATGGGCCCCGGTCACGTGCCCGTACGGCCGCCGTGCGGCCGACTCCAGCCGCCAGAAACACGCCTGGGCGATCAGCATTCCCGGCCACAGGACGATCGGCCGGGGGCCGTGGTTCACCAGCTCCAGCGTGACCTGGCCGTGGAACCCGGGATCGATCCAGCCCGCCGTGATGTGAACCGCCAGCCCGATCCGCCCCAGGCTGGACTTGCCCTCCACTCGGGCGGCCAGGTTCGCGGGCAGGGCCAGGGTCTCCCGCGTGGAGGCCAGGGCGAAGGTCCCGGGCTCCAGCCGGAAGCCGGCCTCCGGAGTGACCCTGATCATGGACAGGGCCCGGGCCGGGTCCACGTACCCCAGGTTCGGTGGCGGGACCAGGAAGTGACGGTCCAGGGCCACGTCATAGGAGCACGGCTGGACGCGGCGGGGATCGTAGGGCCGGATCACGTCCGGGCCCAGGTCTTCGATGGCGTGGTCGGGGAGCAGTCCGTACATGCGATTCGTCCTCCAGATGGGACAGGCCCGGCCACCTTCCGAGTGGCCGGGCCCGTCAGCTTACGCCGTGCTCGCGGCAGGGACTACGAACGACGACGGTAGGCCCACGCGAGCCCAGCCCCGGCGCCGATGGCGACCACGCCGGCCGCCGCCAGGAGCCACGTGTCCGAGTCCCCGCCCGTGGCCGGGAGCCCGGGGACCTCCTCCGTGGTGCCGTCAGCGTGGACGATCACGGTCTTGGTCACGCCCGCCTTGCCGTCCTTCCCGGCGGGCCCTGCCGGGCCACGGGAGCCGTCACGGCCAGGCTCTCCGATCCCCGGACGGCCCGGAGCTCCGGGCTCGCCATCCTGGCCGGCGGGCCCCTGGGGGCCTACAGCTCCAGCCGGGCCAGCATCGCCAGTCTCGCCCGCAGGACCGACGGGGCCGGCGGGGCCCACCACGCCCGACGCTCCAGCAGCTCCCGCTGGTCCGACAGGGCCAGCCTCGCCCTTCGGCCCCGGCTCGCCATCCTTCCCATCCTTGCCGTCCTTTCCTGTCTCGCCCTTCGGCCCCTGGGGGCCAGGAGCACCGGGGACGCCACAGACGAAGTGGTTTGTCGCCTGGCCCGCGCCCGAGTTGCCGACCTCGGACCAGACCTGGACGTGTGCGCCGGGGCACGGGTCCGTGTGGACCGTGGCGGCGGCGGGCGTGGCCATCAGGGCCAGGGGAGCCGCCACGAGGGCGGCGGTGATGAGCTTGTGCATTACGGGGAGCCTCCAGGCTTCCGAGTGGTGGGCGGGGCCCCGGATGAGGCCCCGCCGTGCTACTGGTCGTTCCGGGGAGTGGTGTTCGCGTCCCTGATGGCCTCGATCTCCGAGCGGAGGTAACGCCGATGGCCCCCGAGCGTCCGCTGGACCGGGAGCTTCCCGGCCTTCGTCCACTTCACGATCGTCCTGGCCGTGACTCCGAGGATGGCCCCGGCCTCCGTGGTCGTCAGATACTGACGGTCCATCAGATCTTCAGTACCTTACGGATCATCTCGTCCGAGACGCCCTTGGCCCGGAGCGGGGCCACTCGGGGGTCCTGGGCCCAGGAGTCGTCCGGAGCCGCGCTCGCGGCCTCCAGCTCGGCCAGGGCCGCCAGGGCCAGGGCCTCCTCGTCAGCGGCCGTGCTGGCACCAGGGGAGGCCGACGGGCTCCCGGCAGACTGCCCGACAGGGGCCACGCTCGTACCGGGCGGAGATGCAGCCGGTTGGGCCTGAGAGTTTCCCGGGCTCGCGCTAGAGGCCGGGGAGGACTGGGACGGGCCAGCGGACCCAGCCGACGCCGGGGAGGATCCCGCCGTCTGGTTCGGCTGGCCTGGGGCGTTTCCCGGGCTCGCCACGGCCGCCGTCGCTCCCGGCTGGCCGGGCGTCGGGACGGTCATGCTCGGGGCCTCGTACCACGCCTTGTAATACTTCGGCGGCTGGGTCATGCGGTCCTTCGACTGGCCCTCCGCCACGTACTGGACCGTGAGCTTTGCCCCCGGCTGGAGGTCGTTCAGCCCTGTGGCGGCTTTGATCGCCGCCAGGACCACGGCCTGGGTCGGGCCCGTGCCGTCGGCCTGGAGCTTGGCCCCGCCCTTCAGGTACACGGAGGCGTCCTGGCCCAGCTTGTACGCCGGGCTGGAGCTGTCCGTGACGTGGATCCCGATCCTGTGCATGAGCATCGGCTGGCCGCCCGGGAAGGTCTTCTCCTTCCCGTCCTTGTCGGTCTGGCGAAGGTTCGGCTCGAACTCGAACACGATGCCGGCCACGAAGTCCCCGTAGTTGTCGAACGGGAACGAGTTGCCGCCGCCGGGGATCTTCCATGCGTCTTGCGTCATTTGCTTGTCTCCAGGTGAAGTGATGAGTGATCAGATTTTCTACACGCCAGGCGGCGGGGCCGGGAGGCTGATCGGCGTGGGGTTCCATCCGATCTGGGCCAGGCCCTTGTCCTGACGAATGTTCACGCCTTCGCATAGCCCGGCCTTCAGGACCGGGCAGTATTCGCAGGCGTCCTCCTGAATCGAGAGTGACTCCAGGACGGTCTGTGGGTTGTCGGCCACGGACAACATGGCCGTGATCCGGTCCCGGCGGGCCAGGGCCGCCAGGGCGTTGTCCGGGTTCCAGGTCCGACGGTAATAGCTGGCGTCCTCCAGTTCGCAGGATCGTCCGCCCATCGGGAGGACCAGGAGGGCCACGGTCTTGACCGGGTATCCGAGGAGGGTCATTCCCAGGCCGTAGAGGTCGAGCTGGACCTCGTACTGGTCCGTGACGTGGCCCTTCCTCGTGGCCTCCAGCTTCGTCACGCCGCTGACCTTGAAGTCCACGACCTCCTGAGTCCGGCGATCGTAGAGGTCCAGGATGCCGTACGCCTTCGGGTCCCCGGCGGCCACCTTCGCCTTCGTGACCCAGCGTCCGGGCTGGGGGCCCTGTGGCCCCAGGGTGACGAGACTGGATGCCAGGCGGATCATGCGGGCGTTGTCGTCCTCGAACGCCGGGCCCAGGTGGTACTCGTCAGCCGCCGTGCCGATGGCCGGTCGCCAGGCCGTGGAGGTCGGCTTCCCGAACGCCAGGAGCCCGCCCAGCTTCCGCTCACAGCCGCCCAGGGCCGACATTCCCGGGGACCGGCCCGTGTAGTCCTTCGCCGGCTGAGTGATCCGGGCTCGGATCACGGCCAGGTAGTCCTGGGCTTCAGCGGCGGCTTCGGCCTTCCCGGACCAGGACACGATGCCCTGGGACGCGTCCACGAGCTGGTGGGCGTCCTCCAGGGCATCGGGCTCGGGGCAGGGCGCCAGGGTCGGGATCGTCCAGGAGGCCGGGAGACTGTCCTCCGCCGGGATCGTCCAGCGCGCGGCCAGCTCGGCCACCTTCTCCTGGGCTTCCGTCACGGCGGCCTTGAACGCGGCCGTCGGGCCGTCGGAGCCCTTGACCACGGCGCCGGTCAGGTTCAGCCCGGACTTCGACGGGATGCCCTTGTCGTTCACGAGGACCCCGCCGGCAGGACCGCACACGGAGCACGTCCGCCACTGGACCTGGTGTTTACACTCGCCAAGGCTCACGGTCTTGTGCGGCTCGGCACAGGGCGTCCCCACGAGGTGGGCCGGGTCGCCCGGCCCCTGGTGGTGGCCCAGCGTGATCCCGACCTCCGTGGCCGGCGAACACTCGGGACACGGCGCCACGGCGTTCGTGGTCAGCATCGCGTGTGGCCGGACGGCCATCACGCCACAGGAGTGGACCACGTTCCAGAACCTGATCCGCTTCACTGTCTCGGCTGGGCTGACTACCGTCCAGCCGTCAACCTGACGCCCCGTCAGGTCCGTTAGCTTCGGCATCGTTCACCTTCCTCTTGCTCGGGCCCGGGGGCTTGTGGCTTCCTTCACAGGTACGGATCCCGCCCTTGTGTACGTACGTGCTGAGGTCCCTGTGAATCCTGATCAAGCCATCGTCCCGGAGGATCGATTCCCGCCCACAGGAGGAGCACGGGGCCAGCCTCCGGGGCTCGTCCTCCAGGTTCCGCCGGGCCGTCACGGCTTCGGCTCCGTCCACCACCACGTCCGCCCCTCCGTGGTGATCCGCCGGACGCGATAGCTCCTGTGCTCCGCTCGGACCTGAGCCATCGCGTAGCGGATGGCGTCCGCCCATGTGTGATGGCCCACCTAGATCAGCCATCCTCGGGAGAGCTGAATCCGCTGGAACTCCAGGACCGTCATCGGCCGGGACAGCTCCCTGTCGAAGGCTTCGGCCAGGGCGTTACCCAGGCGGAACCACGCGGCGGCCAGGGCCCGGGGGCTCGGGTCGTGGACCACGTACGAGGCGCCGATCAGTTGGCGCTCCGCGATCACCTGGCCAAGCTCCCCGCCCGGCAGGTTGATACTGGCCTTCAGCCACCTGGCCTCGGGCGGGCCCGTCACCACGCGGCCGTCAGGGAGGGTGAAGTCCGACAGGATCCGGGCCCGGACTATGTACGGGTGGAGGATGGCGTACGGCTTCACGGTCGGCTCCTCGGCGGACCCTCGGGCTCGGCCAGGCTGGTCACCTTCGCCACGCCTCCGGGGGTGATCGCCGCACAGGGCGGACAGGTCAGGAACTCGTCGCCTCCGGGGGAGTCCACGTCCGCCCAGGTGACCACGAGCGTGGCCTGATTCTTGCGGCACGACTCGCAGACCGGGACCTCCCTGATCGCGGCCAGGAGGCGACGAACAGCCGTCTGGTCCCAGACCTCCAGCCCCTCCTGGTACATGGCGTGAGCCTCCAGGTCCAGCTTGTCCGAGGCCGCCGCGTCCCAGGTCGTCCAGCGCGTGTCCAGCCGGGCCGTGGGGGCCTCCAGCTCGTCCAGGAGGACGTGGAGCCGCGTCACGACCTTGGACATGCGACGAAGGGCGAAGCCCGCTCCGAGGTGGTACCCGGCTCCGCCGATCAGGGCGGCGGCCACCAGCTCGCCTAGCACGAGCCGTCACGGACCATGCTCCAGCCGGCGGGGCCCTTGGCGAACTCCACGGCGTCCCGGATCTCCTCGTCGTCCTCGGGGCCCATCGCCACGATCGTGACCGTGGCGGCCTCCGGGGAGGAGTACCGGACGGAGGCCATGTTGAAGGTCCAGCCCTTGATCAGGGAGGACGCGAAGGCCAGCTCGGCGTCCGTGATCGGACCACAGTCCGGGTCCAGGTCCCGGGCGGGGCCGGCGTCCCCGGCTTCGGCCGCGTCCAGGGCTCGGGAGACCGTGGCCTCCAGGCTGGCGCCCTTGGTCGTGCTGGCGTCCAGGGCCGGGATCAGGAGCCCTGCCGTGGCGGCCGTGGCCAGGACGACGGTAAAGGTGACGGCGGCCCAGGTGCCGCGCTGGGTCAGGTTCATCGGGGTCCTCCAGGAGCCCTAGGAAGTGATGAGGTAAAGGCAATGCGGGCCAAGCTCGCCCTGCCTTACAAGTGGAACCGTACGCCTGATTCTTCGGAATCGGCGGGCGGCATTACCTTACCGTTATCGACCCGTTATCAGGCCAGCCTGTGGGCGATCATGCGGGACTCGGCCAGGATGGTCGTGGGCGTCGCGCTCGTGGTGACCTGGGCCCACTGGAGCGTCCAGGTCCCAGCGGTCGTGGTCTTGACCGTGAAGGTCATCCGCGCGTACTCGTGGAACGTGGCGGAGGCGTTCGTACCAAAGCTGATCGTTCCGGCGGGCGTACGCGCCGAGTGGTGGATGAACGCCAGGTCCGACGCCACGTCAGATGCGGACACGGACGGGCCCGTGACGAACATGCGGTCGATCGTCAGCCCGCCCGTGGTGATGAAGGTCGTTTTGAGCTGACCCGTCAGCGTGGCGGACTGGCCCGTGTAGTCCAGGTCCAGCGTCACCTCCCAGGTCTGGTTAGCGTCGAAGGCCACGGCCGCGAACACGTTGTCGTCCTGGAGCGTGGAGTTCGTGACGGACTCGTCAGCCCCCTTCCGGAGGTACTTCGGCCGCCAGGCCGTGACCTCCGCCAGGATCGCGGCGGCCAGGGCCGCGTCCGACGCCACGAACTTGCCCTCCACGGCCAGGGCCAGGGCCTCGAACTGGTCTGGCCCGTTCGGCGCGTCCAGGTCCTCCGGGTACGGGAAGGCGTACACGGGCGTCGTTGCCGTCACGGCGTCACTCCTTAGGGTCCGTCGTTCGAGTTCCAGGCTACCGTGGCCTGGAGGAATGCGGCGTTACCTCCGTTGGCGGCCCAGCCGCCCGTCAGGGTTCGTGGCTGGCCCTCCAGGGTCAGCGTCCCGCCCGGGGTGACGTACATCTGGTAATGGCCGTGGACATTGCACGAGGCCAGGTTCGTCAGGGCGGCGGCACCACCGGACGCCACGCTGGTACCCGTCATCGTGACCATGTTCCCGTCCGGGTACAGGATCCGCCCTTGCATGGCGTCGGCCACGCCGGACGTGTTCCGGCCCTGGGAGCCGAGCGACGCCGTGATGGTGGCCACCTCCGCCCAGCTCGGAATGGGAATGGCCAGGGAGCACCGGGTCACGAACGAGGTCGTCAGCGCGTACCCGGAGGAGGTGGCCCCGGAGTAGGTCCCGGTCAGCTCGAAGAATCGACCGATGGCCGCGATCCCGCCGGGGACCACGGACCTGCCGAGGATCGTCCAAGAGGACCCGTTCCTGAGCAGAATCACGGAGTCCCCGGCCTTCAGGTACACCTGGGCGGCCGTGCTCATCAGCGGCACGTCGGTCAGGATGGCCCCGCCGACGTTGACGGTGGAAGTCCCCGCGAAGATGTCGAAGCTGACAACGATCCCTTGTCGTATGCCGACGCCCGGCGGGCCGGGCTTCCCGTCACCCAGGACCGACGCCAGGTCCCCGGCACGGCTCATGAGGCCACCTCCAAAAGTGTGGACAGCCGGGTGGTGGCTCGCATGGCCCCAGCCCCGGTCAACGGGATGGCGATGGTGTCCAGGACGTGGACTTCCCGGCGTACCTTCGGGTCCTTGGACAGGTCCGGTGGGAAGCTGACCCGCACAGGGTCCAGGGGTTCCAGGGCGACGTTTGGGACCATCGTGAAGTCCACGTCGTACGGGAGGCCCAGGAGCCCGGCCAGGATGCCCGTGGCGGCCCTCATGGCCTGGGCCGTGCTCGTGATGCTGGCGCTGGTGTGAAAGTACGGCACATGCCCGTACGGGCCGTCCCAGTAGGTCAGGCTCAGTGGGTTGTCGTCATAGGCGATGGCGTACACGGGAGCCGCGTTGTCCACGCCTTCGCCGGACGCCTTGACCGCGTTGTAAACGCCCTCCCTGGACAGGCTCCGGGAGGCCGTGACCAGGACGCCGCCCTCTCCCGCGTCCACCTCGTACACGACCGCCGTGGAGTCCGGCGCGTCCTTGATCACGAGGATGCCCCGATGATCGAAGTACCAGACTTTGCCCACGCTCGTGATCAAGTCCTGGAGAAACGCCTGGCGGTCCTCCTCCACGATCAGCGCGCGACCCACGGCTTCGGCATCCGTGGCGTCGTCCCACTCGATCGTCTGGGCGGGGAGCACTTCCTGGACCAGGGCCGTGACCACGGCGCCGTACGTGGTCACGGCCGTGTACTGAACCGGCTGGAGCAGCTTGGCCTCCACCAGGGCAGACATGCGGTCCTGGAGGCTGACCCTCAGGGCGCCCAGTGGCGCGTCCGACTGGTCCACGTCCGTGATCCTCAGGTATCCGAGCCCCACGAACTCACGGAGCCCGTTCCCGTAGACCACGCCGCGCTCCACGTACAGCTCCTGGCCGTACGGGGCGATCCCGGCCCCGTCGTCGGACCAGGGCTCGGCCAGCACGAGGTCAGCCGAGGTCCGCACGGGCGCGCTCGCGTCCAGCGTCACGGAGCCGTCCACCAGGGCCAGGACCGTCCCCATGGGCGTCACGCCCTCCTGGCCGGGCGTGACCAACCGGACCCGGGACACGATCTCGTGACTGGAGCGGACGGCCTCCAGGTAGCGGGCCGATACGGGCCTCATCCCACCACCTCATCCTCAGGGGCCGATACGTACTCGTTCAGCTCGGCCCAGGTCGTGGCGGCGGGATCGGCCAGGAGGTCCGACCAGGTGGTCCAGGCGGACTGGACGCCGGCCCAGGTGATCGTGTAGCCGACGATCGTGGCCGCCGGGGCTGCCACTTCGGTCAGCGGCAGGGACAGGTACCGGACCTCGGTGTCGTGCTTCCCGACACGTGTAAACACCACGTCCCCGACCCAGGCGTACATGGAGGACGGGACCACGCATCCGGGTGGGACCTGGAGGTACATCACGTCCCCGAAGCTCAGGACCAGCTCCAGGGCCTCTGCCTCGACGGAGTCGGCGGCACGCAACACCAGCTCGTAGTTTCGGGAGCCCCGGACTTCCGTGATGGCCACAGGGTCCCGGCGGCCGGCGATCTCCAGGATGCCGCCACGGGCCGGGGCTCCAACGGAGCTGAAGTCCACGACCGTGACGCGGCGGTTCAGGAACGGGCGAGCCACGGACTTCAGCCACACGCCCGTGACCGTGGGCGTGATCGCCGCGTACACGGTCCCGAGCAGGGAGCCGCCTTCGGCGTACGCCCGCATCCGGTAGGTGTTCACGATCCCCGAGCTGAACACGTAGTCGGAGACACGGACCGTGTCGGCGGACACCACGTCCAGTGTCCCGCCGCGTACGCCCTGAGGGTTCGTCAGGTTCGCGGTCGTGTAGCGGTCGATCACCACGGACGCCACGTTGTACGGGAAGCCTCCGCTCACGAGCTGGACGCGCGCCAGGTCGTCATCGTAGGTGGCCAGGAGGTAGAGGCCGCCCATGCCTCCGCTACCGGGCCCGATCCCGGACATGTTGCCGAACCATGCCCCGGGACTGGTCCTCCGCCAGCCGGCCGCCCTGGCCGCCGTGCCCACTACTCGTCCCAGATGACCCAGCAACGCATGTCCGTCGCCGTGGTCGGAGTCGTCACACGGACACGGAGGAAGCGACTCACGGCCACGATCGGACGCTCGTCCGGCATGAACTGGTACGAGTAGGCCAGCGGGGAGTTGCCGGCCACGCTGTCCAGGGAGACCGCATCGAATACGCGGGTAGCCGTGATGGCTCCCTCCACCGTGGCCGTGTACCCGGTCAGGTTCACGCCTCCGGCGCACAGGCTGGCGGGCTGGCCCGGGACCAGCGGCTGAATCCCGGCCGCCACGGCGGCCGTGACCGTGGCGGCCACATCGGTCTCCAGGAGTTCCACCACGGCGTCCGCGCCGGGAGGGTCGTCACAGGTGAAGCCCCAGGCGATGATCTGGAGCTGGCGCGTCGAAGGCGTGGCCACCTGGAGCATCGTCTTGATCGCCGTACCCGTGGTGACGGCCTGTTGGGCCGCCGTGGTCGGCATGGGGCCGTTCCACGTCTTGTACCTGTGCATTCGTGGCCTCCTGGCGCGTGGGGATCGTGGACAAGGGTACAGGGGCCCTAGCTCGTGTGGCCGCCGCCCAGCGGGCGTCCGTTCGGCCGCGTCGGACCCTGGGACCTGGACGTGGTGGCCACGGTCCGCTTGCCGCCGGACTTGTACGTCCGTTTCAGCTCGCGGTCGTGCTCGTCCAGCTCGATCTGCACCACCTCGTGGATCCCGTGCCCCAGGTCCAGGTCCAGGTTGATCGTCCGGGCCACCTGGCCGCCGCCGCCCTGGACGGCCTTCGCCAGGCCTTTGTTCGAGATGACCTGTCCGGACTTCTTGGACGTGAACAGCTCGGGGCCGCGCTCCCCGACCAGGTACATGCGGCCGGCTCCCGTGGGGCCGCCGTCGGCCCGGGCCCCATCGATGGGGACGAAGGGGCCGTTCACGCCGGCCTTGCCCTGGGGACTGGCCTTGTACGCCTTATTGAATGCCACCTGAGTCGTAGTCAGCTTGACCTTGATCTCGTGGTCCTTCAGGCCCTCCAGCGTGGCGTTGGTGTCGTCCCTGAACTTGGCGATGGCCGCGTGGGCCTTCTTCAGCTTGCCGCCCAGGCCAGGAACCCAGCCGAATGCCTTCGACGCGGCACCCAGGATCGTCTCGGCGTACCAAAGGAACTTGTCCACCACGAACTGGATAACCGTGATGACGGTATTCCGAATTGCTTTCATGGCCGCGTCCACGATATTGCGAAACGTCTCGGACTTCTTATATGCGACGACGATTGCCGCCGCCAGGGCCACGAGGGCCACGACCACGAGAGTGATCGGGTTCGCGAACATGATCACGTTAGTGGCGATCATCACGATGTTCCAGGCCTTCTGGACCGCCGTGATTACTTTCATTACTCCGACGACGGTAAGCAATACGGCCGCGAAGGTTCCGATAACGGCGACCGCTATCTTCACCTTCGTCTCGTTATTCTGAACCCACTCCGCCATTGTCTGGAGTTTCCCGACAACTTGCTCCACGACGGGCAGGAGTTTCTGGCCCATCTTCGCCTTGAAATCTTCGATCGTCGCCGTGAGTTTCTGGGTCCGAGACTCCAGGGAGTTGGACTCCCGAGCCGCCTGGCCGGCGAACTTGGCGGACTGCTCTTGGATTATGTTCGCCTTGACCGTGGCCGTGGCGGCCTTCAGCTCGGCGCCCTTCAGCTTGTCCAGGCCCTCCGCCTTCAGCCTGGCCGCCACGTCGGCGGCCGTGATGCTGATGGCGTACTTCTCCAGCAGCTCGCCTGAGCCCTTCAGGAGCCCGGCCTGGGCCTCCACGGCTTCGGCCACGGTCGTGTTACCGAAGGCCGCCTGGTCGGCCGCGATCTTCAGCCCTTTGGCGGCCTCCTTATTCGCCCGAGCCTGGGACAGGCCGTTGGACTGGTAGAGGCTGGACAGCGTGGTGAAGCTCTTGGCGTATTCGGTCTGGGACAGGTTCAGGCCACGAGCAATGATTTTATTCTGCTCGTCCATCTGCTTGCCGGTGATCTGGGTGAAGGCCGCCACGCTCGCGGACTGCTCGGCCGCCGCCTGGACCGCCACCTTCGCCCCGGCCGCCAGCGTCCCCGCGATGGCCAGGCCGACCTTCGTGGCGGCTCCCGCGAACTTGTCCAGCCGGGACTGGGCCTGGCCCGCCGCCGCGTTCAGGCTGGAGGAGTTCCCCAGGAAGCGGATCGTGATGTTACGGATACCGGCGCCGGCCATCAGACTCCTCCGAACCTACGGACGATCTCGTCGGCGGCCTGGAGCCAGGCACGGCCGATGGAGGCCTCCTCGCGGCGGACCGTGGGGAAGATCCAAATGCCCTGGGGGGAGTGGCGGGGCTCGAACCCGTGAGGCGCGAAGTCCCGGGAACCCTTGCCCTTCCCGCCCTGTCCAGAGTGGCCGAACTCGGAACCGATCAGGAGTCGCGCGGCGGGCGTTCCGTTACGGCCGACTGCCCCGAGCCCGCCGGCCGTGACTGCCGGGACGCGATCGAACTTGGCCTTGACCGTGCCGGCCAGGAGCGCGGCCTGGGCGCCCTGGTGGCGGCCCTCCAGGGCAATGTCCTGGGCGAGCTGGCGCGACAACGCCAAGGAGGCGTCCCGGATCTCCTTGGACGCCTCCTTGGGCAGGGCACGGAACGCGCGGAGGGCTTCGTTAGCTCCGTCCAGCCGTATCCGGATCTGGAGCGGAGGTGGGTTCGCCATCCTGGTCCTCCACTCCCTCCGCCACTATGTCCAACGCTGTCACGATCGTACGGTAATCCTCGGCCGCCCAGACGGACGGCGCGATCCCCGTGGTCATGGCCAGCGCGATCAGGGCCCGGTTCAGGGACCCTACTGGGTAGGGTCCGGCTCGGGCTCCTCGTCCGTGACCTCCACGAGGTAGGCGGCCTCGAACTCGGCGGGCTTGCCGTACTGGTCGGCCTTGCCCTGGCGCCGAAGGGCCGCGTACGCGATCCCGTAGTGGTCGTTCATGGCCCCGCCGGACATGAGGTCGGACATGGTGCGATTCAGCTTGGACGACCGCTCCCAGACCAGAATGTCTCGCGGGTCCGATTCGATGATCACGCTGGTCCTGTCGCTGGCCTTCGTGATCTTGTACGTGAACATATCTAACAGCCTCCAGACTGTTTAAACCGATCCCGCCCGAACGGGTCAGGATTCGTAGGTGAGTACCGGCTTCCCTTTGTACTGGAGCGTGACCTCGAACTCCTCCGGGGCCCGGGTGTCGCCACCGTCGCCCGGGGACTTGACCATCACGGTCCCGGTCCACACGCGGTCCCAGTCCGTCACTCCGTTGTCGAAGTTCAGGACCAGCTCCACTTCGGTCTCGTCGTTCGTGTGGAGGTACCGGCTGATCCCGCCGGGACTCCAGTCGTGCTTGCCCTTCAGGGTGACGGACCAGTCCGGGTCCACGGTCTCCCGGCCCTCGCCGTTCCCGTCGGCACAGTACGTGTAGAACTTGTCCCCGTCGGGCGTGTTGTTCGTCGGAGTCATGGCCATCATCTGGCACGAGAAGTCGGCCAGGGCCGGCGTGGTGAACGTGACGATGGCGGTCTTGAAGCGACGGGCCTTGATCGGCATTACCTGACCTCCATGGTCACAGTGGATACTCCACGGTCAACTCGTAGCCGGCCGCCGTGACGCCTTGCCCCAAATCGTAGCTGACCGGGGAGGCCGTGCTGATGGTCCCGTCCGTGTCGTCCTCCAGGGCGGCCTGGACCAGCGGCAGGAACGTCAGGAGCTTGGCGATGGCATCTCCGTCCAGCCGGACCAGGAGCGTGACCGGGAACGTGGCCCCGGACGGGTCGGAGCACGAGGTCTCCCACTCCAGTCTGGGGGCCCCGCACAGGACCACGGGGAGGCTCACCTGGCCCAGCTTGTCCGCCCCTTCGGCCGTGAGTCCGGGGACCTCCCGGACGGCCTCCAGGATGGCGTCCAGGGCCTCCGTGGGCGTGGTCACAGGGCGGCCCTTACGGCGCAGTCCTTGGCCTCCAGGAGGTGGCGGAGACCTGCCGAGACCTCCGCCCCGGGCGGGAGCGTGGTGGCCATCCGAACGGCCAGTAGCGCGAAGGGCTGGGAGACCTCCTGGAGCTTCGGCGGGAGGTGTTCCCAGGCGAAGTACCGAAGGATCGGGTACGAGGGCTCGGGAGCTGTCATGCGAACCTCACTCTGGCGTATCGACCCGTACGGGTCAGGTGGTCGATATCGAAGTCCAGCGTGGAGACGTTCGCGCTCCCCAGCTCGGCCACGATCAGCGTGGACAGCGGAGTCTCCCGGCGTATGTCCAGCCGCCTGGCGTACCGGAGACAGCCCAGGATCAGCCGCATGGTCACGGGCTTGAGGAGGCCGTCAGGGTCGGACTCGTCAAACCAGTTCACGTCCGGACGGGCCTCCTGGAGCCAGTCCACGGCTGCGTCCAGGGACGCCTGGAGCGCGTCATCGAAGCGGTCGTCGTCGGCCGCCAGCTTCAGGTCCACCTTGTAGCTGTCCAGGCTCGGCGGCCAGGTCAGTGGGATGGGTGCCACGGGTCCTCCAAGGTGGGTCCGGGCCGCCGCTGGAGGACGGCGACCCGGACGATTACGGGGACGGGAGCCGGTGGAGCCTAGCTCTCGTCGTCGTCCACCAGAATGTTCTTCACGGCCCGCGTGGACTGGCGAACGGCCACGGCGAAGTACTTCCACAGGCCGACCCGGATGGACTGGGGACCTGCCACCTCCTCGTAGCGGAACGTCATCCCCGGGGACTCGAACCCGACCACGCTCGGGCCGTGAACGACCGCCAGCCCCCAGTCAGCCGCGTCGGCCGTCGGGTTCATGCCCTCCGAGACCGCGATCTCCAGGCCCGCGAAGTACCCGTCGGCGTTCAGCGTGCCCGTGCCCATCGCGTTCATCGGGCCCATCATGGACCCCACGATCAGCGGGCGGCCGTCACCGTCCTTCAGCTTCAGGAGGGCGGCAAAGGCGTCGTAGTCCACGCCCAGGAACGTCGGCCGCATGAACAGGCCCTTGCGGACGAACATGGCCGCGTCCACCACGAGGTCGTACGCGAACGTGTCGGCCGTCGGGTCCACGAAGTCCGCGAAGGACGCCACCAGCGGCGTGCCCACGGCGCGAATCGCGGCACCGATCCGAAGCTCCCGCTGAGCGATGTAGGACCGCTGGAGGTCGTCCAGGATGAGCTGGTCCACGGTCGGGTTCGACGCGTCCAGGAGCTGGCGACTGATCGTCTCCTGGCCCACGATCGTGACCGGCGTGATGGTGACGGCCGCCGCGTTGTAGCCGTTGCCGTCCGCCAGCGGGTCATTCTCGGCCGACTGGGTGGTGATCGTGGTCAGCCCAGTCTGGCCCGGGAGGCTGAACGGACGCGCGTCCGCCAGCGGGTACTTGGCGATCTTGTTCCACAGGGCCGCGTCCTGCTGACCCATCGTGGTGTAAAGGTCGCTGATCCACTTCGGCGGGACCACGCCCGGGAGGCTGGCGGTCGTCTCGGCCCGCATGTGGTCCGTGTGCTCCCGGAGTCGCTTCGCCGCGTCGGACCCGGAGTCACTCCGGGCGTTAAACATGTCCGCGAAGAAGGAGAACTTGCCGCCATCCTCGGCGGAGCGGTAGTGGCCCGGGTCCCGGTCCGTCGCCGTGGTGGACGACTTGCGCGCGTCCGTCAGGGTCTTGGACATGGCCTCCACGGAGGCCGCGCGGCTCTCCTGTTCGGTCAGGAGCTGAATTTCCGCGAACAGCTTCGTGGCCTCGGCGGAGCGATTCTTCACGGAGTCCAGCTCCACCTCCGTCAGGTCACGCCCGGAGTCCTCGGCCGCGCGGGTCTGGAGCTCCAGGATCCCGGCGTTCAGGGCGGAGTGGCGCTCGATCAGCTTTGCCAGGTACGGGTTCATTGCGTGGCCTCCTAGGCCGTCGGATGGTGTTCACGAAGGGCCCATAGCGGCACGGGGGCCAGGCATCGTGGAGGGGCCTGGGGACCGGCATACGGCGTCACCTGGGAGGCTACATGACGAAGCCCCCGGGCCTCTAACCCAGGGGCTTCGGTCTTTCGGAGTGTCAGGACTCGCCCTGGCCCTTGATCCCCCACGCCTGGCGCGCAGCCTGACGGCTGATCCCGCAGGCGTCACCGATCAGGGTCCACGAGCAACCGTTGTCGTGGGCCCCCTGGGCGGCGGCCGTGATCGCCGCGTCCAGCTCGGCCCGCATGTCGGCCATCGCCTTCAGGAGTTCCAGGTCCGTGGTCGCCCGACGGGAGAAGGACCGAAGGATGCGGCCCATGAACGCGGTGAACTCGGGGGCCTCGTGCTTCGTGGAGTGTGCGCGCTTCGTCATGCCCTGACCTTATGTGTAAACGGCTAGGACTCGTGGCTCCGTTACCTAACCGTTACTCCCACTCGTACGGGCTCGGCTCCTTGAACCTGGCCCGGAGCTTCAGCCCGGCCCGCCCGTGCCAGGCCGCGTCCGAAGTGGAGACGAACGGGACGTGATGGGCCAGCGGTTCCTCGGACTGGAACACCTTCGGATCCACGACCTCACGGCCGCCCGAGTGACTGACGTTCCCGTACAGGGACCGCTTCAGGATCGGGCCGTGGCGGCCGTACTCCCTGAGTAGCGGGGCCATCACGTGAGGGTTCACAACCATGGGCACGTGGAGTTCGTAGCTCATGGGATCTTCGTGGCCCAGCTCCCGGAGGATCGGCAGGGTCCGCCTGTGGGCGTCCCCGTACACGCCCGGGAGCTGGAGCCGCCGGGACGTGGCCAGCGGTCCGGCGTGGAGGATCGGCACGGACTCCACGGGCGCCGTCACGAAGAAGTCGTCGTTCATCAGCACGAAGGCCGGGACGCCCAGGACGGCCAGCGCCTCCGACGCGGCCAGGAGATTGGCGGTCGTCTGAAGGTGCTTCAGGGTCCCGTCGGCCTCGTGACCCTCCACGGGCGGCACGGGGATCAGGGAGACCTTGTGCCGGTTGACCCAGGCCGGGGCCCAGCCGGCGATCCACACGCGGGCGTGGGGCAGGTTGGCCAGGGAGCGAAGACTATGACGAAGCTCGCCCGTCCTGGTCCTGTCCTTTGGTCCGTACAGGTACACCACGTCCAGTGGATCGTTCATCGGGAGCCCTCCAGCTCTCTCGTGTCTCACAGTCCCGGGCCAGGGACGGGACCACGTACTCCCGCCCACAGGCCCGGCACACGTGGTCCGCTACAGGATCCACATGACCAGCGCGACGATGGCCAGGACCAGGAAGACGGTCCACAGGACGCCGGCCGGGGACTCCCCGGCGTCGTCGGCGGGCGGCTCCACGCGGCTGGGCATGAGGTACCCCATGGCCATGGCCACGAGGCCGCCCACGGCCGCCGCCACCTCGATCGGCATGTCCAGGCCGACCACGCCGGCCAGCCAGGCCAGGACCAGCGCCAGCGGGGCTCCGACTACGCCGGCCGCCGCCACCTTCGGGTGAATCTCTGTTGCCTTCACGACTTCCTCACTTCCCTTGATACACGTAGGTGTTTTAGAGCCGGATTGGTCCGTTGGCCCAGTTGAATTCGGCGTTGATCCCGAGGGTGTTCGCGTTGATCCCGGCAACGGCGCCCAAGCGCATCTTTACGCGCTTCCCCGTCGGCACCGAGAGCGATGCCCACAGGGTCGGTTTCGTCAGCCCCACGGGAAGCACCACCGGTAACACCACGGGCCCGACGTCGTAAACCCCGGCCGGCGATCAGCCCGCCGACGTTCTGTGCGGCGAGATACGGATACGAGTAAGCGACATTGCTTGCCCCCGTGCCGGCCGTGATGGAGTCTCCCGCGAACCCCCACAAGACGCCGGCGGCGAGACGCGCCGTTGACACAGGAGCCTGAAGCCTGACAGCCGTGCCCATTACGCCAACACCGTGACGATCACGTCATCACCGGACACGGTGACGAGGGCGGGAGCGGCGGCCAGCGTGTCCTGATCGGGGGCCTGCCACGTGATGACCGTCCCTGCCGGGAGCGCCACGCCGCCGAGAGTGGGAGAGGCGGCCGAAGCCGAAGCGACGACTGCGTACGAGTAGCTCTTCTTCCCGGCCGCCACATTCGTGGTGGTCGCCGTGTTCACCCGGGAGATGGCGGGGGTTCGCTGGACCGGGGCCTGGGGGACGGGTACGTCGGCCCCGTCCGTGTCCACGATGATGACCCTGGAGGCCTGGGCCTCGTGGTCGAATAGTGGTGTGCCGGCCATGGGTTAACTGCCTCCTGTGGTGGTGGACCTGAGACAGATGCTAGGTCAGCACTCGTTGTACCGGGCGAACAGACTCACGAACGCCCGGCTTCGCGCGGCCCGTATCTCCGGGTCCTGTGTCGGCGGAGCCGACACCAGCTTGCTGACGCCGGACAGTAGCTCGGCCTGGCACCGCTGGGTCTGGAGTGCTGAGCCCACCTGGAGAACGTACGTCCCGGCCATAAGGATGGCCAGGCCGACCATGATGGCCCCGGCGTGGGCGTTCACCCAGCCGAGGAAGCGTCGCGCCCGAGTCACAGGCCACCTCGTAGGGCTGTCATCAGGGCGGCCCCGAGGCCCGCCGACGTGATGCCGCTGGAGATGTAAACGAGGACTTCAAGCATCGTCATCCTTCCTCCGGGTGGCGAACACGGCGCCAAGGACCAGCATCATGGGGGCTGTCACGAGCGCGCTAGGTTGGTAGTGAAGTCCTGGGATCATTCCCGCCGCCAGGTTCGCCATCCAACCCACTCCGACCAGCCAACAGAACGAGGCCCGGGCCCGTGGACTCATGGTGGCCGGCCTCCAGGGTCTGCGGAGTGAACGGGTCGGTTCGGTCCAACCCAGCCAGACAGTATCCGACCGAACACGGACGATCACAGATGCAAGCTACGGCGTCTCCGACGTGGGCCGACTTGCACCACCCACAGTTACGGGCCAGGAACCCGACAGTGGCCGCCGTCACCAGATGGCCTTCGGCACACGGAGAGCCGTCCGGATCACGGCCCAGGTCTTAGGTCCGACGATCCCGTCGTCCACGAGGCCGTGGGCGCGCTGGTACCGGCGGACCTGGGCGGCCGTCAGGGGGCCGAAGTGGCCCGAGTCCGGGTGAACGTCCAGGAACCGCTGGAGCACCTTGACCAGCTCCCCACGGTCGCCACGCTGAACGGTCCGGGGCCCTGACAACGGTTCGTTGTCAGGCTTCGGGCTGTCCGGCTCGGAGGGTTCCTGAGGGACGGCCCCGGGGTTCAGGCCCCAGGAGGTGGCCTTCGTGGCCGCCCTGGTCTGCATGAGGCTGACGTGAAGGTGGCCCTCATGGGGATTGGTCCCCGTGTACTTCTGAGCCCTGAAGTCGTGGGTCCTGGAGCGGATGACGCCCCTGTGGATCACGTACCAGACTCGGGGGTCGGCCTTGTCGGGATCGCCATCGCCTTTGCCGTCCGTGGTCCCGGTCAGGGCGTCCATCAGCGTGGCGACCATGGCCTCGGACTGTCGGGTGATATCGGCGGCCGACACCATGCCTTCGGGCATCGGGTCGGGATCGTCGTCAGGGTTGTGCTCCGAGGACCGGGCCGCGTGTGCCTTGTCCCCGATGGTCCCGTCCGAAGTCTTGCGACGCTTCGGCCAGCGGGCGTCCACCTCCTCGAACAACTGGACCAGGGACGGGGCAAGCTCCCAGTCGTCACCCTTCAGCGCCACCATCGTCATACCCTCCAGGACTGAACGCGGGCCGCCTGTGCGGCCACCTGTGCCATGAGCTGGTCCGCTTCAGCGGACCGTGTGCGGACCACGGGCTCCGTGGTCTCGGCCTCGGCCAGGGACCGCGCCAGACAGTCCGGGCAGCCCTCCCGAAGCCCCGTGATCACGGCATCGGCGTACGCCGGGTTCGGCACGATGGCCACCTCTCGGAGGTCCGCCGACACCCGCTGGAGCACGTTCCCGGCCCGACGGTTCCGACCCTCCCGGAAGCCGATGGAGAAACGGTCCAGGACGCCATCGGCGATCAGGGTCCGGGCCTCCTGGCCGGCGGCCGTGGCGCTGATCCTGCCCTCCACGTACAGACCCGCCGCGTCGTTCCGCATCATGGCCAGGCGGCCCACGAGGGCCCCGCCGGCGGGAAGGTGGCCCCGGGCCAGGAGCACTCGGGAGGCGTGGGGGACCTGAGCGTCGAAGGCCCCGGGCAGAAACTCCTCCGTCAACGTCTTGTCGATCTGGGCGGGCTTGTTCCAGGGCACGGCGATCCCGCGAACGGTCCAGCCGTCACCTGACGCCTCGTCCCGAACCTCCAGGTCGGCCTCGGCCAGGGAGCGGACAAGCATGGTCACGATTCGTCCTCCGAGTCTTCGGGATCCTCGTCCAGCGTACCCTCGTCCGGAGCCGGCGGAGCCTCAGGCGGAGCCGCCACGGCTGGGGCGTCGAATTCGGGCAGGGCCTCCAGGTCCTCCATGGCCCGGACCTCGTTCCGCACCAGCCAGCCCGTTTGCGGGTTCAGGGCGATGGCGTAGGTCTCGAACCTGGTCTTCGTATCGGTCTCCAGGATGGCCTCACGATTGAACATCGCCGTGACTCCGGGCTCCAGGTGGCGACTGAACTCCTGCTCGAACGCGACGAGGATGCGGTTCACGGTCAGCTTCAGGAGGTCCACGGAGTCAAGCTGGGGCGTGGAGTATTGGAGGCTTCCGGACTCCACTCCGAGGTAGCGTCCCGGGAGCCCGAAGTACAGGGCGATTTCCTGGAGGCTGAACTTCCTGGCCTCCACCAGCTCCAGCTCCTCCGGGTTCCAGGACAGCGGGCTGAACTTCACGCCGGGCGGCAAGGCGGCGATCGTCCTATCGCGCTGGGCCTCCAGCCACAGGGTCTTGGCGGTCTCCAGCTCGGACTGTTCCACGTCGGGGTCTGCTGTCTCCAGGACGCCCGTGGGGACGCCGTGGTTGCTGATCCCCGACGCCTGGCGGGCCAGCTCGCGGGACAGGTCGAAGGTGGAGCAGGCGGCCTCCAGGACGCCCATGCCACGGAGGGCCCCGGGCTCGGACGGCCCCATGACATGGATCACGTCCCAGGGCCCGCCCTCCCACGAGCCGACCTGGTAGACCCTGGGCCCTCCGGTCAGGTCCGTCGGGCTGGAGCCGTCCGCCCAGGCCACGCGAACCCAGCGGGCAGGGATCGGCAGGACCGCCGACGGGAGCCCGGTCAGCGGGCTCCGGGCGGCCACCACGGCGATGGCGTTCCCGTTGAACAGGTAGTCCAGGACCCAGGCCGCCCGGACCGTGAGCGGCGTGTCGCGGCCGGCGGCCGGATCGGCCAGGAGCGGAGGAGTGGGGGAGACCTGGACCTTCCTCCCGGGCCGGGAGCCATAGGGTCGCTGGTACTTGTACGCCTCCAGTGGCAGCTCGGCCACGAGGCCGGACAGGAGCGTGGCCGCGCGCCACACGCCCGGGATCTTCATGGCCCCGTCATAGGCCCCGTACGGCCCGAAGATCGTGTCCCGAAGGGAGCTGGCGAACTGGTCCCCGAATTCGGCCAGGGTCCGGGAATGCTCGGGCCGGATCACGTCCGGCGCGGCCGTGGTCGTCCTGACCCTCCCGAAGCCCTTCACTTGGACGGCTCCTCGTTAACGATGCCCAGGGCCACGGTCGTCAGGCCGCCGGCCAGGAGCCCGTACGCCAGGCCCAGAATCATGCCGATGGCGAAACACGCCACCATGGATCCGGCCACCTGGGCCAGCAGCGGCCAGGACTCAGCCCGGGACAGGTAGGTCCTCAGCCTGGACCGCTTCGGGCTGGCCTTGTCCATGAACACTCCAGGGTTTGCGCGGCGGGACCGCTGTCATTGTGACATGGACGCCGATGGCCAGGGCGTACACGGCGTCAGCGTGCCCCGAGCCGCGTCGGGTGAACACGTAGCGGTCTCCCTGCCAGAGTTTGGAACAGCCGGCCACCTGGGCGTTCAGGACGCCCTCGTCCTGGTGCCAGACCTGGCGGGCCTTCACGGCGGCGGCCAGGCCCATCGTGGCCTCCGAGAGCTTCACGCCCTGGTACTCCACCAGCTCCATGCCCCGGAGGGAGCCAGGCTTCCTCGCGCATCCCCGGATCACGGCCCCCAGCTCGGCCGCCGGCCCGGAGGGGCACCAGCCCAGCTTCCTCAGCTTCAGGGCCTTCAGCACGGCAGGCAGTTCGGCTCGGGCCTCCTGAACGCCCTCCCAGGTCTTGGCGACCCAGACCCTTACCGGGCCGTCCTCCGTGGGCGTACAGATGATCAGGGACACGTGGTCACCGTCCAGGGACACGTCCACGGCCCCGTACCAGCGCGCGGTTCGGTACTCCTCCAGGGACGCCTTTGATGCCGAGCCACGCCACGCCACGGGATCCAGGGCGTAGTCCATCGCTTCGACCCAGCGGCACATGTTCTCCACGAGGAAGACGGCCTGGGCCTTCAGGGACTTCCGGGCCTTGTTCCTGGCGGACTGGAGGGCCCGGAGGGTCAGGCGGCCGTACCCCAGGGATGGGTTCGCGTGAGCCCAGCCGTGCTGGTCGTCCAGGTCGTCCGTCGGGGCCCCGTAGTAGGCGTATCCCAGGGTCGGGTCCTCCCCGGACTGGGCCAGCTCGAACAGCTCGTTCAGGACGATGGACTCGTCCGTGCCCGCGTTCGACATGCCGACCATGAGGGCGTTCGGGACGGCCATCGTGGTGTTCGACAGGGCGGCGTACGCCTGGTGATCCTTGTGCGTCCTCAGCTCGTCCAGGAGGAGGAGCCCGACGCCGGGGATGCCACGGCCGGCATCAGCATTCGTGGCTTTGATCTTATATCTGGGGTATATCCATTTCCCTTTGCGCTTTATCTTCAGCTTTATCTCCTCCTTTCCGTTACCCGTTTTAATGAATCCGCGAGGAGCCCGCGTGGATAGCGTCGGGTCCTCCTCGATCCTGACGCGGCACGAGTCCCAGGACTCGCGCGCCACGTCCAGGTCCTGGGCCGTCCCCACCACCAGCCGAGCCCGGCACGTGAACAGGGCCCACAGGGTCAGGGCTTGCATGAGTGTGGTCTTCCCGTTCTGGCGGGCCACCAGGAGGAGGTACGTCCGGAAGCGGAACGTGCCGTCCTCGTTCAGCTCCAGCATGTGGATCAGGGTCCACGCCTGCCACGGGTCGAACACAAAGCCCAGCACGATCACGCCGAAGGCCAGGCACTCAAAGCCCAGGGACGTTTCCTTCGTCAGCTCCCGGAGTGGGGGCGTGAAGCCGCCCGGGATCGTGACGCCCAGGATGGCCTCGTTCGGGGCGGGCTCGGACAGCCAGCCAGGGGCGAGCCCCGCCAGCTCGGCAGGGGCCGCCACTGTCACGGGGCCTCCGGGGGGACTTCCGACTTCCCACAGTCCCGGCACGTCCACCGGAATGGAATCTCCGAACCGCAGAAACATACCGACGGCTCCCAGGCGTGGGACGCCCTGAGCCAGCACTTCAGTCGGGCGATCACAGGGCCTCCAGGAAGGCTTCCAGCTTGTCGGGTCCGTCGTCGGCCTGAGCCCCGCCCACCTGGCGCTTGGCGGCCCTCGTGGCCACCAGCTCGCGCTGGAGCTTCGTCATGCCGAGGATGCACGTGTTCAGTTCACGGGTCGGGTCCACGCATCCCAGGACCGTGGCCCGGTCGGCCAGGAGGGCGTACCCACGGAGGCTGGTCACCACGATGGCGTCCTGGTCCCCGGGCGGCGGCTCCAGAGAGCCCAGGAACTTCTCCACGGCGGCCTCGTAGTGGCCCAGGGCTCGCGGCGGGCTCGGCTCGGGGTCGTCGGGCGGCGGCGGCGGCCGGAACGGCATGACCAGCACGAGGCCCGTGCGGGGAGGCTCGGGCGGCTTCGGCCTCATGGCCGCCGCGTGGCAGGGCTTACAGATGGTGTCCTTGCCCAGGCCGTCCGCCGCGCTCTTGCGCGCTCGGAACTCGGCCAGGAGCTTGACCTGGCCGCACTTCCGGCACGTCCGACGTGGGTCCACGCTCGCATGGTACGCCCCGACCCACGGGCCGCCCAGCTCCCACGGCGGCGGCCTCGGAGAGAGGGACCAGCTTTCCAGCACAGTGGGATCCGAAGCTTGGAATTCACGTGACTTGAAGTCGCGG
>JADMIO011113555.1_pt1 | contig 30490 bp, 23 predicted proteins | sample 8958161 | NCBI WGS metagenome assembly JADMIO01 (sample SAMN16585339, study PRJNA669376) | soil metagenome | isolation source: Crop rotation soil | place: USA: Cullars Rotation, Alabama | collected 2011 | reverse complement strand
AGCGGAAGGTTCAATCCCGCCGTAGTGAATATGCTCAATACAAAATACTTTATCCAGAAAAGCCCGGATGGAAGAAGCCTGATGGCATTACCTAACTCAGGTGCTTTGGGTAATTGCTGGTTTGTTAAAGCTGTTCATTTTGTGAATGGTCCTGTAGAAGAAATGAAGGCCCTCGATAATTTTAACCCGGCTGATACTGCCATTATCGACAACAACTTTAAATCAATCATTAAAGATTTTATCCCTGCAGACAGTTCATCCGTTATTAAACAAACAGCATTTGATAACATGGCAATAAAATATGAAAGCAACAGTAATGCTAACAACCTTGCCGTGTTCAGTGAAATATTTTACAAGGATTGGCATGCATATATAGATGGTAAACAGGTTCCTGTTGCCAAAGCCAATTATGTGTTGAGGGCATTGGTGATACCCGCGGGCAAACATTCTATTGAATTTAAATTTGAACCTGCTATTTATAGTACCAGCTGCACGATCGCAAGAATAGGAATATGGCTATTAATAGGCCTATTGATAGCATTCGGTGCTTATACATTCATCAATAATAAGAAGCAAACCAAAGCGTAATGACGCAGCAGCCGGGCCAGCATAGCTTTTTAAAGGCAAAGGATGAGTTAGGTGTTGCTATTGACCAGAAGGCCATTGAGTTGTTTTCTTTATTGAAAACATTTGATGCTTCCAGGCTCCAGATCGAGCAGGGCCTAAAGGACTATTTTATCAATCATCATCTTAATACACGTTTGTTCTTTTCTATTCAAAACAGCGCACATATCATTTACAGGTCTGTGCAAAAAAAAGGCAGACCCATTCATGAAATAAACATTGTAGATTACGGAGCCGGGCTTGGCACACTATACCTGCTGGCCGGAATGTTGAATTTTAAACGGGTCGTATATAATGATTATCTGCCCGACTGGAAAAATGCAGCACAAACTGTTTCGGAAGCTTTGAATATACCTGTCAATTCATATATTACCGGTGATATTGATGCAGTATTAAAGTATGGAGACACAGAAGGGTTTACGTTCGACATCATTGCCTCCCGGAATGTTGTTGAACATATTTATGATCTTCCTTTATTTTATTCCTTTGTATTCCGGCATAACCCGGCAGCTATTATTTTTTCTACAACAACGGCTAACTACCACAACCCGGCTATGCGACTGCTTCACTATTTTATTCATATTAAAGCAGAAAAAAAAGATTACGGACCATCCAGGAAAGAAGCAATACGAAAAGAATGGCCAGCCATTACTAGCGAGCAGCTGGATGACCTGTTGAAAAAAACAAGAGGAAAAGCAAAGAACGATTTCTATGACGCAATTGAATCTTACAGGCAACATCAGCCGGTCACTATAGTACCTTATCTTCGTTCCAATACCTGTATACATTCTACCGGCTATTGGTGTGAACACCTTTTAACCAGAAAAGAGCATGGAGACATTATAACAGGAGCAGGCTATAAAATAGAATACAGCCCGGGCTATTGGGATACACATTATAAGTCTGTCTTTATGAATATAGCAGCAAAGATCTTTAATTATTTTATTACCTTATTGGGCGGAAAAGGATACCTGGTTTCCCCCTTTGTAAATATTGTGGCTTTCAATTAATAATGGACGTTTCTATCATCATAATCAATTATAAATCCTGCCGGTTGGTATTAGATTGTATCAACAGCATTTACCGGGAAACCAGGCAATACAGTTTTGAGATCATACTGGTGGATAATAATTCAGGAGACGATTGTAAAGAAAAATTGCAGGAGCAGTTTCCTGCTGTACGGTGGAAGCAGGCTGGTTATAATGCGGGTTTTGCCAGGGCAAATAATATCGGCATTGATATAGCAACAGGTGAGTACATCCTTTTACTGAATGCTGATACTATCATTCTCGATGCTGCAATAGATAAAAGCATCAGCCTCCTGAAACAGTATCCGGATGCAGTTGGTTGCGGTGTTCAGCTACTCAACACAGATGGCAGTACCCAGATATCAGGGGCACATTTCGTTAAAGGTGGTCTTAATACTTTACTGCCCCTTCCCTACCTGGGCAGACTGATCCGTTATCTTGGCTATCGTTTTAAATCTACAGTCCCAAGTGTGAAGACCGTGGAAGACAATATTGAAGTAGACTGGATTGTCGGTGCCTATATGCTGGTAAATAAAAAGCTGTTGGAGAAAGCCGGGCTACTGGATAATGATTTTTTTATGTACGCCGAAGAAATAGAATGGTGTGCACGCCTTCGAAAACAGGGAAAACTGCTGCTTTTTGGCGAACCGAAAGTGATACATATTGGCGGAGGCACCAGCAGTGATTATTATAATACCAGCGAAGGAGAGAACAGCAAGAATCTATGGAATAGAAAAGGAAGGCAGATCATTGTATCCAATATGTTACGCATACGAAAACAATTTGGTATATTTTGGTATCTTATTATCATAGGCACTTATATTTTTGAAATACCTGTCTTTGTTTTTTGCCTTGCACTTGATAAATTATTTACGGGTGCCAAAGCAAAGTATAGCTGGCAGAATTTTGCTGATTACTGCAGGAACATAATTGTTCTCCTGCGTTATTTTTTCAGGATACTATTGAACAAACCCTATTTTTATAAAGTGGGCTGATATGCAGTTATCGATCATCATAATCAATTATAACACATTTGCGCTTACCTGCAAATGCATCCAGTCTATTTATGATAAACTGACCGATGTAAAATACGAGATCATTCTTGTAGACAATGCATCCATTGAATGTGATCCCAAACTTTTCAAAGAAAAATTCCCGGGCATAACCCTTATTGCAAACCCTGTAAACACAGGCTTTACAGGCGGTAACAATACAGGTGTTGAAAATGCAAAAGGCGAATATCTTTTACTACTGAACAGCGATACAGAACTGATCAATAATGCCCCGAAAATCTGTCTTGATCATTTATTGCAACACAAAGAAGTGGGTATGGCTACCTGCCAGCTGATCTATCCTGACGGAAGGATACAATATAACTGTCGCCGTTTTAGAACGATTGGCTGGGAGTTACTTGAAGTATTTCCCTTTTATAAATTCTTGCCGAAGGCAAAACGGGAAGCATTGATGCTCCATCATTATTTTGACCATAAAAGTTTTGCAGATTGTGACTGGGTATGGGGGGCATTTATGCTATTCCCAAAAAGTATCATACAACAGCTACCGAAGAAGAAATTATCCGATGATTTCTTTATGTATTGCGAGGATGTATTATGGTGCTGGGATTTTAAGCAATTAGGCTATAAAATTCATTTCTTACCACAGGCTAAAGTGATGCATGTACATAAGGGTAGTGTAAGCAAGGATAAATGGGTTAAGATCCGTACAACTTCAATAAAAAATCATGCAAAATTCATGAAAAAATTTTATCCTGACCTTAGATGGTATATTTTCGCAGCGGTTTACTATACCAAGCAATATGGAGCATTGTGGGCCGGAAAGATTTTTAAATAAATAATTTATACGAACAGTGATGAAAACAGCTTTAATTACAGGTATTACTGGGCAGGACGGTGCTTATCTGGCAGAACTATTATTAAATAAAGGATATAATGTACATGGCATCAAGCGCCGCAGCTCACTGATCAATACAGACAGGATAGACCATTTATTCTATGATAAATCCCTCACAGATCGTTTTCATCTTCATCATGGGGATCTCACAGATGCTTCCAGTTTATTGAGGATCATACAACAGACGCAACCAGATGAAATATACAATCTTGCAGCACAAAGCCACGTACAGGTAAGTTTTGAAACACCTGAATATACGGCTAATTCGGATGGTATTGGTGTATTAAGGTTACTGGAAGCATTGCGCATACTGGGGCTGGAAAAGAAAACAAAATTTTACCAGGCCTCTACTTCTGAATTGTACGGGCTGGTACAGGAAACACCTCAAAAAGAAACTACTCCTTTCTATCCAAGATCTCCTTATGGAGTAGCCAAATTATACGGCTTCTGGATCACGGTAAACTACCGTGAAGCATATGGTATGTATGCGGTGAATGGGATCTTATTTAATCATGAAAGCCCGCTCCGGGGTGAAACATTTGTAACAAGGAAAATAACGATCGGGGCAGCAAGGATAGCGCATGGGAAACAGGATATGCTCCTGCTTGGAAATCTTGATGCAAAACGAGATTGGGGACATGCGAAAGATTATGCAGAAGGAATGTGGATGATGATGCAACAAGAAAAACCGGAAGATTTTGTATTAGCTACCGGCATCACTACTACGGTAAGGGATTTTGTAAAGATGTCGTTCGCCGAAGCAGGTATTGAACTGGAGTTCAAAGGGAAGGGCATTGAAGAAAAAGCATTTGTAAGCAAATGTAATAACGCTGAATACCAGTTACCCATAGGCAAACAGGTAGTGGGTATTCATCCACGTTATTTCAGGCCGGCAGAAGTTGACCTCTTGATCGGGGATGCAACCAAAGCCAACACGAAATTGGGTTGGAAACCGAAATATGATCTTGCAGGCCTTGTAAAAGAAATGGTGACACAGGACCTGGCTAATGAAAAATTAAAATAATTTACTGGTATATTTTCCTGAACCTGGTTGCTTTTTTAGTAACCAGGTTTTTTATTAGTTTGAACGGGGAAGTTACAAACCCTGTTAACACTGCAAGATAAAAAGATAGGTTGTCTCCATACATTTCCCTGTTTACCCGGATATGTTTCAGAATAGCCCCGAATTCAAGATAAATTAAAAGATTATATACAATCCTCCTGGTAGTTTTAAAATGAAGTGGCACCGGTTGATTAAACTGCTTTCTCGCAGCATTAAAATCATTCAATGCCATTGTAACGCAACTGATAATCATGCCTGGCTCATATTGTATTAATTCGATTACGCTGTTTACAGGTAAGCCAAATCTTTCAAAATCCCTTGATATAGGGTTTACCCAGGGAGCATCGGCATTTAACAATTGTACCATCGGGAGTTGCTTCGATGCTTCGGAAGTTGATATCCACGTAATGCCGGAAGAACTGCCTAATAAAAAACTGCAGTAATGCGTAAGTGCAGCGGTCTCCCGTAATGTCATCCTGCTACCGTCTATAACAGCGGGGAGATGGTGATCTATTTTATTGGCAGAAGAAAGGATCACCGCCGTATCTCCTTTAGCAGCAAGAGTTTCAGCTAGTTGAATAGCCATAGCCGTTGTCATATTCGACTGCCCGCTTTGGGGAGCATACTCAAATAATACCACATTCCGGTAAGTTGCTAATGCATGTTTTTCTGCAAACTGTTTCGCATTAAGCATTTCTGAATCATATAATTTCAGAACAGGCGTTACAGGTACAGTGAGCTTTCCGGGGTAAGCTTTTAAGATACTGCTACGTATACTCCCGTCATAATATGCCTGGTTAGTATCTGCATTATGGGTAATAAAAATTTCATCGTAAATACCCTCCTTCTTCCAAAGGCCTATTTTCCTCTTAAATTTCCTGAAAGCTGAAACATCATTCTTTGCCACATTATCTATTTCTACTATTGCGTCAACATCTGGATTATTTGCAATGATCTTACTGCAAAACGAAGATATCGCCCATGTCAGCTGGCAACCTGGATGATCTTTCTTGATTTGCTTTGCTATGGCAGTTGCATACAGGCAATCGCCGTTTGAATACAACTGTACCAGTAATATTTTTTTTACAGGATTCATGAAGCAGCTACCATCATTTTTGCAAGCTCCTCAAAAGATACCTCTGGGCTCCAGCCAAGAGAAGATAGCAAAGAAGTATCTGATACCAGTTTTTTATAGTCGGGCACAAAATTATTATTGAAAGTAACATACGTCCTCCAGTCTTTACCAATGTACTTAAAGCAGGCATCAAGCCATTCTTCTATTGAATAGCCCAGTCCTGAGCCCAAGTTTGATTCAAATATCGCTTCCTGCCGGATAAACATCCATAAAGCTTTTACGATATCACCTGCATAGGTCCATTCTTTTATTACCGTACTATCTCCTATCGCTAGTTTTTCAACACTGCCTTTGTCTATCCTGCGGGCTGCTGCTGCAATCTTCATGGCAATATGCCTTTCAGATCTTCTCGGACTATCATGATTGAAAAAATAACCTACATACGCTCTAACCCCCAGCCTCCTGTAATAACGTGCTGCATACACAGATTGTATACGGCTGACCGAGTATGGATCTCTCGCTTCGAACGGATCTGTTTCCTTAACCGGAATTCCTTTATTCACGAATTGTAATGCACTCCCGGAAATGAAAACTTTGCTTGCCGGAGAGCATTCCTTTACGGCTTCGAGGATATTAAAAGTTCCTGTACTGATCGTTGCATGATTTTCAAATAACGCATCGTGTGCTGCTGTGGAATTAGCTGCAAGATGAAAGATGTATTGTGGTTGTTCTCCTTTTATCAATGTTTTTACAGCTGTATAATCCGTAATATCTGTGCGTAGAAAATCGCCTTGTCTTGATATACCGATCACTTTACAACCATGAAGCTGCAATAATTCTGAAAGATAGAATCCATCCTGCCCGTTTGCTCCAAAAATTATTGCTGTCATTTGCTACCCGATTATTTACAAAGTAATAAAAACTCATTACAAAATGACGAAGCATTATGCTTAGTGACCCATTTTTTTGCAGCGGCCTTTGCTTTTTCCCTATACACTTCTATAGAATTACCAAGCTTTATGATCGCATCTTTTAATTCAATTGCAGAGTCATCTTCAATGCTGACACCACTCTGAAGCTGCTCTGCCTGTAATGACATCCATGTTCCCCGGGTAGTAACCAGGGGCTTTTCTGCAGCGATGGCCTCACTGAAGATGCCCGATGTACGTGCATAATATCCCTCATAGCCATTTCGAGATAAGGCAAAATAATTAACAAGCACAATATCAGCATTACTTAATTCAGCATTATAGGCCTCACTGTCCAACACCGATAGTATACGGATATTGGCTATCTTTTGCAATTGCTGCAATTGATCTCCTACCTGTTTTGTATACCGGTCTGGGTTAAGCGGGTTGTACTGAACAGTAAAACAATAATCCTTGAATGCATTTTCTTCACTCATTAACCCGATCGCTTCCAGCAATGTAAGAATACCTTTATCTACCCTTGCCTCCCCAGGGAGATACACATTTATAACATTAGTCGTACGGGGGGATGAAAGAATTGTATGAACATGTGGTATTGGCAAGACATGCACCTGCTGGGCTAACATGGATAGACATTTTTGTGCGATCACTTCACTATCTGTAGCCAGTATAATACTTTTTTGTTTTATTTTTCTCCTCATCAGCCACCCTGCAAGCCTATACAGGGATACCTGTTGCGGGTGCTCCGGAACAAACCTGTATAAAAGAATGACTCTCCTGTTTTTACCTGGCGGATAAAAAAGGAAGAAAATACTCAATACCAATAATTGTTTACCGGTAAAGATATTTGGGAAAAAAATACAGGAGGAACCAACTAAACTATTGAATATAGTTTTAAGTTCTTTAAAAATACCTAATAATTTATGGGGCAGGATACTTGCCTTCCCCCCGGAAAGCTGCCTCAGTGAAGGGATAGCGCCGATCTCTTCCCGGATATCGTTTATTACTGTATCAGCTGCATATAAGCTGGCAGGAATGTTTCTCTTTTTTAATTCACTAAGAATAGACCTGTCATACGCATAACAATGGCCAGCATAAGATTTCAAATATGGATCAATGATAACTACCTGCATTATTTTTTCTTGAAGGCCTATTGTTGTATAAGTACAGATCTCTCTACCCAATCGATGGTCTTGCTAATTCCTTCTTTTAAAGATACCCTTGGTATGGAAATATGTTCATTCAATTTTTTAACATCGAGTATTTTTGACCGGGCCCCTACGTAACCGTTAATATCATATTGGATCTTGCTGATATCAAATCCTACCTGGTCGCAAATGATTTTAACAAAATCCTTTATAGAGTGATCTTCCCCAGAGCCTATATTGAAAATATCATTTTTTTCCTGCCGGTTAAGCGCATCCAGTATTTTAATAAAGTCATCTACATATACAAGCTCCCTTCTTTGCAATCCATCGCCCCATAATACGACAGGTTCTCCATATAATTTCCCCCGTATTATTTTACGTATGAGATCATAAATAAAATGCAGCTGCCGTCCATCTGTATGATATCCCGGTCCGTACATCGTAGATGGAATAACATAGAGGTAATCCATTCCAAATTGCTTATGTAAGGATTGAAGCCCGGCCAATAACATGCGTTTACTCATAGCATAGGAATAGAATTTATCTGTAGGTATGCCATCGAGGTATTTACTTTCCTCGAGATCGTTTTCTGTGGTATAAGAAACACTTGTACCAAAAGCGATGAGTTTAGCCTGTGGCTGGTATTGTTTCCAGAATGCAAGCACATTGGTATTGATCTGTTGGTTAATGATCCATTGTTCTCCTCCGTGTTGTGCACAAAAATCACCAGCTCTCGTCCATGCGGCCAGGTGATATACCAGGTCATATTGTTGTTTTGGAAGTTTCGCCAAAGAAGCACAATCAGTAAGGTCTGACTCCTTTGAAGTCAAAGCTGTAACATCGTGTCCTTGACCCTGCAGGAAGGGTACCAGGTGCCGGCCCAAAAAACCAGATGAACCTGTAATGAGGATCTTCATCTTTTTATTCTTTAGGGTTTACAGGGAAATAAAATTCAACGCCTTTATTGATGAGATCAGTATTATTCTCGAGTATCTCTTTTTTAAAGTTCCAGGCAAGTACATAATAGATATCGGGATTTTTTTCGAGTTCTCCTTCTATAAGAATCGGGATGTGCATCCCGGGCGAATAGAGTCCTTTTCTTAATGTATTTTTTTCAACAAGACATTCAATATATTCAGGCCCTGCATGAAAATAATTGAGCATCGTATTCCCTTTAACAGGAGCGCCCATTCCATACACCGTTTTCCCTTCAGCTTTTGCTTTTGCCAGGTATGCAAGATTATCTTCCTTCATTTTTTTAATGCGTCCGTAAAACTCATGGTAAGCTTTGATTGTATTGGTACCATCTTCCGCTTCAGCTTTTCTCAGCGCTTCCAGTCTTTCAGAGGGTTCATTCGTTCCTGTATGTGTTATATACCCAATAACAGAACCTCCATGAATAGGAGAAACGTAGGCATCATACATAGACAGGCCGTGGCGGTTGAGCAAGACCTCGATCGTTTTTAATGTATAATAAAGCAGGTGCTCATGGTATATCTGGTCGAAGGCATTATTCTCTATGATACGTTTCATGTACAGGAACTGTACTATAAATGTACCGTCTGGTTTCAATGCCGCTTTAATACCTTCAGTTACAGAATGTAATTCTTCAAGATGAAAGAATACGCCGGAAGCATTGATGATATCAAATTTCGCTTCGAGTTTTTTCGATTTTACCAGGTCGTTGTTAAAATAATCGTTGATGGTAAAGATGCCGGCATCATTAGCCATTGCGGCCGTACCTTTTGATGACTCCACCCCTACAACATTAAATCCCAGTTCTTTAAAATGTTTTAATTGTGTACCGTCGTTGGAACCGATATCCAGCACCCATTTTTCATCTTTTCCCTTGCAGAAACGTTCATTTGCTTCTTCAGCAACTGATCTAAAATGATTGGAAAGAGATTTTGTTACACCCGAGAGATAAGTATGATCTCCGAACATGATCTCTTTCTTTACAGTATAATCAAGCTGGGACGTAGAACAATTATGACAATACAACACTCTTAACGGGTAAAAAGGTTCCTTGCCTATCTCTTCCGCTTTTAAAAAATTATTACACCAGGGTTGCATCCCAAGATCGATCACCAACTCCAGGTTTTCGGAATCACATACTCTGCAGATCATATTTTGTTGTATTAATTTCAATTATTAAAGATAAGATGCTGCGGCATCTCTTTCTGATAAGATGGGTTCTTTTACCGGCCAGGGTATATTAAATGCCGGGTCATCCCATCGAACTGACAATTGGTTACCTGCTCCCGTATAATACTTTGATTGTTTATAGGAAAGAATACAATTTTCAGATAAACATACATGGCCGTTTACACATCCTGCAGGAATTAACAGCTGCATCCTATTTTTTTCATTTATAGTAAAAGCTTCCCATTTAAGATAACTTGGAGAGTTTTTACGCATATCTACAACTACCACATGTATTTCCCCAAGAATACAATGAATAAGCTTCCAGGTTTCTGCATCACCATGCAGTCCTTTTAGTATACCGTATTTGGAAGTAGAAATATCATCTTCAACAAATTCAATCTTACACCCATGCTCGTCTGCAAAATCATATTCTCTTGCAGAAAATGTTTCTACATGTTCACCTCTGAAATCATGGAATATTTTAGGCAAGATTATTTGCAGTCCTTTTATGACAGAAGACGCTTTGTTTGTCATACTATCTATGGTTTATTCAACAATCAATTTGCGTATGAATCTTTGCCTTGGAGTGCCAAACCAGTATTTATCTAATAATCTTGTAGCAACTGGTATATGTGGAACTACCGGAGCATTGCTGATATCTGGAGTCAGTATTAAATGAAAACTGCCAGGAGCGCCATACTTATCCCCGCGAATGTATTGCTCATTAAAATATTTTTCAAATTTGGGCAGATGTTCAAATCCAAGGGTTTTAAATTTATCAATCCACCATTTTTTGGGCTTTACAGTCTGATGTAAATTTACTCCATCAATAATATCATCAGTTTGGGACACACTCATAATCCATAAACCTTTAGTCGACAAATGTTTTTTTACATTTGAACACAATCTGTCGAGATCCGATTCTTTAATATGCTCCATTACTTCCCAACAGGTTACCAGGTCAAAGATGATCCTGCTTTCATTATTGTTAATATCAAGCTTATAAATCTCAAAATCACCCGTTATATCGCATGTAAATAAATAGTCAGGTATTGTTCGCCATTCCGCTCGTTTCATTTTTTGTGAATAATCACTACCTTCAATCCCAACTGCTAAACAACCATCATCAATACAGCTTTTTACAAAACCGCCCCCCGAACACCCCATATCCAATACTTTTAATCCAAGCTTACCGTTATTTTCGAATATCTTATAGATTTTCTCATTAAAGCGGCTATTCTTACTGTTATCACGAGCTGTGCCCCATGGAACAAGGTGATCTGGTGATTCATATGCAATTGAGCGTTCTGCTCTTATATAAATGTTAGATACGTTCATTTTTAATTAAGTTTACCAAGTTATAGTTTAGTTTAAGACATAAAAATAATCCTTGTTCCATTGGCTTCAAATAAAAAGGGTATCTGCGGAAGATCGGAAAGCGCCTGGATGACCTTTGATTTCTTCTCTTCAGGGACATAGAATACAAAAAAGCCACCACCGCCGGCGCCTAATAGCTTTCCACCAATAGCGCCTGCATTTCTTGCCCTTTTATAGATATCATCCAAAAAATCATTGGAAATTGCTGATGATAACCCACGCTTTGCCATCCATGCCTCATGCATCAATTCCCCGAACAAATCAAGGTCTTTATCACTACATAAAACATCGATCCCATCTTTCACCATTTGTTTGATCCTGGCCAGGTCCGGCGCAATCGTTTTTTCTTTTGTTTTTTTGAGCTGCTCTTCCAATACCTGGTGAGCATATCTTGATACACCCGTATAAAACATTAATAGGTTATTCTGCAAAGCTTCTTTTCGATTACCCGGCGCCACAACAGGGTCTACCTGTAAAACACCATGTGGCAGAAATTGCATATAGTTTAACCCGCCGTTAGCTGCAGCCAGTTGATCCTGGACACCTACCCTTTCGTTCAAAACAACCTGTTCTATATGTATGGCTTCAGCTGCCAGTTTCTCCTTTGAGACCATTTTTCCCTGCAAAGCATAAAAAGCATGCAAGAGCCCTACTGTAAATGATGAGGAGGAACCGATTCCCGTTTTAGCAGGAAGATCACTCATTACATGCATTTCAATACCCTCATCAATTTTCAGGTATCTTAAGCAGGCTTTTACAACAGGATGTTCTATTTCTTCGATCGTATTACAGGACTCTAATTTCGAGTAATTGATCTTATATTTATATTCAGACACCCTGGTGGTTTTTCTTACCGAGATATAAATGTATTTATCAACTGTTGTAGACAATACAGCACCGCCATTTTCCCTGAAATAATCAGGATAATCTGTTCCTCCACCAAAAAAACTTACCCGGACAGGCGTTTTTGAAATGATCATGCTTAAAGATTTATATTGCTGTACTTATTATTACTTAATAACTGAACACATTTGATCAGTTCCGTGATACCCCTCTGGATATCAAAATCAGGCATAAAGCCGGTACGCTCTATTTTTTCATTGCTGACTATATAATTACGTTTATCAGGATCCTGGTTAAATTCTGATTCAGTAATATAAAAATCAGGTATCTGCTTTTTGATCTCCAGGCATAATTCCATCTTTGAAAGATTGGCAGAACTCAACCCTACATTGTAAATATTATTCTTCATCTTATCGAAATTATCGATCGTGTGAATGAACGCTTTTGCGATATCCTGGATATGTATATAATTCCTTTTAAAATGAGCTTCAAATAAAACAATATAACGCTGAGTAAACGCTTTATAGGTAAAATCATTTACCAACAGGTCGAGCCGCATCCTTAAGGAGCATCCGAATACAGTTGCCAACCGAAAACTCACTACATTCTCTGTCTGCATCAGATCAGCTTCAGATTCTGATTTGGTGGTTCCGTACAGGGAAATAGGATTCAATGGTGTTTCTTCTGTACAATGAATACCCTCCTGTCCGATGCCATAGCCGCTATTGGTAGTAGGATACAATATGATCTGGTTCTTTGAACGGATCTTATTAAGATAAATGATCGCATCCCTGTTAATAGCAACAGTACCCATTTCATCCTTTTTGCATATAGGCACCCCCACCAGGGCTGCAAGCGGTATGATGATATCTTTATCTTTGATGAGCTCCTTCACCAGGCCATAATTCCTTACATCTCCGTTCACAAAATGGAAATTATCCAGGTGGCAGCATTGCAGCAGCGTATTTTGCCCGAACATCAGGTTATCCAAAACTGTTACATCATAACCTAAGGACAGTAACCTCGGTACGAGTACAGAGCCTATATACCCTGCACCACCGGTCACTAAAATTTTTCTTTTCATTTATTATAGTATGTTTTATAAACTTGTTAACTAGTTTTTGTTCTCCAATAATTCAATACATCTTCCAGGCTTTTTTCAAGTGGTATAGAAGGTTGCCAGCCTATTTCATTCTTTATCTTTTCATACGAACCTATAATTACCTGGTTATCAGCAGGACGAATCAACGCAGTATCAATATTGATGTCTGCTTCCAGCTGCAAAATAACCATCATTTTTTTTAAAACTTCTTTTAAAGAATTACCGGTTCCTGAGCAGATATTATATATCTCTCCTTTTTTGCCTTTATTCAACAGTAAATGATAAGCTTTTACAACATCCCGGACATCTACAAAATCCCTGATAATATCAATATCTCCAACGGTTATCGACCTCCCGGCCGCAGGATCGGCCTTGATATCAACCAGTTTCTTTGCAAAAGAAGATATCACAAAAATATCCTTTTGTCCCGGGCCTATATGGTTAAAAGAGCGGGTCAACACTATATCCAATCCATAGCTTTGTGCGTATATCTGGGATAACATTTCCTGTGAAACCCTGGCCACTGCATATGGACTTATAGGGTTGACGGGCAGGTTCTCCCGTAAAGGAAGAACATCAGGTGATACTTTACCATACTCTTCCGATGAACCAACCGATAAAATACGACATGGAAGAGCAAGCAATCTCACCTGGTCAACAAGATTTAAGAAAATATTGGTATTGTTCACAAAGGAAGTAACAGGATGTGTCCAGCTGTTTGCTACACTGCTGTACGAGGCTAGGTGCAATATATAATCAGGCTTATAACCAGCGATCATCTCATCTACCTGGCCTTTATCCAGCAGGTTGATCTTTGCAAATGAATGTTGAACATATTTATATTCTTTCTGATCAAAAGAAGGTTCATTGATATCTACACCTAAAACGATACAATTCTCCCCTGCACTTTCCAGGTGATCCAGAAAATGCTGTGATACAAAACCACTATATCCTGTTATGAGATATCTTTTCATTTATCTAGGTTGTAACGATCTTTTTAAATATCGACTCATACTCATCCGCACATTTCTGCCAGGAAAATTGTTTTGATCTTGACAAGCCCATCATTGAATATTTCTTTCGCATTTCTTCGTTGCTATACATCTTGCCCATTGCATCACATAAAGCATCTTCGTCAAGGGGGTCCAGCATTATACCAGCGTTCCCAACTACTTCAGGCAATGAAGTTGCGTTGGAAGTTACAACAGGTGTTCCACACTGCATTGCTTCCAATGCAGGGAGGCCAAAACCTTCATATATTGACATGAAGAAAAAACATTCAGCATTACTATAAACCACCGAGAGGTCATTATTAGCAATGGATTTTGCCAAAACGATCCTGTCCCTCACTTTACTGCTGATACCCAGTTGATGCAGGATAGATTCCCCGTAAGTCGTGTTGCCAGTTAATACGAGGTATAGATCTGCCGGGTTTTCCTGCAGGATGAATTTATTGAAGCTCTTTATCAGGTGTGGCAGGTTCTTTCTTTTATCAATGGAGGAAACGCTCAAAAAATACCTGTCGGGAAGCTGGTATTTTTTCTTAACCTGCATCCATTTTTCCTTATCTGTATTGACGAAGAACATCTCGGGCGATGCAGCCAGTGGCGCAGCAAATATCCTTTTGGGATCAACTCTTTTATCAAAATCACAGAGGTCCATTTTTGAATATTCGGATATGGCAACGGCAAAGTTGGGAACAATACTTTCGATGACCTTTTGCGTGGTATTTATTTCCGCTTTACTATAACCACTCATCCTCAATGGGATAATATCCAGCAACGTAATGCACTTTTTAACAGAAGAACGCAAAACATTGGAAGAAAAGGGATAATAATAGGAAAAGAAAAGATCGTATTGATCCAGGTGCCTGATCTGAACCGGTGGTGCGATCAATTGGAAATACCTGTCTGTTGTTTTGCTCACCTTAGGCACCTGTGGATTCAAATACGGAAAAGAAGAGACTATCTTTTTAGCATAACCGGGATAGTTTTCATTCAAATATTTTTTCAGGTTATCATGATACCTGCCGGAATAGATACTGTTGGCAAAATATATGTCCAGCGAAGCAGATCGCAAAAGATGCCTGTTGAGATCTTCTGCCACCCTATGCATTCCAAACCGAACCGGGCCCCTCATCTGGCATTCAGCCAAAAGCGATCCGTCTGTTATTATTTTCAAAGGCACCATTATTAATACGACTCAGTTTATTTACGCAGGACATATACATCTACTTTAGGCACAGGGAATATGAAACCCGTACCCTTTTCGAGGGCAGATTTTTCCCGCTCAAGGAATTCCTTTTTAAAATGCCAGGGTAATACAAGATAATAATCAGGATTCATAGCCCTGCTTTCTTCTTCACTTATAATAGGAATATTTGTACCCAGCGTGTAGGCGCCGTATTTATCAGGGTTACGTTCTGCTGCATATTCCACCAGCATACTATTGATATCGCACCACTGCAGGATCGTATTTCCTTTTGTAGATGCACCGTAGATATGTACCCTTTTACCTTCCTGTTTCAGTTTAACCAGCAATTCATGCAGTTCATTTTTCACTTTTTCGATCCTGTATTGGAATGCCACATAAGGTTTATCTGTATCCAACTCAAGATCGAATTCTTTTTGGCGAATCTCATTCATTAACTGGTGATTCTCTTTCTTATAGAAGCTGCCGTTCTCTTTATGGGTGGCATAACAGCGGATACTTCCACCATTGATATCATTAAAAGATATCTTGAATATCTTCATGTCGGCCATGGCTGCTATTTTTTCAAGAACTGCGAGGCTATAAAACTCAAGGTGTTCATGGCAAATGGTATCATAGCTGTCGAGTTCAAGCATATGGGGCATATAACTCATTTCAAAAACCCATATACCAGCAGGCGATAATAAGCGCTTGATATTTCTTACAAAATCAACCGGGTTCTCAAGATCGTAGAACATGGCAATTGAAGTAATGACATCCATTTTTTTATCCCCGATTGCTTTGGATAGTTCAGCAGAAGGAAAGATGTCCTGTACTACGGTAGCGCCTTTCACTTCCTGCGCTACGTCGCTAGGGTCGCAACCGAATTTCTCAAAAGAGGCTGGATAATATCCAAGCAATGTTCCGTCATTACAACCAATATCCAGCACATTACATTTTTGTTTGGGCACTAATTCCAAGGCACTTTCAGCTATTTCTTTCAGATGCTGGCGCATGGTATTATTGGTGCCGCTCCGGTACCAGTAAGCTGCATATAATATTTCCGGGGGAACACTATGTTCCATCTGCAACAGACCACAGGCATTTTCATCTACCTGGGGATTACAGCGCACCAGGGAACAATTTATCTTCCTGGTGGAAGGCATTTCTTTACCGGGCTTAACAAATGAACCCTGTAAATACTGCGGTCCAAGGTCTATCACAGGCGTTAAAGAAGCTGAGCCACATACCCTGCAGGTGGTTCTCTTACGTATATGCATTTACTTTATTTATTTATATTTTTAACTGATTCAGCAAATTGCCTGTTGATGCTATCGATACACTGGTTGCGTTCGAGGTTGAGTAAGGCTAATTGTTTTACTACCTTATCCTTTTGTTCCGGCACCACTTTTTCAAATTCATATACTTTTTCCTGTTCGTGCCACAACCTGCAGTTGACATCTGCGAGCCTGTAAAATACCTGGCCGAAATCACCTGTAACGGCATCAACATTGTTTCCTTCTTTCTTGAATACTTTGTTGGCGTCAAAGGTCATCCGTTCTACAGGTATGCGGCCGTTCATTGCATCCTGTATATACTCATCGATTTCCTGTTGTAATTGGGCAGCCTGCTGATCCAAACTTTTTAGCCTTGCCTCATCTTCTGTATGATATTGCTTTAATTTTACAATTGTAAGCTTATCACATAGCATTCCTAATGTTTCTGCCATTGATTTTATAAATGATTAACCGCGAATTTACTGTTTTCAGGCATATTTTACCAGATACCCTGAAAAAACATCATTGGTTCATTTTAGTCAAAAAAGCCTGTAAACCCAACTGTTGTGTCCCTGAAAGGTTATATACAATGAACCTGCTGTAATAATCTTCAAGGCTGAATGCATCAAAAGGATTCAATTTTACTACTTCCTTTATATTTTTAAGTCCTTCAGCATTGGCTTCATTAAAAGCATTTATAAACCCCTGGTCAAGTATTTTGTTGCTTACCCAGGCCGCAAAGACAAATGGCAGGCCAGTTAGTTCTTTCCATGCCTGTCCCAGGTCATAAATGTATTTTGAATGATTACGTTGAATAAGTGCCCTGTCACCTATCACCAACCCAGCTGTTTTTGCTTTGATATCATGCTCGTAACCCGCTGTTCCATCCTTTAATAATGGAGATATCTTCCAGTGTTCCTTCAAAAGTATCTTTAATAATGCCACGGAAGTACGGCTTTGATAATCGAGGAGTATGGTTTCAATTTCCTGCAACGGCACATCGCTGAAAAGGCAAACGCTTGCTACGGGCCCATCTGCAGCAATGCAATAATCCGATATGATATGATATTCATCCATTGCAGCGATCGCTGCTACAGGTACAAGGCCAACATCAATTTCATTTTTCATCAGCTTAGAGGCGATCCCGGCTGGATGATCAATACTTAAGATTATTTCATTCGTCATCATGCCCTGCTGGAATCCATATATCAGTGGTTTTGTATTGAGGTAACTAACAGCGCCAACCCTTATTTTTCTGTCCAATTCGTTTAGTTTAATTTTGGCTGCAAATCTACACCTTCATCTCATAATAACATGGATCTACAAACCCTTACTGCTATTTCCCCTGTTGATGGCCGCTATCGTAAACAGGTACAGCACCTGGATGAATACTTCAGCGAGTATGCACTCATCCGGTACAGGTTATGGGTGGAAGTAGAATATTTTTTATTCCTGGGCGAGAAGAAATTTTTTAAGATACCCGCAAACGTGAAAACACACCTGTATTCGATGTTACAGGGATTCTCCGTGGAAGATGCCCTGAAGATAAAGGCGACAGAGAAGATCACTAATCATGATGTGAAGGCTGTGGAATATTTCCTAAAGACTGAACTGGATAAATGTAATGGGTCAAACCTGAAGGAATGGGTACACTTCGGACTTACTTCGCAGGATATTAATAATACAGCCATTCCGCTGAGCTGGAAGCATGCGCTCGAACATGATTATCTTCCTGCAATTATCAACCTGCAATCCTCTTTAAATAAACTGGCAATTGATTTCAAAGATATTCCCATGCTTGCACGTACACACGGCCAGGCAGCATCGCCGACAAGGCTGGGAAAAGAACTGATGGTTTTTGTGGAAAGGCTGGAAAACCAGGTACAGTTGTTCAGCTATATTCCTTTTACTGGAAAATTCGGTGGTGCTACCGGGAATTTAAATGCTCACCATGTAGCATACCCGAAATATGACTGGGTAAAATTTGCCAATGAATTTGTAGAAAGCAAACTTGGATTACAAAGGCAGCAATACACTACCCAGGTAGAACACTACGATGTACTGGCCGCACATTTTGATGCGATCAAGCGCATCAATACGATTCTTACGGACCTATGCAGGGACCTGTGGGCCTATATCAGCATAGATTATTTTAAACAAAAAATAAAGAAAGGTGAGATCGGCTCATCTGCAATGCCGCACAAAGTGAACCCTATTGATTTTGAAAATGCAGAGGGTAACCTGGGCATTGCAAATGCTTTGCTGGAGCATCTTTCTGCCAAGTTACCTATATCAAGATTACAAAGAGATCTTACCGACAGCACTGTATTAAGAAATATAGGTGTACCCATTGCTCACACGATGATTGCTGTAAGCTCTATTGAAAAAGGGTTGGGTAAACTGGTATTGAATGAAAGCAAACTGAAAGCTGACCTTGAAAGTAACTGGGCTGTAGTGGCAGAAGCGATTCAAACTATTTTAAGAAGAGAAAATTATCCCGAACCTTATGAAGCTTTAAAAGAACTGACAAGGGGCAAAACTACGATCGATAAAAAAGCGATACATCAATTCATTAATTCTTTGAAAGTTCCAACTGCTGTTAAAAGAGAACTCAAGGCTATTAGCCCTTATAATTATATAGGACTTTAAAATCTGTAGTATTATTATTACCTGTTATTCTTTTGTAATTCTTTTACTTGTTGTTTTAATAATTCTATCTCCTCCTGTTGTTCTTGGATTGCTTTAGTGAGCACGGGAATCAGTTCTGTATAATTTATGCCAAGAAAATCATGATCGGGGCCCATTACTGTTTGCTCCACAATTTCCGGTATCACTTCGTTAACTTCCTGCGCTATAAAGCCAATAGACCGTTTCTTTTTGCCTTTATAATTATATAAGGAAGGTCGCAAATTCATTACGGCTTCTAAACCATAGTCAAGCTTCCTGATCTTTTCTTTGCTGCGCCTATCACTGATTGATGTCCAACTTGTGCCTCCTGGGGAAAGCGATACTCCAATAGTATTACCAGAACTGTATAAATTATAGCCTCCATCAAAACCTGCCACAAATTGGTTATTGGCTGTAGTAATTTCAGAGGTCCCAATAGCCATAGAGTTCGGGTGCCAGACTTTATTGTTTTGTCCCATTACGACACCGTAATGAGCGTTGAAACCAAGAATATTGTTCTTTCCTGTTATCAAAGAATAGCCACTTGAATCAATATTATACCTGCCGCCAATAACAGAATAAGAACAGCGGTAACCAGTATTATTTGCTCCTGAAAGCAATGCTCCGCCTGTAACATCACTTATAGTATTATAATAACCAAACACCTGGCATTCACCGCTATTAGGGCCTTCGATTATATTATTCGTTCCCACTACAATATCATGATATGAATTTGTACGGTTGTTTTCACCAAATACTAAAGAATGATGACCATTTGTACCAATTGAATTATTTTGGCCGCCAATAAAAGTATAAGCAGCAGAATCATTATTATATCGCCCACTGCTTAAGGATAATGAGGCATGATAAATATTGTTATCTGCACCGGTAAGTAAAGTGCCACCTGTTCCATCGCTCAAAGTATTATAATAACCGAATACCTGGCATTCGCCACTGTTAGGGCCATCAATTACATTATTAGTTCCTGCTACAATACAATGGTATGAGTTCACTTGATTATTTTCGCCAAACACTGAAGAATGATGACCATTTGTACCAATTGAATTATTTTGGCCAGCTATTAAAGAGTTACTTGCAGAATCCCGATTATTTCTACCCCAAACAAAGCTATTCTTTATAAAATCGCTTTGGATAACAATGGAACTGTCTCCACCGTATGTATTTCCTTTGGTATCGACGATCATTCGCTTTACACCTCCTGTGCCAATGACTAAATTATTTCCATCGGCTGTCCCTAAATAATTTCCATTAGTAACGCTCCCTAAAAGACCCAATCCGACTGATGTACCAGTATTACCTTTAAGTTTCCAGAAATCACCATTGATTCCATCTGCACCATATTTTAAAGCCACCCACCCTGCCCCATTATAATAATACAGACCTATTCCTCCGGGTATAACCGGATAGCTACCATTTGTACTACTGATAGAACTGTTGGTATTGTATACAATCATTCCACTAACAGGCGTGCCCGCCAATCCCCAAACTGTAGTATTCGTCAATGATATGCCATATAATAAAAGTCCTTTGTTATTGCTTTCCAGTTCTAAGACAGCAGCACTATTGGGGGTGTTAAGGCTCACTACACTGCCATCTTTAATTTTTACCTGCGCATACGTTTCATTGCACCGAATAGTTAATGTGAAAACCATTAAACATATACTAACGCAATATTTTGCTTTATACTGGTTCATTATCTTTTTATTTCAAGATAAACATTGTTTTAATAACAATAAGGAAAGCTTCTTTTTTATTGCTTATTTTTCCTACTCGCTTACACAAATTTATTATATTCTCAAACTCTTCAATACAGCAAAACTGTACATCCTGGAATCTATAAAAAGTAACAGGCTAATGATATAATCAGTAAATTCACGCTTATATTAATCTCCTGAACAGAACAATATGCCGATCACCCGATTATTTCAGAAAGCTGTTTTTGTGATCCTATTTTTATTTACCTGTATTTATGATGTACAGGCACAGGTTATTACCACGGTTGCAGGAAATGGAGCTACAATTTTTAGCGGTGACGGAGGACCTGCGACTGCCACCGGGATACAGTTTGCATCTGGCCTGGCCTTTGATGCTTCAGGGAATATGTATTTTGGCGATTTTGGGAATAACGCTATAAGAAAAGTAACCAATGGCATCATTTCTACAATAGCCGGTAATGGCGTCCAGGGATTTAGCGGAGATGGGGGGCTTGCTACATCAGCCTTGTTACATGGTCCCCAGAGCATATTAGTAGATCCTGTTGGAAATATTTACATAGCAGATCATTGGAATCATCGGGTTCGCAAAGTTGCAACAAACGGTATTATCACGACTGTTGCAGGGAACGGAACAGCTGCCTTTAGCGGAGATGGCGGACCTGCTACTTCAGCATCTTTATTTTATCCGTTTGACATGGCATTTGATAATAGTGGCAACCTGTATATATCTGACCAGATTAATAACCGTATCCGTAAAGTAGCGGCTGATGGAACAATTACAACGATTGCTGGTAATGGCGTCCAGGGATTTAGTGGAGATGGTGGACCTGCTATATCAGCCAGCCTATCATGGCCAAAGGGAATATTCCTCGATCCTGCTGGTAATTTATATATAGCAGACCAATCAAATCATCGTATTCGCAAGATTGCAGCAAACGGAATTATTACTACTGTTGCAGGTAATGGCACTGCAAGTTTCAGCGGGGATGGGGGTAATGCTATTAATGCCTCTTTGAATCAACCTCAGGATATAACAATGGATGCTGCGGGAAATCTATATATAACAGACTTTAGTAACCAACGTATCCGCAAAGTGACCACAAGTGGAATTATCAGTACAATATTAGGTAATGGTGTACAGGGATTTAATGGAGATGGAATAGATCCGCTTACGGCTAATTTACACAACCCCCATAGTATTACGCTTGATGCATCTGGCAAGATCTATTTTACAGATGAATCCAATAATAGGGTAAGAACAACCACTACGCTAAATGCATTAACCTGTAATAACTGGTTAAGTACTCCATCACAACCCTCCTATGTTGATATTGGCGACCTGAATATAACTGGTGATAAACTAACCATTGAGGCAAATATCAACAGGACATCTTTTTACTCGAATGGAGAATTTACAACCGCGGATGTTGTATCCAAACATGCTTCTGCTGCAGATGCCAACTATGCATTGAGAAGCAACCATGGTTTAATTACAACAACAAATGGCTTCTTCGCTACGCCTGTCCCTTGCGAACTTGATTCAGATAAAACCTATCATATTGCAATGGTGTATGATGGCAGCACTTTGAAATATTATCGTAATGGATTTATGCTATCTTCTATACCGGCAACCGGCAACCTTGTACAAAATAATTTAAGAACATATATAGCCTATTTAAATACCCAGAACCATAATGAAAATTTTATAGGCTATATCAATGAGGTTAGGATATGGAACATAGCCAGAACCCAGACCCAATTACGGACATTCATGAATACCAGCCTGCCAGTTCCTTCGATCCAAACGGGCCTTTTGGCGTATTACACTTTTGACGACCTGCTTAACAAGCAAGGTAATGCTGCTTATAATGGCTTATTGGGAGGCAGCGCTTCTATCAATGTAACCAATCCTAACTGTATACTCAGCACTGATTCGTGCCCCTTGCGTAATTCAATTGGGAACATTATCAATAGTTACACCCCCGTGATTGCATTCGATCCCTGTGGAAATAAACTTACTGTAGAAGATGCATCAACTTTTAATCCTGGTGATACGGTTTTAATGATCCAAATGAAAGGCGCTGTAATAGATTCAACAAACACGGCAGCCTTTGGAACGATCACGGATTATAAAGGCGCCGGCAATTACGAATTCAATTACGTGAAAAGTAAGACCGGCAATGTCATTGAATTACTCGATACACTTACCAGGAAGTACGACCTGCCGCATGGAAAGGTTCAGTTGATCCGGGTACCTTATTATCAAACTGCAGTAATAACTTCTACGCTTTCCTGCCTTCCATGGGACGGCAGGAAAGGTGGGGTATTGGTATTAAATGCAGCCAACTCTGTTGAATTGAACGCCAACATCGACGTAAGTGGGAAAGGCTTCAAGGGTGGGATTATAGCCAATGTGAATCCCATACTTATGTGCTATAACAACAATTATTTTTACCCTTCAAATAGTACTGTGAGCGCTGCTAAAGGTGAAGGTATCTCTGATATAGGTTTTGATAAGGTCTATGGAAAAGGCCGTTTAGCTAATGGTGGTGGTGGTGGCAATGGTCATAATTCCGGTGGTGGTGGTGGCAGTAATGGTAATATTGGCGGTTTTGGAGGATATCAACTATATGAATGCAGTAATAGTTTTTTTGATAACAGGGGAATCGGTGGAAATCAAATGGCTTATAACAATATTTCCAATAAGGTATTTTTAGGAGGTGGTGGTGGTGCTGGTCATTCTGATGCTACTTCAGTAAGCATTGCAGTATCCAATGGTGGAAATGGAGGCGGTATCGTGATAATCAATACAAATTCATTATTATCAAACAACTTTTCAATATTATCAAATGGGTTAGATGGTCAGATTTGTGCTGCTAATGTTAATTGCAGGCATGATGGCATGGGCGGCGGCGGCGGTGCCGGTGCAATTTTATTAAATATCCCTAACTATCTAGATAATCATACCCTCAAAGTTAACGGTGGAAAAGGGGCTGATATGCAGGTTCATTCGGCAACTGACCCAGGTCATGTTGGACCCGGCGGAGGGGGTGGCGCTGGAGTAGTGTGGTATAGTAACAGTTCATTGCCTGTCAATTCCATCATTCAAAACAATGGTGGCCTAAATGGTATCATTCCTTTTTTTGCAGATGCATACGGTGCTACTCCAGGGCAAAACGGCATAACGCTTTTTAATCTTCAACTTCCTATTGATACCGTTCTCTTTAAAAAGAATATCGATTCTGTAAGAATAAAGGACAGCGCCATTTCCTGTAATAGTTTTGATTTTAAAGGATTAGGCTATACTACCTCCTATCCTATTATCCAGTGGGATTGGTCATTCAGCGATGGTTTTAATGCACATACACAAAACACATCTCACAGTTTTGCATCGGCGGGCAATTATGATATTAAGCTGGTGATCACAGACGCAAATAATTGTAAGGATAGCATTACCAGGACCATTGGTACCGGTGCAGATTCTATTATTGTAAATAATGATACAACAGTTTGTGCCGGGCAGCCGGTTCAATTAACTGCAACAGGTGCGGCTACTTATAACTGGTTACCTACAACCGGTTTGAGTGATCCTACTATCGCCAACCCGATCGCAACTATAAATGATACTACAAAATATGTTGTAACCATAACAGGTGGCTGTGGTACTACAGATAGCGTGACCATCTTTATAAAACCAGGCCCTGCGATCACAAAAAGTTCAGATACCATAATTTGTCTCGGACGATCCACACGATTATCTGCCAACGGTGGAATAGCATTCGCATGGACACCAACAGCCAGTCTTGACAACCCGGCCAGCCCAACCCCTTTGGCAACTCCCCTGGCTACCACAACTTATTTTGTGACTGTAACAGGTATCAATAACTGCAACAGCACTGATTCAGTTCATGTTACGATCCCTTCAGTTTCTTCATTTGGCATCTCGCCAAATGATTCAACCTGCCTGCATACGCCCGCACAGCTAGATGCTTTCGGAGGTGATACGTATTTGTGGAGCCCTGCATCCGGTGTAACTGATGCAACCATCAGCAATCCCACCACAACGGTTGATACCAGCACTAATTATACTGTACAGATCAGTGAAACCACCTGTGGTTTATCGGCATCGCTCAGCACAAGTATAACTGTTTTTCCATTGCCGGATTTTACAGTTACAAAATCAAACGATATCGACTGCTCCCTCTTAAATGCTCACCTGGCAGTATTAGGTACAGGGCCTTATAAATATTTATGGACACCTTTTACCGGGTTGAGCAGTGATACCGTGGCAAACCCGCTTGCTTTCCCGGGGACAACCACAAAGTATACAGTGTTGGTCACAGATTCTTTAACAAGCTGCAGTGCGTTCGATACTATTACTGTTTTTGTTGGTTTTCCCCCAAAGCCTGATATACTTTTACCGTCTGCTTTTTCTCCCAATGGAGATGGACTAAATGATTGTTTCCGGGCTCTTCATTCTAATAATTTTACTTCCTTCCACCTGGAAATATTTAACCGCTGGGGTGTAAGACTATTCTCTACAGATGATCCAAATGCCTGTTGGAATGGAATATATAATGGCGTACCATTAGACCCTGACAATTATGTTGTGTGGGTAAAACTCGCCAATGTATGCGGGGAGACCATCAAATCAGGCAACCTCGTATTGATCCGGTAAATCTTCTGTGATAATCCAGCACGTGATAATTATATTTATCACACATAAAACTATCATATAAACAACGTACGTAAAAGAATGCATATCCAGGAAACGCCCTTTCCTTAGTGGTTCCTTTACGGAATAAGGCATATATTAATTACGCAAATTAAATTCATTTTCAATCATTTGACAGTTTTATCTTTTAAAATATTAAAAATAAAACTGTAAGCCATTATTATTTATGTATCTCACTGGAAAAATGAAATTCTATATCGGGATTGTTCTGCCTTTCTGTATTTAAGAACCATTCACTTTGGGCCAGGTAAACCAGGTGACCATCTTTATCTTCGGCTATATTAGCTTGCTTAAAACGTATAAAATCCTGCAATTTTTTATCATCCTTACTGGTGAGCCAGCAGGCTTTATAGAATGGCAAACTGTTCATTTGTACCGAGGCTCCATATTCCTGCAGAAGGCGATATTGTATCACTTCAAACTGTAATTCTCCTACACAACCAATGATCTTTTTATTCCCACCAAACTGGGTAAATAACTGCGCCACTCCTTCATCAGTTAACTGCAATAATCCTTTTTCCAATTGCTTGGTTTTCATAGGATCTTTGTTTACTACTTCTTTAAATATTTCAGGAGAAAATGAAGGTATGCCAGTGAAAAAGAACTCTTCTCCTTCAGTCAGGGTATCGCCGATCTTAAAATTGCCGGTATCGAATAACCCCACTACATCGCCTGGAAAAGCTTCTTCAATCACATCCTTTTGACGGGCAAGAAAACTATAAGGGTTATTAAATCTCACATCCTTTTCAAGCCTCACATGATTGTAATATTTATTGCGCTCGAATTTGCCACTGCAAACCCTTAGAAAAGCGATCCTGTCCCGATGCTTGGGATCTAGGTTAGCATGTATCTTAAATACAAACCCGCTGAATTTATCTTCTTCAGGCTTTATATCCCGGCCTGTTGTATGCCTTGGCCTTGGAGTGGGTGCTATACGGATAAAAGTGTCCAGCATTTCCTTTACCCCGAAATTATTAACAGCACTTCCAAAAAATACCGGTGCCGTTTTGCCACTTAAATAATCAGCGGTATTCAAGGCACCGTATACACCGTCGATCAGTTCCACATCTTCCCTTAATGTAGCTGCATCTTTCTCCCCTATTTTAGCTTCCAGCACAGCATCATGGATATCTTTGATCTCTACCACATCCTCATCATTGGCTTTGGTTCCGGCAGTGAATAGTACAAGGCTTTTCTTATGCAGGTCATATACCCCTTTAAAATCTTTACCGCTGTTAATAGGAATGGTCATAGGATGCAGCTGTATCTTCAGCTCATTCTCGATCTCCTCCAGCAATTCAAAACGGTTCTTTCCATCCCTGTCCATTTTATTGATAAAAACAATCACAGGCGTATTACGCATGGCAATTACTTCCATCAGCCTCCTTGTCTGCGCCTCTACCCCATTTACGCTATCAATTACCAGTACCACGCTGTCAACTGCCGTAAGCGTACGGTAAGTATCTTCAGCAAAATCCTTGTGACCAGGAGTATCAAGGAGATTGATCAAATGCCCATCGTATTCAAAAGTCATCACACTCGTGGCAACGCTGATACCCCTTTGCCTTTCTATCTCCATAAAGTCTGAGGTGGCGTGCTTTTTTATCTTGTTGCTTTTAACAGCACCTGCTGTTTGTATGGCACCACCGAACAACAGGAATTTTTCTGTTAAGGTGGTTTTACCGGCATCCGGGTGAGAGATGATAGCGAATGTCTTACGTTTATTTATTTCGTTGATGTATTTCATTGTTATACCTGCTTTAGTTTTCCATAGCATCATCGTTGCGTCGCAATCCTTTCATCTGCTACACTGCTATGAGCTTTTTTTGAGCCGCAAAGGTAAGGGTTGAGGCATTCAATGCAAAGCATAGACAATGGTTATGGACATTAAAAGAAGTTTACATTTGTATAGCTAAAAATCGATACTATGTACCAAAAGAAATTGCTGTTTTGCTTACTCCTGGCTATATCCCGTTACACAGAAGCGCAAACGGCCCCCGAAGCTCAATCCGTCACCGGTAAAGTGATATGTGGTTACCAGGGCTGGTTCAATGCATATGGCGACGGATCTCCTGTAGCAAGATGGGCCCATTGGTCAGCCGGAACATACCAAAGCAATGCTGGAAGCCCGGCGCCAGGTGCTGTTAAATTTGAAGCTTACCCTGCAGTGGATGAATACAATACAGCTTCCTTATTTCAAACAAACCTTGCCAATCATGCTGACGGAAGTCCGGCCAGATTATTCTCTTCCTACAAAGCCGATGTGATCAATAAACATTTTGAATGGATGCAGGAACACGGTATAGACGGAATAGCATTACAGCGATTTATTGGCGAAACCTTTGACGGTGTTTTTAAAACCAACAGGGATAGTATTGCGGCGAGCGTTAAACGTTCTGCAGAAGATCACCAGCGCATCTTTTATCTCATGTATGATATCAGCGGACTGAGTGACACAAAATTCGATTCCATTAAAACTGACTGGCAGAATAATATGGTAGGGACTTTGCAGCTTACTTCCTCATCTTATTATGTGCATCAGAATAACAAGCCGGTTGTTTGCCTTTGGGGCTTTGGATTTACAGACAGGCCCGGCACAGCGGTACAATGCCTGGATGTGATCAACTGGTTCAAATCAAATGGTTGCTTTGTGATCGGCGGGGTACCTACCAACTGGCGTACTTCTTCGGGTGATTCCAAACCAGGGTTCAGCTCCGTGTACGATGCTTACGATATGATCTCTCCCTGGAGCGTGGGCAGGTTCGGCGATAATACAGGTGCTGATAATTTTAAGACCAACTACCTCCTGCCCGATCTTACCTATTGTAATGCCCACAGTATTTTATACCAACCGGTGGCTTTTCCCGGTTTTGCATGGTCTAACTGGAATGGAGGAACGCAGAATCAAATACCCAGGAACAAAGGAGCTTTCTTCTGGCGGCAGGCTTATAATATACAGCAATCAGGTATCGCTAACATGTATGTTGCGATGTTCGATGAATATGATGAAGGCACTGCTATTACAAAAATGGCAGATAGTTATTATGCCATTCCGACCAACCAGTATTTCCTTACGACCAGTGCAGATGGCACTTATCTTTCCAGCGATTTTTATCTTCGGCTGGTGGGCAAAGCAACAAAACTGGTAAATGGAACAGAAGCAGCTACACTGAATGTGGCCATACCTAATTCCAGTGGCCCTGTATGGTTCCGCTCAGGTTTTGAACAGAAATATGATGCCATGCCTTCATGGGTCGATTCTCCTGACCAAACTGTAACGGCTGTTAATGTTGGCGGTTACAATGGATCAGGAAATCCCGAGTGTAGTGCTGTTTCGGAAACAAACCATATTGGTAATTATGCTTTGCGTTATTCGGGCAGGGATAATGATGCAACTACATCATTATATTATTTCAGGGTATTTGATGTGAATATACCTGTTGATGGTAATTCTGTGCTTAGTTTCTGGACCTACCCCCAGACAGCTATTTCAAGATATGTATCTGTTGATCTTATTATGTCTGACGGAACTACTTTAAGAGATTGTGGTGCAACAGATACTACCGGCTTATCCATGCACCCTTCGGCAGGCAGAGGAATTCTGAATACCTGGACACAGACAACTTCCAAAATAGGCACCTGGCTCAGTGGGAAAACGATCAGCAGGATCTGCATCGGGTACGATCATGCAGCAGAAACAGGCGACTTCCGCGGATATATCGACGACATCGCTGTTTATAAAGGAAATTCGATCGTTGTTCCGATCAGGCTGCAGGAATTCAAAGGAAATATGGCCGGGCATACCACCAGTTTATCCTGGATTACTGTGGATGAAACCAATGCCGCATCTGTGATCCTGGAAAGAAGTTATAATGGGATTGATTTTACTGCGTTGAAAACATTTGTAGCAAAGGGTTCTCCGATTTCTAATCGTTACTTCTATCACGACAATGATATTAGTAATGATGTACAGCAATTATTTTACAGGTTAAAATTCGTCGATAAAAATGGAGCTCCCTCCTACAGTACTATCCTGGCATTTTCTTTCAGGTTAAAAGATATTTCCATTATACTTTCTCCCAATCCTGCAAAAGATCATGCACAACTGACCATAAATGCGGAAAAGGATCTTACAGCATTTATCTGCCTGATCGATGCACCTGGCAAAAGACTAGTAGAACAAAAAACTGCACTTACCAAGGGCATTAATGAAATTGAACTGAGAAATATTGATAAGCTTCAAAAAGGCTATTATACTGTTCAGCTGATCATTGAAGGCAAACAAATAAATATGCCATTACTCATAACAAATTAAACCATTTATCCATTTAATACCTGCAATTAGCCTCCTTGCTGTAATTTTGAATACATACATGGGTACATCGCTCAATATACTTCGCAACTCATTACGCCTTACGCTCCAGGAACTGAAGGTAAATAAACTGCGTACTGCATTGAGTCTTACCGGGGTGGCATTTGGTATCTTTTGTATCATTGGGGTATTTACCGCTGTAAGCAGCCTTGAACGGAATATCCAGGATGAAGTAAAAACATTAGGCAGCAACACCATTTATATTGACAAATGCTTTCCAGCACATTGGGATCCTAAGCTTAGAATTCCACGTGGACAAGTTGTCGCG